>Ga0114932_10000415_pt1 | contig 51046 bp, 55 predicted proteins | sample 2SBtaG_2_FD_87286 | JGI IMG/M metagenome (GOLD analysis project Ga0114932, IMG submission 87286) | Deep subsurface microbial communities from Kolumbo volcano to uncover new lineages of life (NeLLi) - 2SBTROV12_ACTIVE470 metaG | ecosystem: Environmental > Aquatic > Marine > Volcanic ...
ATGAGAGCGTTTATCTTCAAGTGACTCAAAATGGGTAATAAATGACATCTGTGCTAGCCTAAAAAGCTAGATTTGATCACAGATGCGCTAGTTAACGCAAGTTAGAGTATGATCTTGCCCTGGTATCTACTTTGCTAATGAACCGCTTTGGTAATCGTTAAATGCCTGAACAATTTCCTGCTGAGTGTTCATTACAAAAGGCCCATATTGGACAACAGGCTCTTTAATAGGTTTACCTGAGACCACTATAAACTTACAACCTGTATCAGCGGATACAGATAGCTGCTTGCCACTTTGTGACAAAACACCCAGCTCTCCCTGCGACACAATTGTTTCTTTGCTAAGTTCGCCGCTATTAATGACCACGCTTCCCTCGTACACATAAATAAAGGCAGCTTCATCCGAACCCAGTGCAATTTCCGAACTCCCGCTTCGTAGTGCAACGTCTAAAAAAGTAGGAGCAACCGCCGTTGTCTTCACAGGCCCTTTCACACCGTCAATTTCACCTGCTAACACTTTGATTACTGCATCTTGAATGTGTACTGTAGGCACACTATCTGGCTGTATGTCTTGATAGTTAGGCACTGACATTTTCTCTACGGCCGGAAGATTCACCCACAGCTGAAAGCCTTGTAACAAGCCCTCCTCCTGCTCTGGCATTTCTTCATGTATTATGCCTCGACCCGCATTCATCCATTGAATGCCACCAGCATCAATAACCCCCTCATTGCCTACAGAGTCTTTATGGCGCATTTTTCCTGCAAGCATATAAGTAACTGTCTGAAAACCACGGTGAGGATGTGGTGGAAAACCAGCAATGTATTCACCTGGATTATCTGAACCAAAAAAATCCAACATTAAAAAGGGATCGAGGCGAGGTAGATCAGGTTGTCCGATAATACGTGTAAGTGACACCCCCGCGCCATCACTTGTTGGCATACCTGTAACCACTTTCTCTATCGATTTTTGTTCACTCACTTCCACTGACATAATGTGTATCTACCTTAAATCTTAACCTTCACTATCTTTTACGAGCTTCACGTTTAGCTTTTTGTATTACCGACCTTGGGTGCTTCAACCTCCCATTTTATCGCGACCGTGAGGCGACATAAGATCTTGCTCTGGCCCAACGGGGATTACCTGGGTTGGATTTATCATAGTATGGCTGTAGTAATAGTGCCTTTTGATATGGTCGAAGTTTACCGTTTCAGCAACACCCGGAACTTGATAAAGTTCTTTCATATAGCCGTAAATATTTGGATAGTCTGCAATTTGTTTTTTATTGCATTTAAAGTGCCCGTGATACACAGCGTCGAAGCGTATCAGCGTGGTAAATAAGCGCCAGTCAGCTTCTGTTATTTTGCTGCCAACCAAATAACGTTGTTTACTCAACCTTTCTTCAACCCTATCTAGCGCGCAGAACAATGCAGTTACTGCCTCTTCATAGGCCTCTTGCGTTGTAGCAAATCCAGCTTTATACACGCCATTATTTATGTCGTGATACACCATATTGTTGATGGCATCAATTTCTTCACGTTGGGCGTTAGGATAATAATCGTCTTCATTATTAGTCAGTGAATTAAACCCACTGTTAAAAATACGAATAATTTCAGCTGATTCATTATTAACGATAGTTTCTGTTCGTTTATCCCAAAGGATTGGAACAGTGACACGGGTGGTTATCTTAGGTTTTGCCTTAGTATAAATTTGATGCGCATAATCAAAGTTATAAAGCTTATCCCCCGTTGATCCTGGGTAACCTTTAAACTCCCAGCCTTGATCAAGCATCTCAGGGTGTACCACCGAAACATCAATATGCGCTTCCAATCCCTTTAACTTTCTAAATATGAGCGCTCTGTGGGCCCAAGGACAAGCTAACGAGACATAAAGATGATAGCGACCAGATTCAGCGGGAAACGTGGAACCATCTTCGTTACTGACTTTGTCACGAAATTTAGATGCTTGGCGCTCAAATTTCCCACCATTTTTGCTGGTGTCGTACCACTTGTCTTGCCATTTTCCATCAACGAGTAAGCCCATATGCCTGCCCCTTTTTATTACTTCATTAAACAATGAATTCATTTAAACATGTATTGGGTAGAACGTATGTCGCTTAAAATCGGATTTATTATTCGAAAAAACTGGAGTGTATTGATCTTTAGTGTCCACTTTTGAGATGATGCGCGCCCTGCTAGCGTACTTGCACGTTTTTGTGTGAACACACGCCTTTGAGTTAGTTTATTTTTAAGTGAAGTGAAACATGTCTGATGATCCACGTTTAGGCGGTATTGTGCGTTTATATGGCGCACAGCAAACTAATAATTTAGCCAACAGTCATGTGGCTGTAGTCGGCATTGGCGGTGTGGGATGTTGGACTGCAGAAGCACTAGCTCGTTCGGGCATAGGTACTATAACCCTTATTGATTTAGACGATGTTTGCGTAACTAATACAAATCGCCAAATTCACGCGCTTTCCAATACCATAGGAGAAGCAAAGGTCGACGCCATTGCATCGAGAATTCACTTGATAAATCCTGCTTGCAAAGTGAATTGTATTGAGGATTTTGTCACTCCAGAAAATACGGCTACGCTTTTGACCAAAGAAATGCACGCTGTAGTCGATGCCACTGACAGTATTCGCGCTAAAGCGGCGATGATAGCTCACTGTAAACGCAACAAAATTCCTATTGTTACGGTTGGCGGTGCGGGCGGTCAAATAGACCCAACTCAAGTCACTAAAGGCGATTTAGCTAAAACAACACAAGACCCTCTAGCAGCTAAGCTACGCAGTGAGCTTAGACGTAACTATAATTTTAGTAAAAACCCAAAACGCCGCTTTGGCGTTGAGTGTATCTATTCAACAGAGCAATTGCGCTACCCACAACCTGACGGCTCGGTTTGTTACAACAAATCTGCAATGGAAGGTGGTACTCGACTAGACTGTGCAGGCGGCTTTGGTGCTGTGGTCACGGTAACCGCCACCTTTGGTATGTTTGCCGCTGCAAGTGTAATAAATAGATTAACTGGACAAAAATAGACTTTGGCCGATAACTTGCGCACAATAGTCAAAAACTTATAACACCTTGTCTTAACGACTTTTTAAGCGTTAGCGTGTTATAACAAAAGTATCGGTGAGAAGGAGAACAACATGTCACCTGATGAACTCAATAAATTAATGGCAGATTGCGCGAAGGACGCTGTCGTAACAGCAGCTGATGAGTTCGATATTGTACTCGACCACTCACCCGCTAGCGTAGCACTGGTGGACGACATTTTACTTAGTTTCGTAGATAAATATCACGATTTAGCGTTAGAAGATGAAGCAGTGTTCACCATCTGTAATATCTTTGGCGCTTACGTTGGAGAAATTTTAAAAGCGCAGCTAGATGGTGAATGGATTTACGATCAGTCAAATCCTAAAGCACCTGCCGTTTTTCTTCAGGTTGGTGAAAATACCTATGCCTTAGCGGGTATTTGCTATGAACGTCTGGTTAACGACAGTCAAATCAGCGTATTTGCCTACTATGAACAGGCGTTGGGGAACCACTTACGCAGCCACTAACGTTCTCACAGATTTTGCACTCAGTCTAACGTCTGTTCAATTGAGTGCATTAAATATATTTCCGATAAAGATGTTTTTGGAGAATGAGGTTCAGGGGTTAGGTGTTTCCCAATCCTCTACCATCCACTTTAAATGACGACTTTTTGAAATTGCGTACAAGGCTATACTGTAAAAAACGATTTTTACACCCGTAATAGTTTCAAACCCCCAGTGATGATGCATAGCGTAGTAAAGCTGAACACTCAACAATGCCAACACCCCCAATTGAGCCAGTGGAATAACCCATCGGCGCCATGCTAAAAAGCCTTTTTTCCATAAGCGATCTCGTTGGCTAACCAAAGATAACGCAATTAACACAGGTAAACTTGCCGCTAACCCCAACCCTAACGTTTCTTTTTGTGGGTAAAAGAACGTAAGTAGCTCACTAGTTTGAGTGCGGGAAGCCAGAGAAAAGACGAACGCGAGCCAGTCAATGCATAGAAGTATAAACACGCTGTAAAGCCAACGGGGAGGTAGAATTCGCCCTGACTCATCATAAAAAGTTAGCGGTAATTTAAGCATGCATTCACTTCTATTTTATTAATTTGAACCCTAAAGCGCATTCAACTCTGATAATGTTTACTTTCAAGAAGTGATAAATGTGGGGGTAAGTAAGGTATTTTTAAACCTTGTTCGTGCCGCTTTTACAATGAAACCCGTGGCCGTTTAAACTTGTTTTCACATTTAGTGCCTAACTTACGGCTGTACTGTGAGAATGCGTCAATAATTTATATCTTGGTCGCTAATTATATATACTGCGTACAAGCGTGTTTTCCTGTATAATCCGCGGCCATTTTAAGCTCAGTCATTTCCCAGGTGATATTTTAGATGACAGTAGAAACGTTTAATCCAAACAAAGTAGTAAATAAAACCACCACGCTAGAAACGCCAGTGAAGGTATTAAGTGACAACAAACCTTCGCAACAAAGCAATGGCAGCAGAATTGGTTTTGTTAGCTTAGGTTGTCCTAAGAACTTGGTTGATTCTGAGCGTATTCTTACTCAACTTCGCACCGAGGGTTATGACGTCGTCCCCACGTATAACGATGCAGATTTAGTTATCGTTAACACCTGTGGATTCATTGACGCGGCGGTAGAAGAATCGTTAGATACCATTGGCGAAGCACTTAAAGAAAACGGTAAAGTTATCGTTACCGGTTGTTTAGGTGTTAAAGAAGACGAAATTAGAGAGCTTCATCCAAATGTGTTGGCTATTACTGGACCTCATGCCTACGAAACGGTAGTTGAGCAAGTCCACGATCATCTTCCAAAACCCCAGCACAATCCGTTTGAAGATCTGATCCCTGACCATGGTGTAAAATTAACGCCTCGTCATTATGCTTATTTAAAGATTTCAGAAGGCTGTAACCACCGTTGCACGTTCTGTATCATTCCTTCTATGCGTGGCGACCTTGTCAGCCGCCCAGTGGGTAACGTACTCGATGAAGCTAAGCGTTTGAAAGACGCTGGTGTTAAAGAACTATTGGTTATTTCACAAGACACTAGCGCCTATGGTGTTGATGTTAAGCACAGAACGGGCTTTTGGAACGGCATGCCGGTTAAAGCACACATGCAACAGTTGTGTGAAAAGCTGGGCGAAATGGGCATTTGGGTCCGTTTACATTACGTGTACCCTTACCCGCATGTCGATGACCTAATTCCACTAATGAACGAAGGTAAAATCCTTCCTTACTTGGATATTCCGTTTCAACACGCCAACAAACGTATTCTTAAGTTAATGAAACGCCCTGGTAGCGCTGAACGTGTTCTTGAGCGCGTTAAAAAGTGGCGTGAACAGTGCCCCTCATTAGTCATTCGTTCGACATTCATCGTCGGCTTTCCGGGCGAAACGGAAGAAGAGTTTGAAGAGTTATTGGACTTCCTTCGCGAAGCGCAGCTTGATCGCGTAGGTGCATTCGCCTATTCCCCTGTTGAAGGTGCAAGAGCAAATGACCTCCCCGACCCAGTGCCAGAAGAAGTGAAACAAGCTCGCCTTGCACGGTTTATGGAAGTACAGGGCGAAATAAGCGCAGCGCGACTTCAAGCGAGAATCGGTAACGAATATCAAGTTGTTATCGACAGCGTTGATGCGGAAGGTGCCGTCGGCCGTACCTATGCAGACGCACCGGAAGTTGATGGTCTGGTTCATTTAAACGGCGTTTATGACGTAAAACCTGGCGATCGTGTATGGGCTGAAGTTATTCACGCTAACGAACACGACGTATGGGCAGTATTGTCTGAAGACCAAGACGAAGAAGACGAAGGCGCTGATTCAGCAAACTAATAGTAGGCCTGACAAGGCAGCTTAAAAATCAATCTTAACACGCCACTTATTTACGTGAAGAAATAAAAAACCTATAGGCTCGTCGCTGATAGGTTTTTTATTGCTTTAAAGCGGCAAGAGTTTGAAGTTCCCTACCAAGGCAAATCGTCACCATTTGAATGGATGAAGCGACCTGCGTTAGATACATTTAGCTCATCTATGCGTTGTGACAAACGTTCAGCACAGGTATCAGCATCAATATCTCCCGCTCCATTCACCATTTCTGTTTGAACGAATCCAGGATGGAAAATACCTACTGCAATTCCCTTGGGTTTTAGATCATTCGCCATGGACACTCCCGCCGCGTTTAGTGCGGCTTTGGACATTCGGTAGCCATAGTAGCCGCCTGACCCATTGTCTGCCATTGAACCCATGCGACTGGTAATCATGGCAATTTTACCGTCTTTTGCCATTGCCGGTAATAGTGTTTGAGTAACTAACAATGGACCTAATGCATTAACCCTAAATTGATAGTCGATGGTATTTGGATCCCAATCGTCAATACTCTCGCGTCCGAGCACTCCGGCATTATTAATGAGCAAATCGATGTTAACGTCCATTAAAGGTGCAAGCTTTTCAGCCAACATTTCTGGTTGGGATACGTCCACACCTTTGATGATTGTCACACCAGCACTGTTTAGCTCGTCGCAACTGTTTCGACAGGTAGCATAAACTTTCGCACCACGTGCTTTATATTGCTTGGTGAGCGCAAGGCCTATGCCTCTGTTGCCACCGGTAATAACTACGTTCATAACGGTTCCCTTGTTACTATGTGTATGCGTTTAAAAGGTTTCACTCACCTTTTACAAGAACTGGCTGTTTAGATAAAGCTTGTTGCTAATTTACTACAAAGCGTCAGCCCTATTTCAGCACTCATTTCTTATTAACTTATAGTCTTTAAAAGACGTTCTAGATCTTCCGGGGTATCAATTCCAACTGGCGGTGGCGCTATCGCCACCTCACAGTGAATCTTATCGCCATACCATATGGCTCGAAGCTGTTCTAAGGATTCAATTTGCTCCAGAGAGCTAGGCGCATAGGCAACATATTGCTTAACGTATTCAGCACGATAGGCATAAATACCTATATGGCGTTTGTACAGCGACGTATTTGCAGATTGCGGGTTTGCCATCATGTGATCGCGTTCAAAAGGAATAGGAGAACGTGAAAAATAGATAGACTCACCCTTTTCGTTTACCAACACCTTAACGATATTGGGGTTAAACACATCCTCAACACGTTCAATAGGCGTAGATAACGTAGCCATCTGGCACTGAGGCGCATTGGCAAGATTATCTGCAACCTGCCTGATGTTTTCGGCAGGAATAAATGGTTCATCTCCCTGTACGTTAACCACAATAGTAGAACTCGCAATGCCTTCTTTTTCGATAACCTCAGCAATACGCTCTGTTCCAGATTGGTGGTTGACAGACGTCATGCATACTTGAGCAAAACCAAGCACAACGTTTTGAATACGTTCATCGTCGGTGGCAACAATGACGTTATCGGCTCCAGCTTCTTTAGCACGTTCAACCACATGTTGAATCATCGGCTTTCCGTCAATAAGCGCTAAGGGTTTGCCAGGAAACCGACTTGAGCCGTATCGAGCAGGGATCACAACTGTAAATGACATAACTTTATTTCGCCCTTATTTACCACTTAGTTTAACGTTTTATTGCCGTGTTGCGTCTACATCGTCTAACGACAATGCTGTTGCTTTACTTTCGATAAGTACAGGGATGCCATCTTTAATATCGAAAGCCAATCTATCAAATCGACACACTAACTGGGTGCTATCATCACTCAGAACTAATTTTCCCTTACACACTGGGCAAGCCAAAACTTCTAAAAGCTTTTTATCAAAGGCCATTGTTATTATTCCTGTCCGTCTTGGTTGATCTTCAAACCTGCCTTGGCAAGTTTCACATTTACTAAATTAAAAAAGTCTGGCGCTAAATGCGCGGTAACAGGTAAAAACCAGCAGTCGTTATGAGCAAAAGGTGCAGCTTTAACGGCGTCTTTTTCTGTCATTAATACTCTGCCATTCGGTATGTCTGACCGTGTGATCGCATGGTGATCCGCCAGCGGTGTAGCCGAAGAAAGCTGGATACCCATTTCTTTAAGCTGAGAGAAAAAACGCTGAGGTGAACCTATTCCAGCAATTGCGCTGCACGGCACTTTTTGTATCTCTTCAAGGGGACTGGTTCTTACTCTGTTTGAAACAGAGGTGAAGTCCCCTGGTACTAAGGTCATTAAATATTGAGGCGCTACAGCATGGCTAAATGTCGGCATTGAACGGCTATTATGTACTAGCGCATCAACGGTACCAAGGCGCCATTGTCCTTCGCGAAGGGGCCCCATTGGCAGCAAATAACCACTGCCTACTTTTCTATCGTCCATCACCACAATTTCAACGTCGCGATGAAGTGCGTAATGTTGAAGGCCGTCATCACAAATAATTAAATCGCAGTGTAATTCGTCACTTAAGTACGCGGCTCCGCGCGCGCGGACTGGATCGATAACAACGTCGCACTGGCTTCTAATGGCCAGTAAACGAGGTTCGTCACCCACTTCAGACGCATCATCTTCGCCTTTCACTAATCGCGGGTATTCTGATGATTTAGCGCCATAACCACGACTTAAAATACCGACCTTTATGCCCTGCTTCTGGTAATAATCGGCTAAAGCTAATACGACCGGCGTTTTTCCGTTGCCGCCCACTGATATGTTGCCAACGACAATCACGGGAGCATTAGCCTTAAAGGCCTTTTTGAGTCCAATTTTAAAAAGTAATCGTCGAATTGCCGAAATAAAGTAGAACAGCAGCGCAAGTGGTGAGAGCAGCCACACTAAAGGATGGCCGAAATACCATTTATCGTGCTTGGTTTTGCTTTGTGATTGACTCACTTAGTCTCACCAAATTGCAACGCGTGCAGTTGCGCGTAATGACCACCTTTTTCAAGCAATTCGTTGTGTTTACCTTTTTCAATAATGCGCCCCTGCTCCACTACCATAATGCAATCTGCGTTTTCGATGGTAGACAAGCGGTGCGCCACAACAATGCTGGTGCATCGTTTTTGCAGCGTTTCTAATGCGTCTTGGATCAAACGCTCAGACTCTGTATCAAGGGCAGATGTCGCTTCATCAAGAATAAGTATGGGCGCTTCGGCAAGTATTGCCCTTGCAATGGCAATACGCTGACGCTGGCCGCCCGAAAGCATCAAGCCGTTTTCACCAATTACCGTATCTAGTCCTTCAGGTAAGTTCGATAAGAACTCTTCAACATGCGCCATTTTTGCCGCATTCTCGATGTCTTTGCGAGATACATTTTGGCGCGCACCATAAGCAATATTGTTAGCTATGGTATCGTTAAATAGCGTAACGTTTTGCGATACCACGGCGAACTGCGCCCGCAGATCTTTAAGATCAATATCGTTGAGCGCCGTGTCATCCAAGCGAATTTCACCTTCTTGCGGTACATAAAAGCGTGTAAGCAGCGACGAGATGGTCGATTTACCACTTCCCGAGCGCCCTACCAAAGCAATCGACTGCCCAGGGTTTGCGATAAAGCTCACATTAGATAACGCGGGCGTCTGTTTTCCTGGATAAGAGAACGTAACGTCGTCAAATTCAATTTTTCCTGTTGCGCGCTCTACTTTGATTTTTCCTTTATCTTCTTCGTCTGCTTCATCAAGAATTTCAAAAATACTGGCGCAGGCTGCCATACCTTTTTGAAATTGGTTATTAATGGTAGTGAGCTGTTTAAGAGGTTTAAGCAGCATCACCATACAAAAGACCACATTAATAAATACGCCTGCTGTAAGCTTTTCAAGCATACCGGGCGTGCTGGCAATAAACAGAACGACTGCAAGGGCAATTGACGCTATTACCTGTATTGAAGACACACTCAAAATAGAGGTGACATTCAGCTTCATTGACTGTTGACGGTTGTGATTGTTTTTCTGCTCGAAACGCTTTTGCTCTATTTCTTGACCGCCAAACATGATCACAACTTTGTGACCTTTCACCGCTTGCTCTACCGACGATGTTAGGTTGCCCATTGATTGTTGAATGTTTTTACTTACAACGCGAAAACGCTTACTGACGATAGAAACAATTACCGCCACAATGGGGCCAATCAAAAGAAATATGAGCGAAAGCTGCCATGAGTAATAGAACATGACACACAGCAAACCGATGACCAGTGCGCCTTCTCTCACCAATGTTAGCAGCGCCTTACCAGATGCATTAGCCACTTGCTCTGTGTCGTAGGTGACTTTACTGATAAGCCCGCCAACCGCATGATTATCGTGAAATGCCACTGGAAGGTGAATGTATTTTTCAAACAACTGCTGGCGCATGCGCATAACCACCTGTGCACCAATCCAGCTTAGCGTGTAACTACCTAAAAAGTTGAAAACACCCCGTATCAAAAAGAGCGGCACAATCGCATATGCGGCTAGACGTAGATAGTCATGGTCGTTTTTCCCCAGTGATTCGTCAATCATTGGCTGAAGCTGGGAAAATACGAAGGTATCTACCGCGGAATAACCAATCATACCAATGATGGCAAAAACAAAAGGCACTTTATACGCTTTAAGGTACTGTAAAAAGCGTTTAATTTGATAATCCGAGTTGTCGGCTTGTTGCATGTAGTTTTTTTAACCTGTTTGAAACGTTAACAAAAACGCGTTGGAAGTATTGTACTCGTTCTCGCTCTAATTCACTAATATAGCGGCAAAATTGGTTAGTCTGCCAACTAAGTGAATAATGTGTGGCCACTTCATACCTATTTAAAGGTATTCGTGCACATCTTCGTTTCGTTACAAGCTAATATTTTTGGCATTTGGCGATATTACTTAGTCTTTGAGGTGTCGCGGTGTAATGCCTGGTAAATACCAGCGATTATTCAACGTTCCACGTTGGGAATCTATATGAAAAGAATCCTTATCGAAGGTTGCGCTTATATATCCGTGATAGCTTGTTAAATATTGCGTTACGCCCAAACGCTCGTAACGTTTAGCCACAACATAAGCAGGAAACTGCCATCGATTCTCATAACCTTGCGTAAAGATCACAGCTTTTGGTGCAACGTGTTCTATAAAAACATTGGTAGACGACGTTTTGCTTCCGTGATGCGGCGCAATAAGAATGTCGGCACTTAGATTTGTAAAGCTCGCTAAAGTATCTATTGAAGCCCCCTCTGAAAAACCATCCATGATTTCACGGGTTATCAACGCGTACTCACTTGTTTTCTCAATGTCACCAGGAATTAACACGCTACCAGAGTCGCTTGTTATTTTAACCACACACGACATGGCATTGTTGTCTTCTTTGTTGCCATTTGGCGGCCATAGAAAATTGATTGTTAAATTCTGCCAGCGTATACGCTTTCCTCGCTCACAACCTAATGTTGGTGTATAGAAAGTGGCTTGTTTAGCTAAGGCGTGTTGTTCAATGGCTAATGCCCCACCTGCATGATCGTTGTCACTATGCGTATGAACTACAACATCTATATTCGAAATATGCTTACTTTCTAAAAAAGGTAACAGATGTTTCGTTGCAGTATGAGCATTGCCATTAAACTGAGCGCCAGAATCAATAATCATAGCCCGATCTCCTGCAGTCACTGCAATAGCACTGGCCTGGCCCGCATCAAATACATGCAGCGCCCATATCGATTCATTGGTAGGTAGCCACTTTTGAAAAATGCTTAGCGATGGGAGCAAGAGAAGCGCTACGCAGATAGCTTTGTACCGCCATGTTGGCAAAAGAAAAATAATAAAAGCAACAATTAGACAAAGTGCCGCACCGCTACTTACGTAAAAATTGATAGCGCTCCCAGAAAACTGACTAAGAACGTTCAAAAGCGATAACAAATACCCTAAAAACGCATCACTGTAATGCATAAGCATGCCCGTAATTTGTTGTGAGAAACTAAACTCAAAAAAATGAAGGGCCAGCAACGAAATTAAACAAATAGGTAAAAGCAACGTTATTACGGGCAAGGCGATTAAGTTAGAAACAACTGCAATAAAACTGGCGTTACCAAACCATATTAGGGTTAGCGGCATCATTATTACGGTAAGCGCTACTTGTAGTTTAAACAAAGACACATACCAAGGTGCTCGCTGTAGCCCCCAAACAACAACTAAAAACCAAATGCACAGTACAGCCCCTATGCTCAAGTAAAAGCTAGCGCCTAATATAGAGAGAGGAAAGAGCAACAAGCTCGAAGTAAGCATTGTGAGCGCAACATTTACTGGCCGCCATGCATGTCGAGTAAGAGACAGCACGCACCCCATAGTTACCAGTATCAGCGCACGCACAACCGGCAATGCGCTTCCACTAAGCAACGCGTAACAAAAACAAGCAGCGATAAGCACACAAAGCACAGAGGCTCTAATTGGCGCGCTGGTTTGAAACATCTTACTTATTTCCCGCTCTCTGTTCTTTCGTCCTGTTGCCGGATAGTTGATGGAGGCTGAACGTACTAACCAATATTTCGCTCTGCCTAATAGGCCTGTAACATGCGTGAGTAAAAATATAACGGGGTTAAAAAACAATAAGCAGACCCCAGCGATAAGTGATAGATGCATGCCTGATATACTAAACATGTGCCCAGTGCCGGTGCGTTGTAACAGCGTCCAATCACCCAACGTAAAGCCCGTTTTCTCCCCTAGCAGCAATGCGCGCCACCATTTTTCATGAACAAGGTCTAGCTTCTGCAATGTTGTAGCAAGTTCATAACGCACTGAGTGATTATGCTTTGTTTTATCGTGCTCTATCGACTTGATATAGCCAGTTGCATGAATAAATTGGCTAACCAACTGCTGTTGTCGGCTAGCTCCAACAGGATTAGCCGTACCGTATGCAGGTTTAAGTTTTACAATTGCGGTGAAGGTATCACCGTTGTGCAAACAATTTAATTTCACCTGGGACGAAGAAACTGATTGAGGCCGCACGCCTATAGTCCCCTGTTGAGCATATACGATTTTCTTGTTGGCTAAGCCTTCGCTTTTTCGATCATTTGGGAATTCATAACGTTGGTGAGTAAGACGTGCTTTGAAATTAAACGTGCTAGTTAAAACACGCTTAGGCAAGGGGGAAAGTATACCGTTGTCTAGAAATGTCGCTGTGCTTTCACGGTTGACAGACTCAATAGCGACAACATAGTGATAAGTTGCTTCCAGCACCCTAGCTGTGCCGAAGACACATCCCCCCGACACAACTCGACCTGAAATTGTGACATCTTGTTGAATTTTCCCTTGGGGCAGTTGCCAAGCGTAGTAAAAATGCCCTACACTCGCCACCCAAAGTACTCCAGACAGCAGCCCGCTCACTGCCCAACATAGCAGCACCTCTGGAAATGCATGATGTTCAGCGGGTTTTGTCGTCGAAATGAATATAATAATAGTCACAGATATTATTAAAATGGCAATCATCAATGCCATGCTGTGAGTACTTGGAAGTTTTTGCCAGGAAACTGCACTTATTGCGCTAGCGCAAAAACAGCTTAAGCAAATTGTGATACGATTGACCATGTTTTCACGTAGCAATGGACAGTGAGTGAATGTGGGTGGTGCAAATTCATGTTGCGCAATTCCATTTACTGTTATTTTTTCTGTCTTTTTTGATTTTATTTTCGAGATGCATTGATATTTATGCCTAAGAAATTTATCCGACGTTTTTTGCCAGATCACCAAAGCATTAAGCAAAACAAAGCTTTAAAAATTTTTGGTAGCGTATTGCACGAGCCCAATCTTTGGCACTTAAACCGTCGTTCTGCATCTGGTGCATTTGGCATAGGTTTATTTTTCGCGTTTTGGCCGGTACCGTTTCAAATGTGGCTTTCTGCCGGTTTAGCTATTCCATTTCGAGCAAACCTGCCCTTATCTGTTGCAACTGTTTGGGTGACTAATCCATTTACTATTCCGCCTATATTCTATGGGGCTTACAAGGTTGGTACTACTGTACTTGGGACCAAGCCTGAGCATTTTGAATTTCAGTTTAGTTGGCAGTGGGTTGTAGAAAGTATTAATACTATCGGCCCTGCATTTTTAGTCGGGTGTGGAATTTGCTCGGTCGTGTTTGGACTAGCGGGTTATTTCTCTTTGAACTGGGTTTGGCGCTTTCAAGTGAAAAAAGCCTGGGAAAGACGCAGACAAATGCGGAATCAAGAAGCCCACTAGCGTGAGAGCCCTACACTTGAGGGTTTGTAGAAATGTTTACCTTTTCTCAAGCCCCTTACAACGTTCAGTACAAAGTACGCCGTAAAAGACAGAGCAAGAATTACAAAAAACGCCACTTCGTAGAAGTGGCGTTTTTTATTGGTAACAATCAATATGAGTTCGGCGTTAATTTATTCAGGAAAACCATTACGCCGAGCTCTGTTATTGAATTTAAGCCAGACAGGCTACTTTTCATGCTCTGATAAAAAAGCGATAAGCGCAGCTTCGTCCCATACCTCCACATCTAGCTCTTGTGCTTTGGTTAGCTTGGAACCCGCTTTTTCACCTGCAACTAGGAAGTCGGTATTCTTACTTACCGAGCCTGCCACTTTTGCACCAAGTAACTGCAAACGGGCTTTCGCATCAGAACGCCCCATTTCGCTAAGCGTACCTGTAATAACGCATGTTTTGCCTTCAAGAGGCAAATTATCCGAATCAGGCTTTTCAATAGCAGGCCAGTTAATTCCTTCTTTTAATAGCGCATCAATAACATCGGTATTGTGTGACTCGTTAAAGAAATTGAAAATGTGGGTAGCCACCACTTCACCAACGTCTTGGACTTCAACCAGTGCTTCAAGCGACGCCTCGCGAATAGCCTCCAAGGTTTCGAAGTGCGCAGCCAAGTTTGCCGCAGTAGCTTCGCCAACCTCACGGATCCCCAATGCGTATAGGAACTTGGCAAGCGTGGTTTGCTTTGAAGCTTCAAGCGATGCCAGTAGCTTACTGGCAGACTTTTCAGCCATGCGTTCCAGCCCAACAACATCGCCTAACGAAAGCGTGAAAAAGTCGGCGGGACTGTGCACAAGATCAGCGTCAACCAACTGATCGACTAACTTGTCGCCCAGACCATCAATATCGAATGCTTTACGCGAAGCAAAATGCTTAAGCGCCTGCTTGCGTTGTGCTGCACAAATTAACCCACCGGTGCAACGGGCAACCGCTTCGTCTTCTAGTTTCTCAACCTGCGAGTCACACACTGGGCATTGGCTTGGGAAGGTAATGTCAGTTTCGCTACCTGTGCGATTAGCTTCTACCACAGACACCACCTGAGGAATAACGTCACCCGCACGGCGGATTACCACGGTATCGCCAACTTTAACGCCTAATCTCGAAATTTCGTCCTGATTGTGAAGTGTAGCATTCGACACAGTTACTCCACCTACAAACACGGGCTCTAAACGAGCAACCGGCGTGATTGCACCAGTCCTTCCTACCTGAAACTCAACGTCAAGTAGCTTAGTTACTTCTTCTTGTGCAGGAAACTTCTGTGCAATGGCCCAGCGAGGCGCTCGAGCCACAAAGCCAAGGGCATTTTGCAGGTCAATACGGTTTACCTTGAACACCACGCCGTCAATGTCGTATGGCAAACTGTCGCGCTTTTCCAGAATGTGGTTGTAGTACGCCAAGCAGCCTTTACCGCCCTCGGCGGTGTCGATATCAGGGCACAGCGGCAGCCCCCAATTACCTAATTGCTTAAGGCGCTCGCTGTGTGTTGTGGGCAATTCAAAACTTTCGGGTTGCACTACGCCAAGTGAATAAGCATAAAACATCAGCGGGCGCTTGGCAGTAATTTTAGAGTCTAGCTGTCGTAAACTGCCGGCCGCGGCATTACGAGGGTTGGCGAAAACCTTACCACCCGTTTCTTTTTGGTGTTCGTTGAGCTTTGCAAAGCCCTCACGAGGCATAAACACTTCACCGCGCACTTCTACGCGCTCAGGATAATGCTCACCACGAAGCGTTAACGGCACATTAGAAATGGTACGCACGTTAGCCGTGATATTCTCGCCTACCTGGCCGTCACCACGGGTTGCAGCACGCACTAATTCGCCATTTTCATACAGAATACTTACCGCTAAACCATCTAGCTTGGGTTCGCAGCTAAAATCTAACGTTGCCGAATTTTTTAGTCTATCTTTTAAACGTTTTTCGAAGGCAAGCAGTGATTCTTCATCAAAGGCGTTATCCAGCGACAGCATAGGAACATCATGGGTAACTTGTTCAAAGGCCGATAACGCTGCGCCCCCTACTTTTTGACTGGGAGAATTCGGGCCTTGAAGCGTAGGATATTGTTTTTCTAGCGCAATAAGCGCCTGCATATCTCTATCATATACTGCATCAGGAACCGAAGGGTCATCCATCACATAGTACTGATAGTTGTACTCATTAAGTGTGTTGCGAAGTGTTGCTATTTGTTGCTTTGCTTGTTCTAAAGAATCTGACATGGAGTTGTTGTCACGCCGTTTAAATAGTTAAAAGTATTACAATTCGTTGCCAAGGCCTATTCGCCCAAGCCGCTGTATGTTCCAAATGGGCTGCAAAAACCTGATCTATTTCAGTCAGGTTGTGAAACGTACAGCCACGCTACAATGCTATGGCTTGCTAGCTTTAGTTGTACATCAAAGCTCAACAGGCCCTAATCAACAGAAAAGGACCTGGGTATGAGCCAAGTCCTTTTTTGTTTTTGCACCTACATGAATAATCCATAAGATTGTGGCGCAAGTGATAAATTAACGCTAGCTGCGCGCAATCATACGCTTGCGCTCGAACTCACGAATTTTCTCGACGTATTGCTGTAAGCCCTGCTTCGTTAATACGCTTCGGCGTCCATCAAGTACTTGTGCGCCGAACTCATCTGCCAATTTGCGGGCTGCATTGTGCATCATGTTAAACACTTGATGAGGGTCACCCTCAATAGGCAATATCATAAACAGCGAAATACCTTGGGTTTCAAAGTTCTCTAGGTTATCAATATCGAAAACCCCAGGCTTAAACATGTTAGCAAGGCTAAACAATACTGGCCCTTTGCCATTTGAATTTACGTGGCGGTGGAAGATGTCTTGATCGCCAAACTTGAACCCTAATGTTAATAGCATAGGTAGTAGCGCCGCGCCTGAGATAGGCTCGCCTTCTGGCGTTCTTACATTTAATACTAAAACCTCAGGTTCAATCGACGACTTAGCGGTCTTTGGTGTACTTCCAGCACCATCATTACCTGACTCATTAGCACTAAAGCTTTCATCGCCAAAATCAGCGCTAGCTGCTTCACTGGTGTCAAAATCAATACGCATTTGATCGTCACCAAAATTCGGCTCTTCACGTCTTCTCACTGGCGTTTTGTTTCGTTTGTTACGTGCAAAACGTCGAGGCTGTTCATTTTCTTCATGAGCATCGCTGGATGAAACAGACTCTTCGGGTGCATCTAAACTAAAATCAGCAACTTCTCTTTCGTTTTTAGCTGGCGGCTGCACTGTTTCAGGCTCTTCCTCCAGCGTTGGGTCGATATAAAACTTCTGTGCAGGACGAACAGGCTCTGCACGCCCTCTTTCTTGATGACCGCCCGCCTGACTCTGAATTGGATCATGCGATTGCGCGTTATCCGCTCTCTCTTGATTACTTGGAGTATTTGGCTGTTCGCTTTCTTCACGCTGAGCATGCGACGCTAAAGACGTTTCCTCTTGCTCTTCGCCTTCACGAAGTAAGAAGCCAGGAGGTTCCGGGAACGCGGCAAGGTTTTCGTCGCCTCTGTTAGCACCTTTTGTAGATGCGCCATCGGGACGGGCTTGGCCTTTCATGTGTGGCTTAGGATTCGTAACCACAGAACCGTATAGCTTTGGCGCTTTCTGGGCTTTTTCTTTGGCATCAGACTGCTTAGCAGTATCACCAACATTGCTTGAGCGTTTACCCGCATGCTCACTGTGTACGCCTTCGTTATCATCATCGTGCGCTTTTGATGCAGCATGTTGAGACGAGCTGTTGTCGTCATTGTCTTCATCAAGTTCATCGATGTCGTAAGCGCGCTTTTCACTAAAATCATGGTGTGCTGGGCTATTTGCGTTATTTTTCGATACGCTACTTTTAGCTTCATGCTCTTGGTTTTGCGATTTACTAACTACACGCACCGCACCAATGCCCAGCTCGTCAAAGCCTTCTTGCTCGTCGGACTCGAAATCGTTGTCATCATCTTGCCACTGACGGGGCTCTAAGCGCTCTTTTTCCGAAGGCTTACTGTTTTTACGAATTTTCCAAATACCATGGGCAAGCACTGCGATGATAAAAACCGTGCCTCCAAGGAGTAAAAATAGACGTAATTGATCTTCCATTTAATTTCTTTCGCCCTTTGTTATGCTTCTGCGAAGGCTACAGCCTCGTCCACATCTACCGCCACCATGCGCGAAACTCCCGGTTCCGCCATGGTAACACCGGTGAGGTGACTGGCCATTTCCATCGCTATTTTATTGTGGGTGATATAAATAAACTGCACTGTTTGTGACATTTCTGACACTAAGTTACAAAAGCGCCCTACATTTGCATCATCCAATGGTGCATCTACTTCATCCAGCAAACAAAATGGAGCCGGATTTAATCTGAAAATAGCAAACACCAATGATAAAGCGGTTAGTGCTTTTTCTCCACCGCTTAAGAGGTGAATCGTACTATTTTTCTTACCAGGGGGGCGAGCCATTATCGTCACCCCAGTTTCTAACAAATCGTCATCGGTAAGCGCAAGATACGCCGAACCGCCCCCAAACACTTTGGGAAATAACGTTTTAAGGTCTTCGTTAACCTGCTCAAAGGTGGTAGAAAAGCGTGTGCGGGTTTCTTTATCAATTTTCCGAATGGCCGACTGTAGCGTTTCTAAGGCTTCGGTCAGGTCGTTGTGCTGTGTATCTAAATGTGACTTTCTTTCCGACTGGGTTTCATATTCTTCAACCGCAGCTAAGTTCACAGCACCTAAGCGCTGCAAATTAGCCTGCGTTTTTTCAAGGTCTTCTTGCCAGCGCTTCTCTTCGGCATCTTCAGGTAAGGTTTCTAGAATGCTCTTCAGCGACTGCTGCGTTTCATCAAGCTGTTCTAATATCGTATTCGCACGTACCCGGTAGCCTTCAATATCAATGTTGAGTTTATCGATGTTTGTCTGTCGCGTTTGAATATCTTTACCCAGAGCTTGGTGCCCTTTTTCGGCTTCTCGCAACCACTGCTCTATATCTTCAAGACTACTTTGCTTAGCACTTTTCAGCTGCTCTAATTCCGATTTGTTTTCCAACAGCGACTGAAGCTCTGCTTCTTGAATTTCTTCAGGGGACGTAAGCTGTGTAAGTTCTTTTTGTAATCTTTCTTTGTTTTTTATGTACTCTTCACGCTGCTGAAGGTTACGCGTAACCTGTTGACTGTATAAATTCTGATGGTTCTCTAATTGTTGCTTCTTAAGTGCAAGCTCATGATTTTTCGATGTTAATGTATCAACTAACGCGCGCAACTCTGACGCAGTTCGCTCATTTGCATCACGCTTAGCGTTCACATCGTCAATGTGTACTTCGTGTTCAAGAATTTGTGCCTCTTGAAGCTCTAATTTTTCCGAAAGCTGAGCTAACTGCTCTTCTTCTTTCGCTAACATTAACTCTTGCTTTGCTAATTCGTCATTAAGTTTGGCAGTACGTGTAGACTGTTGCTCTTGCTGCATTTCAAGCAAAGAAAGTTTATTTTTAATCTGTGCGCGCTGGTTTTCTTTTTCACCCAAGGCGCTCTGAATAGCCTGCTTTTGCGCTTCGCTCTGTTCAAGCGCCTGTTTGGCGCGCTCTAATGAATGCTCAATCTCATCTATAAGGCTTTCAGTTTCTTCAATGCTGTCTACCAGTCCCTTAATTTTGTTCGCCCGCTGCAAAGCACCGTCGCTTGCTTCGCCAGGTTTCACTACCCACTGTGAGCTTGCCCACAACCCTGAAGGCGAGATTGCGCTAGTAAACCCCTTAGCTAGGCCTTCAGGTTCATCTTCTTTATCAAGAACGCTTACAAAAGCACTTTCAATCGTTGCCGCAAGTTCGTCATCGTTGCTACAAAGGTAAATGTCATTAAAAAATGCGGGAACACGCTGTGTTGACGATTCATAAGTGCTAGATTCAGTTAATAGAGCGTGTGCTAGTGAACCCGATTTGGCAGTGCTTACAAACGCCTTATCGGTAAACACTTTAATGCCGCTTGGCAAATTATCTTGGTTTTGCAGCAGTGCCTGTATGTCATGGCTTTTAGCAACAACGGGGTCTTTGGTGTGTTGTAAAATCGATTCTACGCAAGGTGCAAGAGTTTGGTTAGAGCTAAACTGCTGCCACAGCTTTTCTATTCCGTCTAACGTTACGTCTTCATTATTTGAGGCATCTTGTTGAAGCGCTTCTAGCGCAGCTTTTGTGGACAGTGCAGTTTGTAACTGGCCCTGGGTATCACGGCGCTTCGCTTCAAAAGCATTGACTTCGCCTTGTTGCTGCGACACCTGTTGATTGGACTCTTGAAGCAATTGCTTAGCTTCATCAATGTCAAAATCAAGTTCGCTACATTGCTCTTCTAAAAGCGTTATCTGACTGGCAAAATCTTCTTCGTCCAGCTGTTTTAGCTCGTCTTGTAGTTCGCTGATACGCTGAGAAGTGCGTAACTGCATGCTCATAGTTGACTGAATTTGGCTATGGCATTGCTGAACATTCTGACGAAGTTGATTGTAGGTTTGCTCTTGTGCGCGCGCTTGTGCGTTAAATTCTCTTAGCGCTTGTTCAGCGTCTTCAAAACGCTCTTTGGCATGCTCTAACTCAGCTTCTTTAAGGGCAGATTCAGGCTCAATCTTTTCAAGGGCTTCATTTGATACCGCAAGCGATTCCTGTGCCTCGTCGATAGAGTGGTTAAGCAGTTCATGTTGCTCGCTAATTCGGGCTAACTCTTGCTCTACCTGCCCTTTGCGTTGTTTTGCATGCAGCGCATTTTGCTCTAGTCGGGTTATCGCATTACTGGTAGTAAACAGTTGCTGCTGTAAATCATCAATAGTTTGTTTTGTTTCCAGTTGCTTTGTTTTGTACGACTCAAGCCCAGCTTCGTCGCCCTGTAGCCGGGCAACTAAGTCATCCACTTCTAACTGGAGTGATTGCTGCTGTTTTTGCAGCGCTTCAATATGTTCACTATTTTTCAGAAAACGAAGGGCTGCTAACTGGCCTTTCAGCTCTCTGGCTTGTGCACGTAGCGTTTTGTAACGAGTAGCCGCGGCTGCCTGACGCTGTAATTTTTCGAGCTGCTTGCCTAATTCGTCGCGCACATCATTCAAGCGTTCAAGGTTATCTTGCGTGTGCCTTATACGGTTCTCTGTCTCTCTGCGGCGCTCTTTGTACTTTGAGATACCCGCGGCTTCTTCTATGAATACACGCAAATCCTGTGGCTTAGATTCAATAAGCCGAGAGATCATACCTTGCTCAATGATGGCGTAAGACCGGGGGCCTAGCCCTGTTCCTAAAAACAGATCGGTGACATCACGCCGGCGACATTTAGTGCCGTTTAGAAAATAGGTAGAGGTGGCGTCCCGTGTAACTAAGCGTTTAACAGATAGCTCATTGTAGTTGGCAAATTCACCTGCTATCCGCCCTGCACTGTTGTCGAAAACAAGTTCAACGCTACATTGCCCCACTGGCTTACGAGACGAAGAGCCATTAAAAATCACGTCGGTCATTGCATCGCCGCGTAAGTTTTTGGCAGAACTTTCACCTAAAACCCAACGTACAGCATCAATGACATTCGACTTGCCGCAGCCGTTAGGGCCTACGATGGCGGTCATTTCGCCGGGGAATGGAATGGTAGTTGGCTCAACAAAGGACTTGAAACCCGCAAGCTTAATCTTTTTAAGCCTCACACATCATCCCTCTTAAACACAAAGCTGCACGCGGTATCGCCTTGATATTAGCCAGAAACCAGCTAACCATCGGCTGAAATAGCAGTTGATGTAGAAATGATGCAATCACACGGAAGATTCTTTTGTTATTATGCTCCGACTCTACCAAATCTAACAGCTTGTAACAATTACCATTTCACTGAGTTAGGCAGAGAATACGCCAAGCGCGTATGATAGAGCAGATAGTTAACAAACACAGCGTTTCAAACGCGAAGGAGTACGAATGAGTTCAGGCGGTGTACATTATTTCTTTGAAGGCTTTTCGCTCATAAAAACCAAAGGATTAAAGCGTTTTGTTTTTGTACCCCTAACAATAAACTTAGTGCTTTTTTCTGTGGCTTTTTACTTCTTATTTGGCCAAATAGAAATGGGTATCGCTTATGTGATTGATCTTGTACCTGAATGGTTAGGCTGGATAAAAACAGCGATCAGCTTTTTCTTGTGGCCCCTAGCAGTCATCAGCGTATTGCTCATTTTCGCACTGATCTTTGGCACACTCGCAAACTGGATTGCAGCGCCGTTTAATGGCGTTCTATCAGAAAAGGTTGAGCGTCATTTAACGGGTCAAGATTTAGGTGACGAGGGCGTGATGTCTTTAGTTAAAGACATTCCTCGAACAGTAGGCCGCGAACTCACCAAGCTGGTTTGGTATTTACCTCGCGCTATTGGTTTTTTGTTATTGTTCTTTTTTCTGCCCATTATTGGACAAGTCTTGTGGTTCTTATTTAACGCCTGGATGATGGCAATTCAGTACTGCGATTACCCATACGACAACCACAAAATAGATTTTACGCGCATGCGCCTGCACCTTGGCGAACACAAAGGGAAAGCGATGACGTTCGGAATGATGGTGAATATATTCTCACTTATTCCCGTGGTTAACTTTATCGTTATGCCCGTAGCAATTTGTGGTGCAACGTCTATGTGGGTAAGAGAGCTTAAAGATACACTCGCCAAATAGTGGCGAGTGCATTGTTTTAGTAATGACAACTGCGGTTATTTGCCACCAGTAAACGCTTCGTATTCAGCTAACCAGTGTGCGGCTTCTTTTTGGTTGCCGCTATTGTGGAATGCCTGGAAGAAATTCATTGAAATAGGTCGCTGGGCATTTTGTTTTTCCAGCTGCTGCTGCCACAGTACCAAATATAAAGGCGGGATCACGCCGCTATCGTGATGTTCCATAAAGGTAATTCTGCGGCTGGGCTTATAGCTGTTTTCCCCCAATACGGTGCACGTTTTGGCGCGTGCAATAATGGTTGCAGGATCTATCTCTAGCCAATTTTCGACCGTTTCGTGAGGTGCATACCAGTACTCAGAATCTACGATTAGGTTTGGTGGTGCAAAATCGCTTATTCCATCTTCATCGCACAGCCTATTCGCCATGCCCTTGCCAATAGGATATTCGTCAGCGAAGCCTGCGAAGTGCGCTAGCTCATGAACAAACACTGAATAAGCGTCACTGATGTCTAAGTACATTACGCCGTTTTGAACATTTGCCTTACCCTGCTCTGCCACTACTACTGCATGACTAAATTTCTGCTTTTTCGCAATGCTTGCCAAAGGAGTAATACTACAGCCTAAGATCCCAGCATTTTTATAGTCCGGATCGCAGCTGAGTATATCGGGTTTAAGCCAAATAGGCGGAGCCAGGCAAATAGAAAGGTTCTGCAGGCGCTTGTCGTTACTGAATGAGTTATAAAGACTGTGAGCACGCATGATAGTAGCTAAACTGGTAGCAAAAGGCTGAATACGCTGAAGGCATTTCCCTTCATTCTCCCAGTTAAATGAAGGAGACTGCTTTAGTGCTTGCTGTATAGAATACGGCGTGTAGAGATTGATGGCCTCTAAGGCTTTTTCCGCTTGAAGATGCCCTTTGTTCGCGGCAAAGCTAAAATGCTCCTTAGCCTCAGAAAATTCCCCTTCGTCCCACAGAAGGCGAGCATACTTAAATGCACTTTGCATGTCTAAAGTTGCTGTTGCTGCGAGCAGTGGTTTCGCTAGTTGTTGTTGCCCGTGTAAAAGATACCAATCGGCCAATGCGGCCTGTGCGGGTACGTAGTTTTGTGAAGCCGCGCGTACCAGCCACTTCTCACGTTTTTCTGGCGAATCGGTAGACATTGCAAACGCAAGCTGTGCTTCTGCGACCTCGCCGAGCGCCGCTAAGCGCATAAAGCGCTGTGACGCACCTTCTTCACCTAATATTTGGTACAGCAGCCATGCAGCGTCTGCGTTTTCAAGATTCACTAGCTTCTCTAGAAAATAGGTTGCAGTGGCTTCATCGATATAGTCAGTAGCAATGAAGCCTGCGTTATACGCACGCTCAAATTCACCGAGCAAGCGTGCCTGTGCATTTTCACTGCCCTGCTTTGCAGCTAACCAAAGTAGCGCTAGTGCATCATGCTTAAGGTGATAGTTAGAATAATTGAAACGTTCGGTATTAGCCGAAGTTTGAGCGTCGGGAGAAGATTCTGTGCTGTCCTGTTCCATGCCGTCGGCAGCATTTACTGAAGCAGAGCTCGCCTTTTCAGTTGGGTCGCTATCTGACACTAGGCTTGCCGGCGTAAGCACCTTGCTTGCATTAGCAATTAGCTGCGGGACATAGCGTCCGCTATCGCCCGCAACTATGAGCAGTGCGAACACTGCTAAAAATAAGCCTCGCATAACGCTTGCTGCTTACTCTTCGCTAACCAGATCGCTGCTAGCTAGTTCACGCAAACGGTTAAGTTCCATTCGTGCGTAGCGGTGTTCAACGTAATCAAATACATTGGTGCTTAATGCAAGCTTGAAGTAATTTGATGCAATACCGCTGTTGCCGCGCTGGGTATGAAATTTACCTAAGTAAAAATACGCTTCACACAACCTGTCTGTTAACGCTTTTTGGCTTTTCACACCGTCTAACAATGAGTTAAGTACATCGTTCTCATCAACAGTACCTAAAAACAAATCCACCAGCGTAGTAGCCCAGTGCTGGTTGTCCAGCGTTGGTCGAATAGAAGCTAAGTATTTTTGTCCTTCAAGCTCTGACACGTCGTGATGCGCAAAGTACGCCCACAGAGCGCGAAATGGATCGCTGTCATCTTTTTCAAAAAAGCGGTTTAGATCGTTGGTCGCGAGTTCGGCGCGCCCACCGTAATAAAGCGCAATACCGCGATTTAGGAACGCGAAATCATACTCTGGGTTAATTTCCAGTGTAGAGTCGAATGCGTCGTAAGCCTGAATAAAGTCGTTCTGCTGAATATAGTGAATCCCCATAGAATTATAGGCTTCAGCCAAATCTGGCTTTAAATTAATGGCTTGGGTGTAATCAAACTGCGCTAAGCCCGATAGGCCCACGCTGTCGTACAACATGCCTCGTTGAAAGTGCAGTTCAGCTTTGTCTTCATCTGATAACGCAGGGCTGGTTAACACCTGATTGTAACGAGCAATAGCCATTTCGGAACGAGGATTAATGGGCGCAGGTTCGGCTAAAAGCAGGTTTCCCATTTGTGGTCTTTCTGAAACAGGTGGTGTTTGCGCACAACCGGTTAAAATAGCAGCGAATAGAGAAAAAAAGATGAGACTAACGTTTCTGCACATGGTAAAAAAGCATTCTATAAAAAAAGAAAAAACCGCCTGAGTATTAAGTATACGCTTGTTGCGGCGCTAATGCCGCCAACCTTCTCGCATTTGATGATAAAAGTAAAGCGTATTGGGTGGTTAACACAGGTAGCTATGAAGAAAAATAATTTAGAACAACTATCACAACTTGCTTTTGACGCACAGAAAAACTCACACTCACCTTATTCCAACTTTAAAGTTGGTGCTGCGGTGCTTACTCCAAGTGGCGAAACCTTCTCTGGTTGTAATGTAGAAAGTGCTGCTTTTCCATTAGGACAATGTGCTGAAGCCACAGCTATTGGCAATATGGTCACACAGGGACAAAAACGTATTTCGCATATCGTTATTGCGAGCCCGAACGACGAGTTTTGCTTTCCGTGCGGTGGATGCAGACAGAAAATTGCTGAATTCGCTCCAGATGAAACTCCCGTAACCATGGTAAGTCAAAACGGCGAGACATTCGAAACCACCATTGGTGAGTTACTTCCAAATGCCTTTAGGGCGCACGACCTAGACAAATAAGTCATTCCTAAAATACTGTTCGTAATCGAGGCTCGAGCGAGTTTCACCGCCCTTACCTCGTTTACGAAAGGCGCTTTTTCAAACGGTAGTACACTTTGGTGTGTTAAGTGCTTTGGGTTGGCGTTTGGTAAAATTGTTGTTTGCATAATGTTCCCCCTTTTTCACTAAACGGGGGAACTGATATAAAGGGGTGAAAAATATGAACGTTTTTATTAAACGTTGACGTTTTACAATGAACGAAAGGTTAACTTTTATTTTGGTTACTCGGCTTTTCGCCTTCACGAGTAGGCTCTGCAGACGTCTGATTGGCGCGTTTTTCTTCTTGGCGTTTATTCAGCTTAGCAGCGGCCATAAATCCAATAAAAAATATGGCAAAAATAACCACGCCTACCCAAATCAAAACATTAAAAAGAAAGTCCATATCATTCCCTAATCACAATTTCGTGAAATAACTTTAACATTTATTTGTTTGAGTAGGTTAATTAGATCACCACTGTAACTACACCACCAGCTTAGTTATTCAGAAACTTCAACACCAATAGCCATAACAGACTGTCCATCTTTGATGGCTGGCATTTGATTAACCATCATAACCGTGCCCAAGCCCGAAGCCGCCGAGTACGCCGTAGTCCAAGTACAGCAGCCAAAGATGATGGGAAGAGATACCTATCGAGCCAACAATAAAATCACCGCCCCACAAAAAAGCCACAACCACGCCTACAAAACGAGGCCCTACTTTTTGTGGCAGAGCAACTAGCGTAATGGATACTACTATTTTGCGGGTTGTAAATCTGAATCTTCTGCAGTTTCTGGCTATTGATTCGCTTATCTAGCTTTATTAGCTAATAGTTCCTGTAGCGCTTTCGGCAGTATCGCTTGCGCACTCTTTGCTATGCGAGCTTCATTCTTTTGCCACCAAATTCCCGAATATACGACGCCTAAGCCGATCGCTGATAGCGCCACTGGGAAAAGCCAACTATCTTCAAAAACGGTAGAAGCAAGATGACCTAAATATAAACAGCTTCCCAAAGCACCAAATATGACAAATACACGTCGAACCAACAGAGCACCAGCGCCAATCATGGCAAGGTTTATACAGAAATAGACAAACTTAGACAGTTCGCTGTCTAAATCTTGGCTGGTAAGGCCGCCCCAAAACGCTAAAACGCCGAAAAGATAAAGCCAAAACGCGTAATCTGCTGTGTTTCGTGCCCTGATGTCCACCCAAAACGCCAATAGCGTCATCAACGCGCCAAAGTACATCGACACAAGTGCTCGGAATTGCCACGTATAGCTGTTCCACAAGTCCTCCTGGTCAATAACGAGCATCACAGCATCCATACTGATATACCAGAGCGTTACTGCAATCGGCATTATTAGGAACGGGTATTTATATCGCCATGCTACGACAAGTCCAGTTACTAGCGTTCCAAGTTCCATATATAACCATAGCCATTTAATGCGGTGGTGAAACTGGCGATAAACCGTATTGTCGTCGGGCCATAGCCCTAACCATTGCTGAGCTCCGTAGATAGCAATTGGCGTTAAACAAACTACTAACGTGGCACAGATCCCTGCTGGTATTATTAAATGCTTACGCGCAAAGGAATTGGCAAGCTTTAAGCCCACGCCAGCATAAAGCATAGAGATAAATACGATGCCGGCACCACCAAATTGCTCCCAGCCTAAATTCATAAATAGAGTCATGGCGCCAATTGCAATAAGGCCACCTAAGTAGTACAGAATATGGGTGAAGGTAAAAGAGGGAGTATGCTGATTTTCTTCTTGGAAGAAATTGTACAGAGCAATGCCCTGTTGCTCGGAGATGATATTGTTAGCTACTGCTTTTTGAATACTGGCTTTAGATACTTCCATGTACTTCTCTAAATAAGCTTGAAGAGCTGAAGATTATTACTTTACTTTGTTATGGGTAAAAAGCCAGCCTAATAGAAGTTACTCGCTTCCTTTCTCGATATCTAATTCCGCTCTATCGATTAGCGTAAAATAGTCTTCATCAGCGTAAAGCTTTAAAAAGATAGACATTGTGATGCTCTTCATTTCATTTGCCGCCTCTTTAAACCCAGTATTGACGTGAAGATCAAAGCCCGTTGGCGATGCAGACCCCATGAACTCTTGAAGTTCAGTGAATTCTTTTATTGCTTCGGCACTTAACCCTAAAATGTACTCAGTTCGCGCTGGCGTTTTACTCAGCCATCCTGACTCGGCCGGCAGTGATTTTTCTGAAATAACCTCAAGATTATACTTAAAACTTCTTTCTTGCTCTGAGGAGCTAACACCCAAGGTAAGCCAGGTGCTTTCTGGTTTTATTTCGGCAGGCTTGTCTAAGTGAATCTTCGTAAGTAAATGATTAGGGTCAAGTTCAACAAATTTCTCCTCATCAAATGAGCGAAACTCAAGCATTGTTGCAATAGGTATATTGGCACAACTAACTACAAGCGAAGTTAATGAAACAACAAGTAATTTTTTGATACTTAACAACAGCGGCTTCCCTTCATTGGTTATTACAAGACATGTTCTAGCAATTCTATACAGTTCTCGTCGTTTCTTTTGCAAAAGCTTTTTCAGATTTGTTCCACGTTAAGTGGCCAAAAGCGATACCCGCAATGGGAAAGATGATCATCGCAATGGCGAGTCGCCCCCAGATATTTTCGGAAGGCTCAATAAACGCCATAAGTAATGACCATAATAAACCGGTAGAGACTCCCCAGCCTAAAACGCCGTAAACTAGAACGAAGCGCTGTTTTCCTTTTTCTCTTATGCTCGCCCACTTTTCTAATTTCATCGCAGATATCCTTTTTCAAAACTAAGCAATCATTGCAAGACAGACAAAAACCACCACAAAGCTTATAAAACCAACAGCAACGGTCCTTCCCTCATCACGGCCAGCTCTTGGGTACTTGCCGAAGGTTAGCAATTTAAGCACCACATGGCCCGTGCCCTTCAAAACGAATTCTATAATTGCGTCTATGATAATCCACTTTATTACTCTGAGTATAAAGCGGCCCAGCGGTTCAAATACTTCTTCCATAACCTTTGTGCTCTTTAACCTAAAACTTGTTGTATAGAAAGCAACAACCACATTGCAAGAACGGCAACGAAGTTGATAGTAAACACCAAACCACGCAATCTAATATTGTCTGTAAATATTTGTACAAGACTATGCAGCACCCTGCCAATAACAAATACCCACGCAAGGAAGACTTGTGAATTGCTAATTGGCTCACTTAAGGCAATTAGCAAGGCGCAAACAACGTGAAAAAATAACGGCCACTCAAACTGATTGCTCAGATTCGCACTTACTTTAGGCTGTATATCAGCAAACGGATTTGAACCATCTTTGTTTTTCCCTACTCCCCATACCGAAGGCGCACGAGTTAGCGTGAGAAAAACGTAGAGCAATGCACAAAGAAAAATGTGCATAAACATAGGGGCTATTAAACTAGACATCTTGGTTTAAATATCTCGTTGTTATCAAATTTCGTTAGCTATCAACGCAACTATCATATCTTTGAACACCTTTCGGCAGACCAAGTGTTACACCGGTGAAAGAGAAAATAAAGATAATCGATATTACAGTTAATCCGGCAAAACTAGACTCGTTTATGTTGGGGCTAACAACTATCGAAAAGGTGTTGATACAAAGCAAAAGCAAGCTTATTTTTGAATACCCTTTAAAGCCTAAAACTCCAGCGAGGATAAGCATTAAAAACGAGCCCGCAACTGCCGGAGTAAATGGCGCAGCGGCCAGTAGCAAACACAAAACCGATATAAGCACAGATAACATTAAGAAGAGTTTTTTCACGTTTTGCCCCTTTTTTTTGCCGAGCAGCTGAAGAGATAAAATAATCACTAAAAGCATAGAGTAAAAACGGCGAGTTAATAAACTAACTACATAATAAAAACCGCTCTGTTGCCACCCATTATTTTCTAACTTGTAATGATTGGCCTACACTGAAAAAGCGTTGAACCAAGCCTACCACCTACTCGTTTTCTGCTTTTCTTAGTATTTTAAAAATTCGGCTAATTGTGATTTCAGACAAGTTCCATTCGTAACCGTCAAAGTCAGTGGTATTGATAAATTGGACGACCACGGTATCGAGGTCTTTGTCATATTCTGCAAGGCTCTGGTAGCCGATAACCAAGCCTCCATGCTCGAACACATAAGGGTAAAGTTCCGCTTCGCCTTCATTGAAAATAGCGCCGTTGTTTAGCGCTCGTAAGAACTTACCCACATCTTCTGCTGTCGCAAGCATACCGTAGTCGCGCGCCTTAACATCTTCCTCGTAACCAACGTAATAGCCGCTCATCACGTCGTCCATATTGACTTCGCTCAATGAAAAATAGGTGTTGTTCAATTCAAGCGGAAGTAAAATTTTTTGCTTAATGTACTCGTGGTGACTGTACCCCAAAACCTTATCCATAATCTTGCGAAGCAAAAGATAGTTCGTGTTGGAGTACTCATACCCATCACCTGGCTCAAAACTCGCCGGAAGATCTAGCGCAAAGTCGAGCGCTCGCTTGCTGTTTTCCGGTTCGTTTTCCCAGTAGACGGCATTATCGGTAAAGTTAGGGATCCCTGACTTATGCTGCACCATCATTTTAAGCGTTATTTTTTCTGAATGCTCAATTCTGTCTTTGAGTTCAGGGAAATGATCAATAAGTAAATCGTCTAGGGATAGTCGCTGTTCTCGCGCCATTTTGGTGATAGCCACAGCGGTGTACAACTTACTGATACTGGCAATTTTAAATAAAGAGTCGGGGGCAGCGGGTATTTTGTTATCTCTGTCTTTCCAGCCTGCTGTGTAGAAAGCTGGAGGTTTTCCCGCCTGATCCACGTAAACAATCATGCCGTCAAAGCCATGGCTAATAGCCTCATCAACTTGTTCTTGCACTGTGTGTGGCAAAGGTAGGATCCAGGCTTTAACCAATATCCACGGAACGAAAAACAAAGAAACAATGGTACTGATTAGCAGAAGAAGCCTGATGATTGTTGTTCTTCGGTTCTTCGTCATTTTACCCTGCCCTTAAAGATCATTTTGTAACACTATCACTAGGTGTACGCCAACTTATTGCAACCGAAAATACAATTGTTACCTAAACGGCTATCGAAAATGAAACTTACTCATGGTGCTTTCGAATTACAGCAATCTTACCGTCAGGTAATCGCGTATCGTTTATCACCCATGGCAAATGTGAATGACCAACATCATCCGCGAGCAAATTTAAGTGATTTTCAAGCTCAACTTTTGTCGCGCCAGGGGCCTGAGTAGCAACCATTGTGTCGAAATACCGTTGGGCAAGCTGCTTAAGATCTAATTTAATATCTTCAGCCGATACCGTAGCTGACACTAGAAGTGATAATGCAAGAAGTAGATTTTTTTTCACTAGAAACTCCGTTTCACCTATTTCATATATTAACGAATTTGCCTAACTTGTCTCGGTTGGGACATTTTGCGTAATCATCTTTTTATGACCATGGTAGCTATCATAAAACTGCTTATGTGCCGCATAAGAAAATGAATCGTTTCTTTCTGTATATTGCCCAATCCAATCAATAAGCATTGCTAAGTTGTCATCTTGGGCTTGCTTTGTTTTGTATTTATGGGGCTCCCAAGGTCTCGCCTTTGCGTTTGAAATGCAGGATTCAATGGGTAAGTTCATAAATATAATTTCAGTAGACTGCTGTTCTACAATTTTTAGTAAGTCTGTATAACAGCCTTCAATTACCCATTTGTCGTTGGAAGAAATAAAAGTCTTTATCTCTTCTTCAGAGTCATCAATAGGCTTTCTCTCAGGAGGGCTAGTAGGTTTCCACGCTAATGTATCTAGATCTAAATGAGCCAAACCTTGTGTCTTGCATAAGTGCTTTGCCAGCGTAGATTTTCCAGAACCAGAGTTTCCAAATATTAGAATTTTCGCCAAAACCACCCTCCTTAAATCAACTAATAAAATGCTGAACTAACAATGCGTTTTAAACGACCTGTAACAGTCCACGGCAACGTAGCCAGAAACTACCAAAAGGCCATTAAAAGTGCACTAGCGCTTAAAGCTTTGACTGTGAAGAACCCCAACCGCGTTAACTTGTTAAGTGCGATGTAAATAATTATTAAGCTCATCGACTAACTCAAGTGCTTCGCTTTTCGTTAAGTAAGGTACTTTTATCGTTCTAGCCCAAAAGAAACTTTTACCTGTTTTAGAACTCACTTCTGAAAAAGGCATAGCCAATAACGTGTTATCGTTTCGGTTTGGGATGGGAGTTAAAAACTCTACGTCTCGATACAGTGTTTCACTGTCTGGCGCTTTAACCTCACCTTTCACTTTTGCAGCAGCTATCAAGCCACACCATTTGTGGGAAAAGAAAACAATGTCGCCTATATGAACATGGTGGACAAACCTTTTGGCGTCTCCATACGCCTCCAGACGACTATTATCCATCATCGACCAAATAGAGTCCTCATTCCAACTGCGATTTGTATCAAATAATACACCTTTTACATCACTTGGGTTTTTGTGCTTATCATAGGGAAGCGCAAAGAACTCAAAGTACTTTTCGCCAGCAAGTTCATAAATTCTATAGGGCAAGAAATCGATGGATATACCACTTTTCTTCCAGTAATCGACGGAAGATATTAATGAGTCATCCGCTGCACTGCCGATAACTAATAAGTGCTGTTTATTATTAATTTCTTTAGGCTCTAATTGGTGCTCAAGACTAAAAGCCTCTCTGTGTGCTTCAACTAACGACATGTCGCCTTTACTATATTCTTTGAACTTATTTTCTAATTTTTGATAGCTCCATTGACCAGCATCTTGCGCATATCTCAGCGCTTGATGAACGGCATCTTTCCCGGCAGATGCACGCTTTAGCTCGAATATAACTAATTCGCCACTTTCATTCAGTGCATATATGTCAGCTTCTGCCTGCCATTGTCGTTCTTGAAACACCGGCATCAATCTAGCGTCTTCAAATAAGACGTCTAAAATACTGTTCGCAATTAAGTTTTCTAGATCTTTCTCTAATTTTCCAAAGCTAGAAAAGTCTTTGAACTCTACGGGTTCCAACTTTTCAAATACTTCTGCTTGTTCTTCTATTTTGTATAGCATGCTTTGCATTCCTTTAAGTGAATAACAGGTAACAGCTTTGATACAGCCTTCTGCGGCTGCATCAAAGCTGCGATGTTAATTGACTTGTTGTATCTTATTTGGCAGCCACTTGATAACTTCAGTTTTACCTACAGGAGAGTAGCGACTTAAATGAGGTAAGCCTTTATGCTTCATGACTACTATAGAGAACGCTTCCTGGTTCCTCTAGATATTCAGACAGCGCTTGTTTAGCAATAATAGGTATTTCATTTTTGGTCATTTTTGCCTCGAAAAAAATAGAAAAATTTAAGCAGTACAAAAAAGCTATCGCAGCACGTTCTTCTTCGCTCCAACTAACTAGTCACACGGTTATCGTATGTCTTTATATTCAATTTTAGTTGCTGCGAATATGTTTTGAGTTTTGCCGCGTTGCCACTTGGTATTAAAGACAAGACGAACGAGTCTGAGCCATCGTCAATGCCAATAATTTCTAACCCCATACTTTTTGCACAGGTTGAGAATAAAAAGCCAGATTCACTAGATTCTAAGTAGTAAGATATATTGAACTGAGTTTGCATCATATCGTCCGCCAGCTGTCTCGATATGCTGCAAGTAGAAAGTGCATTTTTAGATAAATCGTTTAATAAATCGAAGACATGTTGCGCATCCTCTCTCCAATCTACAATCACTACACGGTTGATGCTTTTTAGACCTTCTATAATTACAAATGTAAGGTCAAATGAATTTTCAAAGGCTCCATCAAATCCGCTTTCTTCTAGTCCGTCTTTGTGTTTTAGTTTGTATGCTTTCTTATCAGAAAGGTAAAGTTGAACGTCATTTACAACGGTTTGATTGCCATTGCCGATTATCTTCGCTAATGCAATTTCTGGGGAGTGGTTTTTCGGCTGATTTTCATTACAGCCTATAACAACAAGAGCAGTTATAACTATCAGTAATCTCTCCATCATTCCTTGATTCCGACTTGGTTTTATCGACTACAGTGGGCTTCCATATATAGCGGATACCGACGTAAAAATAACTAGTTAGACAGACCCATAATGTAGACCCTTTTAGACAAAGATGCCTGTCTCGTTTAGTCGATGATTCTCTTTAAAGGTGCGAACCCCGTATTCTCTCAGAGCGTGTAAGACAGTTACCAAATGTCTACAGTTGTAAAAAATGACTGTCTTGTCTAGTCCCAGAACCAGAGTTTCCAAATATTAAAATTTTTGCCATAGCTCTTAACCCTTATTACCCAGTAGAGGAGCATTACTTCCCTGCCTTACCCGCTTCGAGTATTGGAAGGCCAGCTTCAGTAGGAATATAAATGCGTTCACCATTTCCATCTTGAAGGCCTTTAATCCAGACGTAGCGAAGGTACTCTTCATTCCCTTTAAGCGATTCGCCAATGATCCTATTAGCTTCAGCAGCGGCTTTTGCGCGCTCAATATCAGCAAGTCCTTCAGCTTTAGCTTGTACAATTTTAGCCTCACCTTCTGCTTGAGCCAGTGTGACTCTGGCTTTCGCCTGCATTAACGCTGCTTGCTCTCTAGCCTTGGCTTCTTCAATAAGAATTTGCTTGCTCCACTCTGCTTCTTTCAGTGCAGCAATACCATCCATTTCTTTCTTATAGACTTTATATTTTGGCCAACCCCAAAATAATGCCGCAATAATTAATACAATCGATACCACCAAAAACACTAGACTTCCAAACGCTATAGCATGTCTATTTGGGTGCATTTTCTCTCCTAATTTTTATTGATATTTATTTTTCTAATTTGAAGTACTTGAAAGTGAGCTTATAATTTCGAGACTATAACTCTAGGTCTTTAAGCCATCATTGCTTGGCAAACCTTAGCTTTACTGTTTTGTATATGCCTTGTGTCATATCCCATGTTCCTATAAGAGCCAAAAATATGCCGACAAAGAAAGACAAGCCATCTGAGCGCCTACCTTCAAACCACTGCTCCACACTTTGAAAATTAGAAAGCATCCAATAAGAAAACATAACCCCTCCCCCAATACAAAGAAGGTCTAAAGAAAATCTTCCAAGTGAGTAAGGCTTTTCATTAACTTCCACTGTTATCTCCATTTACTGCGATACATAACTTTTAAACAAGGTTCGAAACAAGTGGGACAAAATCTGAGAGAAGTGACAGAATCCAGGTGTTACTGCACCAGAGCTCATGCAAGCAACTTATGTGACTGTGATATGCCAAGTTTCTCTTTCGCCATTTCTCGAAAATAATTGTAACCCCTAGCATACACCCATATTGATACTAGATGCTGCCCGGATTCCTCTTTCAAACAGAACATTTGGCAGTCTAAATATTCTTTTGAGTGCTTCAAGGATTCCCATTTGTAAGAAAAGCTATCAGCGTTTCTGATCAATGTAATACCAGTTTCATCAAAGTGAAACTTATGATTAATTGTGCTGATAAAGCGAGCCAAAAAGTAAATGTTTCGCTCACTAAGTTTTTTATAGTTCCCGCTGCGTATACACCCACCCATCAGGGAGTTGGTGATGGGTGCGGTTGAATATTTGTTGGCAAGGTATTCTTTTAATTTACGTTGCCTCCAAACTGTACCCCCTGACTCAAATTCTTCTGAATCTTCTGTATAGTCAACAAGTAGTCGTTCAGGGACATGAAATATCGCATCGTATGCCTTAACCATTTCAAAGGACTGGATCTCTGGATCAAAAGCAGAAGTTTCCTTAACTATTTTACCATCTAGCCAGACAGAAACTTTTAGTTCTCCAACAGGCCACTGAACGGTTGGAGCAGATTCGCTTAGCTCTTGCTTTAAATTACCTTTTCCAAGTTTTATCCAATAACCATCTCTGAGAGCGCGTCCTAGAGAGGGGCGGCTAATTCCGAATCTCGACATAATTGGATAGCGAAGAATTTCCTTAATTTCAAGAATATTGTAAGAGCGAACTCTGAAGAAGCCTAAGGACTGGTTTGCAGCAACTTGACAATAAAAGATGAAATCATCAACTGCTACAGCATATAGAGTACCTGGCACAAAGCTAGCCTTCGCTTTCTGGTCTTTGGGGAATTTCAAACCACTCTCCGAAGTAAAATGAAAAAGCCGCAGGGCGCGCTAGTATTCAAGCGTTCTGAAAGAGCACTAACATTTATCAGTGTTTACTTGCGCCACACATTCTTTCTGAGGCCATATCCCAATATTCTTGTGCCGTTGACATTCCCATTTCGTCCCTTCGCGTATTTATTTTCTCTATGTCTTTAATAGGAAAAGGTGTAAAGGTGCTTCCCTCACATTTGCCTTGTGTTCCATAGAGTTGAGGCGCGTGGATTCTATCATATAGGTATACGTAGTTACCTGGGTCAATCTCTTTGCTCAGGGCCAAAGGACGCATCATCCACAGCATATTTTTTTGAAACTGAATGTCGTGGTCTGCGTGTTGCACAATAATCCACGCCGCTTGAGAAGCATCTTTACCTACCATTTCTATAGTTGGCCAGCCAAATTTCTCAACTATCTCTTGTACTCTTTGAGATTGCTTTGCGTTAAGTTCTTCAAAGCTTAACTGAGTTTTACCATGCAATGTGTCTTGATCGAGCTTCATCATTTCAAGTAACTCAGCGCGCAATTCGGAGAGCTCTTCGTTGGCGTATGAGGGATTACTAAAGGTTGTTATACAAGCTATAAAATATAAATACTTCATTTGTCTCTTCCGTGAGGTTTAAACACCCTTCAAGGGTAAATAGTGAGTTTAGTAGAATTAGTTGCAAAGTGGCGCGGCCATGTGTTTGCGTCCCTGCGAGCGACTACAACAGATTGTTAAGTTTCATTCCGAACGAACCTTGTTTTGAAAATACTGTTCAACTTTTTTCACGGCGGCATAGATTTGTTGACTAAAATTATCTTCATCAGAAATTAAATACACAATTTCATCGTTAGCGGCAACTCTATCGGGATTATCGTCGACAGTTGCGCCAGGACTCCTATAAGCTCCTTTTAACCAAAAATGAAGCCAAATTTCAGACCTGATTTTTTTAACAGTTTTTTCTAAGTCGTCAAATGCTTGATCTGCTCCAGCCGCCCAAATAATCTTCGTTTCTAATCTAAGAGTTGCAAGCTCAGACCATTCTGCGAAGAGGTGATTTAGTCTCTCATCATAAATTCTTTGCTCTTCTTTTAAACTATTACCTGCTTCAACTTCTTCTTTATTCAGAAAGAGCATTGGGCTGCGTACAGCTTGAATTGCTTGAGCTACCTGATGGGACTTAACAAGAACTTTCTTTGCAAGCTCGTACTCGCTTGTACCTCGAAGCTGCTTTTTCCAAGTAGAAAGACCATAAATCCCAATTCCTACTGCGGCAATTGTTCCTAGTATGCTGACGATATCTTTTGTCAGAGACCAATTTACCTCTGAAACAGAAAAGCAAATGTTCAAATTTCCTCCTTGAAACTTAACGCCCAATTAAGGTATGAAGCACGCGACCAAGACACTTAACTTGACCACCGTAAACACTGAACTAAACCCAAACCGAAAGTGCCAAGCGTGCTGATCACTCTTAACTTGTTTGTTTGCAGTTTTAGCCAAATACATTTCGTGAAATTAAAGTATAAGGTTTTTGCTGATTATCAATCAATTTTGTTTTGGGGTCATAGAAATAGTGAGTTATTTCATAGTTCTTGAATTCATCTAATGGCAATGGCTTATCAGCAAAAGGGTTGTGAAGTATTTGAAGTCCGTCTAAGTGTGTTTCAAAATGAAACTCGTTATCTTTTACTTCCATTACTAGCCCTTTAAAAGGGTGATACCAGCTTGAACGAATGTCGCGCTTGAGACCACTCTGAGTGATTGCTTTCCCTATAGTTGCTGTAGTAGAAAAAATAATCGCACTGATATGCTTAAATTTATCCGTGGTAAAAAGCCCTAATTCCAGTGGAATTTCACTATTTTTGATCGCTTCAACTACTTCAACATCAGAAAACCCATCGTTCTTATCAATACCTTGCGCATACAGTACACGCAAAATAGTTTCATTGTTTTGGATAAAAAACATGGGTTGTTCGTATGGTGCTACCGCAATTACATAGGGATTGTTCCTAACATGATCGTACTTCTCATAGGTCTTGTAGTATTTTTTACTTTTATTCTCAATTGCATTCAGTAGCCGTACACACGAGAAATTTAGGAATTCTTTATCCTCCAGCAAATCTTTCTCATTATTATCCCATTCCGGAGTCGAATCTTGAGCATGATTAGCAGTAACGGCTTCTACATTGATCAAATTGCCATGAGCGGTCTTCAACGCGAAGTCAGGGCTTGCTTGCGTAAAATCGACCTCCATTCTTAAATCTTTGAAGCATTGAAATAGGTATAATTCCCAAAAGGAAGAATTAAAGGTTTCTTGAAATTGATGATTGAACTTGTTATCTCGATCTTCAAAGCCACTCGCCCAACGATTAATTACCTCTCTAACCGGAGCATATTCATCCGCAAGTATATGCTTAAAGTTTGGGTTTAAAACTTCGCGTTTAGCGACGATATCAAACAGTGCCAAGGGTTTTCTAGCTGTTTTATAATCAGAGCTTAGATAATAACGACCGAATTGGTAGTGCTTCAAAACATACTCAACAATAGTTATTCTCACCATTGCAGCTATGTCGCGATCTGTCTTTTCAGCAACGAAAGCGGTTACACCGAGTAAGTATTGTTGGGGACCTAAAGGTCCATCTACATCTTCCCAGCTGTTTTCAAGAGCACCTATATATTCAGACTTATTAATATAGAACCTTTGTATCCGATCAACTACAAAATCGTTTCCATGCTGAGCAGCATGAAGCTCTTCGAGGATAAATTGCCATGCAACATTTTTACTATTCTCTTTTGAGTCAATTATTTCAATAATTTGATGTACTGCGACATCAACAACTTGTTGCATATATTTCCTACTCTAAGTCTCAACTTGACTATAACAACTAACACCGCATTCCGCGGCAATGATTTGTTAGCCATAGTATTTGCAGCAAAATCTGATAGATTAAAAACTTCTCCATGTAAGATAATGTGGTGGATATTGCTCCAAACGTCCACGATAGTTAAAGGGTTTTGTTTTAGCAAAAGTAAATTTGCAACCTTACCAACTTCAACCGTTTTGTAATCTTCATCAATATTAAATTGTCGCGCACTATTAATAGTCGCAGCTGCGAGCGACTTGATGTGTTTGTAAAACTTTATTTCGTATTAAAAGGTGGTCTTGTACGGTTACTTATAGAACTGTTGTATTTGGAGAAGGCTTCATATTCTAAAAATGTTACCCAACCCATTTTTAGTTGGTCGTTAGGTGACGGAGTTTTTACATTACAAATGATTGGCATGGCTGATACGTAAAGCTTGTTATGCCATTGTTCATAATGTCTCAATTTTGAAAAAATTTTATTTCCACCACTGTGTCCCCTATTACCTTTAATGGAATTTTGAAACTGATTCCACCTTCCTTTTAGTCCTGAAACAGAATTAGTCATTCCAATATATGAAACATGCTTCCATCTTATTCTCTTCCCTCTAAGATTTTCGTCGCTTATGGCGATTAGGTACACTCCTGGAAAATCACAATTTTTAATACTTTCTCTATCATCCCAGACCTTCCAATTATTAAATTTTAATTCAGGGATCTCTATATTTCTCATCATGTGCCTTCTTGAATTAATCTATTAAACGGGTGTAATCCATGGGCGAAATTACAAACGAAAATACGAAGCCCTGTGTCAACATCCTGGCGAGCAGCGCGAGCGCCTCTAGTATCATGTTATTAACCTAACTCACTGTATAAGAAAGTGTAATTGGTGAGCCAATAGAAAAAGAAGCCTTAGTGATAATGTTTGGCAAATCAATGATTCTTGAATCGTACTCAGTAACAAATGAAACGAAGATATCTGTATTCTCTACTTCTACATTATGAGAAGTTACAAAACTTCCTATAAATTCCAGTGAAGGTGGAGTCAGAGGTACACACACGATAAATCCACCTAATTTTTTATGAGGTCTACAAGATGAACCTTTAAGGCTTGATTTGATTTCGTTGGTTAATTCTTCTGAAAGCGAAAAGAATCTGAAGCTGATATTTAATTCAATGTCTGAGTCCATTCAATGTATCCGTAGGTGTATAATACCCCACTAAGGGGCTAATAATTGTTGCCTACAATTATGAGCGAAGCGAAGGGACCATACGCGCTTATGTCCCAGCGAACGCAAAGAGCGCCAACAGTTGCTTGTTAGTTCTCGTTGTCTTCTAAAACGAAATCAAGTTGTACTTTTAAGTCAGTTTGCCTTATTGCAATACCATCAACTACCTTAGGCTTGTACTTCCATTTTAAAAGTGCTTTTACCGCTTCGCTATCAAATTTTCCAGATGGCGATGAATCTAATATTTTTATGTTATCAGTACTTCCGAATTCAGTTATGTCAAAGGACATGCGAACCCAGCCTTCTAGTGCTTCATTTGTTTCGTTATCTAAGTTTGTTGCAGCCTCACTACAAGAGCAATATGTTGAAACACACGCTGCAATTAAGGCTGTAATTAAAAAGAGTAAAACTTCCTTTTTCATTAATCTTCCTCGTGAGAACTAACGCCTCAAACACCAGCTCGGTGAAGTTGGCGACTTTTTTGGAACAAAAAAGGTGACAGCTTTACCAAGTCAGTGTGATTTGACTTGTTAAGCCTGACTATCCTCTGGAGTATATTTGACCTTTGAATTTTTAATCTGATCAAAAGCAACTTCTACAGCTAATCCTGCTACTAACCCTGCCATTAAGAGAAATCCAATTATTGGTCTCATATTATCTGGTACTCCATTGTCTTCTAGTATCAGTTTCATTGATTCACTTAAAGTTGCCAATTGCGATAAGAAAAACGTTATCCCCATTGCCAGACCTGCCACACCACCAAGCGCAATATTGGGCATAATGTCAGAGGTCAGCTTACGTACCCGGCCAAGTAAATGCCTTGTAAAGGCACCGGATATACCAGCAAGCAATGGGACCAAGAGGAAACAAATAGCATATGTTCTAGCTGAATCCACTTCAAAAAAGGCTAATACAGTTAATAGCGCGGAGAAGAAGAAAGGAATAAAAGACAGCATTGCTTGGGATAATTTATTTTGTTTACTTTTCTCAACTTTGAACTGTAATCCTTCTGGGGTAGCACCCTCTGATTTCAAAACACGTGAGACATACTCATTCACAAGCTGGTCACAATCTCTCCATTGAAATTCATTCTTAATTGAATAGTGTGCACAAACAGCTGAAAAAAGCGCATCACCTGCACCTAACTCTGACTTTATGCCAGATGCATTATAGGGGATAGATCTATAGTTCTCATCCGAGTTTTGACTATAGACAGTAAAACCATTCTTTCCATGAGTTACCACCACTGTTTTGGAACGAAGTTTAGTGCAGATATATCTAGAATTCTCGATAAATTCATGCTTAATAATCTTCTTTAGTTCTTTCTCATTTAATGAAACAAACCTAAATATTTCACTTTTTTCTTCAGGAAAAAAGTCAATAAGCCTATGACATTTGCTATCAGATACATTGCATGCAAATATGCTTGTGTTTTTCTCTCTACATATTTCGACAACAGTCTCAAGCTGATTTGTTGATAAGTTGGTGTCAACCACAACAAATGAATGAGATGAAATTGCTTTTGTTAGAGCTTTCCTCACATTCTCGTCAAATGCTTTTTCCTGTATAGCCATACACGAAACGGCAGATATTAATTGTCCCTCAGATTGATGCGAAACATAACCACTTTCACTTAGATCAGAGTCTTGTTGAACAAACTGTGTCTCGATATTAGCAGCTGAAATTGCAGATTTAATAACATCGCCACTAACAGAGTTATCCTTTACAAAAGTAAAAAGAGATACGCGATGATCCTTATATGCCAAATTAGCCGCTATATTATAGGCAGCTCCACCAACCGAAAATTTTAGGTCACCCTCTTTATCAGCATTCGATTCGTTACTCTTTTCATAACTTGCAACTATATCAAGATGAACAGAGCCAATTATCAGTATTTTTTGTTTCAATGCCTTACTCCATCGAATAAAGGTGTACGTCTAAAACTACAGACGCTTAACTTTCCAATAGTGGGCGCAGACATGTGGGGCATAATGGCGAAGCCGCCCTACGTGTCTGCGTGCCAGCGAGCCTGCGCGCGGCTTAATGTGTTATGTGACTACCTAATAAAACTACGGAACATATACCATGCCAAACTCATATTTGTAGCCTGAAACTTTGGGATAAACTCGACCTTTCAGAACGAGATCACTAACATCTTCTTCAACAGTACATAAATCGATGATTAAATCCCAATAATTACCTTGCCATTGATAGCATGAACGTTCCCAACTTTCAGTAGATAACGCCTTTAGACAACAGCCATATTTAAGAACATTTTCTCGATTAAACTTAGCCATATCACCAGATTGAAGAGCGATGTATTCAGAGACATTGTGAAGTTCGAAATTATCTTTGGTTAACTGAATAACCACTTCGCAAATGGAGTCTTTCCATACGTCCGGTATCGAATGTTCCTTTTCCAAATCTTTTAAAGGCAAATACATTCTTCGTCATCCTTGAGTCACATAACGCCGCATTCAGCGGCTTGTCCGCTGCAATAATTTGTTAGCTATAGTATCTGCAGCAAAATCTGATCGATTAAAAACTTCTCCATGTAAGATAATGTGGTGGATGTTGCTCCAAGCGTCCACGGTAGTTAAAGGGTTTTGTTCTAGCAAGAGTAAATTTGCAACCTTACCAACTTCAATCGTTCCGTAATCTTCATCAATATTAAATTGTCGCGCATTGTTAATGGTCGCAGCTGCGAGTATTGCAGTTAAAGATACGCCAGCGTCTGCCATTGCTTTCATCTCAAGGAAAGTGGTTAAACCAGGTTGGTTGGAAAAACTAGGACTTCCCGGAAAATCAGAGCCTAATAACAGCGGATAGTCTGCCTCGGTGAGGATTTTTAAAATTTTGTTACCATTCCCAACCCGATCTTTTAAAAAGATTCGAGCAATAACCTCGTCGGGTAGTCCGTCAAATCCTGCGCGTAATTCTTCTTTAAACCATTGTGCCGAAGGTTGCTTATACCATTCAATTAATTCTTCGGGCGTTACCTTACTAAATTCAGAAACACTATGTGAGTTATGCAACATGAGTTCACCTAGTCCGGAAATTACCCTTTGGGTTGGCATGTACCCAGTGCTTTTGCTCATTAACTGGTTAAGCACGCCATGCATTGGTTTGGACACTTCAGTTTCACGCGAAAACTCCCCCCAATTCCAGAGTCCGTGCGCAATTACATCCACCTCTGCATCAATGGCTCTTTGATACATATCCAATGCATTGGCATGCGCTACCAGAGGTAGTTTATGTTGTGATGCAGATTTGCGAATACGTTTCAGGGTATCGTCAGACAATAACGGCCAATGACTTTCATCGCCATAGCCATCTTCAAAGTATATTTTTATGCAAGATGCGCCGGATTCAGCAATACGTTTCCCAATTTGTTCAGGAGAGCTCTGTGCTGTCTCAGCAACGTCCTGTTCAACGAGATAGGAAAACATGGATTTCGACAGCTCATCATTTTTCTCTACCAAAGGAAATGTTGAGCGTGAGGTAATGACTTCGCAATGATAGTAATCAGGATGTATTTCAGAAGCAGTAAATTTCTTCCATTCAAGCCCGGGGTTTGGGTCGACAACCTGTGTTATGCCGTAGTACAAGAAGCTATAGGGTTGCTGTTTATAGTATTCTTCAGCAAGTGCTTCATTCTTTTGCGCCACAGGCTCTACGCCAAATCCCATGCCAGGAATAGATGAAACATGAACATGGCTATCCATTATTCCAGGAGCTAGGTACAAAGCAGTCCCGTCTATTACCTGTACATCAAATGTTTTTTCAATCTTAGATGACGATATTGTCTTTATCCGTCCATCAGAAAAAAGAACATGCGCCTTTAGTAATGGCTCCTGAAGGTGCGATGATACGACGGTCACATTTTCAATCAGCACACTCTCTTTTGCAAAAGTAGGATAATGTAGAAACAGAATCGCAGTGAGCATATGTTTAAGCATAACTTTCCTTGTTGTTGTGATCTGGCTAGACACTATGACTCCCTGTAAAAGTGCTAGCCCCCGCATTTTCGTGGGTTAACTTGTCAGCCACCGGAGCGCCGGCCGGAGTCCATTATTAGTTTGTTCAATACTAAATCAATTTGGAGGCTAGCATGAACAAACATAGCATGATTTTTATAGGGTCACCTAGAGCAATACGCGCAGAATCAACATCAGCAACGGGTTCAGGGCCGACAAAGTGCAATGCGATTACTTGGTTAACTTTGCAGTTTAATAGAGAGTAAGACAGGCACTATATGTATACATCTCTACATAACAATTCTGGGCTTGTTAAGAACCTATTTTCTGCAATGCGCATCCCTATGCGTATAGTTAATATGTAGAACAGTTTGGAGTGATAGCATGCAGGATTTATATGACATTCATGCCCCAAAAAAAAGCGACAAATTTGAGCTTGAACAGCGACTTATTACAAAAAGCTAGAGACTTAAAAATTAACCTGTCTGCAACCTTAGAACAGGCACTTAAAGACAAGTTGAAAAGTGTTGAAGAAGAAAGGTGGAAAAAAGAAAACAAAGCTGCCATAGCTGCGTATAACGAGTTTGGTGCTAAGAACGGTTGCATAGGCGATGAGTACAGGAACTTCTAATGGAACAGTTTGATGTTTACTGTAACCCAAACACAAAAACAAATAAAACTTCCCCCTTTCTTGTAGATGTTAAAAACTCTGTAATTGACCAATAAGTAGTAAGGTTAGTTGTACCACTGACAAAGAATAAGACTAGAAATAGTCTTTATATGAAAAACCTAACACCGGAGATAAAATTCGAAGGCGAGACATACCTATTCATGACTCAACAACTTAGTTCAATACCCGAAGATGTGCTCAAGGACTGCATCGGTTCTTTAGCGCAATCCCGAGAGTTGTTAATAGGTGCAATAGACTTCGCTATTACTGGGATATAGCCTTCGATTTCAGACTCCGCCATGTGGACATGACGGCGTAATGTGGCCGAAAACGTGCACAAAAAAGCTTGCCTTATTTAGTCTTCTCCATCCGTGAAACAAAGATGTCTGTCTTTTTTATCAGTATTCTCAAAGATACCAAATGTATGCCGTTGTAGAAAGATTAGAAAGATGACTGTCTTGTTTAGTTGCTAAAATATGGGGGCGCAGACACGTGTGCAATAGACACAAACATGCCTGTCTTGTTTAGTAGTATTATAGACGCAAACATGCCTGTCTTATTTAGTTTCATGTTTCAATTCCTAAAGCCTCCTCCAATAATGAACGGGCTGGTTCACTTAACTCACTTATGGAACTCATAAAAAGTTTATACTTTTGCAAGGCTACCCATGACTCTTGATTTGCTGCGCTCTTTCCTTCAATTTGTTTTTTTTTCATATGACCCATAAATTCAGCAGCAGCTTGAGCGACACGTTCATATAATCGATACGATGACAGTTTTTCAAAGATTTCGGGCATTGACTGGTGGAAACTCACATAGTCAGGAACCCTCCCACCTGTACAGCGATCGAGTTGTTCGTCAAGCTGGGAGATAACTTCAGCAGCTGCGTGATCTAGAAATTCTTGCCAATCAGGATGAGATAGTTTGTCTATAATATTGTTAAAAACCAAGTCTAATGGTTCCGCGAATGCTCTTACTTGTTGATAAGTGGCGTCATCTTCGCACCTACTCTTTAACGTGTTACGCAAGAGAGAAAGCCTCTCTTCTGCCGAAGGGTGAGTGCCATCGAATTCCACACCAATAGCCTCTAGCCCAGCAAATATAGAAATTGCTAGTTCTGCTCCGGCGTAACAAACACTTATTGGAACTGGTGAGTCCTGTCGACTTCGTGATGACAAAAGTACGTTTAACGCAAACTCATCAGCTGCAAGTTCGTTTCCCCAAGCAGAATCAATGGCTTGAGAGCTCTCTTGCTTTACTATTGCCGCAATTTCATTAAAGATGTGTCCAAGCTCATGAGCAAGAAAAAAACTCTCAGCTTCTGTTGCAAGCATAGATGCGACAATCATTTGCTCTTTGTTAATTGAATAACTAGGCCCAAACGCATGCCCTGTCTCAACATACCAAAAGAAAATATCGGTTAATATGCGACAAGTTTCCTCAAAAGTTACTGCCTCAGGTTCTGTCTGCTGCTCACCAATTGTGAACCTTGTCGATATAGCTCGTGTAACGCGATAAAGAAACTGCGAAAGTCCACTGTTAAATAACACGGCATAAGTGGGACCGTTAAGGCGTACGGCTTTTGCATTTGGAATAGGACTATTGATTTCCCCTATTGCAACTATGTCTTCTTTTATAAGGTCTTCAAAAAAACTTGGGACCCCAGGAATTAGGCCGTGAAGAAGGGAATTAGCATGGTCCTCTGAGCTAATTTTATCTAAGTCGGCTTTACACTTTTTTTTATCGCCATCATATAACGAAAGGAGCGGCTCATTAATACTTACAGGGTCAGATAACTTTTTTGGGTAGCGAGACTTTTCCTGGTTAATATATTCAGATGGTGATTCGAGCGATATTTTAAATTCGGTCAATCCTTCGCCCTCTTCCTGAGTTTTATTTTAAGACTTGCTTGAGCCCCAGCTTCAACTTTTCCCAATAGCTCAATACCACCTTTAGCGTTCACCACAAGACTTAATTCTAGCTCTTCAATACAAAACCCGCCTATATCGACATCTGGATCGATGGCTCCCTGAAATTTCTGCACAAACTCCCGCAGATTATTTGACAATACCTCGGTACTAACTTGCGTTGCGTCCGCTACCTTCCTCGAAATTTTGGGCAATGCCGACTTCTCGTTGCCCATCTGCTCATTCGACCAAACTGGGATTGAGTTGCTTTCTTCTTGCGTCATATAACTTTCTCCTTTATACAGATGTGAACTAAAAAAAATGACTGTCTTCTTTAGTCCCAACGTTCTGCTAAGGGGCTGTTGACAGTTAGCTGAAATATGCGAGGAATAAAGCACAGCCAACTGTTAGCAGTCCGTTTTGAACAGCTTGTTATATTTTAACCTTCCTCGACAAGCTTACCCTGTAGATCATGTTTACGATATCCCGTATCACTTTGTAGTGAACTAAGACTTGTGCAGTGCCAATGCTCTATAGTGAACACTTTTACTCCATTTTCATCTAAAACGTCGTAATCCCAATATTCGTTTTGAGCCATTGTTCCCTTAGCTTTATATCGAGTTTGTTTAACTTCAAAATTTTCTGGAACATTGAATTGTTTATTTAGACTCATGTAGCCTCCTATCATTTAAAATATAACTCTAAGCTCTGCGACTGGTGCAAGTAAAGGCGAAGCCGCAGCTTTTACCAGTCCGACAGCAGCTGCTTGTTAGCGTGTGGTTTATATCTTTTGACCCAGCTTAAAACGTCATTAATATCTCTTAGCTCCATATCCCACTTACTTCTTAATTCTTCGTCAACAAACTTTCTAGCATCTGGAGTAAAAGTTGAAGTAGTGGCAACTATCGACTTATTCGGGCCATTTAAAGCTGAGTGAACCCCATAAAGTTCTCTGACAATACCTACGTCTACCTTGTTTTTTTCTGCGTGTCTTTTGCACTCAATAAAGTAACTGGTTTCAACTCCCATCGTGTCTTTATTTATTGCAATTACGTCTTTACCGCCATCTCTTGTACGCTTCGTCAAAGTAATCTGATACCCATTGCTTCTAAATAATTCAGCAACCACCTCTTCAAATTCTCGGGAAGATATTTTGTATATGTAGCTACTATCTTGCTGAATCAGCGATATTAGATTAGGGATAGTATTATGAATCTCAGAAAGGTCAGTAATTATCCTTTGATCACGTACATATATGTCTTGCTCAGGAAGAATTATTATGGGCTCATCTTCAATGTACGTAAAAAATGGTTTTCCTGAGCAAGAAGCACCTGTTGAGCGATCAATAACGTAACTCAACATATCTACTGGATACTCTGTAGCATCAAAATTTATCTCAAATTCAGCCCCGCAACGTTCACAGTCATAAGTTTGTGAAAGCTCATAATTATTTTCAGGCCCCATACCATTTTCGTGGTAGGAGCCGCCATAACAGTCCACATTTAGTTCAGAAACTTGAATCACATGAACATGTTGGCAATTATCACAAGAGGCATCAATCACCCCATCAAATACCCACATTGCTTAATTACACTCCTTGGAAGCTAACACCCCGCTAAGGGGCAATAACACGTGGGCTAAAATTTAGAGCGAATCGACTGAGCCCACGTGTTATTGTCCTAGAGAGCTTGCGACCTACTACAGCGGTTTGTTATACGCTTATTGCCGAGCTCCTAAATTTGAAATAGTTTTGGAGCTAGAGCTAATAGTTTTCTCGACTAGTACAGGTAGACTTGCACCGAAATAAACTGCTGCAATCCAAGTTGTAATATTGTCAAAAGCGACAGCAAGAATAGTAACTATAAATGCTAAAAGAGGTATAAGTAACGCTTTGATTAAGAAAAACTCTTTATCTAAATCAATTTTTTGTTGAGGCGGCAATTTTTGTCTTGTAAGTAGATCATGGCAGAAAGGGAAATATCCACCAAGTAACCCTGAAAGACAAAAAATTAAACTTTTAGAAACGGCGAGTCCAAAAATAATTACTTCAGTAGACACTATTTATTACCGCCCCAATTATTTTTTCTGTGGTAGAAGCTTTTTTCTTATAGTGTTTTCTAGTTGTGTACAAAGCTTCTCCGTTTGAGCCTCTTCGATAAAGTTTCACTATCTCGTCTGAGTGTTCTCGCATAGCTCGCTCAACGACTTCAGGACTTACACTTGCTTCTCTGATTACACCGTGGATAGTTCTAAATTTATAATTCGGGTTTTCCAAAGCTTGTTTTATTCTTTGATACAACACCTCAGAGCCAACTTGAGTTGTTTTGCCTTTCTTTCTTTTTTGTGTCTTTGCCATAAGTCACCACTTATCTAACTATAGGAGATGTCCACTAAGTTTGGGTAAGTCCTTGACTAAACGCCCTTCTTTAACAAGTTTGTTATACACCTACTGCAAGATACCACCAATAAAACTTAATACAGAACCTATTGATACAAGAATGGAGGCAACCAACCGTGCTCTCATGTGTTTACTATGGTTGTCTCTAATTTTTTCGATAAGATTTAGCTCGATTTCTTTATTCTTTTTATTAGCCTCTTTTGCTGCATCTTCCAAAATCTCTAAACTCTGCCCTATATCAATACTTCCATTCTCACCTTCTAAGATGTAGCCTCGATCTTTCGGAACTACTTCTAATTCTTTAATCTGCTGGTCTATTCTTCCAAGGTGAAGTGTGACGTTTTGAAGTTCCAATTTCATTTTGTCACTAGTCATGTCGATGACCAAAATTAGTATACCGAACAATGATAATGAAGAACCTACAAAAAAACATATTTCGGCGTCAAACATAGATATATCTCCTGGGTGGATAACGGCTCGCATAACGGGCAAAAATACGTAGGCTACAATTCCAAGCGAAGCGCAGGGAGCCTACGTGTATTTGTCCCTAGCGAGCGCAGCGAGTGTTAATGCGTTTGTTAGGTATACATTACTCACCGTACTCTGATTAGTACAGCTTGATACCTAGACGCCCCATTATAGACATTGCGTTTGGTGACAATATTGCCCCGCCACCACATGCATTCTCTCTTACAGTAAAACCAAGAACTGCTATGTACTTTGCTGGTACGAGATTGAAAGGATTTGTGAGAAGCCAGAGTTCTAGTATTTCTATCTGAGATGGTAATTCCCAATCACCTACTGCAAGGTGAGCTAATTTTTCACCTGAACCATCTACTTTGATATAAAATGGCACCGAACCATCCTTGTATACCTAACAGCTTACTCGTCCCCAAACCGACATGCTTTTACACACTACTTTGGGATACTTGTCCTTTTTATTTATAACTACTCTAAACTACAACCACAGCAGAAATAAAGCAAAAACCAAAATGTCACTTTTTGCTCAAAAGTTAAAAACACCAAATCGGCATGCAGGTGCTTTTGGTGTATTTCACACAAGCCAAACACAAAAAAGCCAGCTTTCGCTGGCTCTTCTATCAAAAATAACTCTTACTTCCCCTGCCTAGCAGCTAACTTCTCCAACTGCTCGTCAGTCGCTGGAAGCTGGTGTTTCTCTTTCCACTCTGAATACGGCATTTTGTATACTACTTCGCGTGCGGCTTCGTAGTCGATATCAGCGCCCTGCTCGCTTGCAGCCGCCGAATACCATTTTGCCAAGCAGTTACGGCAGAAATCGGCCAAAATCATCAGGTCAATGTTCTGAACGTCTTTATTTGCGTCTAGGTGTTCTACTAAGCGGCGGAATACCGCTGCTTCAACTTCGGTTTGCGTTTGCTTATCCATATCAAATACCTCTTAAAAGCGCTTTTCGTTATAGGTTGGATGTGAGGGTTAAAGAGTAAAACCCAACCCGTTATTACTTTTAAAACCTAAAACGAAAAAAGGGAGCCAAGCTCCCTTTTTACTTATATACGGCTAACTAGGTTTAAAACCTAATCGGCATTACTCTGCGTCGTCAGACTTAGGCGCAGGCTTTTCTAGAAGCTCTTTAATGCTTAAACGTACACGGTTTTGGCGATCGATTTCCATAACCTTAACGTCAACCATTTGGCCTTCTTCTAGGTAGTCAGTTACTTTGTTCACACGCTCGTGAGCGATTTGTGAAATGTGAACAAGACCTTCTTTACCTGGAAGTACTTCTACGAACGCACCGAAGTCTACAATACGTGTAATCTTACCGTTGTAAGTCTTACCAACTTCAATTTCAGCCGTTACTTGCTCAATCTTGC
>Ga0114932_10000417_pt1 | contig 50930 bp, 55 predicted proteins | sample 2SBtaG_2_FD_87286 | JGI IMG/M metagenome (GOLD analysis project Ga0114932, IMG submission 87286) | Deep subsurface microbial communities from Kolumbo volcano to uncover new lineages of life (NeLLi) - 2SBTROV12_ACTIVE470 metaG | ecosystem: Environmental > Aquatic > Marine > Volcanic ...
AGATTAGTGATTTCGCTGCGACAAATCGGAGCGAACTATAGCATTTCGCGTCTTACCTGAAACATCGCTTTTCACCCAACGCGTTGAAATCCGTAATTTCAGGCGGCGTTGGGCAAGTCCGGTTTCACGCGCAATGCTTTTTCATCCATCGTATGCAATGTGACACCGGTAGACCCGTCACGACTTTTTTATGCCTCAGAGACGGTCTGCCGGCGCGTTAACGTTCTTTGACATAGGGCTGGCCAATGGCCTTGGGCGGGATGGCTTTACCGATGAACCCAGCCAGAATAACCACCGTCATAATGAACGGCAGCGCCTGAGTGAATTGCACCGGTATCGTGAACAGGCCAAAAACATCAATATTGGGGTAAAGGTTCGAAATCGCTTCCAGAAATCCAAACAGAAAACACGCGCCCATGGCATGCACCGGTCGCCATTTGGAAAAAATCAGCGCGGCCAGTGCAATATATCCACGTCCGGCAGTCATTTCCTTACCAAATCCCGCAGCCTGTGCAGTGGACAGATACGCGCCGGCGATGCCGCACAGAATGCCGGTGATGATCAGCGCCTGAAAGCGCATTTTCATGACCGAAATGCCGGCGGTGTCAACGGATTCAGGGTTCTCGCCAACAGCACGCAAACGCAGGCCAAACCGGGTGCGCTGCAAGATCCACCACGTAAGGGGCACAAATGCAAAGGCGATGTAAACCAGTGGCTTATGTCCCGAAATAAGCTCTGAATAGATCGGTCCGATAACAGCGACGTCAGCCAGCGAGTCGGCAAACGGCAACGTGATTTCGGTAAAGCGCGCGTCTCCGGCCAGGGTTGGTGTTTGCCCGCCCCTGCTGTAAACCGCGTGTCCGATAACGACCGTCAACCCGGAAGCCAAAAAGTTAATAGCCACGCCTGAAATGATTTGATCTCCGCGATAGACAATCGAGGCCACCGCGTGAATCATTGAAAACGACAACGAGGCCGCGCACCCCGCCAATACACCAACCCAGGCCGAACCACTTTCGTATGCCACGGCCGCGGCAACAAAGGCAGCAATCAGCATTTTGCCTTCCAGACCGATGTCGACAATTCCGGCGCGTTCGGAATACAGACCGGCCAGACAGGCCAGAAGCAAAACCACCGACAGGCGGATCGACATGTCCATCGCCAGAATAACCTGCAGGAAATCCATCAGTTCGCCCTCTTCTGCATGGCCAAAAATATTCGCTCAAGCGGATAGCGCGTGAAATTCACCAGCGCGCCGGTGAACACGATGATCAGCGCCTGAATCACCAGAACCATTTCACGGCTGATGCCCGGCATTTCCCACAACAATTCAAACCCGCCCTGATTGAGCGTGCCAAACAGAAACGCCGCCAGAACAATTCCGACCGGATGGTTCCGCCCCATCAGACCGACCGCAATACCCATGAAACCCGCACCTTCGGTGAAGTTCAGGATCAGACGTTCGGCTTCGCCCATCACCACGTTGATCGCCAGCATTCCGGCAAGACCGCCAGAGATGAGCATGGAAATAATCGTGACTTTGACTGCCGAGATTCCGGCATAGGTCGACGCCGTTTCCGATTGGCCGAAGGACCGGATTTGGTATCCCAACCGCGTGCGCCAGATAAGCAGCCAAACAAGAAACGCCGCAATCAGGGCCACAAAAAAGCTGATATTGGCCGGAGTCGACTTGGAAAATTCAATGCCAAGAGGGGCAAGCATTTCGTGGAATGTCGGGAGATGTGCGCCTTTGGGAAACGTGACAGTTTCGGCGGATTGCTGTCCCGGTTTTTTCAAGATTCCATTCAGCAGGTAAATCATAAATGCCGCGCCGATGAAATTGAACATGATCGTAGTGATCACGATATGACTGCCGCGTTTGGCTTGCAGATAGGCGGGAATTGCCGCCCACGCAGCGCCCAACAGCGCCGCACCCATGATGGCGAAAGGCAACGCCAATGCCCAGTGTGGCCAGGGCACCGCCAACAGCACCAAAGCCGCGCCAAGCCCGCCCATGGTGGCCTGTCCCTCGCCTCCGATATTGAACAGACGGGCGTGCATTGCCACAGAAAAAGCCAATCCTGTGAAGATGAAATTCGTGGTATAATAAAGCGTGAATCCAATTCCCGACGACGATCCAAGCGCACCCCTGACCATAAAAAACACCATGTCAAACGGGTTCTCGCCAATGGCCAGCACAACCAGCCCCGCTGCGATAAAAGCCAGCGCAATGCTGATAAGGGGCACAAGAACCACATCGGCCCATCTTGGCATCTTTTCCATCAGGCCGCCCCTTGTCGTTCGCTCACGCCCGCCATCAGAAGGCCCAGATCTTTCTCGTCTGTTTGCGCCGGGTCGCGTTCACCCATGATCTGGCCGTCAAACATCACCGCGATTCGATCGGACAGCGACATGATCTCGTCCAGCTCGACCGAAACCAGCAGGATGGCCTTGCCCTGATCGCGCAGATTGACGATTTGCTGGTGGATAAATTCAATCGCCCCGATATCGACACCGCGGGTTGGTTGTCCGACAAGCAACAAATCCGGATTGCGCTCGATCTCGCGCGCCAGCACCAGCTTTTGCTGATTGCCACCGGAAAAACTTTTGGCTTGCAAATTGGGGTGCGGCGGGCGCACGTCAAAGCGCTCCATCTTGGCTTGTGATTGCTTGCGGATTTCGGCGTTGTTCATCAGCAGTCGGTTTTTTTGATAGGCTGGGTCGTGGTGATAGCCGAACACCATATTTTCCCACGCCATGAATTCCATGATCAGCCCCTGCGCCTGACGGTCCTCGGGCACGTGTGCGATGCCGCGCGCGCGCCGCGACTGGCCGTCAGAATGAACGCCGGTCAGGTCGATGTCCTGGCCGTTGATGCTGATGGCGCCTGTGGCGGGCATGTAGCCACCCAGGACTTCCATCAAATGGGTCTGGCCGTTGCCTGCGACGCCGGCGATACCCAATATTTCGCCGGCCCGCACCTCAAGCGAAATGCCTTTGACGCGCGCGACGCCAAATTCGTCGACCACCTTCAGATTGTCGACCTTCAAAACTGTGTCCCCGGGACGGGCGGGCGGCTTTTTGATCGTCAGCAATACTTTGCGCCCGACCATGCGCTCGGCAAGATCTTCGGGTGACGTTTCAGAGGTTTTCACCGTGGAATCCATTTCACCGCGCCGCATGACGCTGACCGTATCGGTGACATTCATGATTTCTCGCAGTTTATGAGTGATCAGAATAATGGTTTTCCCTTCGGTCTTCAGATTGTGAAGAATACGAAAAAGATGATCCGCCTCGGCCGGTGTCAAAACGCCGGTAGGCTCGTCCAGAATCAAGATTTCGGCCTGACGGTACAGGGCCTTTAGTATCTCGATACGCTGGTGGTGTCCGACCGACAGCTCTTCGACAATTGCGTCGGGATCGACGTTCAATTCGTACTCGGTGGACAGTTCGGTCAGTTTGACACGCGCTTTGTCCAGCGAATCCTTTAGCAAAGGTCCGTCCTCGGCGCCCAGAACGACGTTTTCCAAAACCGAGAAATTTTCGACCAGTTTGAAATGTTGAAATACCATGCCGATGCCTGCGGCTATCGCGGCCTGACTGTCGGGAATTTCGGTCTTGTGCCCGTTGATGAATATTTCGCCTGCGTCGGCTTTGTAAAATCCGTAAAGGATCGACATCAGCGTCGATTTTCCGGCGCCGTTTTCACCGATGATCCCGTGAATGGCACCTTTGGCCACCGAAATCGCAATATCTTTGTTGGCCTGCACCGGCCCGAAAGCCTTGGAAATGCCGACGAGTTCAATAGCCGGGGCGGCAGTTGCCTGCCGCCCCTGTGTCTTGTCGTTTGCCATCAGGCTTAGCTTGCCGGGCAGCTGTCGTCGGATGTGTAATCGTGAACCGAAACCGATCCGTCGATGATCCCGGCCTTGGCCGCATCAATCGCCGCAATCATATCGGCGGTCAGAACCTCGGCGTTGTTTTCGTCGACTGCATAGTCAACCCCGCCGCTGGCGGTGTTCATGGTCACGTTGCCGGTTTCAAGGCCCTCGCCCTGACTAAAGGCATCGAAAACAGCGTTGTCGACCCGCTTGAGCATAGATGTCAAAACCGATCCCGGATGCAGGTAGTTCTGGTTGGCGTCCACGCCGATTGAAAAAATGCCCTCGTCGGCAGCCGTCTGCAATACACCAACACCGGTGCCACCTGCCGCCGCGAACACCACATCAGAGCCTTGGGCGATCTGTGCTTTGGTCAATTCGGCCCCTTTGACCGGATCGTTCCACGCTGCAGGGGTTGTGCCGGTCATGTTCTGGATGACTGTCGCATCGGCGTTCACCGATTTGACGCCCTGAACGTAACCGCAGGCGAATTTGCGAATCAGCGGGATGTCCATGCCGCCGACAAAGCTGACAGTGCCTGACTTAGAAGCCATGGCCGCTGCGATCCCTACGAGGTACGATCCCTCGTGTTCGGAAAAGCCGACGCCGCGAATATTTGGCTGGCTAAGCCAGTTAACGTCGATGATGGCGAATTTGGTGTCCGGAAAGTCCGGTGCCACCGTATCCAGCGCCGAGGCAAAGCCAAATCCGGTCATCACGATCGGGTTGAAACCGCTTTCGGCAAACCGGCGCAGTGCCTGCTCGCGTTGGGCTTCTGATGACAGTTCGATATCGCGGTACGACCCGCCGGTTTCCTTGGCCCAGCGTTCAGCGCCTTCAAATGCCGACTGGTTAAAGGATTTGTCGAATTTGCCACCAAGATCGTAAATGATGGCCGGATCGGCCAGCACCGCCACGGCACTCAGTGCCAGCGCACTGGCTGTGCCAAGGATTGTTTTCATGAAGGTCATTTTTTTCTCCCGGTTTGTTGTATTGACATCGGACAGCCCACGGGTCAGCAGTGTCCCGCAGTTCACCGTCCAGATCATTGTAAGACCATAACCAAAGTAGACGCAGAGTCCGTTCTGTGGTCAACCCATTTTTAACCGGATACTCAAAAACTGCACCGGTTTTTCCATTTCTCTGTCAACCGACGGACCGGTGGCCACACGATCACACTTGATCAATTCGCATTTCAAACAGCAAGGCGTCCACTTGGCGCCCATCAGCAAGGCGGTAATAACCCGGTCGCCGCCCGATATTGCGAAACCCGCAACCATCGTAAAGCCGTCGTGCCGCCAAATTGTGTTTAGCGACTTCTAGAAACACCCGCTTTGTGCCTGATATAGAGGTACGCGCAAGAAAATCTGCCACCAACCGTTGGGCGATGCCACGGCGACGATGGTTGGGATCTACCGCCAGTGTCAGGATTTCAGCCTCATCCGCCACGGTTTGCGTGACGATGAAACCATGGGTTTGTTCACAGTCCACGCATGCGCCCTGCTTGCGCATGTCGTTAAACTCTGCCGCGCTCCACGGTCTTGGACTGGTAAAGCAAAGGCCGTGCAGCGCCGCCAGCTGGTCCGCGTTCACGGGAGAATGCGTAACGGCACGCGATTGCCGGGCACGGCGTCGGGTTCGTGCAGATAAAGCGGTGCCGGACGCCCGTGGTCAGATCCCACGCGACCGTGGGCCAGGCGTGCAATGGCCTCGGCCAAAGGATGTTTTGGTGACCGGTGCGTTGCCCCCAGAGTTTGTGCCAGATTTTCAGCCCCGTGACCGACGCAGGTAATAATGTCACCATGAGTGGCCACAGTGATGTCCGCGATTCCCAAGCGAAGCGGCGCGGATGTGGTCTGCCTGCCAAAAACCTGCTGATAAACATGGTTTTGGCGCGCATCGACCGTAGACAAAGTGTTTTCACCCAATTCATAAGCCTGCGCTTGGAGCGTCGACACCCCGATCGCCGGACAGTCCAGCGCCAGCGACAGCCCGCGCGCCGCAGATACCGACAGGCGAACACCGGTGAAATTTCCCGGTCCCGTTCCGGTGCCGATTGCGTCGATGTCACGCCAGCCAACGTGCGCCTGCTCCATGACGCGCTCGATTATCCCGAACAGACTTTCTGCCTGTCCGCGCGACATGGATTCACAATCCTGCGCCAACACCGCATCACCGCAAAGCAAAGCGACCGCGCAATGCGCGGCCGAAGTATCAAAAGCCAGTACAGTATGTTTAGGCGGCAATCGGGCGCACCTCGGTGACCTCGGGGATATAATGACGCAGCAGGTTCTCGATGCCCATTTTCAAGGTCATGGTTGACGACGGGCAACCGGCGCAAGCGCCTTGCATGTGCAGATAGACCACGCCTTTTTCAAAGCCGTGAAACGTGATGTCACCGCCGTCCTGGGCCACAGCGGGGCGCACACGGGTATCCAGCAGCTCTTTGATCTGACTGACTATTTCGGCATCCGGCCCGTCGTGGTCCTTGTGGCCCGACGCTGTATCGCTGCCTTCCATCACCGGTTCACCAGACTGGAAATGTTCCATGATCGCGCCCAATATAGCTGGTTTCAAATGGTTCCAGTCCAGCGTGTCCTCTTTGGTCACAGTAACGAAGTCGCTGCCAAAAAATACACCGGTCACGCCGGATGTCGCAAATATGCGCGTGGCAAGCGCTGATTTACCCGCCGAATCAGCACTGGGGAAATCGGCTGTGCCGGATTCCAGAACGGTTTGACCCGGCAGGAATTTCAGCGTCGCGGGGTTGGGCGTGGATTCGGTCTGAATAAACATGATTTCACCTATATCTCTCTGAAACTGATATGACGATTCCGACCAAAATTGTCAAGAACTTAGAACGTTTCTAAAACCGGGATGGGCCTAACTGACGGCAATAATTGCCTGTTTGCTCATTCCGCCGGGAACAATGGTGATTGGAACCGGCAGCGAACCGGCTGAACGGCTCATGTGGGTCACAAGCGGGCCGGGACCTTCGCCGGAAACGCCCGCGCCCAGCACAAGCACTCCGATTTCGTCATCGTCCTGAACGTAATCGAGTATTTCGGTCACGGCCTTGCCTTCGCGGATCACCAGATCAGGTGTGATACCTTCCTGGTCCTGCATTCTTTTGGAAAAGACATTGAAATGCGCCTCGATGCGCTCGCGCGCTTCGGCGCGCATGATGTCGGCCACACCAATCCAGTGGTTAAACTCTTCCGGGGGGATCACCGCCAAAACCGTCACACCGCCGCCCGTGTGGGCTGCGCGCAGGGCCGCAAACCGCATCGCGTTCAAACACTCGGTTGAATCGTCCAAAATAACGAGAAACTTGCGCATTGTGTCCCCTTCTGATCGCTGCGCGGCATGATTGCGCAACTTGACGCGCGGTGCAAGCAAACTGGCAGTTATCTGACGGTTCGGGCGGGAATGTCGCGGTCTTCAATGAGTCCAGACCGCGCGGCGGTTTGTGGCGAAATTGTCGCCGTAGCCGCCGGCGCGAATGTTGGGTTTGCGCAGGTTAGGGGTGGCTACCGAGCAATCTATCCCCTTGTCGCTGGCGTATTCAAGCGCCGCCTGTTTGCTGTCAAAGGTAAGCCGAACCTGCGTTTGCGCGCCGTCCGATCCGGTCCAGCCCATCAGGGGATCAACAATCGCCGACGCGTCGCGGGCAAATTCCAAGACCCAAACGTCGCCTTTTGCGCGACCGGATTGCATGGCGTTGGGTGTGGGTTGAAAAATTCGCGCGCGCATTGGAACCTCGGTTTTGCTGGGGGCTTTATGCGCAACCAGGCCAGATGACGCAAGCCGTCAGAGGCGCATGGCTGCAAAAAAAACTTAGCCGCAGGAGAGGTTGCCAACCAAGGACGAGGGAGCGAGGGGTGGGGTGGGTGGTGCTGTCCCCGGTTGGCAACCCATTCTGCTGCTTGCCCTTCACAATAGGCTTAGCTCACAGCGTGGGGCAAGACATTTCTTTCGGTAAAGTTGCAATAATTTTATGTATTCTACCTTAGGTATTAACGCCTTATTTACCTTTTTGGGACTGTGACCCGACCCATTTGAATAAACGGATCAATGCCGGCTTGCCAAATCTGACAGCCAAGGTCACCATGTCAGAAATCGTCGTGCGGGGGACATATGTACGAATCTGCCATTATTTGGGATTGGGTAAGTTTTGCGGTGCGCTGGGTGCACGTCATTACTGGCATCGCGTGGATTGGGTCTTCATTCTTTTTCATTGCCCTTGATCTGGGTCTGCGTCAGCGGTCCAACATGCCCAAAGGTGTGTCTGGCGAGGAATGGCAGGTGCACGGCGGCGGGTTTTACCACATCCAGAAATATCTGGTCGCACCCGAAAACATGCCGCAGCACCTGATCTGGCACAAGTGGCAAAGTTATTTCACATGGCTGTCGGGTGTGGCGATGTTGTTTATCGTCTATTACGTGGGTGCCGACCTGTATCTGATCGACCTCAGCGTCATGGAGCTGACACCAAACGTTGCGATCGCGATTTCAGTGGCGTCGATCGCGTTGGGCTGGATCATGTACAATTTGATCTGCAAATCCAGATTCGGCGACGACAACCGTCGCCTTATGATTGCTTTGTATCTTATTCTCGTGGCGATGGCGTGGGGTTACACGCAGGTGTTTTCGGGGCGCGCCGCGTTTTTGCACCTCGGCGCATTCACCGCCACGATCATGACAGCCAACGTTTTTCTGATCATCATCCCAAACCAGAAAATCGTTGTTGCCGACCTTATCGCCGGACGGACACCCGATCCGAAATACGGCAAAATCGCCAAGCAGCGCTCGACCCACAACAACTATCTGACATTACCTGTGTTGTTTCTGATGTTGTCCAACCATTATCCGGTGGCATACGCGACTCCGTACAACTGGGTGATCGCGGCGCTGGTGTTTTTAATGGGCGTCACTATCCGCCACTATTTCAATTCCATCCACGCGCGTGTCGGCAATCCAAGGTGGACATGGGCGGCAACCGCAATATTGTTTCTGGCCGCCGTTTGGCTTTCCACGCTGTCGTGGCCTGCCGACGAAACGCAGGGTGACGCACAGCTGTCACCGGCACAGACAAAACTTGTCGCGTCATCGGATTTTGCCGCAGTGCGCGATACGGTTTCTGACTATTGCTCCATGTGCCACACCGTCGAACCCTATTGGGACGGCGTCCATTCGCCGCCGCGCAATCTGGTTCTTGAGACCGATGCGCAAATCGTTCGCCATGCGCGCCAGATATACCTCTGGGCGGGACGCAGCCATGCCATGCCGCCGGGCAACATCACATTCATGGAACAAAGAGACCGGCAGATCATTGTGGATTGGTTCGAGGGCGTGACGCGAAAGGATAAAAGTTGACCCGGGCTGTGCGCGTCGACGGCCTGCAGTACGCCAATTACAGCGAAAAAATCTTTCGCCAAATGCGTGAAGGCGGGCTTGACGCCGTTCACGTGACCATCGCGTATCACGAAAATTTTCGTGAAACCGTGCTGAACATTGAACAGTGGAACGCATGGTTCCAACGTTTTCCCGATCTGATCTTTCAGGGGTTCAACGCCGAAGACGTCACCACGGCACGCACCACCGGTCGCACGGCGGTTTTTTTCGGGCTGCAAAACCCATCGCCGATTGAAGACGACTTTGGGCTGGTTGAAATTCTGCATCAACTTGGCGTGCGGTTCATGCAGCTTTCGTATAACAATCAGTCCCTGCTGGCCACCGGCTGTTACGAGGAAGAAGATCCCGGCATAACCCGCATGGGCCGCCAGATCATCGCCGAAATGAACCGCGTCGGCATGGTCGTGGATATGAGCCACTCTGCCGACCGCTCGACGCTTGAAGCCATGGAAATATCAACACGCCCGATTGCGATCACCCACGCCAACCCGCATTTCTGGGCGCCGGCGCTGCGCAACAAAAAGAACGCGGTGCTCGACGCGCTTGGCCAAAGCGGCGGTATGTTGGGGTTTTCGCTTTATCCGCATCACCTGAAGGATGGCAGCGATTGCACACGCGACAGTTTTTGCACCATGATCGCAGAGTGCGCAGAGCGCATCGGCGTTGCGCATCTGGGGATCGGCAGCGATTTGTGTCAGGACCAGCCGGATTCTGTGGTGGAATGGATGCGCATGGGCCGCTGGTCGCGCGATATGGATTTTGGTGAAGGCAGCGCCGGGGCGGCGGGGTTTCCGGACATGCCGTCCTGGTACCGCGACAACCGGGATTTTGAAGGCATTGCCACGGGGCTGCGCGCAGTGGGGTTTTCGGACAGCGACGTGGATGCGGTCATGGGCGAAAACTGGTTGAAATTTTATCGTGAGGGGTTTGAGAGGCAGAGTTGATCACTTCTGGCCGGGATGATGTCCCGGCCTGCGCCCTTGGTCCGCGCAAATGGTGCGGACCTCGCGTCGGCCCCGCTACTGTTCCAGCATCTCCCGCAACACCGTTTTCAAAACCTTGCCGTAATTACTTTTTGGCAGTTCATCGACAAACCGGTAGTCCTTTGGCCGCTTAAACCGCGCGATCTCGCCCAGACAATGGGCATCCAGATCGGCCTCGCTGGGCACGTCGCCCGACGCGACAACAAACGCCACCACTTTTTCGCCCCACGTGGTATCTGCCCGCCCGACAACCGCAACCTCCGACACCGACGCGTGCAGCAACAATGCCTCTTCAACCTCGCGCGGATAGATGTTCGACCCCCCCGAAATGATCATATCTTTGGAGCGGTCGTGCAGCGAAACGAACCCGTCTTTGTCAACTGCCCCCATGTCGCCGGTCCAAAGCCAGCCGTCGCGCAAGGTGGTGGCCGTAGCCTCGGGGTTTTTCCAATAGCCCGTCATCACCGGCAGCCCTTTCACCGTGATCTCGCCAATAGCGCCCACCGGCAATTCCACCCCGTCATCGTCAACGACGCGCACGACCACAGAGCTTTGCGCCACACCAAGCGACGCCTGTCGCTCGCGCCAGCGCGGATGAGCGCGGTCGGCAATCAGCGCCCGCGACAGCGCTGTGATCGCCATCGGACATTCGCCTTGACCGTAGACCTGTACAAACCTCGGCCCCATCACATCTACGGCCTCGATAATATCCGCCAGGTACATCGGCCCGCCCGCATAAATTATGGTGCGCAGCCCGTCGCCCGTCAGACCCGCAGCCTTGGCGTGGTCGACCAGTCGTTTCACCATCGTCGGTGCCGCAAACATCGACAAATTACCGATTTTGGGTGCCAATTCCAGAATTTCACCGGCATCGAACGCGCCGGAGACCGGCACGACATGCGGGGCGCCGCGCATCACATGCATAAAATTGTAAATACCGGCAGCGTGCGACATGGGCGCGGCATACAGAATGGCATTGTCCGGCGGTACGTCGTCCACATCGACAAAATAGGTATATATCATCGTTTCCAGCGCCGCCGAGCTGATCATCACGCCTTTGGGCTTGCCCGTGGTGCCCGAGGTGTAAAACAGCCAGATCATGTCTCCGGCGCCGGTTTGAACCGGCGCGCCCACGGGCGTCGCGCTGTACAGCCGCTCGAAATCCGCGTCGGCCAGGAGCACGGGCAAATCGGTGTCCGGCAGCCGATCGCAAAGTCCATCGCCCAGCGCGCCCGCGCTGAAAACTACGCGGGCTTGGCTGTCGCCGATGATCCACGCCGCCTCTTTGGGGTGCAATTTGGCGTTCACCGGTACTGGCACGCCGCCCGCGCACCAGATGCCGTAGAGCGCTTCAAGATATTCGGTGCGGTTGTTCATGTAGATCGCGACGCGATCACCCGCGACCAGCCCGCATTCGGCTGTCAGCGCACCGGCAATCGCGGCGCTCCGGTGGTAAAATGTTCTGTAGTCAGCGACCAGTTCTGTTCCGCGATACAGCGCCGGGCGGTCGGGCGTTCGCGCAGCGCTGCGCGCCAGCCACTGCGCGGGGTTCATCAGACTTTTGCCGCGTTCTCGAGAATCGAGCAGTAATTCGCCACACCGGTGCCGCCCATGTTGAACACTGCCCCCAGCTCGGCACCTTTTTTCTGCATGTCACCGGCCAGACCGGTCAGCTGCATCGCCGCCATCACGTGCATCGACACGCCTGACGCCCCCACCGGATGCCCCTTGGCCTTGAGCCCGCCCGACAGGTTGATCGGCAATTTACCATCGGCCAACACTGTACCCTCGTCGATCGCGCGTGCACCCTGACCTTGCGCCGCCAGCCCCATCGCCTCGTAAATCAGCAATTCCGCGATGGTAAAACAGTCGTGCACCTCGGCAAAATCCAGATCGTGCACGTTGACGCCCGCCGCCGCATAAGCCTGCGCAAACGCCTGCGCGGGGCCCTCGAATTTAAGCATATCGCGCTTGGAAACCGGCAGGAAATCGTTCACATGCGCAGCCGCACGAAAGGCGATATTGTGTTCCTGCCCGGCGGCCACATCGTCGGACATCATCACAATGGCCGCAGCGCCGTCGGTGATCAGAGAACAATCCGACAGCCGTAAAGGTGGTGCAATCACCGGATTGCGCTCGCTTGGAGTGTTGCAAAAATCAAATCCCACATCCTTGCGCATATGTGCCAGAGGGTTGCTCATGGCGTTCAGGTGGTTCTTGGCAGCGATGCGCGCCAACGGTGCACCGTGATCGCCGTATTTCTGATAGTACGCCGCCATGATGCGCGCGAATGCCTGCGGAAAAGTTACGTCCGATTCCTCTTTCTGATACGCCGCCGCCGCCAAGGACTTGGTCACGCCCTTGGTGTCGAGATCAGTCATTTTTTCAACCCCGACCACCAGCGCGATTTTGGCGTCTCCCGCCTTGATCGCGTTGCGCGCGCTGTAAACCGCCGCCGAACCGCTGGCACAGGCGTTTTCGCAGCGCGTGGCAGGGGTAAAGCGCAAGTCGTCGTCCAGTTGCAGCGCCAGCGAGCTGGCAAAACCGTCGGGCACCATGCCGGCGTTGAAATGGCCCAGCCAGATAGCATCCACGTCTTTGGCGGCAACGCCCGCGTGTTCCAGCGCTTCGCTCGCAGCGGCAACGATCAGATCTTCTGCCGACTGGCCTTCAAGACGTCCAAACTGCGTGTGGCCCCAGCCGGTGATTCGTGCGTCCATGATCGCGCTCCTGATTGTTGTGTGTGCAGGTTAAGCCGATTCCATCACCGACAAAAAGTCCGAAATTCACTTTGGCAGGTGCGGGGTCTTGACCTTACAGTTACTGGAAGGATTAAATGAAAGTCAGAGACAATCAATATCGCCCAAACGGCGAAAAATTAATGATGAGAAATCAATATGCTAGATGAAAAAGACGTCCGAATCGGCATTGACGGATTAAACTGCGCCTCCTGTGCCGCGCGGGCACAAAAGGCGATTCTGGCCATTCCCGGGGTGAAAGACGCCAACGTCAACTTCGCCACGGAAAACGCCGAAGTGCACTATTTCGACCCTGCTGATGAGTCGCAGATCAACGCCGCGATTGTCGGTGCCGGCTACAGCGTGCGGACCGAGGAGTTAACCCTGCAAATAGACGGCATGAGCTGTGCGTCCTGTGTCGGGCGCGTTGAAAAGGCATTGCTGGCGCATTCCGGCGTGCAATCCGCCAGTGTCAATCTGGCGACGGAAACAGCACATATCACTTATACAGGCGGGCTGACGTCTGATGCCGCTCTTAGCGCGCTGGTCACCGATGCTGGCTATCCGGCGCGCGTTGCCGGTGCCGTCGCGGCCGAGAAACGCGACGAAAAACGCGATGTGGAAATCGCCACCCTGCGTCGCGAAGTGCTTGTGTCGGCTGTGCTGGCACTACCGGTCGTCATTCTGGCCATGGGCGGTCATTTTGTTCCCGCGTTTCGCGATCTGATCGGCAGTACCATCGGCTTTCAGGTCGACCGCCTGATCCAACTTGGGCTGACGACGGCCATTCTCGCCGGACCGGGACGCGTGTTTCTGGTCAAAGGCGTGCCCGCGCTTTTCAAACGTGCCCCCGACATGAACTCGCTGGTGGCGCTTGGCTCGGGCGCAGCGTGGATATTTTCCGTGGTCGTGACATTCGCGCCGCAGCTGCTGCCAGAAGGCACGCGGGGGGTGTATTTTGAAGCCGCCGCTGTGATCGTCACGCTGATCCTGTTTGGCCGACTGCTCGAAGCCCGTGCCAAAGGCCGCACCGGTGCGGCCATCCGGCATCTGGTGGGTCTGCGACCCAAAGTGGCGCGTGTGACCCGTGACGGTAATCTCGTCGAGATTTCCCACGCCGACCTGCGCCTGAACGATCTGATCCACATCCGCCCCGGGGATCGAATTGCCACCGACGGTACGGTCGAAGACGGCCAGTCGTTCGTCGACGAGTCAATGATCACCGGAGAACCCGCGCCGGTGCGCAAAGTGGCGGGAAACGAGGTAGTCGGCGGCACCATCAACACAACCGGCACGTTTACCTTTCGCGCAACCCGTATCGGCGCGGACACAGTGCTGTCGCAAATTATTGCGCTGGTCGAAAACGCCCAAGGTGCCAAATTGCCGATTCAGGCGCTGGTCGACAAAGTCACGGGTTGGTTTGTGCCAGCGGTGCTCGGTGTGGCGGCGCTGACCGTTCTGGTCTGGCTGGTTTTCGCTCCGGCACCGGCGATCAGCCTTGCGCTGGTGGCGGGTGTGTCGGTTCTGATTATCGCCTGCCCCTGCGCCATGGGGCTGGCGACGCCGACATCGATCATGGTGGGCACCGGGCGCGGTGCCGAGATTGGCGTGCTGTTTCGCAAAGGTGACGCGCTGCAGGAACTGTCGGACGCGCGTGTGATCGCGATTGATAAAACCGGCACCCTGACCGAAGGCACGCCGCGATTGACCGACCTGCGCATTGTTGAAGGCTTTGACGAAACTGACGTGCTGACCAGACTGGCCGCACTGGAGTCGCACTCTGAACACCCCGTGGCCACGGCCATCGTTGCCGAAGCCGAAAATCGCGGCATCGAACCGCCCGACGTCAGCGATTTTGAGGCTCTGGCCGGATTTGGTGTCACGGCCTCGCTGCAAGGCGAAATATTGGCCGCCGGTGCCGACCGCTATATGGAACGCCTGAACGTAACGGTCGATGCCGCCATGGCGGGCCACGCCGCCGATCTCGCCAGTGCCGGGAAAACCCCGCTTTACGTGGCGATTAACGGCAGGCTTGCCGCCGTGGTCGCTGTGGCGGATGCGATCAAGGAGACCACACCGCAGGCGATAAGATCGCTGCACGACATGGGCCTGAAAGTGGTGATGATCAGCGGCGACAACCGGCATACAGCCGAGGCCGTCGCAGCCACGCTTGGCATCGACGAGGTGATTGCCGAGGTGCTGCCGGAAGGCAAAGTTGCCGCGATCGAACAGCTGAAAACTGACAACGGCAAAGTGGCTTTTGTGGGCGACGGCATCAACGACGCACCGGCGTTGGCCGCCGCGGACGTGGGTATCGCCATCGGCACCGGCACCGATGTGGCGATCGAAAGCGCCGATGTGGTGCTCATGCGGGGTGAACTGACCTCTGTGCCTGCGGCGCTTGCCCTCAGCCGTGCCGTCATGCGCAACATCCGCCAGAACCTGTTCTGGGCGTTCGGCTATAACGTTCTGTTGATCCCGGTCGCCGCCGGTGTGCTGTATCCGTTCAGCGGCGTGTTGCTGTCGCCAATGTTTGCGGCTGCGGCCATGGCGCTGTCCAGTGTGTTTGTGCTGACCAACGCGCTGCGACTGCGGAGGTTCAAAGCGCAATGAATATAGGAGACGTCGCCAGTAAATCCAATCTGCCTGCCAAAACCATTCGTTATTACGAAGACATCGGGCTGATCACACCGGCGCGCAGCGCCAACGGATATCGCGCGTTCAGCGATACCGACCTTCACAATCTGCAGTTTCTGGAACGCGCCCGTGCGCTTGGATTTTCGGTCAGCGATTGCCGCACACTCATGGCGCTATACGGTGACAAAAGCCGGGCCAGCGCCGACGTCAAAAAGATCGCCGGACGCCATCTGGACGCCATCCGCCAGAAAATCCGCGCGCTTCAGGACATGCACGCCACGCTGTCCGAACTGGTTGATGCCTGCGCAGGCGACGACCGTCCCGACTGCCCGATCCTCAACGACCTGTCGCACAGCATTTAGACGCCATGCCCAAATCTCAAGTCTCCAATGGGGCCTCACAGCATCGGACGGTGCGAGATCCAACCGCAGGTCAAGGGTTGGGCGGGAACGTCTCTGGCTCAGGAAAATCGTAAAGGGTCAAGGGCTGCAACCACGTCAGCAGCCAGTGCCGGAGCCCGCCCGGCAATCAAGTCGGCTGCCAGCGCGCTGGCGGCAGCGGCGGTCTGAAAACCGTAACCACCCTGTCCCGCCAGCCAGAAAAAATCGTTTGCGTCGCCATCAAAGCCAATAACCAGCGCATTGTCGGGTGCAAACGTGCGCAACCCCGCCCATGTGGTTTCCACCCGTGTCACCGGTGTCGTGACCATCCAGCTGTACCGGTCCAACCCCTGCGCAATGACCATGTCGTCGGCAAACGCGTCAAACGGTGCCATCGGATCAGCCTCGGACGGCGACACCAGCCATTTGCCGGCGTCGGGCTTGGCGTACCAGTCGTCGGCCGCCGAATGCAGCATCGGCCAGTCTGTCACATCGTGCCCACCGGGTGCCGGCAGGCGCGCCATCGACCGGCGGTAGGGTTGCAGGCCAAGCGGTGCGACACCCGCCAGTCCTGCTGCGTGATCGGCCCATGCCCCTGCGGCATTGATCAGAATACGGCAGGAAATTCGCTGGCCTCCGGCACCGATTTGCCAGCCGCCACCCCGGCGGTGAGTGATCGTGTCAACCCGCGCACCTGTACGCATCTCCGCACCCTGCGCCCGCGCGCTGCGCGCAAAGTTTTGCAATAGCAAATCAGTGTCCAGATCGCACGGTGTGGGCGAATGTGCAGCAAAAGCCACCGTTTCAGGATTAAGGATCGGCACCATTTTTGTGGCCTCCGATTGCGGTAACACCTCCATGTCAAACGCGGCGACCTCGGCCAGAAATGCGTCTTTCTGATCGGCCCGCGCCACGGACATCACCCCGCGTGGCGACAGGACGCTTTGGTCAAAATTTGCGAGATAATCGACGCTGGCGCGGTTCAGCGCCTGCACAACGTCGTTGCCGTAATTTTCCAAAAACATCGCCGCCGAGCGCCCCGACGCCTGTGTGCCCAAGGCGCCCTCCGCCTCCAGCAACAGCACCGACCCCAGGGCCGCCAGCCGCGCTGCCGCGGACACACCGGCGATTCCGCCGCCCACAATGATGAAATCACAGTCAGCCACCTGCGTTCCTATTCCACTGTACCAAAACGCCCGAGCGCAGTCATGAACATCGCGCTGTCCACGTTGCCTCCTGTGGCGACCGCAATGATGGTGTCGCCGTCCAGTTCATTGCCGTGAAACAACGCCGCCGCCAAACCCACGGCCCCGCCGGGTTCTATGACGATTTTCAAATGCAGAAATGCCATTGCCATGGCCTGCAGAACTTCGTCGTCAGACACGACTATTCCGGGCCCGCAAAGTCGTAGCAACAAAGGAAAAGTAAGCGTACCCGGTGATTCCGTCAAAATGGCATCGCAGATTGAGCCGGTCATCGCGGCGTTACGGGCAATCTGCCCATCGTTAAGCGAGCGTGTCACGTCATCGAAATTTTCCGGCTCGACCGGTCGTACCAGCAGCCCCGGGGCTTTCGCTTCCAACGCCAGAGCGATCCCGGCGGTCAATCCGCCACCTCCGCAGGGCACCAGAACCTCGGCATTCGCGACGCCCCGCTCTGCCACTTGCGCTGCGATTTCCAGCCCGCAACTGCCTTGTCCGGCGATCACCAGCGGTTCATCGAATGGCTTGATCAGCGTCAGGCCCCGCGTAGATTGCAATTGCAGACCCAAAGCTTCGCGGTCTTCTTTCTGGCGGTCGTAAAGCACGACTTCGGCCCCCAGAGCGCGGGTGTTGCTGATTTTCAAATGCGGTGCGTCAGACGGCATGATGATGACGGCAGGTACACCGTGCTGCCGCGCCGCCAACGCCACGCCCTGCGCGTGGTTGCCGGATGAGAACGCCAGCACGCCTTTGGCGCGGTCGGTCTCAGACATGCCCGACAACGCCGACCAGCCGCCGCGAAATTTGAACGATCCCGTATGCTGGAGGCACTCGGCTTTGACCAAAACCCGCCGCCCGGCGACGTCGTCCAGAAACGGCGAGCTTAGCAGCGGCGTACGGCGCGCGTGTCCCGATAGCCGCGCGGCGGCGGCCTCGACCATCGCGATGTCGATCACGCCGTTAACTCAATGAAGTTGTTGATTAACTTTACGCTAACGTCCTCGTCCAAAAACGGAATATGGGCGCGGTCGACGACCTCGGCAAACAACATATCCGGGCGTTTCTTGCGCATTCTTTCCGCCGTTTCTCTGGACAATAAATCCGAATTTTCGCCGCGCAACAACGCCAGCGGCATACCGTTCATGGCGTCAAAAAACGGCCACAAATCGGGGTCAGCATTCTGGGCGTTGCTCAGAAACGCGTCGCGCAATTTGGGGTCGTATTTGATCGTCAGGCCTTTGGGGCCGTCATGCCACAGGCGCTTGGCTTCGTCCATCCAGCGCGCCGCTGAAATTTTGGCGAATCCGGTCGACACCCGTGGCAGGTCTGCGGCAGCTTCGACGTGGGTTTTATAGCCCGGATTTCGCCCCAAATAACCCTTGATCCGCTCCAGACCACCCGCCGTCAGCTCCGGCCCGATATCGTTAAGCAAGACTCCGGACAACCGATGCCGGACGCGAGCAGCCAAAACCATTGCGATGATGCCGCCCCGTGACGTTCCGATGATCGCGGTCCTGTCGATCCCCAGATGGTCCAGCAATTCGATGGCGTCGCGCGCTTCGACATGTACCGCATAATTCCGATAGTCGGGATCAAAATCAGAGAGTCCGCGACCCCGATAATCCATTCGGATAAAATTCGCCGTGCTGATACCTGCGATCATTTCATCAAAATCGTGGTGGTCACGGGTCAGACCGGCAAGGCACAAAACCGGGGGTCCCGCCCCGTCAAGCCGGTAAGCCAGTTTCAGACCATCCGAGGTTTCAAAATATTCCATTACAGCTGATTGACGATCTCGGGCACATTGATCAAATCGGCCACGACGACATTGGGCGCCCACGGTAAACGATCGACTGGCTCGCCGGCGCGGTTGGCCCAGACGGTTTGAAAACCGTACCGACTGGCGGCGGCGGCATCCCAACCATTTGAGGACATAAAAAGCACGTCCTCTGGTTGGCAATCAAATCGCGTCCCGACCATATCGTAAACCGACTTGTGTGGCTTGAACACACCCACAGTTTCAACGCTTAATACATCGTCAAGCAAATCGCCAATACCGGCCGATCCAACAGCGCCTGCCAGCATTTGGGGCGACCCGTTAGACAGGATCGCGGTCGCCAGTCCCCGATCTTTCAAGGTGGCCAGCATGACAGGCACTTCATCGTATGCCGACAGTTCCCAATAGAGCGCCAACAGACGTTCGCGCAGCTCGGCGTCGTTACTTAGCCCATTGGCCTCAAGCGCGTAGTCCAACCCGTTTTGCGTCACGTCCCAGAAATCGCAATGGTCGCCGATGACGGCGCGCAGCCAGGTGTATTGCAACTGCTTCAACCGCCAGTCGCCTGCCAGTTTTTGCCACGTCGCCGCAAGCGCTTCGCGTCCAGGTTCAGCCGCGCACTCGCGTGCAGCCGCAGACACATCAAAAAGCGTGCCGTAAGCGTCAAAAATGCAGGTGGTAATGGCCATGGTGTCGCCTCCTTGAAATCAAAAGGTGGCACAGATCACTTAGGGGTGAAAGATCAATGACCCAATTCTGTTTCATTTTTGTATAAATACTCTCGCCGCAGGCCAACCGTTTCAAATCCAACCTGGGGATTCAGCGCATTGGCCGGGTAGGAAACGACCGCAGGTCAAGCCTTTAGCGGGAAGCCTCACGCCGTTTACAGGTTTTCCGGCTGCGCCATGCCCAATACGTGATATCCGCCATCGACGCGCACGATCTCGCCGGTCGTGCAGGCGCCGTAATCGGACGCCAGATAAACGGCGGTTCCGCCCACCGCTTCCAGCGTGGCGTTGACGCGCAGTGGCGCGTTGGCCTCGGTGGCGCGATAGGTTTTCCGCGCGCCGCCAATCGCCGCGCCGGCCAGCGTGCGCATCGGTCCCGGCGAAATGGCGTTGACGCGAATGCTTTCAGGTCCCAGATCGTTGGCCAGATAACGCACCGTGCTTTCCAGCGCCGCCTTGGCTGTTCCCATGACGTTATAAAACGGGGTGACTCTGTTGGATCCCTGAAACGTCAGCGTCAGGATCGTGCCGCCGTCCCGCATCAGCGGCACGCAGCGGCGTGCGAGATCGATCAAGGAGTAACACGATATATCCATGGTGTTTTTGAAATTCTCGCGGCTGGTATCACGAAAATTGCCGGTCAGTTCGTTCTTGTCGGAAAACGCAATGGCGTGGATCAGAAAATCCAGCGCGCCCCATTCTCTTGCGATGGTATCAAACACCTTGTCGAGCGAGGCATCATCCTGCACATCGGCGGGCACCACGATGCGCGAGCCCACACTTTCCGCCAGTGGCTGCACACGCTTGCCAAACCCGTCGCCCTGATAGGTGAACGCCAGTTCAGCGCCCTCTGCCGCCATGGCCGAGGCAATCCCCCATGCGATAGAACGGTCGTTCGCAACCCCCATTACCAATCCGCGTTTGCCTGTCAGAAGATCAGCCATATGTCCTCACCCGTGGTATTTGCTTAGTGCCAGCGTTGCGTTGGTGCCGCCAAAACCAAAGCTGTTTGAAATGACCGTATCCAGTTCAACATCATCGCGTCGGCTGGTGACAATCTCATTCGCGTGCAATGCCGGATCCAGCTCGGTCACATTGGCCGAAGCCGCGATGAAGCGGTCTCGCATCATGATCAGAGAATAAATGGTTTCCTGCACGCCCGTGGCCCCAAGGCTGTGACCGGTCAGCGACTTGGTCGAACTGATCGGCGGGGTCGATCCCTCGCCGAACACGCGGCGCACCGCCTGAACTTCGGTGACGTCGCCTGCCGGTGTCGAGGTGCCGTGGGCGTTGATGTAATCGACGGTGCGATCCCCCAGCGTGCCTAAGGCAAGGCGCATACTGCGCTCGCCGCCTTCGCCCGACGGGGCCACCATATCGTGCCCGTCCGACGTGGCGCCGTAGCCCGTCACCTCGGCGTAAATCCTGGCGCCGCGCGCTTTGGCGTGTTCCAGTGCCTCCAGAACCACCACACCACCACCCCCTGCGATGACAAACCCGTCGCGCTTGGCGTCAAAGGCGCGCGATGCCAATTCCGGCGTGTCGTTATATTTGGATGACATCGCCCCCATGGCGTCAAACAGGCACGACAAAGTCCAATCAAGCTCTTCTCCGCCACCGGCAAAGACCACGTCCTGTTTGTTCAATTGAATTTGTTCAACGCCGTTGCCGATGCAATGGGCAGACGTAGAACAGGCCGAGGTGATGGAATAATTCACGCCCTTAATTTTGAAAGGTGTGGCCAGACAGGCGGAATTGGTCGAGGACATGCAGCGTGTGACCATGAACGGCCCCATCCGTTTAGGTGCGCCTTTCTCGATCACGATCTGATGGGCATTGAAAAAATTCGACGTACTTGGCCCGCCCGATCCCATGACCAGCCCCGTGCGCGGGTTGGACACGTCGCCATCCTCCAGCCCGCTGTCGACGATCGCCTGCTGCATCGCCAGAAAATTATAGGCCGCACCCGGACCCATGAACCGCAACTGCCGTTTGTCGATATGCTCTGCAACGTCGATGTCGGGCATACCGTGGATTTGGCTGCGAAATCCGTGATCCGCACAGCTTTGCGAAAACGAAATTCCCGATTTTCCGTTTTTCAACGAAGATGCCACCTCATCCACGTTGTTGCCGATGGATGAAACAATACCGATACCGGTGATGACGACTCGACGCATTAATGCCCCCCTAGGCAGTACCGGAAAGCCCGGAATTACTCTTTGAACAATCCTACCCGCATGTCGGTTGTTGTATAAACCTGTTCACCGTCGGCAAACATTTTACCGTTGGCAATGCCCAGTTTCAAACGCCGGTCGATCACGCGGGTGAAATCAACCTCATAGCGTACCAGTTTGGTGGCAGGTGTGACCATGCCGGTGAATTTGACCTCACCGACACCCAGTGCGCGGCCCTTGCCCTCCATTTCGCGCCAGCCAAGGTTGAATCCCGTCAACTGCCAGAGCGCGTCCACGCCCAGACACCCCGGCATGACCGGGTCATCAATGAAATGACACTCAAAAAACCACCGGTCAGGCGTGATATCGTATTCGGCCACGACGTGACCCTTGCCAAATTCCCCGCCGTCCGCTGAAATTTCGGTGACGCGATCCATCATCAACATGGGTGGCGCCGGAAGCAGCGCGTTTCCGGGGCCAAATAATTCGCCCCGCGCGCATTGCATCAAACCTTCAAAATCAAACGAAGTCGGATATTTTGACATGTTTGTGCGTTCCCCAAGCGTATTCCGAATTTATTCCGCCCGTCCTATCATCCCCGCGCAATCAAGAGCAATAGAAACCGGAGATGCCAAAGCCCTTGCAAGGAAATCTAAATCTATTGTGCATAACAAAGACCGTGTGATATGGCAGGAGAATGGACTTGACCTGGGAACAACGCGGATCCGACTGGCTGCACGGCGCAAGATTGCGCCCGACGCGGCAAAGGCTGGCATTGGCCACATTGCTGGTGGGTGACGGCAACGACCGCCATGTAACGGCGGAAAACCTGCACCGCGCCTGTCTGGCCGGGCCGGACGCTGTTTCACTGGCCACGGTCTACAACACGCTGCGCACGTTTTGCGCGGTTGGCCTGATGAATGAAATTCCCATGGGTGGGAACAAGTCCTATTTCGACACACGCGTTGACGACCATCCGCATTTCTACTGGGAAGAAAGCGGCGAACTCACCGACGCGCCCAAGGATATGCTGCGTTTCGCCAGCCTGCCCGATGTGCCTGCGGGACATGAATTGACTAAAATCGACGTTGTCATCCGTTTACGCAAAACATCCAAAATTAGCTCCTGAATCCTGTGGGCTTTTTTGATTTCACGGCGCGATTAGCGCATTACGAAGGCGCGGGTCTGTCCAAGACGTCCGAGCGGCTGAACAAACGGCACCGATTCCTGATTGCCCCTTATAAGGACGACATCGCGGGCGCGCGGGTGCTCGATCTGGCCTCGCACGACGGGCGCTGGGCCTATGCCTTTGCCGGGGCCGGAGCCGCTTCGGTCTACGGCGTCGAAGCCCGCGCCGGCCTGATCGCCCAATTTGACGATTATCCGGACCCTTGCTTGCGGTCGCGTGTCGACCTCCACTGCAACGACCTGTTCGAGGAACTGCAAGAATTGACCGCCCGCGGCGCGACTTTTGACGTGATCGGCGTATTTGGTATCCTGTACCACGTTATGGATCACCACCGCCTGTTTGTGTTGCTGCGCCAGCTAGATCCGAAACTGATCATCATAGACAGCGAATTTATTTTCAATGACGCCGCGATGGTGCGCATCGTGCGCGAGCGTACCGACAACCCGCTTAACGCAACAGCACACTTCAGCGGACAGCAGATTGTGGCCAAAGGCGTGCCATCGCGCGGCGCGATGCAAGTGTTTGCAGATACGCTTGGGTTTGATCTGGTTTGGGACGACTGGGATCGCCTGAACAAAGATGAACGCAATGGCGTGGCCGATTACTATCGCCAAAGATCGTTGCGTCGCGCCACCTGCGCGTTGCGGCCTAAAACCACTGTCCGGGCTCAATAATACCAAGCTCCAATAATTGCTGTGAATTCCATTGGAATTTCTGTGATTTGAACCAATGGAAATCGGTGATCGCCTCGGACGAGCCGGGGTTTGTTCTAAGCGCTTTTGCCGCACGAAATGAACACAGCGCTGCCGTGGCGTTATGGTGCCACGGGCACGACACCGTATTCATTTCTGCGTCGTTCAGCGTGTGATTGCTCAGTAATTGCAGCCCCGCACGCGCCCTGAACAGCGCAATGCGGTCTATGCGGCGCTTTTCAAACGGGACGTGTTCCTCAAATCGCCAACGCAAACCGCCGTAGATATCCATCTGCCGATCAAGCGCCACGCCGTCCTGGTAACGGTTTTGCGCAAAATAACCGGCGCTATCCAGGCAAGCGGTTTCCAGCGATACACCATCGCGGTGGTCGGCCAGATCTTCGGCATAAAGATCAATCACATAGCTTAGAACCGACTCGCGGCGTTCTTCGGTCATAAACGCCAGAAATTCGTCGATTCCACGGCTTTCGCAAAAAGGGAAAAACAAGTACTCGGCGTTGAAACCGTAATAGATCCACCGCCCCGACAACCCGCCGACAAGGCTGTTCACCGTGTCCACCATAAAGTCGGGCGCGTTGGTTGCGGTCTGGATGCACAGAACCTGCGACGACAAACTGTCGTTAATGTCCAGCGTATCAGGACCGACCACCAGAATATTGCGAAATCCGATTGCTAAGAAATGTTCCAACGTCGATGCGGTTTCGACAAAATCTTCCATCAGCAAAATCGCCACGGCACCGGGGTGTAACGCGGCGATGCCGCGCGATTTGAAATCAGCGATACCGTTAAAAATCATCTGCCCAGCCTTTTTGCTTACCGGTTTAGGGAAAAGCACAGATATTGCAAGATTGCGGTCGCTCGCCGTCGCGTGTAGAGCAGCGCATTGAATAGCACGTCCAGACTTCCACAGGGTAAACCAGATGCCTGATCGCAAAAAGCTGTTTGTCAAAACCTACGGCTGCCAGATGAACGTCTACGACAGCGAGCGTATGGCGGCGGTCATGGGTGCCGACGGCTACGAAACCACCGACACGGTGCAGGACGCCGACATGATCCTTATGAACACCTGTCATATCCGCGAAAAAGCCGCAGAAAAGGTGTACTCTGAACTGGGCCGGTTGAAAAAACTGAAAATCGCCAATCCCGATCTGAAATTTGCCGTGGCCGGTTGTGTGGCACAAGCCGAAGGCGATGAAATCATGCGCCGCCAGCCCATGGTCGATATTGTGGTCGGCCCGCAGGCGTACCACAGGTTGGCGACGCTGTCAGAAGCCGCCGCGCGGGGCGAGAAAGTCGTCGACACAGAATTTCCGCCCGAGGACAAGTTCGACCATTTGCCACCGGTCACCAAAATGCGCCGTGCGCCCAGCGCGTTTCTCAGCGTGCAGGAAGGATGTGACAAATTTTGTGCTTTTTGTGTGGTGCCCTACACCCGTGGTGGCGAGGTCAGCCGTCCGGTGGACAAAATTCTGGCCGAGGCGCGCGATCTGGTGACGCGCGGTGTGCGCGATATCACGCTGCTGGGGCAAAACGTCAACGCGTACCATGGCGCAGGCGTGGGTGGCGAAAACACGCTGGCGCAACTGATTTTTGCACTGGATAAAATCGACGGTCTGGCGCGCATCCGTTACACCACGTCGCACCCCAACGACATGTCCGATGATCTGATTGCCGCGCATGGAGACTGTAAAAAACTGATGCCGTATTTGCATCTGCCGGTGCAATCGGGGTCTGACAAAATACTGAAGGCCATGAACCGTAAGCACACCGCCGAAAGCTACCTGAAACTGATCGACCGCATCCGCGATGCGCGCCCCGATATTTTGCTGTCCGGCGATTTCATTGTCGGCTTTCCGGGCGAGTCTGAAAGCGATTTTGAGGCGACGATGGACCTGGTCAGTGCGGTGACGTTCGGGCAGGCCTACAGCTTCAAATATTCCCCCCGCCCGGGCACCCCGGCGGCCGAGCGAAAACAGGTTCCAGAGGACGAAAAAACCGACCGGCTGGCGCGCTTGCAGACACTGCTCAATGCGCAACAGACGATGGTGCAGAACAGCATGGTCGGGCGCGACGTGCTGGTGCTGGCGGAAAAAACCGGTCGCGAAAACGGTCAGCTGATCGGCAAGTCCGAACACCTACATGCAGTGCATTTGGCGTGCGATGCGTCTAGAATTGGTGAAATCCTATCCGTGAGAATCACCAAGTCCATGTCAAATTCCCTGACGGGTCGGCTCAATTAGCGCCTGTATCCAAAGTGGCAAAAATGTGTCAGTCGCAATAATATCCAATGAAATCACAGTTTCAGCGCACAATGCTTTGCCCAACACGCGATTGTTTCGCCCTCCCGGACCAATAAGCCCAAAAATCGCTTCACAAAATGGCCAGATTTGCTAAGGTTTTGTTAATAATAAGACTGGGCGGAGGCAGAAGTGTCGGGGTAACCGACGCGCCCGTGTGTGGTATAGGCAAAGGACTAAAACAGTGTTTCAGATATTGAAAAACGCCGCCCGTCTTGGGGTGGCATTGGCGATCGGTTTGCAGTTTGCTGCCGCGCCTGCGCAGGCGGGCCACAAGGGCTCTCATTCCGAGCGGTATATCCCGGGCATCTGGGTCGATCCCGACGGCTGCGAACATTGGGTCATGGACGACGGCTGGGAGGGTTTCATGACCCCGCATGTAACCCCCGACGGCATCCCGGTTTGCCGCCGCGTCAACGCGTGTCTGGTGGCCAGTTCCGATCAGCTGTTTGCGACAGACAAACATTTCATCAACGCCGCCAACCGCAAGCGCCTGGCCGAATTCTTTCGTAACGCCGGAGCGTCGGCTTATTCAATTTACGGGCACACGGACAGCGATGCGTCGGACGAATATAATATCGGACTGTCCCACCGCCGCGCCAACGCGGTGGCGGAAATCGCCCGCAGCACCGGCGCGCATATCTCGTCGATCAGAGGGTTCGGCGAACGCCAGCCCATCGCCACCAACCGAACGGCGGCGGGAAAACAGCGCAACCGCCGCGTCGAAATCATTTGTATTAAATAGGGGTCCGAACATGAAACCGATACATGGACTAACCATTCTCGCTGCCGCAGTATTTCTGACGGCCTGCGATAAGGTCGACAAAAGCGTTGACCGATTCATCGACAGCAAAGACACCAGCCAGCTGCGTGCCGGTATCTGGATCGACCCGACGGGGTGCGACCACTGGATTATTGACGACGGTGCAGAGGGATACCTTTCGGCGCGGCTTGACCGGTACGGCAAACCGGTTTGTTCAGGGATCGCGAAACCGGGTACAACGGTCGGGAAGTTCAAGAACTTTATCTTTGACCCAATTTGATTCAGTTAAAAATCTGTGATGGGCCGCGTTTTCAACAAAGCGCGGCCTGTTGGCGTAAAATGTGATGACTTTTTTGTGCTTTGCCTTGCGTGTATGCGCCACATTGGGCAGCATTGCCAAAACCCACGAAACTGACGGAGCCCTCTTTGGCGACACAGGCTTTTACCCCACCGCCCGTCGAGAACAACGCCGATGCGCGTCTGGAATTTCCCAATAACCGACTGCTGATTGATTTGTGCGGTGCGTTTGACCGCAATCTCGCCCAGATCGAGACCGCGCAGGACGTGCAAATTCTGCGTCGGGGCAATGTGCTGGATGTGTCAGGAGATGCGGATGCCGTTGACCGCACAGCCAAAACGTTGTCCAAGCTTTATCATCGGTTGGAATCCGGTAAACCGGTTGAGTCCGGTGATATCGATGCAGCTATGCGTCTGCCTTTCAACGGTGCGGCGGTGGCGGTGAAATCCACCAGATCCAAGGACACCCCGGTGGAACAGGCAATGGAAATAAAAACCCGAAAAAAACTTGTCGAGCCGCGCACCGCAGCGCAGCACAGCTATGTGCAGGATTTGACCGGCAAGGAGTTGATTTTCGGTATCGGCCCGGCGGGCACGGGCAAAACCTATTTGGCCGTGGCGGTGGCCGTATCCAAGTTTATTGCCGGCGATGTGGATCGGATCATTCTCGCGCGCCCCGCCGTCGAAGCAGGCGAGCGTCTGGGGTTCCTGCCCGGTGACATGAAGGACAAAGTAGACCCTTACATGCAGCCGCTTTACGATGCCTTGTCCGATTTTCTGCCGGGCAAACAACTGGCGAAACTGTTGGACGACAGGCTGATCGAAATTGCTCCGCTGGCCTTTATGCGCGGACGTACGCTGTCCAACGCTTTTGTGGTGCTGGACGAGGCACAGAACACCACCTCGATGCAGATGAAAATGTTTCTGACCCGTTTGGGGCGTGGCTCGTGCATGGCCATTACCGGCGATACAACGCAAATCGATCTACCGCGTGGCGCGGTTTCCGGCTTGATCGAAGCCGAGCGCCTGCTCACCGGTATCCCGGGCATTGGATTTTCCTATTTCACTGCCAGCGATGTGGTGCGACATCCCATGGTCGCAAAAATCATTGACGCCTACGACAAAAACGCAAAACCCGATGACTGAAAGCGGAGGCGTGGTCGATGTCGTGATAGAAGACAACCGCTGGACCCCAATCGGGCTGGCGGAATTGGCACAGCACGCGTGCGCGGGCGCGCTGGCGGGTCTCGATCTGGACGCGTCAAATTTTGAAATAGCGCTTCTTGGTTGCGACGACGTCAGAATTTCGCAGCTTAACGGCGCGTTTCGCGATAAGCCCACGCCGACCAACGTGCTGTCTTGGCCCGCCTATGAATTGGCGCCGCACGCCAAAGGCCACCTACCTATATGGCCAGATCGTCCGATTGAAACGCGCCGCGCGCTTGGTGATATCGCGATTGCCTACGATACCTGTGCCGCCGAGGCCGCCGATCAGAACAAAGCGTTTGGCGACCACGTGACGCACTTATTGGTGCATGCGACGTTGCATCTGTTGGGTTATGATCACGAATCCGACGAAGATGCCGCCATTATGGAGGCAAAAGAAGTCGAAATACTTGCAAATGCCGGTATCGAGGACCCATATTAGCGTATCCCCGCTTTTAGGGGCGAATAATTGGACAGGAGTCATGGGCGACACAAGCGAACCGCCGTCTGGAGCAGCGCAGGGCGCGCGGATCATTCAGGATACCGGGGAATCCGGGTTTTTTTCCAGACTTTTTGAACGCACGAAACCCGGTACCAATGGTGCCGAAGGCGCCGCGCCGCGCGGTGGCACCAATGGACACAGCATCAGCACCGAAAGTGGATTGATCAGCCTGCGTCACCTGAACGTGGAAGATGTTGCCGTGCCCAAAGCCGAAATCATCGCGGTTCCCAAGGATATAGAACTGGCTGACCTGGTTGAAGTGTACCGCAGTAGCGGCTTGACCCGATTGCCGGTGTTCGACGAAACGCTCGACAGTCCGCTTGGGTTTATCCATCTCAAGGATCTGGCGCTTAAACACGGATTTAACGGCAAGAGCGGAAATCTTGATATCGAAAACTTGCTGCGACCGCTGCTGTTTGCGCCACCGTCGATGCCGGCGCAGATTCTGATGCAAAAAATGCAAAGCGAACGCAGCCATTTGGCGCTGGTGATCGACGAATACGGCGGCGTCGACGGTCTGGTGACGATCGAAGACATGATCGAACAGGTGGTGGGCGAGATCGAAGACGAACACGACAGCGAAGAGGACGAACTTTGGAGCAAAGAGTCCACCGGAGTCTATATTTGTCAATCCAAAGCGCCGCTTGACGAATTTGAACACGAAATCGGTGTCGCGTTGCTGGATCGTGCGACCGACGACGAGATTGAAACCTTGGGCGGATTGGTATTCCTGCTGACCGGCCGGGTGCCGGTGCGCGGCGAGGTCATCAAGCACCCCACCGGTATCGAATTTGAAATCGTTGACGCGGATTCGCGGCGTATCAAGCGCATGAAGGTCTGTCTGCCGCAGGCCGCGGGCAGTTAGAGCGGCGTGCTGCGCGGTAGTTTGGTAACGGATTTGAACGCGCGTCTTACAATTTATTTGACAATTACAGCACTGGGCGCGCTGGTTGCCACCGGCCAAAGCCCTTTCAACTGGCCGTGGCTTGCCTTTGGTGCGCTGGTTTTGCTGGTTGGCGCGTTGGCCACGGCGACGTCGACGCGACAGGCAATTTTGCTGGGCTGGTTCAGCGGTGCCGGATATTTTGGCGTATCGATGCACTGGATCGTTTCGCCGTTTCTGGTTGAACCCGCCCGTCACGGCTGGATGGCGCCTTTCGCGCTGGTTTTTTTGGCGTTCGGTCTGGCATTGTTTTGGAGTCTGGCCTTTGGCCTTGCCCACAGGCTCGGATGGGGCCGCGCGTCGCGGGCCGCCGCGTTGGTGGCAACTTTTGGATTGACTGAATTTTTGCGGGCTTACGCGTTAACGGGTTTTCCATGGGGCGGGCTGGCGATGATATGGATCGACACGCCTCAGATGCAGTTGGTGTCGCTGGTGGGTCCGCAGGGCCTGTCGGTGCTGACACTGCTGCTGGCGGCCGCGCCGGTCATTCTGGCGCGCAGGCACATGAGTCTTGGTATCGGGTTTATTGCACTGGCGGCGGTCAGTGCGGGCCTGTGGGGGCAGGCGCGTCTGAACCGCGACCCTGTCGAGCGCATCGCGGCGGTCAATCTGCGCCTTGTGCAGCCCAACGCCCCGCAGCGCGAAAAATGGCTGCCCGAAAAATTGCCCGTCTTTCTGGCGCGGCAGCTTCGACTCAGTTCAGAACCCGCGGCGACTAAGCCTGATCTGATAATATGGCCAGAAACCGCCGTGCCCATCTGGTTGGACAGCCAGCCGGACGTGCAGCGCCAAATAGGAGCCGTCGCAGGAACCAATGGGCGACTGATCCTTGGTATACGCCGATTTGAAGGCCGTAAGGTGTTCAATTCGCTGGCGGTTCTGGATGGGCTGGGTCGGACGACCGCAGTATACGACAAGCATCATCTGGTGCCGTTTGGCGAATATATTCCGGGTGGAAAGCTGCTGGCAAAATTGGGAGTCAACGGGCTGGCCGCTCAGCAGGGTGGCGGATTCAGCGCCGGATCGGGTCCCGCGCTTATTGATATGGGCCGCGCCGGACACGTGCAGCCGCTGATTTGTTACGAGGCGATTTTCCCCAATGAGGTCGCCGCGACGCCGACCCGTCCCGACTGGTTGCTGCAAATTACCAACGACGCGTGGTTTGGACATTTTGCCGGACCGTTCCAGCATCTCGATCAGGCGCGCGCGCGCGCGATCGAGCAGGGCCTGCCGATGGTGCGGGTGGCAAATACCGGCATTTCTGCGGTTTTCGATCCGCTGGGGCGTGTTATCGCACAACTGCCGCTGGGCGTTGCGGGTAAGCTCGACGTGCCGTTACCGGGTGCGCTGCGCCCCACTTTGTACAGCCGCACGGGCGATCTGAGTACGCTATTCATGCTTTTGGCGTCACTTAGCGGGCTGCTGATCCGGCGCACCCTCATTTAAGGATTGACGTGCATCAAGCGGAAGACTAACCCCGATTGGATCGACCGCCACAACGGCTTCCTGACGTGGCGGATACACCTAATTGGAGCATTGCATGTCCCGTCAAAACTATCTGTTCACCTCGGAATCCGTATCCGAGGGTCACCCCGATAAAGTCTGCGACCGCGTGTCCGACAGCATTCTGGACGCGTTTATGCGTGCCGATCCATTTTCGCGGGTGGCGTGTGAAACTTTTGCCACTACCCAGCGCGTCATCGTTGGCGGCGAAATCCGCGGCCCTCAGAACGTGATCGATGGTGTAGAACAAATCGTGCGCGATTGCGTGCGCGACATCGGGTACAAGCAGGACGGATTTCACTGGCAAACCATGCAGGTGCACAACCATTTGCACGAGCAATCCGTCGATATCGCCCAAGGCGTTGACGCCGCCAACAATAAAGACGAAGGCGCGGGCGATCAGGGGATTATGTTCGGTTATGCAGTGCGTGAAACGCCTGAATTGATGCCGGCACCGATCCACTACAGCCACGCGATCCTGAAACGGCTGGCCGAGGTGCGCAAGAATGGCACCGAGCCGACGCTTGGCCCCGACGCGAAATCGCAACTGACCCTGCGCTATGCCGATGGCAAACCTGTCGAAGCGACGTCAATTGTTCTGTCCACCCAGCATCTGGACGAGTCCATGACATCTGACGACGTGCGCGTGGTGGTCGAGCCCTATATCCGGGAAATCATGCCCGGGGAGTGGATCACGCCCAACACCGAATGGCACGTCAACCCGACCGGCAAATTTGTTATCGGCGGACCCGACGGCGACGCCGGACTGACAGGGCGCAAAATTATCGTCGACACCTACGGTGGTGCCGCCCCGCACGGCGGCGGTGCATTTTCCGGCAAAGACCCGACCAAGGTCGACCGCTCGGCGGCTTATGCGGCACGCTATCTGGCCAAGAACGTCGTGGCTGCGGGGCTGGCGTACCGCTGTACGCTGCAATTGGCCTATGCGATCGGCGTGGCCAAACCGTTGTCGATCTATGTGGACACACACGGCACCGGCAACGTGCCCGATGCTGAAATCGAACGCGTTGTCGCGCAGGCCATGGATTTGAAGCCGCGCGGAATTCGTGAGCATCTGGGCATGAACGCCCCGATTTTTCAACGCACCGCAGCTTATGGACATTTCGGACGCGCCCCCGAGGCGGACGGCGGGTTCTCGTGGGAAAAAACCGATCTTGTGGACGCGTTGACGTCAGCTTTTTAGGTGTAGGACGATGCGACACATTCTAGCTATTCTGGGCGCATTTATTTTATCCGCCGGTGCGGTGGCCGCGCAAAATGCACAAGACAATGCGGCGGAACAAAAATTCACGGTCAACGGCGGTACGATTTCCTATGACAGCTATATTGAAATCAACGGCGTCGAAAGCGAGATCGAGGTAGATGATGTAGACGTGTTACTGGCGCTTTTGCAGGACAACCGCCACATTACCAAGCTGTCTCTTAGCAGCGGCGGCGGAAGTATCTGGGCAGGCGAGGAAATGGCCCGCATCGTCATCGATTTCGATCTGGATACCGAAGTTAACGGCGAATGCAGCTCGTCCTGCGTCATCGTGTTTCTGGCCGGCAACCGGCGGGAAATGTTGCGGGGTGGGAAAATCGGCTTTCACGCGCGGAGTTGGTCGTCCGATTCTGTCGAAAACTATTACAATAACAATCGTGACAGCGAGGGCTGGGATACCGCTTTCGATATGGGTTCGTGGATCTATCGCGACACACAGGACGAAGTGTATCGCGAGCTGACCTTCATGATAGAACGCGGTGTTTCAGCGGAATTCGCAATTCTCACCAAGCGGCAGCGTGGTGCCATGTGGTATCCTCGGCGTCGCGAGTTGGAACAGGCGGGTGTGCTTACGCCGGGCGCACGGGAGGACAAATCCGTGTGGCCCTCCGCGTTGTGCCAAATTCTGCAAAACTGCTAGTATCGGCCCGCAGCTGTGGCTGTTCAGGACCATCGGATATAGGACAATGACCGAACGAACTCCGCATTTGGCTGCGCCTTGGCGCAACTTTTATGGTCGCCGCCACGGCAAATCGCTGCGACAAAGCCAGCAAGCCTATCTGAAAGAAGATCTTCAGGACCTGTCGCTGCTGCATGTCGGTTGGGCCGAAAATCCCGCGCGCGCCAAGATCAATCCTGCTACGGGTTTTGACCGGCCCCGGGAAATCTGGCTTGAAATCGGGTTTGGCGGCGGTGAGCATATGGTGCATCAGGCGGTGCGGAATCGCGATGTGGGCCTGATTGGGTGCGAACCTTATATCAACGGTGTTGCCATGTTGCTGGGAAAAATCCGCGACGCGGGCGTGCGCAATATTGCACTTCACCCGGGCGACGTGCGCGACCTGTTTGATGTTTTGCCCGACGCGTCTATTCACCGCGCTTTCCTTTTATATCCTGACCCCTGGCCCAAGGCACGCCATCATCGGCGGCGGTTCGTGAACCCCGAGTTTCTGGATCCGCTGGCGCGGGTTCTGGCCCCCGGCGCGCACCTGCGCGTGGCGAGTGATATCGACGGCTATGTACGCCAGACGCTTTATCAGCTGGGTCGACACCCGGATTTTGAATGGCTGGCGCAATCGGCGGACGACTGGCGCACGCCGTGGGACGACTGGTCACCCACCCGCTATGAAATCAAAGCACTGCGCGAAAACCGTGTACCGCGTTATCTGACGTTCAGGCGTTCCTGAAATACTCTTGCTCTGTCATCCGAGTATTTCCGGAACAATGAAAGCAGGCGATGGACGTCAATCGGGCCACTTGCTATCAGCGTGCCACGACAAAACAGGAAAGCACAAGATGTCAGGCCATGACGCCCCCATCCCGATGACCGCGCACAGGGCGGGTCCGCTGAACGGCGTAGCGCAGGTACCGGGTGATAAATCGATTTCGCACCGGTCGCTGATATTGGGCGCGCTTTGCGTTGGCGAAACGACGATTACGGGATTGCTCGAAGGGCAGGATATTCTGGATACGGCCACGGCCATGGCGCATTTCGGTGCCCAGGTTGAACGCACCGGCGACGGCGCGTGGACCGTGCACGGCGTGGGTGTCGGTGGCTTTCAGGAACCTGATACCGTGATCGATTGCGGCAATGCTGGCACGGGTGTACGGCTGATCATGGGGGCGATGGCGACGTCACCGATCACTGCCACCTTTACCGGCGATGCCTCGTTGCGGTCGCGCCCCATGGGCCGGATCACAGCGCCACTGGAATTGTTTGGCGCGCGCGTGGTTGGCCGTGCACAGGGGCGGTTGCCCCTGACGATTGTGGGTGCGTCTGACCCGCTACCGGTGCGTTACGTTTCCCCCGTGCCGTCGGCTCAGGTCAAATCCGCTGTTTTGTTGGCCGGGCTGAACGCACCGGGAGAAACCGTGCTGATCGAAGGCGAGGCCACGCGCGATCACACCGAACGTATGTTGCGCGGGTTTGGCGCGCGCATTGAAACGGAAATCACGCCGCGCGGACGGGTTGTCACCTTGCAGGGCCAACCCGAGCTGATCACCCAAAACATCGATGTGCCACGCGACCCCAGTTCGGCGGCGTTTCCGGTCTGCGCGGCGCTGATTGTCGAAGGGTCCGACGTGCTGGTGCCCAACATCGGACTGAACCCGACGCGCGCGGGGCTGTTCGAAACACTAAAAGACATGGGTGCCGATCTGACATTTGAAAACCTGCGCCAGGAGGGCGGTGAACCGGTGGCTGATCTGCGCGCCAGGTTCTCAGATATCAAAGGGATCGACGTGCTACCCGCGCGCGCCGCCTCGATGATCGACGAATACCCGGTTCTGGCGGTTGTCGCCGCTTTTGCCGAAGGTGTCACCACCATGCACGGCATCGGTGAATTGCGCGTCAAGGAAAGCGACCGCATCGATGCCATGGCCCGGGGGCTTGTGGCCTGCGGCGTGCGTGTGGAAGAAGGCGAAAGCAGCCTGACTATTCACGGCATGGGCGCAGGCGGCGTGCCCGGCGGCGGCACCTGCCAAACGCATCTCGACCACCGGATCGCCATGTCGTTTCTGGTCCTTGGTCTGGCGGCACAAAAGCCGGTGAGCATCGACGACGGCGCACCGGTGGCGACAAGTTTTCCGACTTTTGAAAGCCTTATGGGTGAACTGGGAGCAAGGATTGAACGCCATGAAAATTAGCGGACTTACGCTTTACTGGAAGCTTTATTGGCTGTGGGTCGGGATCACCATCGGGCTTTACGCGGCGCTGGTATTTTGGGCCGGACCCCGGTTGTCGGTTCGTGCAGGCGGCTTGACGCCGCTCGACCTGCGTATGGGTGGTTATGATCTGGCGGGCGCAAAGGAATTGCTGGGCCATTTTGACGCCGGCAATGTCGGTTCGTACCTTAACGTCTGGTATCCGCTTGATATGACATTCCTCAGCTTTATCACGCTGGCCATGGCGGCGGGGCTTTGGCAGCTGTTTCGTCGGGTCAAACTATTGGTCAGACTGGCCGTAACAGCGATACCTTTGGCCTACGGGCTGTTTGATGTTTTCGAAAATAATGCAGTGGCGGCTTTGTTTGCCACCGGCGCGGACGGTTTGACGACGGCGAGCGTAAAAATGGCGGCGCAGTTCACGCAAGCCAAGTTCGTGTTCTTTTTTATGGCGGTATTTTTCATTCTTTTCGGGCTGGTCGCCGATATTTTGGCACGGCGCAAGGGACTGTGAAGTTTACGGTCGCTATCGACGGGCCTGCTGCAGCCGGAAAAGGCACTATCGCCCGCGCTGTGGCGGCAGAGTTTGGTTTTGCCTATCTGGATACGGGGTTATTGTACCGCGCCGTGGGGATGTTGGCGCAGAGCGGCGGAGAGATCAATGAAATCGACGCCGTTGCCGCAGCGCGCAATCTGTCCGTTGCCGTTCTGGCGCGTCCGGATTTGCGTGGCGCAACAGCCGCAGACGCGGCCTCTAAGGTGGCGGTCCTGCCTTTGGTGCGGGAGTCGCTGTTGAATTACCAACGCGTATTCGCCCGCCAGGACGGCGGTGCTGTGCTCGATGGGCGCGATATCGGCACGGTGATATGTCCGGATGCCGAGGCGAAACTGTTCGTGACCGCCGATGTTGCTGAACGCGCCAGACGGCGGCATCTGGAACTGGTAGAAGGAGGGACGCAAATCGCTCTTGAACAGGTGCTGCAAGACGTCAAAACCCGTGACCGGCGCGACGCTTCGCGTGGCATAGCACCCATGAAGGCAGCGCAAGATGTGCTCTTGCTTGACACCACAAAACTGTCTATAGACGCCGCTGTTACTTCGGCGGTAACCAATATAAGAAAAATCATGCAGGGCCTGGACTAATCTCCGGCCCTTTGTCTTTTCAAGATTACTGCCGTTCAACCCGCAACCCAAAGACCGGTGGATCCAACCGCCCGGCCCGCTAAAGCACTGAAAAGGAACTACATTAATATGTCTACATCTGCAACGATGGAAGAATTCGAAGCCCTTCTAAACGAGAGTCTTGAACTTGAAACCCCCGACGAGGGATCAGTCGTCAAAGGCACGGTCCTGGCCATTGAAGCCGGACAAGCCATCATCGACATCGGCTACAAAATGGAAGGCCGCGTCGACATTAAAGAATTCGCAGACCCCGGTCAGGATGCCGAACTTAACGTCGGCGACGAAGTCGAAGTTTTTCTCGAACGCGTTGAGAACGCCAAGGGCGAGGCCGTGGTTTCGCGCGACAAGGCACGCCGCGAAGAGGCATGGGACCGTCTGGAAAAAGCCGCCGAAAAAGAAGAACGCGTCGAGGGCGCAATATTTGGCCGCGTCAAGGGCGGGTTCACCGTCGATCTGGGCGGTGCGGTGGCGTTTTTGCCGGGTAGCCAGGTTGATGTGCGCCCCGTGCGCGACGCCGGCCCGCTGATGGGACTGGCGCAACCGTTTCAGATTTTGAAAATGGACCGCCGCCGGGGCAACATCGTCGTATCGCGCCGCGCCATTCTGGAAGAAAGCCGCGCCGAACAGCGCGCCGAAATCGTCGGCAACCTCGAAGAAGGTGCCGTGGTCGACGGCGTGGTCAAGAACATCACCGAATACGGTGCCTTTGTCGATCTGGGCGGCGTTGACGGGTTGCTGCACGTCACCGACATGGCGTGGCGCCGCGTCAATCACCCTTCGGAAATTCTGACAATCGGCGAAACCATCAAAGTGCAGATCGTGCGGATCAACAAGGAAACCCATCGTATCAGCCTTGGCATGAAACAGCTGGAAGATGATCCGTGGTCGCTGGTCGAGGGCAAATTCCCGCTGGAATCTGTACACACGGGTCGCGTGACCAACATCACCGACTACGGCGCGTTTGTGGAATTGGAACCGGGCGTCGAAGGTCTGGTACACGTGTCCGAAATGTCGTGGACCAAAAAGAACGTCCATCCCGGCAAAATCGTGTCGACCTCACAAGAAGTCGAAGTGATGATACTGGAGATCGACACCGTGAAACGTCGCGTTTCGCTTGGGCTCAAGCAAACGCAGGGCAACCCGTGGGAAAATTTTGCCACAGCATTCCCCGTGGGCACCGAAGTCGAAGGCGAGGTCAAGAACATCACTGAATTCGGTCTGTTCGTGGGTCTGGAAGGCGACATCGACGGTATGGTTCACCTGTCCGATCTTGATTGGGACCGCAAAGGCGAAGAAGCGATTGCCGACTACCAGAAAGGCGACACCGTTCACGCGGTCGTCACCGATGTGGACACCGACAAAGAACGCATTTCGCTGTCGATCAAGGCGCTTGGCGGCGATAAATTTGCCGAGGCCACGTCGGGCGTCAAGCGTGGTGCTGTGGTGACCGTCACTGTGACGTCAATCGAGGACGGCGGCATCGAGGTCGAATACGACGGGATGAAATCCTTTATCCGCCGGTCCGATTTGTCGCGCGACCGCGCCGAACAGCGCCCCGAGCGTTTCGCGGTCGGCGATCACGTCGACGCCCGCGTCACCAATGTTGACAAATCCTCGCGGCGTTTGGGTCTGTCGATCAAAGCCCGTGAAATTGCCGAGGAAAAAGAGGCGGTTGCCCAGTATGGGTCGTCGGATTCCGGTGCGTCGCTGGGCGACATTCTGGGGGCCGCGCTGCAAAGTCAGGACGACGAATAAATCTTCCTGTAGGCGATTGAAATTTGCGGGGGGCGGTGCCGGAAAAGGTACCGCCCTTTCGCAATTCAGGGCCCGGAATACTGTTCGAATCACCAGCGCTCTTAATCGCATACGGCTCATTGGTCGGGGCTTCGGCAGCGTGATTCAGTGGAAAATTCGACAAAAAATAGAAAAATACGCCTTCAAACAGCGACTTACGGTGAAACAGATGCCAGTTTTTTACGCGTGTCTATTTCCAGCCCCCAAATTTTCTGCCAGTATCGGCATCAGAAATCAGCTGCCAAAAGGTCACTTAGCGCACAGCCCAATGGGGAGGCTTCAAGAAAAATGATACGCTCGGAACTTGTACAGAAAATTGCAGATGAAAACCCACACCTGTATCAGCGCGACGTGGAACGCATTGTCGGTACGGTCTTTGACGAAATCATAGGCGCGATGGCAGAAGGAAACCGCGTAGAGCTGCGCGGCTTTGGTGCGTTCTCGGTCAAAAAACGCGACGCCCGCGTCGGTCGTAACCCGCGCACCGGTGAATCGGTTTCCGTCGACGAGAAACACGTGCCGTTCTTCAAAACCGGCAAGGCGCTGCGGGATCGTTTGAACGGCGGCTGACACCGGACGCGATTGCAAAACTGGCTGGCAGTTTAGCGGCTTCAATGCGGGCAGGTGCACAATAAACCGGCACCGTGCATGAGACGCAAATCCTGAGTGGTGCCTTGACGTAAATGAAAGGCCGTACATGCGGTACATTCGCACTATATTCTGGGCGATCGTCGCAATTATTCTGGTGATCGTCGCGCTGGCCAACCGGGACTTGGTGACTTTGCATGTTTCACCCGATGACATTGCGGCCTTTTTGCCGATAGAAAATTCTTTTGACGTGCCGCTGTTCGTGGTCATCCTGGCCAGCGTTGTCGCGGGGTTGCTGATTGGGTTTGTCTGGGAATATATACGCGAATTTCGCCAGCGCGCCGAGGCCGCTAAAACGCGGCGCGCATTGGTCAGACTCGAACGCGAGGTCAGCACCTTGCGCGCCAAAGCCGGAGAAGGTCAGGACGACGTCCTTGCGCTATTGGACTGACGTGGCATCCGTGCAGGTCAAAATTTGCGGGCTGAAAGAAAGCAACCACGTGAAAACGGCCGTCGCTGCGGGCGCGCGTTTTCTCGGGTTTAATTTTTTCCGAAAATCTCCCCGCTTTGTTTCAATCGCAGCGGCGCGCGAACTAAGCTTGGCCGTGCCCGCCGGCATTTGCAAAGTTGCCCTGACCGTTGATGCAGACGATGAATTTCTTGGGCTGATCACAAAGGGTGTGCCGGTTGACATGTTGCAGCTGCACGGTAGCGAAAGCCCGCAGCGCGTTGCCGAAATCCGCGCGACATATGGCCTGCCGGTGATGAAGGCGGTCAGTATTTCAGACGTGTCCGATCTGTCGAAGATTGATGTCTTCGCGCGGGTGGCGGACCAATTGCTGATTGACGCAAAACCGCCAGAAAACGCCGAATTGCCCGGTGGCAACGGGCTGCCGTTTGACTGGCGCCTGATCGCAGGGCGACGCTGGACGCTGCCGTGGATGTTGGCAGGGGGGTTGACCGCGGGCAATTTGGCGCAAGCGGTGCGTTTGACCGGCGCGCCCGCAGTGGATGTATCGTCCGGCGTGGAAAACCGGCCAGGGGTCAAAGACGGCGAAAAAATAGCGGCGTTCGTATCCGCCGCCAATGTGGCGCGCGGTTAACGCCGTCTTAACTTTGCCTGCTCGAATTTGAATTGCGTCGGCGCAGTTATCTGGCGCAGGAAAACACCGGGAAAAACGCAGTATTCTGAAACGGTCGACCGGAGCGTATCATCGGCGGTCAAGCAGCGAAATGCCCGGCAAGGAATTTGCAAATTCTATATCAGAAGAACCCCGGCTCTTGCTATTGGGAACGTGGGTATGGACCTTACAGAGCTTTACCCCAAATCTCCGCCACGTTAGATGAGTTGGAATTCAAAAAAGAGGTCCTAAATGCCAAATGAACTGACCAACTCTTTCATGACCGGCCCCGATGAGCACGGCCGGTTTGGTGATTTCGGTGGACGTTTTGTGTCCGAAACGCTGATGCCCCTTATTCTTGATCTGGAAGCGGAGTACGAGCGTGCGAAAACCGATGCAACGTTCTGGGCCGAGATGGACGATCTGTGGACGCATTACGTGGGCCGCCCCAGCCCGCTTTACTTTGCCGAGCGTCTGACAAACAAATTTGGCGGCGCCAAAATATACCTCAAACGAGACGAGCTCAACCACACGGGTGCCCATAAGATCAACAACGTGCTTGGCCAGATATTGTTGGCGCGGCGCATGGGGAAAACACGGGTCATAGCGGAAACAGGCGCAGGACAGCATGGGGTGGCCACCGCGACCGTCTGCGCGCGTTTCGGGCTGAAATGCGTGGTGTTCATGGGCGCGCACGACGTTCAGCGACAAGCCCCCAATGTGTTCAGGATGCGTCTGCTTGGGGCCGAAGTGATCTCGGTGACTTCCGGTCGCGGTACGCTCAAAGACGCGATGAACGACGCCATGCGCGACTGGGTGACCAACGTGGCCGATACATTCTACTGCATCGGCACGGTGGCCGGTCCACATCCCTATCCGGCCATGGTGCGCGACTTTCAGGCGATCATCGGCAAAGAAGTGCGCACTCAAATGCAGGGCCGCGAAGGCCGTCTTCCCGACAGCGTTGTCGCCTGCATCGGTGGCGGGTCTAACGCGATGGGACTGTTTTTTCCGTTTCTTGACGATCCTGCCGTGCGCATTATCGGGGTCGAAGCGGGGGGTAAGGGCGTCAACGAAAAAATGGAACATTGTGCCTCGTTAACCGGCGGTCGACCGGGTGTTTTGCACGGCAACCGCACCTATTTATTACAGGATGACGATGGGCAAATCCTTGAAGGTTTTTCCATCTCAGCCGGGCTGGATTACCCCGGCATCGGCCCGGAACACAGCTGGTTGCACGATATGGGACGGGCCGAATATGTGTCGGTTACGGACACAGAGGCATTGGCGGCGTTTCAATTGTGTTGCGAAACCGAAGGTATCATTCCGGCGCTGGAACCCAGCCACGCGCTGGCGCATGTGGCTAAAATCGCGGGTGATCTGCCGCGCGAACACCTGATGGTCATGAATATGTGCGGGCGCGGCGATAAAGACATTTTCACGGTGGCCAAAGCACTGGGCGTCGAGATGGATACTGGCGCGTAAACTTTGGTTTAGGGGCGCATACCTATGGTTTATCAGGCCGCGCGTAAACGTAAGATCAATTGTTTGCGACCATATAAACTGATTTCTTGATCCCAGCAGTCGCAAGAGGCGCTCTGCGTCAAAACTTGGAGACTACGCAATGAAAAAAGTTACTTTGACATTGACAGCACTATTGTGGGGCACAACCGCCTACAGCGTGCCTCTGTCAACCGATTTCACAAAAGGACTGAGCGCACAAGGCGCTGAGAAAACCGTTACAGCAACCAAATTGGGAAAAACGACATCCAACGCCCGCAGAAGCACAAGCGCGGGTGGCACGGGCTTTACCGGAAAAACCGGCCAGGCCAGTTATGAAGATGAGGATGACGAAATCGACGACGACGACGAAGTCGATGACGACGATTCGGCGGACAATGGTTCATCTGACGATAACTCTTCCGACGACGATTCGAGCGATGACTCTTCTGACGACGATTCCTCCGACGACGATTCGAGCGATGACTCTTCTGACGACGATTCCTCTGACGACAGCGACAGCGATAGCGACAGTGACAGTGACAGCGATAGCGACAGTGACAGCGATAGCGACAGTGACAGCGACAGCGACAGCGACAGCGACAGTGACAGCGACAGTGACAGCGATAGCGATAGCGACAGCGATAGCGACAGTGGATCGGGCGGTGACGGCGGCGGCTCTGGCGGCGGCTCAGGCGGCGGTATGGCTTTTCAGGATACAGACCGCTTTGACTACCTGACCGGTGGATCTTCGACAGACATCGATTTTGTCTGACGCGGCTTGGTCTTGAGAAAACGGTCTGCATCTGTGATAATCACGCGGGTGCAGACCGACATTTGACTCGGAGGAGGGTCAAAAATGAGACAAAGAATATTAGTTTCTTTGTTGGCTTCCACAGTGATTGGCTTGTCACCGGCTATGGCAGTGGCCGGGAACGATGACCTGATATCTCAGTTGCGGGCGCAGGGGTTTTCCGAGATTAAAATCTCACGAACGTTGCTGGGACGCACGCGGATCACCAGCAGAAACGACACGCTGGCGCGCGAAATAATCGTTAACACGCGGACCGGCGAAATTCTGAGAGACTATTCTCAAGAACTTACGAAAGGCGGAAAAGTCAAACGTACTTTGCTTAGTCCCACAACGACGGACGACGACAGCGCCAGCAGCGACGACGACAGCGCCAGCAGCGACGACAGCTCCAGTGACAGTGACAGTGATAGTGATAGCTCCAGCGACAACGATAACGACAACGACAACGACAACGACAACGACAACGATAGTGACAGCGGCTCGGGCGGCGATGGCGGTGGTTCCGGCGGCGATGGCGGTGGTTCCGGCGGAGGCGGTCTTGCTTCGATAGACAGCGACAATTTTGACTATTTGACAGGCGGCGTATCGGATCAATTATTTAATACATAATTTGGACTTTCATGATCGGGACCCGGCATGACCAATCGAAAACTGCTTTGGTTGGTGACGCTGGTACAGTCGTTGTGCGCGCTGTTTTTCATTTCAGATGTGGTTCTCAGCGTTTTGGGTGTGCGTTCGCAGCCAATCAGCTGGCAAAACCGCGAACTGTTGGAAATCGGGGCGTCGCTGGGGCTGATATTGGGCATTGTGCTTGGCGTGATCGCGATCGTCAAAACTCAGGCCAAGTCAAAGCGCATGGAAGACCAGATTCGTGCCGCGTCGGGTGCGTTCACCGACCTGTTGGAAGAACGATTTATCGAATGGACCCTCACGCCTGCGGAAAGAGACGTGGCATGGTTTGCCATCAAAGGTATGTCGATTCAGGAAATTGCCGGGTTGCGCAAAACGAGCGCCGGCACCGTCAAAGCGCAAAGCAATGCCATTTACCGCAAAGCCGGCGTGTCGGGGCGCTATCAGTTGCTGAGTCTGTTTGTTGACGAACTGATGGTCGACGGCGGTGTGATCGAAGCCGATGTTACAGTGCCCGTGTCTGCCGAGACCCGTTAATTGCGTTCCAATGCCAATTCGCGAAACGCGTCCATCGGCACGATTTCAAGTGCGCGTACATGGGTTGCCAGCATCCGCACCCTTGGGGCACGACCAGCATTATAGGCCTGCAAAAACCGCGAAGCACACAGGCACCACTGATCACCGGGCTTTAGACCCTTGAAGCCGAATTCTGGCCGCGGTGTTGACAGATCGTTGCCCGTGGCGCGCGAAAATTCCAGAAATTCGGCGGTCATGACCACGCAGACCGTATGGCTGCCGGTATCGGCGTCCGACGTATCACAACAGCCGTTGCGGTAAAATCCGGTCATCGGATCGCGCGAACAGTCGGCAAGAACCAGACCCAATATATTGACCGAACCGTCGGGTTCCATGGCAATCTGACTCCCAGTTTGTTTTTAACGCTTTCCAAGCCTTCAAGCACTGTCTATAGGCTGGCGCTCTTATCTCCAAACGAAAAGGCGCGATAACGATGGCAGATTTTGAATTGGGCGATCTGGCGGTTCTGACGGCTGGTTCGATGCGCATGGCCGTTGAATCGGTGACGGACGACATGGTGTCCTGCGTTTGGTGCAATGAGGGCAAGATCGGGCGCGATACATTTCACGTCAAACTGCTGAAGAAATGGGAACACCGCGAAGATGATCGCAGTCGCGGCGGTAAAGCGCCTTATCGTGGTGACCGCGACAAGGAAAGCGGACGCGGATACCGCGACGACAAACCCAAAGGCAAACCCGGCTGGGACGGCAAGCCGCGCGAGAAAAAGTATTTCCGCAAAGATTAGGCAACCAAGCGGCGCCCCTGACGGGGCATGCGATGAGCTGGCTCTATTTCCCCTTGGGAAATAGAGCAGCGGCCTGCGGCGCGAGTATTTTCGCAAAGATGAAATGCGTTAGCGACCGTCCTGATGAGCGATTTCGCGATACAGCGCTAGATTGGCCAGAGTCACCGCGCCCAAACCGACCTTGAAATCGCGGTTTGCGGCGTTGACCGCGATCACGGTTTTTCGCGGGCGGTTGACGTAAATATACTGCCCGTAAATGCCGATAGCAAAAAATTCACCCTGCTCGGCGTCGGGCGGTAGCCACCATTGATAGCCGTAGCGCAGCAGGCCTTCGTCGGTTGGTGCCATGTCTTCGGCGGGTGGCGGCGCTGTATCAACGGTGGATTGGCGCACCCAGTCACTGGGCACGATCTGTTGGCCGTTGTACTTGCCGTCGCACGCCATGAGCAGACCAAAACGCGCGTAATCGCGGGTGGCCAGATTGAGACCGCCAAGCACGAAGTCCACGCCGTCGCCGTCGGTAAGAAAGTAACTGTCGTATTCCAGCCCCATCGGTTTCAGCAGTTTTTGCCCCATATAGGCCCGCGCGCTTTGTCCGGTGATTTTGCGCAGGACCATGCCGATCACATGCGTGTCGATAGAGACGTATTTCAGGCGGCTGCCCGGGTCGTAGGCGCGTTTTTTCAAACTACAGGCGAAACCGTCCATGCTGTGCCCCAGGGCCAACACGCGCCCCATACGGTTGATGTCGGAATGGTAATCCAGATAGTCCTCGTTGAACGCGACACCGCTGGACATATTCAGGACGTGACGAACCGTGACACCGTTGTAGGCGCTGTCTTTGAGATGCGGCACGTGTTCGGTGACCAGATCGTCGAGCGATCCCAAAAGCCCCTCGCCGACCGCGATGCCAAAGGTTGCCGACAAAAAACTTTTGGCCATAGACCACGAAATACGCTGATCTTCGCGCGCGGTGTCCAGATAATAATCCTCAAACGCTATTTTGCCGTCCCTAAGAACGATCATCGCGGTTACCGCGCGCGATGCTCGCCAATCGTCTAGCGTCAGCGTTTGACCGCGAAAGGTGAAAGCGTCGGGTAACGGTGCCGGGTCGGCACGAAGTGCACAGGGGCGCTGGGATTTCGGTGCAACGGCGGCGTGATAAAACATGTCGTCCATATGCGAGAAATTATCCACGATTTTATCCGCGTCAAAGGCGCTGTTGACGCGCATCAACCGCCTGAGCGTCGCAATTTTGAAAGTGATAATCAACGAGGTCGCCACATAGAACGTGCCGCCAACGCGGGCGAACCAGTTGAGAAACGGTTTCATATCAATCCTTTAGCCATTTTATCCAATTGCCGTGAAAATCCACGCGGGCCAGAGTTTCGCTTGTGCCGTCCGGCCAGATTTGCAAGGTGAGCGCCGCGCTGTCAGCCTTGCCGTCGCTTTCCATTCTAAGCCATGCCAGCGGCGCGTCCACATCTGATTTCGCACCAGCATGCCCCATCATCGCGGCGCCGGTTGCGCGGGCATCGCTGTCCAGATATTGCCACGCCAAGGTGCTGAAAACCGTGTGAATGGCACCGGAATGCACCGTTTCAAGACGTTCGCCAAGCCAGTCCAATGCGTCCTGTTTGACGACTTTGGGTGGCTGGAGGGCGGCAAAATCCAGCGCCGCTGTGACACGTGCAAGCCGTGCGGGTTGATCGGGCCACGTATAGGCCGTCAGGCGCAATCGTTGCTCAGGGTCGCGCGGATCGATCGGGTTAAGGTCGCAGCCCTGACGCGCCCGAACCACCGGACTGCCATCCGGTGGCGGCACGGATCCCCGCCAGTCAGCCGTCAAAGTCAGAGGCGCGTCCGGCGGCCCAAACCGCCGATCGCCAACGTTCAGTACATAGCGGTCCCAGTTCAGATTAAGCCCGGCGCTGGCGCCGATTTCCGACAATACCAGTGGCCTGTCTATTTTGCCGACCAGATACTGAAAGCCTACGCGCAAAACGGCGCTGCGCGCGGGCTCGTTGGTTTGCGGCGGCGATTGCAACCAGTCAAGAATAAAGCCTTCGTGACTTAAAAGCGCGTGCTCGATCGCCTGCCACAGCTCGCTGTCGCTGACGCGTTCGCGGGCCGGTGGGTAAAGTGCCGCCATATGTGAATCGCGCCCGCTTAGCACCAGCGCGTGCATGGCAGCCGCCACGCGCAATGGTACAGACTGGCCGCGATGCGAGGTATCGCCGGGCCAGTCCAGCAGGCGCTCCGACACCCGACAACGCCGCGCCAGATTTTGGGCAAACAGGCGGCACAACTGCCCGGTAAACGGCGAGCCCATGGCTTCGCATACCAGTGCCTGCTCAAGAAAGTTGGCGTGCAGTGTCATCTGAATTTATCAACCAGACGTTGCAAAGCAGACCGTTCGTCCCGTGGCGGCACGGGAGGCGTGTCCGCCTCCCTGATTTTGGCAGGGGATTTAGAAGACCTCGGCGGGGCAACCCGAAGCGCCACCTTGTTCATAAAACGCCCGTCGTCGCCACCTGCAAGATCGCCTGCACCATCAGCAATACCGCGCAATATATCATCCAGCCAGCCCTGATCAGACTTGGCAAAATCATGCAGAACATAGCCCGACACGCGATCCTTGTGTCCGGGGTGGCCAATGCCGATGCGCACCCGCCGGTAATCGGGCCCGATATGCTGGTGCAGAGAGCGCAAGCCGTTGTGGCCCGCGTGGCCGCCGCCCGTCTTGACCCGCAGTTTTCCCGGCGCAAGGTCCAACTCGTCGTGAAAGACTGTGATATCCGCCGGATCGAGCTTGTAAAACCGCATGGCCGCACCAACGGATTGGCCCGACAGGTTCATGAAGGTTTCCGGCTTGAGCAATGCGACCTTGGTGCTGCCAAAACGCCCTTCGCTCAGCGCCCCCTGAAACTTGCCGCGCCACGGCGAAAATCCGTGCGCCGCCGCTATCCGGTCAAGCGCCATGAACCCGATGTTATGGCGGTTCAGCGCATATTTTGCGCCGGGATTTCCAAGTCCGATGAACAGCTGCACGCCTAAATTCGCGCCCCTCAGGCCGCGTCCTCTTTTTGGGCAAGAATGCCGGGTTCTTCCTTTATAGGCAAATGCAGCAGAGTAGCCAGTAACCCCAGCGCAATGGCCGCCCACCACATGACAGCATAGTCCTGATTGATATCGAAGATGCGCCCGCCCAGCCACGCACCGATAAACGCGCCTGCCTGATGGCTGAAAAACACCAGACCGGTCAGCGTGGACAGGAATTTCAAACCCTGCATTTGCGCGACCAGCCCCATGGTCAGCGGCACCGTAGCCAGCCACAGCAGGCCCATGGCAGCCGAGAACAGGTAGACGCTTGCAGGTGTGAGCGGGGTAAAAATAAAGGCCGTGATCACGATTGCGCGGGCCAGGTAAATATTGGCAAGGATATTTTTCTTGGAATATTTCTGCCCCGACCACCCCGACAGGAATGAACCGACAATATTGAACAGACCGATCAACGCCAATGAGTAGGCACCTATGATTGGGGCCAGCCCCTGATCGGCGATATAGGCGGGCAGGTGGGTTTGGATGAACGCCACGTGAAACCCGCAGACAAAAAATCCAAAGAATAACAGCAAATAAGAGCGGTCCGAAAACGCTGATTTTAGGGCAGTTCCAAACTGGCTGGGCGAACTACCGGCCGCGGTGGGGGTCGAGACGCGTGCGATAAAGAACAGCGCCGGAAGGACCAGCAGAAAACTGGCGGCGATCACCAAAATTGCTGGTTGCCAGCCGATGCGAGTCAATAATATCGACGACAGCGGAGCCGCGACGAACATGCCCGCCGACGTTGCCGCCGTGCCGAGGCCCAGAATGAAACTGCGGCGCGCGGGTGCGACGACCTTGCCAAGTGCGACGATGACGATCGGAAACGAACAGGCACCGGTACCGATGCCGACGATAACGCCCGACGCGATAAACACCGACGGGTCGATGACCGCGCCGCGCAACAGGAACCCAAGCCCCGAAATAATTGCACCCGCAGCCAGGACACGCGCGGTCCCAAAGCGGTCGGCGATCATGCCAGCGACCGGCTGTGTTATGCCCCAACACAGGGCCTGAATGGCCATCGACAGCGAAAATATTTCGCGCCCCCAGCCAAGGTCCTGCGACATGGGACGCAGAAACACGCCGAACGTGACGACAAAGCCAAAACTGACGAATGCAATGAAACAGCCTGCGATTATGGCGGCGGTGACAGCGCGCGATGGTGTATCCGGGGTATCCATGCCTGAAGCCTAGGCGGTTTGCACGCCAATGAAAAGACGCCTCAATGCGCCCGGTTTTTCAGGCGGTCAGTTCTTGTAATATATCCCCGATGATCACGAATCCGCTACCCCAGCCTTTGCTCATACCGGCCATCATATTGGTAAAGCAGGCAATTTCGGCGTCGCTTGCATCGACAGGCAGCTGTGTAAGACGCACGTTGGTTTGATTACCCGCCGCCCCGAACGTCACAGTGGTCAGCAGGGTGCGCGGCCAATCGGGCATCATCGGGTTGGAAACGACCTTCCAGTCGCTGTCGGTCGAACAATGGTGCCACACCAGTTTTTCCGGCTCAAGAACCTCCTGGAATGTCATGGTGCTGTAATCGGATTTGTCGCCCCATTTCATTTCGTTGTGCCACGCACCGCCGACTTTCAGATCAAACCGGTGGATCGTGGTTTCAACACCGGGGCCATACCAGCGCGCCAACAAAACCGGGTCGGTCCACGCGCGCCAGACCAGATCGCGCCGGGCGTTGAACGTGTGGTCTATAGAATATTCAGCAGCATTAGCCATGGTCTGAATCCTTTGTTTGAAGGTCGTCTAAAAAATCGTCGAGCTGATCAAAACTTTTGCTCCAGAACGCGCGGAAATCCGCAAGCCAGTTTAGCGCCGCCTCCATATTGGTGGCGTCAAGGCGGGCAGGGCGGCGTTGCCGGTCGATGTCGCGCGTGACCAAACCGGCGCGTTCCAGCACTTTGATGTGTTTTGAAACCGCAGGTTGGCTGATGGCGAACGGCGCCGCCAAATCGTTGACCGAAGCCTCACCAATCGTGAGGCGCGACAGGATTGCGCGACGGGTCGGATCGGCGAGCGCGGCAAAAACCGCGTTCAGATCGGGTGGCGTGGTCGTATAATCAGTTAGTTCCATAACATAAAAGCTATATAACTTATTGGTAATGTCAAGTCCAAAAAAAACGCGGATCGCATCTAGACGTCCCGCGTTTCAAAGTATCGGTGACGAGCGGCTTACGTGTCGCCGGCACCGTCATCATCGGTTTCGCCTTCACCTTCGGGCTGTTCACCCTCGGCGGCTTCGTCCTCTACCTCGTCATCAGCCGACTTCAGGCTGGACGGCGCAGAGATATTGGCAATAACAAAATCGCGGTCGGTGATCATCGGGCGGGTGCCCTCGGGCATCTCGATGCTGGAAATCGTGGCAATATCGCCGATATCCATGTTGGTCAGATCAACCACAAGACGCTCGGGGATATCACCTGCAGTGACCTTCAGCTCGACTTCAGAACGGATCACGGTGACAACGCCGCCGTGTTTCAAGCCAATCGATTCTTCTTCGCCGATGAACTCGACCGGTATGAACAGGTTGATCCGCGTGTCACGCGTCAGGCGCAAAAGATCCAGGTGCGTCGGCAGGTCTTTGACCACGTCACGTTGTACGCCGCGGCAAATCACGCGCACATCGTCGATGCCTTCGATTTTAAGATTGAACAGTGTCGACATGAATTTGCCGGCCTTGAGGCGTTTGAACAGTTCGTTGTATTTGACGTTGATCGGTTGCGGATCCACGCCGCCCCCATAGACCACACCGGGAACGAACCCGTCGCGACGTGCCTGGCGGGCGGCCCCCTTGCCTGTCCCCGCGCGTGCCGTGGCGGCAAGATCTGGTATTGCTCCAGCCATCGGAATTCTCCTTAGATTAAAAAAGCGGCGAACCTCCAAGGGTGAAGCGCCGCAGGAAGCCGGTGCTATAAGCCGCTTTCATAAGAATTAAAAGAGGCGTTTTGCCCTTCATCTTTGCTCAAATACTCGCCCGGGTGAGCGGGCCTGCCCGCGAGGGGGCGGCCAGCCCCCTGTCAGGCCTGTTACGCCCCCGACGAACGCGGACCGCGACCCCCGGGTTCGGTACTACCGAATCAGGTTATCGCGGCTCAATCCGTCCATGCTGTGCACGCCGCACAGTGCCATCGAAGTATCAAGCTCTTTGTGAATCACATCCAACGCCGTCGCGACGCCCGCCTGACCCATTGCGCCAAGCCCGTAAATAAAGGCGCGCCCGATATACGTCCCCCTGGCCCCCAGTGCGACGGCTTTCAGCACGTCCTGACCGCTCCGGATACCGCTGTCCATGTGGACCTCTATCTGGTCGCCAACCGCATCAATAATCGCGGGCAGTACAGAAATTGCCGACACCGCCCCGTCAAGC
>Ga0114932_10000418_pt1 | contig 50771 bp, 41 predicted proteins | sample 2SBtaG_2_FD_87286 | JGI IMG/M metagenome (GOLD analysis project Ga0114932, IMG submission 87286) | Deep subsurface microbial communities from Kolumbo volcano to uncover new lineages of life (NeLLi) - 2SBTROV12_ACTIVE470 metaG | ecosystem: Environmental > Aquatic > Marine > Volcanic ...
CTTTTTTGCGATGATATCCTCAAGCATCGAGTGCTTTAAGCTTAGCGTTGCAAACATATCTTTTAGCTTACGGTTTTCTTCTTTAAGTTCTTTAAGGCGTTTAACATCCGAAGCTTCCATACAACCATATTTTGAGCGCCATTTATAAAATGTGCTTTGGCCGATGCCATGTTTGCGGCAAATTTCAGGCACAGGAATACCTGACTCAGCTTCTTTGATCATGCTAACAATTTGGGTTTCGGTAAACTTGCTTTTTCTCATCGTAAATTTTCCTATTTTAGTTAATGGAAAATTCTACTTATGAACTGTTTCACTTTTTGGGGGAGTTACAAAGCGTTAACCGTTAAAAACAAACCCACTTTCGAACATAGCAATATATGGACAGGACTCTAAAGCTTGATAATGAAAGATGAAGGTAACAAATCTTTTATTGTGACAAAATACACTTTGATTATATTGCCAGTGATTTGCTGCGATTTTCTGGATTAACCAAAATAAAAAATGGCCTTTCTCGGCCATTTTTAAAGCATGCGGTTGCTAAAGTATTTACATACTTGAATAATCTAACTCAAGTTACCTAAAGCTATTTTATTTTCGACTCAAAGACAAAGTGCCTTTTTTTCGTTCCGTAGGCTTTCTTGAATTCTTCTTAGGGTGCGGTTCACGTATTTTAGGCTTGGCATCGGTATAACGCTTCACTGCTTTTTTATCTGATGGTTTTCTTTGTTTCTTATTACTATCCACTGAGCCTTCTTCAGTTTTTGCAGACCCTTCAATGGCTTTATTTATTTCTGCCATTTCTTGCTCAGTTAAATGTCGCCATTGCCCAGGTCTTAACCCATTCAAGTTTACATTCATAATACGCACTCGCTTCAGGGCTGTTACCTCATAACCGAGGTACTCACACATTCGACGGATCTGTCTGTTTAAACCCTGAGTGAGGATAATTGTAAAAGTTTTATCACCAGTCTGCTTCACAAAGCATTTTTTTGTTACCGTATCTAAGATTGGCAAACCACCTGCCATTCTATCAACAAAGCGTTTATTGATGCTTCTATCGACTGTAACAACATATTCTTTTTCGTGGTTATTACCAGCTCGTAGAATTTTGTTGACGATATCACCTTCATTTGTGAGAAATATTAATCCCTCTGAAGGCCTGTCAAGCCGACCAATCGGAAATATACGTTCGGGGTAATCTATTGCACTGACAATATTACTCTTTATTTTTTTCTCAGTGGTACAGGTCACACCTACTGGTTTATTGTAAGCAATGTAAACACGTTTAGGCTTTGCTTTAAGGGGTTTGCCATCAATAAGGATTGTATCTTCGTCAGATACTTTAACACCCATTTCAGGTGCTTTGCCATTAACCTTGATACGTCCAGCATCAATAAGCTTGTCAGCTTCTCTTCTAGAACAAAAACCTGTTTCACTAATATATTTATTTAAACGTGTTGTAGCAGTCAAAAGACAATCCCTAAAATTCAATTGCCAGTATTTTAAAGGATTAGTATTCAATTTTCTCTAATTTTTCTGCCAAACCTTAGGAATTAAGTGGAGTTGATATTCAGATTGTTTATTTAGATAAAGACTTTTAGATTTATAATCAACTTGCCCCCAATTAGGGTTAGTTTTCATCCATTGATAATCGTGCACATTGTCTTTCGTAATAATACCCATGGGTATCACTAACTCTTTGTGTTCACTCCAATAAGGATGCTTGTTGTGATGATCGAATAGGCTAACAAGCGCCCATGCCCCCATCATAAAATGCCCTCCTACACTTGCTTGTACTTCACCTGAAGCTATTTTTTCAAGGCCAACTGATAACCAGTCAAAGCCACCAAATGAAATATTCTGCCTTTCAGAGCAGACTTGTTTGCACGCTTTCATCGCACCAATAGCCATTAGGTCAGAAGCAGCCCAAATAATGTTAATATCTTCATGCCTATTGAGCAGTTTTAGTGTCTGTTCTGTTGAAAGCTTTTCAGACCAAGATGCATGAACTTCTTGAGCAACATCTACATAACGTGATTCGAAATAATCAATCGCACCTTGTGCCCTCATATCGGATTCAGAGCCATAGTGACCATTAACAAGTACAGCTTTTAAGTTTTTACTCTTATTACTCGAATCGTACAAAGCTTCCGCTAAGTCGTAACCGGCTTGGTAATTATCGTGGTAGACTTCACCTATCCAATATTTGAAATTCTCACCTGGTACTCCAATTTGTTGCTTTTCTTCTCCTGAAATTGTCTCTTCCAAAGTGATTGAAGGCACTTTATATTTTTCTAGTAACTTTAGCGTTTCTAACGCAGCCCCAGGGTAAAGTATCAAAATTGTATAATCAGGTTTTTCTTTATACTCAAGATATTTCTTTAACTCTTGAAACTGAATATGACGATTACCTTCACCATAAATCACGTCTATTTCAAAACCCAACTGCAGTGCTGCGTGTTGACTAATTGATTGCACTTTAAGCCAAAAAGGGTCATCAACTACTGAGGGGTTTACAAATAAAACGGTTTGTTTTGCAGAAGCATTTAACGAATACATGAACAAAACGAAAAAGACGAACCTTATTTGAAACCACATTTAAATTTTTCTTCCCATGACTCAACCTAAAATGCTTTGTCTTTATACATATCTGCCCAAAGGATAGCTGCTGCATGAAACTCAGGTAAACATTCATCACTGATATTTAGATATTGACACGCCTTTTGTAACTTCCACCAGCTACCAGACTCGTACGCTTTGACGATATTCAGAACATAGTAGTGAAAATTTGCTTCGCCCAACAAGGCTTTTTGCAGCTCTTCAGGAAAAGGTAACTTGTCGACGACTTTTTCCATTGGCCTATCAAGAATCGCATCGAGTAATGAAAATAGACCAACTAAAAAACAAGCCGAGCCTGAATTCGATTGAACCTGACCACCTATCAACTCGCAAAATCTTGCTCTTACAATACTCATTCTCGTTAATTCTGTTGGTTTACCCTCGGCTACATGCGCCGTCATGATTAAACCTACAAACTTTTTAGTACGTTCATACCCCAAATAAACCAAAGCTTGCTTAATAGACTCAATTTTGCTTTTTATAGGGAATACACCTGAATTGATTAATCTAAGTAATTTATATGCTAATGCCGTATCTTGAGAGAATAGTTGCGCTATTTTGGTCACATTTAGGTTCGGTTTTAACACCTCAGTATAAATGAGCATGACTATTGTGTAGTTGAATTCGATGTCATTCTCTTCAATAACACGGGGTTTTGCAAAAAAGTAGCCTTGAAAAAAATGAAAGCCCATTTTTTTTGCTATTTCATACTCCTCTTCAGTTTCTATCTTTTCAGCTAACAGTTTAATATTTCTTTGCTGTTTTAACTCGGCAATGATAGGACCTAATGTATCAAGTGGAGTTTGCATAACATCGAACTTTATTAGACGAACCAATTTCAAAAATGGTTGCCACCCTTCATCATATATAAAGTCGTCTAATGCTAATTTATAGCGCTGATGAAACAAACTCCTTACACGCTCATAGTTTTCCTTTGAGGGTTGGATTGTTTCTAGAAGCTCTAAGATGACGTCATTAGCTGGAAGAAATGTTGCCAACTCTTGCTTTAAAGATTCTGGACCAATATTGATAAGTGCTTTCTTACCGGATGTAAGATAACGGGTTCCAAGATTTAACTGATTATCAAGGATAAGCTTTGCTGTTGCCTTGTCTTCTGCTATGTTGGGAAAGCTATTACTTGAACCATCTCTAAAAAGAAGTTCATAAGCAACAACTTGCTTTTTTCTATTAAATATAGCTTGTCTTGCTACAAATACTTTCAAGCATAAGCTCCTTTTCCCAAATACAACTTTCTAGTATCAAACATTTAATATAATAGCATTATAGAAAGACAAAAAAACCCTACTAAATAACTAAAAATAAAGTCTTTAATTTAAAATTATAGCAAAAGATAAACAAGATAATGGCTGAAATAAGTTTGGGCAAATATTTCAGCCAAATAGATAGAGGTTAATTATACAATTTTGAGATGTACTCTTGCGCTAAGCCCTGCCACTCAAAGCGAGCAGAACTTGCGTTTCTTGAAATATCATTGTATTTAGATTCATTCGTACTAAGAAATTTCAAAGCTTTTTCAAATGTTTCTGTCAAGTTTTCAACCTGTTGGCCTAATGACTTTCCATTAAAAACAAATCCCGTCTCGTTATTCAAAACCGTATCTTTTAAACCACCAACACCATGTACTAAACATGGCTGACCATCACGCATAGCAAGCATTTGGCTAATGCCACAAGGCTCAAATGAACTCGGCATTAAAAATAATTTACCTAATGGGTATAGAGCATCTCCTAGCTTCTGATCATAACCATTTAAAAATAGGACATTATCTCTTCTTGCCATTACCTGCATAAATTGAGATTCAATATACGGATCGCCACTACCAAGAATTACTATGTTGCTATTAAACTTTTCAGCAATTAAAGCTAAATCATCGAGAACAATGCCATTTTCAGATTTTTGAATTAGCAAAAGCACTTTTTGATCTGTTATACGGCCAACACTAGAAACTATTGCTTTCTCTTTTAAAGCTTTCCAACTAGACACTCTTTGGTGGGCTATGTAGTGTTTAGTTTCGATTAGGTGAGACTTGGACATCCATTTAAATATGCAGTTTTCCGCTACAGTTAGATATTCACAATAAGAGAGTTTATGCTTATCTAATGTACTATAGTTACACCCATTTAAAATACCAAACAGTCTGCCTTGACTTGCCGCCAAACGCATATCATGTTCTAGACCTTCCCCACCAAAAAAACCCTCATCAGGTCGACTGGTCTCTTGCACTTCTGAGCTGTAGGTAGGTGAAACAACATGGATCACATCACATAAGTTCAAACCACTTCGCATCGGGTTATAACAATGAGGATATTTATGATCGCAAATTTGATGGCCATCATAATTTAGTGTTGGGAACCAGGCTTCTAAACTTGATTCATCATGATTAAAAGGTCTTATGCCCTGAAGGGATAAATTGTGGACTGTGTATACAAGCTTCAACGTTTTCAAAAAAACAAAGCGAGGACTAAACTTTGCTAGCACAGATATACCCGCAGCATGCCAATCATGTAGGTGAACGACATCCAGTTTATCAATTACCCTATGCTCTATAATTTCACAAACTGCAGCACTAAAAAAAGCAAATTTAGTTGCATCAGAAGAAAATGGTCTGTTTGCACCATCATCACAATATATTTTCCCACCATTGTCTGAAAACAAAGAATGTGAAACTACATATTGATTTACACCTTCACTTGATTCAACTAACCATAAACTTGCTGTCTCTAAGTGTTGTCTGAAAGGCACTGCTATGTCAGCAATAAAGTGTCGGTTTAATTTCTCTTGACCATAGTCTGGTACGACAACAGATACCGCTAAACCATGTTCACTTAAAGCATAAGGGATATCACGGATAACATCCGCAACCCCCCCAACTTTACAATTTGGCAATCGGTCATTTTCAGCACCGACCATTAAAATATGCATACTCTGCCTTTTTAAACTGCTGAAAGCTTAAGTTTTTCTTTGTTTGCTTGTTGACGCTGATTATACGCAGCAAGCATATCTCTCGTCACTAATACAATGCCCTTTTTAGACACCCTAAAGCCATTCTCTTCATCAATTTTTGAGTCATAGCCAATCACAATACCCTCAGGTAGTTCACAGCTTCGGTCAATGATGGCATTTTTAACTTTACAATTTCTGCCAATTTTAACGCCTGGAAGGATCACTGAGCCTTCAATTGTGCAGTAAGAATGAACGTGAACATTTGAAAATAGCAATGATTTACGCACAACAGAACCTGAGATAATACAACCACCAGAAACGGTTGAATCCACGGCCATACCACGTCTTTCCTCATCATCAAAAATGAACTTGGCTGGAGGTAGTTGTTCTTGGTAAGTCCAAATTGGCCAGCTTGGGTCATATAGATCTAATTGTGGCTCAGGAGAAACAAGCTCCATATTCGCTTCCCAGAATGAATCAATTGTGCCTACATCACGCCAGTAAGCTTGACCTTTTTGTGTTGGTTCTCTGAATGGGAATGCAAAAACGTTATGTTCTTCGATGATAGCTGGGATAATATCGTGACCAAAATCGCGACCTGATCCTTCTCGTTCTGCGTCATTTTTTAACTGTTCAAATAGAAATTCAGTATTAAATACATAGTTACCCATTGATGCTAGGCAAGTACCTTCTTTTCCAGGTATGGAAGAAGGTTCAGCTGGTTTTTCATCAAAACGCCTAACACGTTTATTGTCATCAACCGTCATAACACCAAATGTATTTGCTGCTTCCTCACAGGGTACTTCAATACAACATACTGTCATATCTGCACCGGTTTCAACGTGCTTAGCTAGAAGCGCACCGTAATCCATACGATAAACATGATCTCCTGATAAGATCATGACATATTTTGGTAATTCATGACGAATAATGTCCATATTTTGGAATACCGCATCAGCCGTACCACAGTACCATTCGTCACCATAACGTTGTGATGCTGGTAATATCTCAACAGACTCACCAAGTTCTTTTTTAAAGTGTCCCCAAGCTCGATTAACGTGGCGGATCAGTGAATGAGACTTGTACTGTGTGGCAATGCCAACACGTCTGATACCTGAATTTATACAATTTGATAGCGGAAAATCGATGATCCTATGTTTACCGCCAAAGTAGACAGCAGGCTTTGCACGCCAGTTAGTTAACTCATGTAGACGAGAACCACGGCCACCAGCCAAAATGAGGGCATAGGTCTCTCTGGTTAAATTACTAATATAACGATTTTCATAACTAGGCATGTTGCTTCTCCATTTGTTCCTTGTCTGTAATCTGTGTTGTGTCTGGCACTATTTGCCAGATTTCTTCACTGTATTGTGAAATAGTTCTGTCACTTGAAAATTTGCCACTGGCCGCAGTATTGAGAATGCTCATCTGAGTCCAATGAATTTTATCTTGATAGGCTTTAGCCGCATCGCTTTGAGCCTGACAATAACTGTCAAAGTCATAAGCCGTTAACCAAGGGTCACTCGGACATTTAACAGCATTGATGATGTCATCAAAGATGTTGGGTTCGAATAAATTAAAATGGCCGCTTTCAAGCAACTTAAATACTGCATTCAAGTTTTCACTGTTGAGAATGACTTTCTGAGGGTCGTAGTGTGACCTGATAGCGTTGGTTTCTTCTGCTTTAGCGCCAAATAAAAAGAAATTATCTGCACCAACATTTTCTAAGATTTCAATATTAGCGCCATCGAGTGTTCCGATTGTAATAGCACCATTCATCATAAACTTCATGTTGCCTGTACCAGACGCTTCTTTACCTGCCGTTGAAATCTGCTCTGATAAATCGGTAGCAGGGCAAATAGTCTCCATCGCCGTAACATTGTAATTAGGAAGAAACGCGACTCTCAAGTAAGGTTTAGCCCTGTCATCTTTATTGATGACTTCTGCAACATTGTTGATTAGTTTAATGATTTGCTTAGCCATGTAATATCCAGGCGCAGCTTTACCACCAATTAAGATACATCTTGGTGTAAGGCTATCTGTTTTACCCTTACAAATCTGAATGTATAAATGAATAACATGAAGAATGTTCAGTAATTGACGTTTATATTCATGAATACGTTTAACTTGCACGTCAAACATCATACTTGAGTCAAATTCGACACCACACTGTGATTTCACTAGAGCAACAAGCTTGTCTTTATTTTCTTTTTTAACTTCAGACCACTTGGCTTGAAACTCTTTGTCATCGTAGTAGCGTCGCAAGTCTTTAACTTTATTAAAGTCAGCAATCCATTCACTTCCGATATAATCACTAATTAAAGATTTTAGTTTAGGATTGCAATGCGCAAGCCATCTACGAGGGGTTACACCATTAGTTTTGTTATTAAATTTCTCAGGCCAAAGCTGATAGAAGGTGTTGAAGAGACCACTTTTCAACAACTCGGTATGAAGCGCTGCAACACCATTGACGGAAAAACTTCCTACGATTGCCAAATATGCCATACGAATTTGTGGTACATCTACTTCTTCAATTAAAGAAAGCTCTCTTTGTTTTGCAACATCACCAGGCCAATGGATGGCAACTTGCGCTAGGAAACGGGCATTAATTTCATAAATAATTTCTAGTAAGCGGGGTAAAAGCCTTTCAAATAAGGGAACTGACCAACGCTCTAGCGCTTCAGGTAACAAAGTATGGTTCGTGTAGGCCATGGTGCTCGTGGTGATTTCCCAAGCTTTATCCCACTCGATTTCATAGTCATCAATAAGCAAACGCATAAGCTCTGCGACAGCAATACTTGGGTGTGTATCGTTTAACTGAAATACATGGAATTTAGCAAAATCGTCAAAGCTCTCACCATGTTCAGCCACCCAATCATCTAGAATGTCTTGTAAACTCGAACTGGTTAAAAAGTACTGTTGTCGAAGCCTTAACTCTTTACCATTTTCGCTACTATCATTGGGATAGAGCACCATCGAAATTTGCTCTGCTAAGTTTTTTTGCGCAACTGCATCAGAATAACTACCTTCATTGAATTCTCTTAAATTGAACTCATCTGTTGCTTCTGCTTTCCAAAGTCTCAATGTATTGACAATATCATTTTTATAGCCTGGAATTGGTACATCATAAGGCACAGCAAGTACATCCTGGGTATTCACCCAAGCTCTATGTGTTCTACCATGCTTATCGGCATATGACTCAACATGACCAAAGAACTTAACTCGCTTAGATTGCTCAGGCGCACTCAGTTCCCATGGGTGTCCTTCACGTAACCAGTTGTCTGGATGCTCGACTTGATAACCGTTTTCAATAGATTGATTGAACATGCCATATTCATAACGAATACCATACCCAACAACCGGAAGGGCTAGACTGGCACAGCTATCTAAAAAACACGCTGCAAGTCGACCTAAGCCACCATTGCCAAGCCCTGCATCATGCTCAGCACTACTTACGCACTCCAACTTTGCACTATACTGCTCAAGTGCTATTTTCACATCTTGTTCTAAATCAAGATTCAAAATAGCGTTACCAAGCGCTCGACCCATTAAAAACTCAAGTGAAATGTATGCCGCTTTTCTTGTAGGTTGCTGACTTCTCTGCTCATTGGTTTTTCTACATTTAGCTACCAGTCTATCTCGAATTGTTAATGCTAAAGCATGGTATAGATATAACCTGGACTCGACGTTTTTATCTCGCCCTAAGGTATAGTAAAAATGTCGATTTAGATCTTCACTGACATCAGCTAACAAGGTGTCGACCTTTACTGTATCAGGCACTTGTCCATTTGAATTTTTATGACTCATTATCATTTCCTTCAAAATTAGTAGAAAAAACCCAGCTTGATTGCGCTGAAATATCTAAAAGGTGATCTTTTTGATTGAATTTATCAGACGGTTCAGAAGTAATTTGTAACTGCCACTTTTGATCAGTCTCAGGGAGACTGACCTTAACAGCTGCCTCGCCTGAATTTAAAAGTAATAAAAGAGACATTTTATTGTTGTTATCATCCAAGCGACACATTAAAAATTGCGAAGTTGGGTCGTGCCATTTAACGGTATCCATAGGCTGAGATTGTTCATCAAACCAGTGCACCGAAAAATCGCTATCTTCCTGATGTACAAAAAAAGGATGCTTGAAAATAGTAAAACAATTCCTTATCTCTACAAGTTTAGAAATAAAATTCTTCAAATCTTTACTATTTTGGTTTTCCCAATTTAACCAACTAATACCGTTATCTTGGCAATAGGCATTATTATTACCTTTTTGAGAGTGACAAAGCTCTGTACCAGCAGCAATCATAGGCACACCACAAGACATAAAAAGCGTAATAAGTGCATTCTTTTGCTGTTTTAATCTCAGTGCATTAACGTCTAGATCTTGAGTTTCACCCTCAATACCACAGTTGAAACTGTGATTTTCATTGTGACCGTCTTGGTTGTTCTCGCCATTAGCGAGGTTGTTTTTACTTTCATAACTCACCCAATCATTGAGAGTAAACCCGTCATGGCTGGTGATGAAATTGATTGAATTCAGAGGGCCTCGCAAGTTGTGTTCAAATAAGTCATTTGAACCATGTATGCGTTTTGCCAATTCAGGAAGTACATGCTGTTTGGCTTGCCAGAACTGACGAATAGTATCTCTGTATTTATCGTTCCACTCTCTCCATGGAGCTGGAAACGCACCGAGCTGGTAGCCTCCTGGTCCTATATCCCATGGCTCAGCTATGAGTTTACATTGACTTAGTATTGGGTCTTGATGGATTGCCTGAAAGAAGGCATGACCTATATCGAATCCTTTTCTGCCCCTACCGAGGATGCTTGCCAAATCAAATCTAAAACCATCAACTCCGTAATAATCAACCCAATAACGTAGGCTATCAAGTATCAACTTTAGCGTATGAGGATCATCTATGTTAACTGTATTTCCACACCCTGTATCATTAATATAATCACAGCTATCTGATAACAACCGATAGTAACCAGAATTATTAAGCCCTTTAAAAGATAGCGTTGGCCCTTCAAGTCCAGCTTCAGCGGTATGGTTAAATACAACATCAATGATAACCTCTATGCCTGCTTTGTGAAGTGACCCAACCATTTGCTGAAATTCGTCGACTTTTCCATCAACAAGGTAATCTTTATGAGGGGTAAAAAAGTTAAGCGTATTGTAGCCCCAATAATTCTGTAAGCCTTTGGCTGTTAAAAACTGCTCACTGATAAAGCTATGCACAGGTAATAACTCGATTGCATTAATACCCATAGACTTTAAATGACTAATAAAATCATCATGTGCAAGACCAAGAAATTTACCTCGTAACGCTTCGGGTATTTTGCTATTTAATTTCGTCGCGCCTTTAACGTGGCATTCATAAATGACAGTTTCATTCCATGAAATATTAGGCCTTTGACCTTGATATTTTTTGAGTAACGTCAATTTTGACTTGGTCATATCTAAGGCATTATCAGCATCATTGAAATGCCCAACTGGTAAATGACAAAAGTGTCTTTCACTCCAATAAAAATGACCGTGAAGATCTTTTGCATAAGGGTCAAGCAATAATTTATGTGCATTATGTAACTGACCCGAACTTAAATCATAAGTACCTGAAACTCTAAAGCCATAAATCACCCCCTCTTGTAAGCCTTCAATGCAGACTGACCAGACGCCTCCTTCATGTAAATACATAGACAAGCGCTCTGTTTCAGCAAAACCACTGTCATCGAATAAACAAAGTAAAACATGAGTAGCTTGAGGTGCATAAACTGCAAAATTCACAGAGTCCCCTGACTGTGATGCGCCTAAGGGTGAACTATTACCTTTACCAGAAATCAGCATTCTTATCCCGTCACAAATTTTAAGTAGAGTGTAGATAAAGGCGGTATGGTTAACTGAATGCTTTGCTCAAATCCATGACTTGCAACATCTTGTGTCTCAATAAGCTGCTGAGAATGTGCCACCGCATTAACACCACTACCCCATAAGGTCTCATCATCTGTGTTTAGCGCAACTTGATATACACCTCTAGCTGGCACCCCTATTCTAAATTGGTGATAAACTTGACCTGTAAAATGTGAAATTACAACAAGATGCTGATTTTGCGTTTTAGAGAAACGAACAAAGCTGAAAATACTTTGTTTGCTATTATCACTGTCAATCCACTTAAATCCTTCTGGTTGATTATCCAATTCATAAAGCGCAGGTGATGTTTTGTATACTTGATTTAGCTTTTGTATTGTCTTAAATATTCCATGGTGTGCCTCAGAGCTTAGTAAATCCCAATCTAAACCAACATTGTGGTTCCACTCTTCTCTTGGTGCGAGCTCTGCGCCCATGAAAAGTAATTTTTTACCTGGGTGTGCATACATAAATGCATAATATGCTCTTAAATTAGCAAATTGTTGCCAATCATCACCTGGCATTTTAGACAATAAAGAACCTTTTCCATGTACCACTTCGTCATGACTAAGCGGCAAAATGTAATTCTCTGAATAAGCGTAAGCCATTGAAAAGGTCATTTCATGATGGTGGTATTGCCTATAAATTGGATCACGCTTCATATAATTTAGCGTGTCGTTCATCCACCCCATATTCCATTTATAACCGAATCCCAAGCCATTTTTATCAACAGGATTCGTTACACCGGGCCAAGCTGTCGATTCTTCCGCAACCATCATGATATCTTTTTGATTGGCATAACTGCGCGTGTTTACTTTTTGTAAAATATGTATCGCGTCTAAGTTTTCTCGACCACCTAAATGATTTGGTACCCATTCGTTTTCTTCACGGCTGTAATCTAAGTACAACATAGAAGCTACTGCATCAACGCGTAAACCATCAATTTGATATTGTTCCAACCAGTAGATGGCGTTTGAGAGTAAATAAGATTGAACTTCAGGACGACCGTAGTTGTAAATATACGTATTCCAATCAGGATGAAAGCCTTGCCTTTTATCTGCATGCTCATATAAGTGTGTACCATCAAAACAATGCAAACCATGTGGATCAGACGGAAAATGCCCTGGTACCCAATCCAATAAAATGCCTAATTCAGCCTTTTTGCATGACTCTATGAAATGCGCAAAATCATCTACAGATCCAAAACGACTTGATGGAGAAAATAACCCGACAGGCTGGTAGCCCCAAGAGCCATCGAAAGGATACTCACTGATAGGCATTAATTGAATATGCGTAAAGCCCAAATCTTTTACATATTTGACTAGATCATCAGATAATTCCCTGTAAGTAAGATAACGGCCCTCCTCATTATCTCGTCTTTTCCATGAGCCAAGGTGCACTTCGTAAATACTAATAGGTGCATCTATTCTGTTTGAAGAATTTTTAGCTTTATTTTGTTTAACAGAGACTTGAGGTAGCGATTTTTGGATAACTGATGCGGTACCTGGAGACTGTTGTGTTTTTAATGCGTAAGGATCTGCCTTTTCAAAACGATTACCATGGCAATCTGTAATCGAATATTTATAACATTGCTCTGTTTCTATTCCAGGCAAAAACAACTCCCAAATTCCGCTTGAAAGATGTTTGCGCATGAAGTTCTGATTGGCGTTCCAATGATTAAATTCGCCAATAACAGAAACGGAATGTGCATTTGGTGCCCACACAGCAAATCTAACACCTAAAACACCTTGTTGCTCAACACAATGTGCACCTAGTAATCGATATGCATGCTCAAAAGTTCCTTCATTAAAAAGGTACATATCATCCTGACTAAGGGATGATTTAAACTGATAAGGGTCATAAAAAGAGTGTTCAATGCCATCGTGGTACAATGCATTAAGTTGATATGGCTCTGGTAAATATAAATTTTTAAGCGTTAAGACAAATAAACCCGAATCATTAATATTAGTGAATTTAATATTACCATTAGGGCTTACTAACTCGACAGAACGAGCACTTTTAATAAATGCCCTTATTTCATACTGCTGTTCAGAAATAGCATGTAATCCTAAAAAAGAAAAAGGATCATTAAATTGACCTTGTTGTAATGCTTTTATTTGCTCGTCGTAAGTTTTTTCTTTGTGGGCCAAAGAGTCAATCATTGCTTTTCCTTAATGCTGTTAAATCATTGAGTAAACTTGTCTGTGAGGCGAACACGTCATCTATCGGTGTGAGAATTCTGCGTCGCCAGTTTTTATATTCTTTATCTGTACCAGGAATGTTAATAGGCAAGGTTTGTTTTGCTAAATCATCAAAATTTAAGCTAAATAGTTTTGGGGGGGTTTGTATGAGGGTTTTAACTAATTCATTAAACAATTCGGTCACATTACTTTCTATATTAAGATGAGATTTATTGAGCCAATTTAATACGTGTTGTTTATCAGTTAATCTTTGCGACTTTAATTCCTTAGCTTCATCCTCAGAGCATAGAGAAAGACTTAATTTCAAGTCAACGTCCTGTGCATACCACCAAGAAATAAACGGTGGCACATCATGGTTAGATAACATTAACATGCAATTTTCGCGGTAATCGTTACCATGTTTAAATTCGCCCTTATGATTTTTTTCGAAATAAAACAATGTATTTCCATAAATACCACTTAATGATAAGGCTTCTGTAACTTCAGGGGGCACTACCCCTAAATCTTCTCCAACTAAACCGGTATTATTGAGGTGAGATTCAATTTTTAAGATAGCTAGAAGATATTCAAATGGATAGTAAACATAACAACCGCTTTGTTCATCATCGACAGTTAAGCACCACCATAACCGCCTTAATGACATTACATGATCAATTCTTAAGGCCCCGAAATATTGCATGTTTTCTTTTATTAATTGCTTAAAGTAGCTAAAGTTGTTATGAGCGATTTTTTTAGGGTCAATGACTGGCAACCCCCAATTCTGACCATTCGCTGCCCAAGGATCAGGTGGCGCACCTATTTCAGCATGCTTTGCAAATATTGATTGATTTGTTGAGAATTCAAGACCGTCTTTTGCACAACCAACCGCTAAATCATTGATCAAACCTGTTTTCATACCAAGGGACATACAAAGCTTTTGGCATTGATTAAGTTGCTTTTGAGCAAGCCACTGCCAGAATTTGGCACGTTCGTCATCTGCAAAAGCGCTCAATAAAATACTTTGAGTTTGACAAAATCGACGAAAGTTTCGTTGTAGCTTCAGACTGGCATTTTGCTTGAAATGACGATAGAGAGACTTTAATAACTTATATTTTGTGTCTGCAACTAGTTCATAATCTATATATTGCGCCTGTTTTGCATCATTTAAAATTGCCAAGGCCGAGTTATGTTCGTCTGTTAGTTGTTTAAACGTAGAGTGAGTAAGGCATTCAGCAATTGAAATATAGAGTGGGTTAATAAACCCTCGATGACTTGGGCTATATGGGCTGGCTCTGTGTGGTTGCTCCTCGAAAAGAAGATGTAATGGATTTAACAAAATAAAATCGATGCCAGACTTAGCGCTATTGTTTATCAATTGCTGCAAATCTGAGAAATCGCCAAAGCCATAATTTTCAGGTGATGTTAATGTATAAAGCTGAACGCTAACTCCTAATTGCTTTTGCCCATCAAAATCCACTGCTTTTTTTGGTGTAACCCATAATTCTGTAGTGAGTACTTCATTATTACGCGTTATCTCTGCATTAAAATATCCAGCTGGAAGCTGTCTTGATATGGGTAGCTTTAGTTCAACAAAGCGCGTGCCAGAATCAATATATTCGCCAGAGAAAACGGCTTCTTTAAACGAAAGTTCTAAACTTAAATCAAGCTCTGGTAACGCTAAATGTAAAGGCCCATAAGCTTGTTCGTCCTTTATCCTTATTGTGAGATGAGGAGCAGACTGTTCAACTAAACTGACCTTAGGTAATAACGAATGCCATGGCACAACGTCTAATTTATAGTTTAAAGCATGCATTGATTCAATAGTGTTAAAACCCATATCACATGCTTTGAGTGCAGCCTCTCTAACAGATTGAGAAAACTTAACAGTTTCACCTGTATATTTTGTGAACTCAGAACCTATGCCGTATAAATAGCAAAGTTGTTCAAATGCATTCATTCTGAATACCAACTTCCTTTATGGTAGACACTAAACTGTTTTCTGAACCAAACCCATTTGCTTTGTATCCATCAGCTTGGTTATCATTTTCCCAAAATTCACCATCTATCAGGTATCTAAACTGGTACTGTTTATTTGTTGGTAAGCGAAATTTGCTTTTGAATACCTGACGTGATTTTACAAATTTCATCTCGACTGGTTGCCAGTCATTAAATTCAGCAACAAGTTCTATCTTACCCGCATTTTTGAACCCACACTCGAAAGTTATTTCAGCTTCTGCTTTGGTTTTAAAGAATCGCTTATTTAGCATTGCCTTGCCTTATCCATAGAGATTTTACGCATCAAAATCTTGATTCTGAAATAAGCCGCATTTCAGACTTAAAGATTATATAACTATTAAAACAACTGAATGTTTATCTTATGTGACAACTCCAACGTCGTCGGCGCAAGATTTGATGCGCAAGTTAAACAAATTCAACATTATGTTGAGTGGTATGTAAGTGTGAGAGAGAATTTTAAATTAGACCAAGATTTAAACAGTGTAAAGTGAATATTCTTAATAAGTAGACAATTTTTACTCATAGCTATTCAGTTTATTGCTAAATTTAAAATCTTACTTTTATAAAATGTCTTTAATATGATAAAACTTATGCTTAAAATAGTCTTCGCACATGGGAATTGCTGGAACCAGCTGATATGTTAAAAAAGCTTAAATTACAAGGACTACTCATTCTATGTGTGATTTTGTTGGGTTTTATTTTCAACTTTCTATTCACCAAGTCTCTTCTTGATATAGCTAATGGACAGCAACTTCGGGTAACTAAGATTAGTTCTTCAGCGAATATCACACCTTCTTCAACTTGGTTTAGGTTTATATTGCCATCTCATGAATTTATCGAAATGGACAAGACTCTATACGTTTTAACACGCAATAAAGGCGAGTTAATGGCGATAAAAGCAGAAGATACTTTTATCGATAGCATATTATCACCCTACGCCTTAATTTCAGTCTTACTTATTGTAATTTCATTAAGTACTCTAACCAGAAATCAAAGGTCTAATCAGCTTCAAAAAATTGCACTTGATGAGATCAACAAGGAAATGAATAAGTTATTGAAGCAATTCGAAGTTGATGAAAAAAGTTTAAGTTATGGATCTACAATTACTCAGATCAGACATGCAATAAATTTAATAAATGAACAAGTTGGTGAAATTCAACAACTATCAGACCATCACGTTTATCAAGATAAGCTCACACAATTAATTGATAGGCACGCATATATTGAGCATATTGAGAAGCAGCTTAAACTTGCAGAACAAAACAAACTTAGGTGTGGATTGTTATTTATCGATTTAGACGGCTTTAAACAAGTAAATGATTCTTTTGGTCATAGCTTCGGAGATGAGATTTTAATACAAGTTGCTAATCGCCTTAAAGATATTGTTCGTCAATTTAAAATCCAGGATCTTCATCCTCAAAAAGGTATAGACCAGAATCTATCTAGATTGGGCGGAGATGAATTCTCAGTTTTTGTGCCTGATATCAAAGACCCAGCATTTTGCACTGAACTCGCCCAAGCAATCCTGACTGAGATAGAGCGAGATTTCATTCTTGGTAACAAGATTGTAAAAATTGGTGCAAGTATTGGTATCGCCTCTTACCCAGAAAGCGCATCGCAACCACAAGCATTATTACAGATGTCTGATGTTGCCATGTACAGAGCGAAAACTGATGGAAGAGGTATCTTCAGAGTTTATTCTCCAGAAATGGGAAATAAAATGCGTAGATATCACTATTTGCTTGAAGAGTTGCGTCTTGCAATTAGTTCAAACGGCTTTCATATGTCTTTTCAACCTATTGTTCACGTAGAAGATTGTGCTATTGATTACTTTGAAGCGTTAATCCGATGGCAACACCCTATCGAGGGACTTATTCCACCTTCTGAATTCATGCCTATTGCAGAAGAGTCAAATCTTATCTTAGAGCTAGGAGATTGGATTTTGCTCGAATCATGTAGACAGATGTCAGCATGGCACAACGCAGGGATGAAAAAAGTAAAAATATCGGTCAATGTATCAGGCATTCAACTTAAACATAGAGAAATTTATAACTGGGTCATGGATGCACTTAATAAAACAGGTCTACCTGCTAGCTCTTTAATGCTTGAGATTACTGAGTCAACACTTATTACAGCTAGTGAAGATATAATTCAGCAACTAGAGTCTTGTCGTAAGGCTGGAGTCAGTGTGGCGATTGATGACTTTGGTACAGGCTTCAGCTCTTTAAGCACACTCGCCGATTTACCTATTGATGTTATTAAAATTGATAGGCTTTTCATAACCCAAGCTAATGAAAACCCTAAGTACCTTAAAATTCTAAATTCGATCAGTGAACTAGGCCATCAACTTGGCTTAAAAATCGTTGCAGAAGGGGTTGAGCAAATCGAACAGTTTGAGTTAGTCAAAAACTTGGGTATTCGTTGTGTTCAAGGCTATTTAGTCAGTCGGCCAGAAACCTCTTTTAATGTGGGCTCGAAAGTGTTGACTGGCAATGTTAACCATATAGCAACGACTGGAACCAGCGTCTGGTTACCCGAAGTGCAAAAGAACTAAATTGATTTAATTTTATTTTGTGCTCGCCGACGAGTTACTACTATATAGACTCCTGATAGTTTAACGTTTAAATTTGGTTTCTAATATAACAGATGAATTTGTCCGTTCTACTCCGTCTAAGTCACCTATATCATCAAGAATACTGCTGAGCTGTTGGAGGCTTTGTGCTTCAACAATGGCTATCATGTCGTATTCACCACTTATTGCATACAAAGCAGTTACGTTATTATGATGCTTCAAAGCAACCGTAGTTTGCGTTGTTAGCTTCTGCTTTACTTTTATCGAAACATGAGCAGAAACCAGCCCATCAAGGTAGTCTTCTCCAAATTCAACACTATAGCCTTTAATCACCCCAGATTGCTCAAGCTTAAGTAACCTATTCTGGACCGTTGAGCGTGACTGATCGAGCATTCGTGCCAAATCTGAAATACTCATTCTGGCATTAGCTCTTAACAGAGCTATCAGTTTTTCATCTTGTATTTTTATCATAGTGGCTATTTCGGTGGTTAATTTGACAAAATTATCTATCAATTTGAAAAATATTGCACTGCAAATTTCACTTCATGAAAGTAATAATTAAGAAAACTATCAACTGATAGTAAAGAATAATTATTAAACACATGTTTGAGAGGCAGTATTATGCAAGTAAACCGCGAACTTTTTGACCACGTCATGGTACCAAACTATAACCCTTCAGATGTGATCCCTGTTAAAGGTAAAGGCTCACGAGTGTGGGACCAAAAAGGTGATGAGTACATCGATTTCGCAGGCGGCATCGCTGTAAACTGTTTAGGTCATAGCCACCCAAATCTTGTTAAAGCAATACAAGAACAAGGCGAAAAAATTTGGCATTTATCAAATGTAATGACCAATGAGCCTGCGCTTCGACTTGCTAAAAAAATAACTGATGCAACATTCGCTGATAAAGTTTACTTTGCAAACTCTGGCGCAGAAGCAAACGAAGCAGCACTTAAGCTTGCTCGACGTTTTGCGCTTGACAAATATGGAGAGCACAAATCTAAGATTATTGCTTTTAACAAAGGTTTTCATGGCCGTACATTCTTCACTGTTACTGTAGGCGGCCAAACAGCTTATTCTGATGGCTTCGGCCCTAAACCTGCTGATATTGTTCATTGTGATTACAACGATTTGGAAGCCTTGAAATCACTAATTGATGATAACACATGTGCAGTTATGATGGAGCCGCTTCAAGGTGAAGGCGGTATTATTGCTCCGACACAAGAATTTGCCGAAGGTGTAAGAGAATTATGTGATCAGCACAATGCATTACTCATTTTTGATGAGGTTCAAACTGGAGTAGGACGTACGGGTCATCTTTATGCATACCAGGGCCTAAATGTGTCACCTGATATTTTAACAACAGCAAAAGCACTCGGTGGCGGTTTTCCAATTGGAGCAATGATCACAACAACTGATATTGCTAAGCACCTAAAGATTGGAACTCATGGTTCAACATATGGTGGTAACCCATTAGCATGTGCTGTAGCTGAAGCCGCTTTTGATACAGTAAATAACGAATCTGTTTTAGCTGGTGTTCAACAAAAAGAAGCCATGTTCCGCGAACTGCTTGAAGCTATCAACTCAAAATACAATGTCTTCAGTGAAATTCGTGGTAAAGGCCTTCTTCTGGGAGCAGTTCTGAATGAGCAGTTCGAAGGTCGCGCTCGTGATTTCTTAGTTGCAAGTATGAAACATGGACTCATGACACTTGTAGCTGGCGCCAATGTAGTTCGTTTCACACCGTCACTTGTTATTGGTGAAGACGATATTAAAGCAGGTCTAGCTCGTTTTGAGCTTGCAGTTGCAGATGTTGTAAACAGCTAAAATAGGATTTGGGGCCTTTTGGCCCCTGACTTTTAATATGCAAATCTTAAGACCAATCAAAAACACTGACTTTGCAGCTCTAAAACAAATCGCAGTAGAGTCTGGTCATGGCTTCACGTCTTTGCCTGTCGATGACAACTTACTTGAAGATAAAATTACACGTTCTGAAAATAGTTTCTCAAAACATCTAGAGACACCTTTTGATGAAGGTTATCTGTTTGTATTAGAAGATACCCAGACCAATGAAATTCTTGGTACCACAGCTATCGAAGCTGCAGTTGGAACACAAATTCCACTCTACCACTATCATCAAGGTAAAACAGTTCACCATTCAAGTACACTAAACGTGTATAACACTGTTGAGATCTTGAGTATGTGTAATGACTACACAGGTTGCTCTGAAATCTGTACTCTGTTTTTACGCGAACAATATCGTAAAGGTCTTGCAGGTCGATTTTTAAGCCGTATTCGGTTTGCTTTTATGGCAGATCAAAGTAGTCGCTTTAGTGATACTGTGATTGCTGAAATGCGAGGTGTGAGTGATGCGAAGGGCCATTCTCCATTTTGGCAATGGCTACAAGAACACTTTTTTTCAATCGAATTTCCTCAAGCAGACCATTTAGTTGGTTTAGGCGACAAGGTATTTATCAGCGAACTGATGCCTAAGTACCCTATTTATGCAAACCTACTGAGCACCGATGCTCAAGCCGTTATAGGTCATGTTCATGAGAAAACTAAGCCTGCGCTTAGGCTCCTTCAAAAAGAAGGGTTTGAGCACAGAGGCTATGTCGACCTATTTGATGCAGGACCAACGATAGAAGCAAAATTAGACAATATCAGAACTGTACAAGAATCTTATATTGTATCCGTAAATATTGTTGATTCAGTTAACTGTGAGCAAACCTATGCAATTTCGAATCAAAAACTTACTGAATTTAGAGCAATCTTTACCGATAACGTACTTTTCGATAAGCAAGGTCTATCACTTGAAATTGCTCGTAAAGAAGCTGAAGCGCTAAACCTACAAAATGGCGATACTGTAAGAATTTTTGCGCTTTAAAACGCAAAATTTAATTAAAATTGGCATAAAATTATGCGTCGTGCTTGGCGATACATAAACTAAGCGGCTAGGCCGTTAAATTAAGGAACCATTATGCACAACAATGTTGACACACTATTTGATAACCTTTGGTCTAACTATTTAGAAGTTACACCTTCAGCAATTAAAGTTCATGAACTACTCGGTTCAACACAACAGTCTGACGTTATCAACGATCATATTGCACTTCGTACTTTCAACTTAGAAAAAGTTGGCCTAGAAAAACTTGCTGCGCATTTTCTAGCTGTTGGTTACAAAGAGTGTGGAGAATACCATTTCGAAGCAAAAAAACTATACGCAAAACACTTCGAACATACAGATCCAACTAAACCAAAAGTATTCATCTCTGAGTTGCTTGTTGATAAGTGCTCTGACTCTTTGCAGAAAATTGTTAAAGAAATGGTCGATCAAATTGATGAAGATGCAATAACTGCTGAAAATTTCTTATATTCTGGCACGCATTGGCAAGTTAGCAATGAAACCTACAAAACATTGCTAGAAGAGAGTGAATATGCAGCTTGGATGTCAGCTTGGGGCTATCGTGCTAATCACTTTACTGTAAGCATTAATCACCTAGCAAACTTTGAGACTATTGAAGCCGTAAATGCATCTTTAAAAGAATCTGGATTTGAATTGAATGCTTCAGGTGGAGAGATCAAGGGTTCGCCAGAAGTACTATTAGAGCAATCATCAACATTGGCAGATCACGCTAATGTTGTATTCTCCGATGGTGAATTTTCAGTTCCTAGCTGTTTCTATGAGTTTGCACTTCGTTATAGCAAACCAGACGGTGAGATCTATACTGGTTTCGTTGCAGCATCTGCCGATAAAATCTTTGAAAGCACAAACGCACGTTAATTCGTTGAGCTTAGTGGGAACTTGATGTTAAGTTAAGTTCCCTTGTACACAATACTGGAATAATCAACCATCCCAATTAATTACTTAGAAATAATGTCATAAGCTAAACTAATACCTAAATCACATCTACCATTTCTTTAGTAATAATGTATCAAAAATGCACTCTAATGCATTAATGTGCAGACCCTTGCTATTGTCAGAAATCAAAATACTGATGTCATTTCCTGATTTAGATAATAAAAAGTTTACATTACTAAACTCATATAAAAAAACGAATAATGAAGCGCGATCTTTAAAATATTTGTAATAACTTCTGTTATCGCATCAGAGCAAAAAGCATCAATATTAATATGGTTAGACTCAAAATAGACTTTATGCGATTAGTTGCTAATTCCTGGTTTTAAAGTGTGGGTTAGATCTTCTAAATATATATTTGGTTCTATATACCGTATTGCGTCGCAACTCTGAAGATTGGTCTACAGAGGCTTCTATTAGCGCCAGATATAAAGATCTGAATAATATCTTGTTCTTTTACACTAGATAGCGCTCTGTTGTATTACACGATACTAAATAGTAAGTTAACAAATACGCCAATACTTTAAGAATTACCACAAACAGTAATATGCATGTTTTGATATTTTAAGTGGACATATTCACTCAACAAAATTGCATCTGCATTGAGCCTATTCAAAATGAAAGACTGGCTATTGAACTGATGAATTATCACTTTAAATACAGTTTTCTCTTCTCTATTGAGAAAGTAAAAAAATCTTGTGCGAAATATAGGTTACCCGTAAAGTGATGTTCAGCTTCCCGCCTCAGACTTTTAAGTCCATGCTCTCCATGATATCGGACACTAAAGTGTGTGAGTATTAACGTTGGAATATGCTGGAGCTGAGCAAATTCTGCAACTCTTTTCGCATCTGAATGGCCGGTATGAAAACCTACTTTTTGAAGGTCACAGCGAGTAAAGGTTGATTCATGCACCAACACATCAATATCAGAGCACCAATTTGACAAAAGTACTGGTTTTTCGTTATCTCCGCAAACGATGACTCGACGTGTTTGCCAGCTTTGAAATGTGTAGTCCTTACTTAAAAGCCGGTGTGAACCCAATAAAACATCTTCCCCTTTTTGTAATTTATTATAATGGGGCCCACTCTTGATGCCGTCTCTTGTTAACTTCTCAATTTTCAGCTTTCTTGGAATCAATTTTTCGGAAATTTTAAAACCAAAACTTGATACGCGATGCTTCAAAGGAATGACTTCGATGTCACAAAAAAAGAACTCTAAAGGACTCTTTAATTCACTAATATCATGCGTGGTTAAATCAAAAGTCAGTCTGGTATCAGACATATAAAAAGTAGCGTGCAACCATGTTATCACCTGCTTAGGTGCTATGATATGAACTGGAGACTTTTTTTCGTTCATCGACATTGTCGACAATAAACCGGGCAAACCATAGCAATGATCTCCATGCACATGACTAATACAGATCACATCTAAATGGAAAAACGAAAGAGAAGACTTTAATAGTTGATGCTGAGTTGCCTCGCCACAATCAACCATGACCCATGACTTTGTTTTATCGAATGAAATTGCTGCAGAAGTTGTATTTCTTGTTTGACTTGGTACACCTGATGAGGTGCCGAGGAAGTGAATGTACATTTTAAAGATGGTAAAAGTAGAGTTGGGTCTATATTGCCAAATTGTTAGGTTTTCGTCATGGTGTTTGTCTTGTTTTTACTGTGAATTAACGGTAAAAAATGATTTCAATGTAAAAAAGTGGTAGGTTATGCGGCAATTTTAGTATTGAGTATTTTTCATTATGTCGAACGCAGTTGAGACAAAACCTGAAAATCAACAATCAACAGAACAAAAACCACAGGGTTTGTTTAATCGCTTTTTAGCAACTGTTGAATTTTTAGGTAATTTGTTACCCCACCCTATCACGCTATTTGCTATGTTTTGTATTGCCATTGTTATCTTCAGTGGTATAGCAGATTGGTTTGGCTTAAGCGCAATTGATCCTCGACCTGAAGGCGCTAAAGGGCGTGATCCTGATGGGGTCATCGAAGTTGTCAGTTTATTAAGTGCTGAAGGTCTTCAGCGTATAGTTACAGGCCTTGTGACTAACTTCACAGGCTTTGCACCACTTGGTACTGTATTAGTGGCACTTTTAGGTGTGAGTGTTGCTGAGCACTCAGGTATGCTATCTGCTGCGATGCGTGGCATGGTGATGGGTGCTTCAAAGCGTCTTGTTACTTTCATGGTTGTCTTTGCTGCAATTTTGTCAAATACAGCATCTGAATTAGGTTATGTTGTTTTAATTCCGCTTGCCGCAATGATCTTCCATAGCTTAGGTCGACACCCGCTTGCAGGTCTAGCCGCTGCGTTTGCAGGTGTTTCAGGTGGTTATAGTGCAAACCTTTTACTTGGTACAATCGATCCGCTACTTGCTGGTATTACAACGCCTGCTGCACAAATGATTGATCCTACTTATGAAGTCGGTCCTGAAGCGAATTGGTACTTCATGATGATCTCTGTATTCCTTATTGCCATCGTTGGTACATTAGTTACAGAAAAAATCGTTGAGCCACGACTCGGTAAATATAACCCAGATGAGGCAAGTATAGATCTGAGTGAAAACAATATTGAAAAACTTACCACAAAAGAAAAATCTGGTTTGAGGTGGGCAGGTGTTTCATTGCTGGTTGTTGCATCGCTATTAGCGCTTACAATTGTCCCTGAGAGTGGGATTTTGCGTCACCCTGAAACGGGTGCAGTTGCAGGTTCCCCTTTCTTAAAAGGTATCGTGGTATTCATTTTTGTTACCTTTGCGATCCCTGGCTTTGTATATGGTCGTGTTGTTGGTACTATGAAGAATGACCGCGATGTCATTGATGCCATGAGTAAATCTATGGGGTCTATGGGCATGTATATCGTGCTTGTATTCTTTGCAGCTCAATTCGTGGCCTTCTTTAAATGGACTAACCTAGGTACTATTCTAGCGATTAATGGTGCAGCTCTTCTTCAAGCACTTAATCTAACTGGCCCCGAAGTGTTTGTACTATTCATCTTCATGTGTGCATTAGTGAACTTAAGCCTAGGATCATCGTCTGCTCAATGGGCTGTAACTGCGCCAATCTTCGTGCCTATGTTAATGCTAATAGGTTATGCGCCAGAAACAATCCAAGCCGCTTACCGTATCGGTGATTCAGTAACTAATCTAATTACACCTATGATGAGTTATTTCGGTCTCATACTCGCAGTTGCAACTAAGTACAAAAAAGATATGGGTATTGGCACGCTAGTAGCAACCATGCTTCCTTATAGTATGTTCTTCTTTGTTGGTTGGGTTGCTCTGTTTTATATTTGGGTATTCGGTTTTGGCTTGCCTGTAGGCCCTAACTCACCGATTTACTATACCCCCTAGTCGGTAACTAAATCACGGTTTTATAGATATGAAACGGCGACTCAGGTTGCCGTTTTTGTTTGTAAAGTGAAGTAATTTCTTGATTAAACTGATTATCTCACCTACTTTTTTCAAGTACTATTTACTGAAAGGACACTGCTATCGAAAAACTCTAACTATATAGGTGAAGTATGTATACACTGTTTTACTATCCTTGTAATGCCAGTCTTGCCCCACATTTTGTTTTAAAAGCACTTAATATCCCCTATCAACTCGAACTTGTAGACAGAAAAAAACTGGCCCAAAAGTCAGCTCAGTATTTATCACTCAATCCAACAGGCAGGATCCCAACATTGGTTGATGATGATTTTGTACTATTTGAAAGCGCTGCAATTTGTTTATACCTTGCAGAGAAACATCCCGAAGCATCACTTATTCCACTTGATTTAAAGCAAAAAGCAACATTCAATCAGTGGCTAATGTATTTAACAAGCACCTTACAAACGGAGTTAATGACGTATTTCTACCCTGAACGGCACACGCAAAACGCTTTGATTTATGATGATATCGTCAGAACGCAACAAGCAAGGTTGAAAGATATCCTGCAAATCATAGACACGCAACTTAGTGAGAACACCTTTTTAGTTGGAGACTCAATCACTGTCTGTGATTACATTTTATTTATGCTGTGTATATGGGCTGATGAAATACAGCATCCACCTTTGAGCTTCAATAATCTAAATAGATATTTAAAAAACATGGCTAGAAATGAACCTATACAGCAAGCTTGTAAAATTGAAGAGATAAGCTTAGCAGCTTATGCAATATAACAGCTCAATGTGAAAATTAAAAAGGTTGCACTAGGCAACCTTTCAATATTTTTTAAAAGTAACTTATTTACTCAACTTTAAAGACTTCCCTTTAATCTGCTTTCTCACATTTGCAATACGCGCTCTGTTTTTCGCTCTCGCTTCACCACTGGCCTGATTACTAGGACGGTTAGTCTTTGGTTTTCTTCGCTGATGAGAGGGCTTCTTAGCTAAATTTTTAATTAGGCCTTCACGGCTACTTACCTCATAACCAGGAAGATAATAACGCTTAATTTGCTGATCAATTAATTCTTCAATATGAAGTAATACTTGCTCTTCTTCGCGAGCAACAAATGAAACTGCTTGACCTTGTTGGCCCGCACGCCCTGTTCTTCCAATGCGGTGAACGTAATCTTCGGCAAGGTAAGGTAGATCATAGTTAACTACACGAGGAAGACCTTCAATATCAATACCGCGAGCAGCAACTTCAGTAGCAACTAAAACGCGAAGCTTTCCTTCTTTAAACTCACGTAATGCACGACGCCTTGCACCTTGCTTTTTATCACCATGGCATACCGTCGCAGGAATACCATCGAGATTGAGCTCTTTCACAATGCCGTCAGCAACATCTTTCATATTTACAAACACAAGTACTTGTTGCCAATTCTTTTTACCGATCAGCTCAGAAAGTAATTCTTGCTTTCTGCCTTGCTCAACTGGATAAACAATATGTCTTACTGTTTCAGCTGTCGTATTTTCAGGTGTAACCTGAACAAACTTAGGGTGTTTTAAAACCTGACGAGCAAACTGTTTCATTGCCGAAGGGAAAGTTGCTGAGAAGAACAACTGCTGTTTATCTTCATGGCAGAGCTCTATTACTTTTTGGATGTCATTAATAAAGCCCATATCTAGCAATCTGTCAGCTTCATCTAATACTAAGTGCTTCACTTGAGAAAGGTTCACACTTCCTAGACGTAAATGATCTAGAAGCCTTCCAGGTGTTGCAACTAAGATATCACAGCCTTCACTCAGTTGTGCTTCTTGCCCTGATGTATTCACACCACCAAACAAAGCAACAACATTAAGGTCCGTATGTATAGCAAATTGTTTGCAGTTATTCGCAATTTGTTCTGCTAATTCACGTGTTGGCGCTATTATTAAAGCTCTAGGATGTTGCTCAGTGTGCTCAAAAATATTCTGAATGATTGGCAAACTAAACGCAGCCGTTTTACCTGTGCCAGTTTGTGCTGTGGCAAGTACATCATGGCCTTTTCTTACGACAGGGATAGCTGCTTGTTGAATTGGAGTAAGGGTGTGGAATTCTAATTCATCTAGTGCTTGCAGAATAAGCGGAGAAAAACTAAAAGATTTGAAATTCATAACATAAACCTGCGGCCAATCATTAAAAGGCCGCAAATTATACGTCAATAAGTAAATTCTAACAAAGAATAATTGACTCAGCGTCTAGTAAAGTTGGTGATTTACCGACATAACTACCAGGGCCAAGTTCAGAGATTAATTGCATGCCTTGTTGTTGTTGAGATGTACTTAATGGTAAATATGGTAACCTGAATACTGGCTTTACTGCCTTCGTCATCATAAGTGCCGTGTTTATTGCGATCGGGTTAGGTTCGCAGAATAACCAAGATATAAGAGGCTGCAATGATTGGTTCATATCGTCATTGCGTTCGTTCATCAATCTTCTAAACTGGTCGGGCACAATATTTGAAGTAACTGAAATTACACCGTGCGCGCCATGCAAATGTCTCGCATCATGTGCTTCGTCATCATTACCTGACCAGCATGCAATACCTTGTTTTTCATAGTGAGCAATACGCTCATTGCCCGCACATTCTTTAACACCGATGAAGTTTTCATGTTTCGAAAGAGGTTCAATAATATCAGGTGTTAAATCCTGCCCTGTTCTTCCGGGAACGTTGTAAATAAATGCAGGACCGATTTCGAGCACTTTCTCAAAGTGCCTGAAAACACCCTCGGTTGAAGTACGGCCATAGTAAGGATTTATCTGTAATGCGGCATCCATTCCCGTTGAAAAGCCATATTCAGTTGCTTTCACGGCTTCACGGGTATTGTTACTACCCGTATTACCGATAATCAAAATTTGTTGCTTGTACTTACTCACAGTGTGTGCAATTAACATAAGGTGCTCTTCCCAATTCATTAATTGGCCTTCACCGGTTGTACCGCCAACGATAATACCATCAACATCCGCTTCGATTTGTAGCTCGACTAATTTGTCATAGGCTGCTAAATCAATTTCGCCAGTTTCTAAGTAAGGAGTTTTTATCGCGGTGATCAAGCTTGCTTGTTGTAGTTTTTCGTTAATCTGCATATTTACAAGTGTTCTTATTCCAAGTATGAATATTCTTACATAAAACAATAGCAGTTCCGAGCTTTCTTTAGACTGAATGGCTTGAAAATTAGGTGTATTACTGATTAAATACAAACACTGTATATTTAACCAGTATAGATATGAGTTTACTTAATCACTTTAATGAGAATTTTTATCAAACTACTGAACTATGTCACTCTGCAAGGACCAATGAAGACATCTTATTTGAATGGCAAGAGTCAGGTTTGTTCCCTGCGAGCAGTTTTGTTGTGGAAAATAAACTTAAAGTTAATTCTTATTTAGGAATAACAGAGCATACAGAACAGATCGAATATTACCCGAGGGGTTATCTAGCTTGGGCTCAAACACTCATAAAACATAATTTAGAAACTTCAACACAGGCCTTTATGTATTTTGGTAATCTGTATCAGCAAGCTCTAGCTAAGTTACTCCCTAGCTTGCCTGAAACACTCGTTGCATCATTCATAGAAGATCTTGAAGAATTTATTCAAACGAGTTGGCAATATTTCTTGGTAGGAAAATATGGTGCTATCTGTTTTACAGGAAAGATAGAAGAAATCGTTGCTATAGATCTTTATAAGTATGTAATTTCTTTTTTAACTGAAGACTTTAGCTTAGATATACTTGATGAAGAAACACGAAAAATACTCCATGTTGCACTTAGGCAACTAAATAATTCAGTTGCACTAGACAATCCGCTATTACCTAAACAACTTATAAGACAACGATATATAGAACGTTTAATTAAGCTTTACGATTTATCAGTGAGATGAGCTCAAGACTCTAAGTGAGCTCTCATAATTTCAAATGCTTTTAATACTTTCAATTTGTCAATACAAAGGCCGTCATACCATGTATCGAAAATTTCATCGTCTTGCTCAGCTAATACAACATATTCAGCAAGTAACTCAATAATGTCACTATGTGTACAACTCAGCTGATCAAGCTGTTTGTTAATGCCACTGTGATCTTTATTTTTTAGCGAGTCAATCACTGTGTTATCCAAATTATTATTAAGCTCTTCCATTGTCGCTCCCTTTAAAACTTACACCTTATTTATAACAGGCCTGCAACGAATAGCTAGACACAATTTGTTTGTTTGCACAACAAACCAGCAAAATCGATAAATTAACTCAAAACCCATTTGCAAATAGTTTTCATTTAGAATACTATTCGCGATATTATAACAAAACAAATGAGCATTCTATGAAACCTAATATTCATCCTGATTACGAAAAAGTGGCATTTCACGATACTTCTATAGATAAGTACTTCGTTGTTGGCTCAACAATCAAATCTGATAGAACTGTTGAAATTGATGGTATAACTTACCCATATGTTGCAATTGATGTATCGAGTGAGTCACACCCTTTCTATACAGGTAAGCAGAAAATTACAGCTTCAGATGGACGTGTTGCTCAATTCAACCGTCGCTTCAAAAATCTCGCAAGCAAATAATAAAAGGAAAATTTATGAAAGTACTAAGTTCTTTGAAAAGCGCCAAGAATCGTCCAGGTTGCCAAGTGGTAAAAAGACGTGGTCGTGTTTTTGTGATCTGTAAAACTAACCCAAGATTCAAAGCTGTTCAAGGCATGAAGAAAAAGAAAAAATAAAAAAGCGGCATTTATGCCGCTTTCTTCTATCCAAACAATAGGTCCCAAACACTTGGAGGCTCATGTAGTTCATGATATTTTTCTCGAAGTGTATCAACTTTTTTTAATTGTGCCTTTGCTTTGGTTATATCACCCTTCTCTACAAAACTTTTTGATTGTTGTAATACAATGATGACCTTACCTAAACCCTCTAGCGATTGCTCTTTTAGATCAGCTTTAAAATGAGCCTTTTTGCTTTTTTCAATTAAAGAAATCATTTCATCAATGTGTCTAATTATTTCTTTATCATCAGTTGATCGCACTGCATTTTTGTAAGCATGGCCGATGTTCTTCATTGTTACAGATAATTCGCTTGTCTTTGCAGAAAGGTTAAAACTGAAAATAATGGCAGACAAAAACAATAAAATTAGATACTTCATATAAACTCCGAATAATGAGTAATTATTATAATTTCTCTAGAAAAATAAAAAAGCGCTTTGTAAAGCCCCTTTACAAGAATAAATAAGTTGCAGCTAAAACAAAGCAAATACAAATAATTTGCTTGTTAGACAGAATTTCTTGGTAATATATATGACCAATAATTACAGCTAGTACAATGCCGATGCCACGTTTTATGGCCTCTACTACGCCTGGGTTTAGGTAATCGAGTGCGGTAAATTGAAGAAACACAGCACCGAAAAAGACGACCACTGCAATTACCCACCATTTAAAGTTTTTGAACAAAACTCGCCATTGGTGATCAATTCTTAAGCAAACAGACAGCACGGCAACTATTAAGGATGTCAGGAACAAGCCGTGAAAAGTACTTGAACCGTATGTTAAGGCTTGTTTATCAAATACAATACAGGTGCCCCATGAAAAAGCGGTAAACAACGCATACAAACTTGATTTTTCAAATGTATTAATAGACGTACCAGCGAGGAGAATTGTTGCAAACACAACTAAAACAATACCTAACCACTCATATAAAGAAAGCATTTCGTTTAGAAGAAATAACGAAATCACTGCGGAAACAAATGGTGTACAGGCAGTAATGGATAATACAATTGCTAGCTTGCCTTTTGAGATGGCTAACATGAAACAAACGCTGCCAATTGCAGCAAATACACCACTAATCGTTGCAGGAAAATAATATGAAGTACTTGGAAATTGAGAACCTTGAACCACCCAAAGAAAGAAAAACAAAGGTAAAACACTCAAACTCATCGCAAGCGATAAGAACTTGGGATTTATATGTTGAGCTAGCTCTTTTCTTGCAATATCAAATAAAGACCAGCAAATTGCACTGAGTAAAGAAAAAATCATATATTGTTTAGAACTTCTACAAACTTCTTTTGCATAAAATGCGTAACTTTTTTATGTTCAGGTTTCCAACCATTTAAGAAACGGTAGAAATCAGACCACACTATTGGCCATAGAGTACGCCACTCTTGCTCTAAAAGTTCATACTCTTTTATGTTCATGTTAGAACTAAGTGCTTTACTTAAACTATCAAAGTATAAATTAAGAATTAATTCTTCATATTTTGCACAGTCTTTGCCATCAAACACACTGGTCATAAATAACATGACATCTTGTAACCCAATACCAGAACCAACATATTGGAAATCATAACCAAGGACCTTATGATTTATATCAAATGCGTAGTTTGCTAGCTTTGAATCACCATGGATTAAAGTTTGATACTTAGCTTCATAAAGTGAGTCTGCAAAATAATGTGCATGGTTTTTTAATTCAATAAGTTCCATTTGCTTATATTCATCGGGCCTTGTTTCTAAATGCCAATATCCGCCCATTGGAAGTGATGCTGAGTTAATTAATAAGAGGCCTTGCGCATGGAACTCAGCTAACCATTTGACAACTGCATAGATATCTTCTGGTTTATAGGTATCTATATTATGAAAGTCATTTGAATTAAAGTCTTCTAAGATCAAAACATTCAAAGCATCTAATCGTTTTGCAAAGTAGCAGTGTGGTATTAAATTCCCAAAGGCCATTTTCCATGATGAATTATTGTAAAAATTTATTTCATTAAGATAGGACTTATCTTTTCTCAGCTTGGCAAAATTAGATTGCAATATAACTTGATGGTTTATGTTTTCAGGAATTTTGCTGAGTTTAACTACCACTGGTTTGGAGTTATAGAAACCTGATTGAATGTGTCCACATCCGCTCCATAGTGAAATAGATAAATCCGTGAGTTTTAAATCAGGTATATGATTTTCTAGATGACGTGTACTCAAAGCAGTTACTTTTTAGTGACTAATAAATTTTAGTTTATTGTACGCGCCTAAAATAAAAACGCCCAGCTAATTGCTGGGCGTTGTTCTCCACAATTGTTAACTGGCCTGTTGAATTTCTGCATTCAACGGACAATCATCAATAAGGTTTAAGTCGAAATCAAACTCATCAACTCGGATTGCTTTCTCGCGTTTCTTGTTGTAATCAATCAACTGTGCATATTGCTCTGTAGTGATAATATTTGCAGCTAAAGCGTTGTCTAATGTGTCAGCAAATCTAACACCTGGTTTGACTTGCTTAGAACGAAGCGATTTTTTAAGCACCTTTAATAAATCTAGGCATGCCATTTTTGCTTTGTAAGCTTGTTCGTTAATATCGTGACCATCACCCGCTGTTGGTTTCACAAGATTGGTAATTTGTGATTTAAATGCAGTGTCTTGTTGAGCCGCTGCTGCTAACTCACGGATTAAATTATCATCAATTTTCGCCATTCTGTGGCTAAATTGTAACGTGCTTACACGCAAAAACTTACGAGCAAAACTTGCTGGGAAATTATCCAAGAATTTATGTAATGCGTTTTCAGCATTTTGTAATGCCCAACGTGTTGCATAGTGGAAGTAAGGGGCAGCTTGTGCACGCTCTGACTCAGATACTTTCTGCTCATAATACTTGATAGAAGCCATTGCTGCATATAGGTAACTCATTACGTCACCAAGACGAGCTGATAACATTTCAGCTTGTTTTAGCTTACCGCCTAAGACCAACAATGAGAAATCAGCAAACAAGGCTAGGCGAGAAGATAATTGCATGACTGCCTTCTCGTAAGGTTTCACTTCGGACAATGAGCTTTGACTGCCTGCCATAAATGGCATTAAACCTAGGCCAAATGCACGTAAACCATTTGAAAGACCATAGCCAACTGTTTGTCGGAATTTCTTGTTAAACTTCTTATCAGCATCAGCTTCTTCACTATGGATCGCTTCAACCATTTCTTGAAGGTGCGGGTGACATCGCATGACACCTTGACCAAAGATCATAAGATTGCGAGTTAAAATATTTGCACCTTCAACGGTAATAGCAATTGGCTGAGCAACATAACCGCTAGCAAGTGTGTTTTGTGGACCATTTTGAATTGCTTTACCAGCTAGGATATCCATTGCAGAGTCAAGTACATCACGGCCAATTTCAGTCATGTGGTATTTAGCAATAGCCGTAACAACTGATGGTTTTAGGCCCATGCCCAGACCTTCTGTTGTTAGCACACGCATAGACTCTTGTAGATAAGTTTTACCTGCAATATCAGCCAGCTTTTCTTGAATACCTTCAAATTGACCTATTGATAAACCGAACTGCTCGCGGACCGCTGCATATTCTGAAGCAGATTTTAGCGCAACCTGGCTTGTTGAGACACCTAGAGCCGGAAGTGAAATACCACGACCTGCACCTAAACAACTAACCAACATTTGCCAACCACGACCAATGTTTTTCTGCCCACCAATGATGAACTCCATTGGGACGAACACTTTATTGCCACGCGTAGTACCATTATAAAAACGAATACCCATTGGATCGTGGCGATTTCCAAGTTCGACACCTGGATGAGATTTTGGGATCAAAGCACAAGTAATACCAAGTTCCTCTTTACCGCCTAATAGACCTTCCGGGTCAAATACTTTGAATGCAAGTCCTAGTACAGATGCAATAGGTGCTAGAGTGATGTAACGTTTGTCCCAAGTAATTTCTAAACCTAGAACTTCCTCACCGTTATACATCCCTTTAGTTACGATACCTTGGTCCGGAATACCGCCAGCATCAGAACCAGCTTCAGGGCTTGTTAGTGCAAAACATGGGATGTCAGTGCCGTTGGCTAAGCGAGGTAAATAGTGTGCGCGCTGCTCTTCGGTTCCATAATGCATTAGTAACTCACCCGGACCTAATGAGTTTGGCACCATGACAGTTACTGCAACAGCTGAAGATTTAGTTGCGATTGTACCTACAATAGTTGAATTAGCATAAGGGCTAAACTCAAGACCACCATAAGTTTTAGGTATGATTAAAGAAAAGAAACGTTCTTTCTTCAAGAAGTCTAAAATTTGATCAGGAAGATGTTTGCTGTTTTGTATAACAGAGTCATCAATCATTGCCATTAACTCTTTCACTGGACCGTCAATGAAAGCTTGTTCTTCTGCAGAAAGGGTTGCTTCAGGCACTGCTCGCAGCGCACTGAAATCAGGTTTACCTTGATATATTGAACCTTCTAACCAAACATCACCTGCGTCAAGCGCTTCTTGTTCTGTAATTGAGATACTTGGTAATACTTTTCTAAATTGTGTTCTTAAACTCATAACTAACTCATCAGACCAGTTGAATATACCTACATTACGGCATAAAAAACGCGTTAGATCAATTGCTCTATGCAATTATTTAACAAGAAAATTACTATGCCTTTGCAAATAGCACTTTAAGTTGTTGAAATACTGAGGCTTACACGTGTAAGCTCAACTTAGAAAATTTTTGAATATAAATATTTGAACTTGCAGTTTTTGGTTATTAAAACAACAGTAAAATTCGAAACCAAGTCAAATTTAAAAACTTTATTTGATAATTTAGTATATAAATCAATCACTCCTACTTTTGCAAACTAAAGAATGGGGGTTTAATTGCTTAGCTGAAAACATTAAATCTTCAAAATACAACCAGCATCGATAACCAACTTAACATTAGCCTTTTCTTGAATAATGACATTTAAGCATTAGACTAATGTCTAACACTTATGAAAAAGAGGCGCAGCATGTGGCTTAAATCAAAGCCTAGAGAGATCACCTTTTTCATAGCCATGCTCATTGTTACTTATGCTTTTAGCTTCATGAATGACGAGTATGTTACATGGCGAAACACAATGGCCTGTGAGGCAAAATGCCAAATGTTTGGTTGTAAGTCAGGAAATTTATTTGGTCAAAAGGATGGTCAATCACAAGCATGTCGATGTGAGGGTGAACAAGACTATCTATTAATTTTAGATTAGAAAAGAAAAACGGCGCTATGCGCCGTTTTTGGATCAACAAATTTTACTTTGTTAAGTCATCGAAGAACTTCTTAACACCATCAAAGAAACCTTGTGCTTTTGGTCTGTTTTTACCATTGTCTGCACCCATACTTTCTTCTAACTCTTTTAACAGCTCTTTTTGTCTGTCATTTAAGTTTACAGGCGTCTCTATTACTACTTTACAAATTAAATCGCCGACAGCTCCACTGCGTACAGATTTAACACCTTTACCACGCATGCGGAACATTTTACCTGTTTGGCTTTCGGTTGGAATTTTTAAGTTAGCACGGCCATCTAAAGTCGGGACTTCAATTTCACCACCTATAGCTGCCGTGGTGAAGCTAATTGGGACTTCACAATACAGATTATTTCCATCACGAGTGAAAATAGGATGTTCACGAACAGAGACCTGAACGTACAAGTCACCTGCTGGTGCGCCATGCATGCCGGCTTCACCCTCACCTGAGAGGCGAATGCGATCACCAGTATCAACCCCTGCTGGAATTTTTACTGAAAGTGTTTTGGTTTTCTCAACTCGCCCTTGACCATGACAACTATCGCATGGATCTGAAATAACAGAACCCGTACCTTGACAAGTAGGACAAGTTTGCTGAACAGCAAAAAAACCCTGTCGCATTTGCACTTGACCAGCGCCATGACACGTTGGGCACGTCTTAGGCTTTGATCCTGCTTTAGCACCGCTTCCGTCACACGGTTCACAACTTACCCAAGTTGGGACTTTTATTTCAACTTCTTTACCTCGAACTGCCTCTTCAAGGCTAAGTTCCATATTGTAACGAAGATCTGAACCACGCTGTTGACGTGATTGTCGACGGCCACCGCCACCAAAAATATCACCGAATACGTCACCAAAAATATCACCAAAGTCACCTTGGCCACCGCCAAAGCCACCATGGCCACCACCACCATTTTGATCAAAAGCTGCGTGGCCGTATTGGTCATACATCTGACGTTTTTGACTGTCAGTGAGTACTTCGTACGCTTCTTTTACTTCTTTAAACTTAGCTTCTAAACCTGAGTCACCCGCTGTTCTATCTGGGTGGTACTTCATTGCTAAGCGTTTATAAGCTTTTTTTATGTCACGTTCACTGGCATCTTTAGAAACACCAAGTACTTCATAATAGTCACGTTTTGACATAGTTTTTATTACTCTTAGATAAGGATAAGCCTACTTGCTAAAGGCTTAAAAAACTGAATTTTAGATAGACTAAGGGCGCGATAAGCAATGCTTACGCGCCCTGAAGAAATAACAATTACTTGTTATCTTTTACTTCTTCGAATTCAGCGTCAACAACATCATCGTCTTGCTTAGCAGAACCTTGCTGTTGTGCACCCGCATCAGCACCTTGTGCTTGCTGTGCATTTGCTTGAGCAATTTCCATAAGCTTCTGAGATTTCTCAGCTAGAGCTTGAACTTTAGCATCGATGTCTTCTTTGCTTTCACCTTTGATTGCAGTTTCTAATTCAGAAAGCGCCGCTTCGATTGCTGTTTTGTCTTCTGCTGGTAGCGCATCACCCGCTTCTTCGATTTGCTTACGAGTGCCATGAACCATTGCGTCAGCTTGGTTACGTGAAGCAACAAGTTCTTCGAACTTCTTATCTTCCTCAGCATTCGCTTCAGCATCACGAACCATTTGCTCAATCTCATCATCGTTTAAACCAGATGAAGCTTGAATAGTGATCTTCTGCTCTTTACCAGTATCTTTATCTTTTGCAGATACATGTAGGATACCATCAGCATCAACGTCAAAAGTAACTTCGATTTGTGGTACACCACGTTGTGCAGGACGAATACCTTCAAGATTGAATTGACCAAGAGACTTGTTGTCACTTGAACGCTTACGCTCACCCTGTAATACATGGATTGTTACTGCTGATTGATTGTCTTCTGCAGTTGAGAATGTCTGCGACTTCTTCGTAGGGATAGTCGTATTTTTCTCGATTAGCGCAGTCATTACCTGACCCATAGTCTCAATACCAAGTGATAAAGGACAAACGTCTAGTAGTAGAACATCTTTTACGTCACCCGCTAAAACCCCCCCTTGAACTGCTGCACCTACAGCAACCGCTTCATCAGGGTTAACATCTTTGCGAGGCTCTTTGCCGAAAAATTCAGTTACTGTTTTCTGAACCAGTGGCATACGCGTTTGACCACCAACTAAGATAATGTCATTTACGTCGCTTACAGATAGGTCAGCATCAGCTAGTGCACGTTTAAGCGGCTCAATTGATTGCGTTACTAGGTCTTCAACTAAAGATTCAAGCTTAGCGCGAGTAAGCTTAACGTTCATGTGCTTAGGACCAGTCGCATCTGCCGTTACATAAGGTAGATTCACTTCTGTTTGCTGCGCGCTTGAAAGTTCAATTTTCGCTTTTTCTGCAGCTTCTTTAACACGTTGCATTGCTAGCGGGTCGTTCTTAAGGTCAATACCCTGCTCTTTTTGGAATTCTTCAACTAAGTAGTTGATAACACGGTTATCGAAATCCTCGCCACCTAAGTGAGTGTCACCGTTTGTAGCAAGTACTTCAAATGTGTGCTCACCATCAACTTCATCGATTTCGATAATTGAAATATCAAATGTACCACCACCAAGGTCATAAACTGCAACAACGTTATCGCCTTGTTTTTTGTCCATGCCGTAAGCAAGTGCAGCAGCAGTTGGTTCGTTGATAATACGTTTGACTTCAAGACCTGCAATACGACCAGCATCTTTCGTTGCTTGACGCTGAGAATCGTTGAAGTATGCAGGAACAGTTATTACCGCCTCTGTTACTTCCTCGCCTAAGAAATCTTCTGCTGTTTTCTTCATTTTCTTAAGAACTTCAGCTGAGATTTGAGGTGCAGCACGCTTTTCGCCACGTACTTCAACCCATGCATCGCCATTGTCTGCTTTTGCAATAGTAAATGGCATGATGCTAATATCGCGTTGTACTTCTTCGTCTTCAAAACGACGACCGATCAAACGCTTAATTGCAAATAAAGTATTTTTAGGGTTTGTAACCGCTTGGCGCTTAGCAGGTTGACCTACTAGCGTTTCACCTTCTTCAGTGAATGCAATAATTGATGGGGTTGTACGATCACCCTCTGCATTTTCAATTACGCGTGCGCTAACACCATCTAGTACTGCAACACAAGAGTTAGTAGTACCTAAATCGATTCCAATAATTTTACCCATGAATCTTCTCCGACTTCAAAATTCGTTGTTCGTTTCGATGACTAGTAAATAGGGGCAGTGTTTTTGAATTCAAGCGTAAAAATAAAAAAAAATGCATTTTTTTGAAATTATTTTTCTTTTGCCTGTTTTATAGGCACATTTTCTATTTAAAAACCTAATAACGAAATTATCTTGCTTTGTGAACACCAGTAAATCACACTTAATCAATACTTGAGTAGAATAAAGTTAACTATTTATGATCCTCGCCTGTAAACATTGTGACACTTTAGTTCGTGTATCTTCTCTTGGGGAGCAACAGCGTGCTATTTGTCCTTGTTGTAAAAATGAGATCGTAAGCTATCAAGCTAATCAGCAACAATGGCTGATAGCATTCAGCTTAACAAGCCTATTATTTCTATTTTCTAGTCTTTATCCCTCTTTTATAAGCTTCAGCCAACATGGTTTAGTTCAGGATATTAGTTTGTGGAATACTTTTAGTTTGCTCGCAGATAAATATAGCCTTGTTCTGTCAGGTATTTTTGTCTTCAGTACATTTTTAATCCCGCTATTTATATGCCTACTTCTACTATTAACTAATAGCCATTATTGGCAAGACCTTAATCCTCATAATGCTCGTTATCTAGCGCGTCTACTTAACAAGATAAAAACGCTTAATCTCTCTGATATATTTCTGGTAGCCGTTTTAGTCAGTGTTTTTAAATTAATGTCACTCGCTGATATTAGATTTGGCCCTGGCTTTTGGGCTTATATTTTGTTTGTAATTTGCTTTATAGAAACGCTTTCATTAATCAATGAAACTGAATTATGGGAGAGACAACAGATGCTCTTTCAACCCGCTCTGCTTCATGATGGTAAAAGCGCCAGAGCGCAGGAGCTAAAACAGTGCTTAATTTGCTCTCAATTGACAAGAGAAACCCACTGTCCACGCTGTTATTCTAAAACTTATTTTCGTAAACCAAACTCAACACAAAGGGCGATTATTTGGATGGTAACTGCAACAGTTTTTTTAATACCTGCAAATCTGCTACCTATTATGAATACCATTAATCTAGGTAACGAAACACCTGCTACTATATTCTCAGGAGTGGTTGTTATGTGGCAGTCAGGATCATATCCAGTTGCTATCCTGATATTCATAGCCAGTATCTGCATACCTATCATCAAGGCAGTTGCATTGTTTTACCTAATATTTCAATCAAGAAAGTGTTCACACCCCAAGAGGGCAAGCACAATTTATCGTTGGTTAGAAATTATGGGAAAATGGTCAATGATTGATGTTTTCGTCGTGATTATTTTGGTTTCTTTAGTACAACTTGGTACTGTACTTAGTGTTGAACCACACGTTGGTATCGTATTCTTCACTGTCATGGTTTTATGCCAAATCGTTGCCGTGAATAGTTTTGACCCTCGGATCCTATGGGACAAGTTTCATAATCATGAATGAACATGCTTACATCGAGTCTAAACCAAAGTTTACTGTGATTTGGATTATTCCAATCATCGCATTGCTAATAACAGCTTGGATGTTGTTTAAATATCAAGCTGATCAAGGCCATACGATTTATATAAAAATGACGACTGCAGATGGAATAACCGCTGGGAAAACAGAAGTCAAGGTGAGGAATGTTAAAGTCGGTTTAGTAAAAAGGCTAGAATTAGATCTATCTCATAATGGTGTATTAGCTAAAGTTCAAATCGAAAATCAATATGGAGATCTATTGACTGAAGATGCTAAATTCTGGGTTGTTAAACCGCGCATAGACCAGTCAGGCATTTCAGGTATGAACACATTACTATCTGGGGCGTATTTAGAATTAGAGCCAGGTACAAGTCAGAGCCTGTCATATTTGTTTACCTTACAAGACGAACCTGCTTTGATAAGTAATGACATAGATGGTAAGCGTTTCAAATTGACAGCGAGCTCAGCAGAGGTACTCGATGTTGGTACTTCTATCTATTTCAGGGGTTACAGAATTGGCCAGATTGAATCTGGACGATTTGATGTTAATACCTTATCTATGCATTACGGAATTTTTGTTTTTTCTCCTTACGATAAACTGATAACCAACAACACCATTTTCTGGGTTAGCTCAGGGGTTGATTTCAGCCTTAATACTTCTGGTGTTCAATTTTCAACTGGAAGTTTATCAAAATTAATTAAAGGCGGTATATCAGTTGATTATCCTCCAGAGCAAAAGCCAAATGATGTAGCGGATGCCAATAAGACTTATGCTTTACATGAGAACTATGCACAAGCCTTAGAGAAACGCTTTGATGAGTACGACTACTACATTATCGAATTTGAACAGTCAATTCGCGGCCTAAATGCAGGTGCACCAGTGGAATACAGAGGAATGAGGATTGGTACAGTTGAACAAGCGCCTGCACAAATCGAAAAAAATGGAGAACCCATATACTTTGAGCATGATAACACGCAAGTGCCTGTTCTAATCAAAATTGAATATGAAAGAATTTATAAAAATGAGCAGTTAGCAAAAGAATACTGGCAACAAAATATAGACAAATGGATTGACTCTGGATTAAGAGCATCATTAAAAAGTGGTAATCTTTTAACTGGTGCGGTATATATAGATTTTGATTTTTATAATAATGCTAAAGACATGAAATATGTCACCAAGACCGACGTATATCCTGTCCTCCCTAGCATATCCAGTGGTATTACTGCTTTATCGGAACAAATGACGGCCTTAGTTAATAAATTAAATAACTTGCCGTTTGAGCAAACCGCTAAAACATTGAACAACACAATAGTGTCATACCAATCTCTCGCAGAAGAGCTAAAGGTCATGATTCATGAACTAAATAATAACGAGACTGCAGATAAAGTGGCAAAGAATTTAACACAATTAGAAACAACACTTACTCAACTTACTAGTAGCTTGAAACAATTTGAAATCACAATGTCTAGCTATCAACAAGACTCGGGGGTGGTTGATCAGTTAAACAATACATTGCAAGAACTAGAAAACTTATCAAATACACTTAAACCGCTTTCTAGAGGGTTTAATGAACAACCAAATATGCTCATATTTGATAAGAATTCTCCAAATGATCCAATCCCAGAGAAACCATGATGCGAATTTTAACTTTATTAATGATACTGATGACATTAACAGCTTGCTCGTCAGGTCAGAACATTAAGTCAAAATATTATGATTTCGCCCATCAGCAGGAAGATATCTTAGCAACTTCTGAGCAAACGAATAAACATTATTTACATGTTAATCAAATAGAAATACAAGGTGTTGCAGATCAGCAGCCTCTAATCCAGATTCTAAGGAATAATACTGTCAATATTGCCAACTACCACTTTTGGTCACAGCATCCTAAATATATGCTTTCCGACTCCATAATACGTGGTTTAGCAAAAAAAATTACAGCTTTCAACGTTATTCCTAGCGGAAAAACAGCACCTCAACATGGTGAGTTTATTCTCCAGATAACAGTGACAAAACTCGCAGGCCATTATGAATTTGGTTCACTGATTCAAGGCCAATGGTTTATTTACAAGGCTGGTCTAGAAGGTAAAAAATTATTACATTCTGAATTGTTTTCTGTTTCAACCCCACTGGAAAGTTCTGGCTTTGACGCGCTCATCAAAGCACATCAAACTAGCTGGCAAATGATTACTGATGAAATATCTAATATTATTCTATCGAAATCTATTTAAGTTCAATTCCATATAAGTTGGTTACACCTTGCCCCTCGTTGAAAATAGCCACTGTTATTAAATTGAACCCACATTTTTTTAGCAGATTTATACTCGTATTGTTTTTAGGATCTGTTAGTGCGCAAAGATAATTAAGTTCTAGAATATCTAGAGAGTACTGAATAACGCATTTTGCTGCTTCGCTTGCATAACCTAATCCAGTAAATTCATCTAAAAAAGCATAACCAAGATCTGGATACTGTAGTGCTGGCCTTTTGTATAAACCGCAAACACCAATTTGAGTAAAATCTCTATCATTACTGTTTAAGCACACAATGTAAGGCGCAAAAGTATCTAACTGATAAGGTGCCAAAAAAGCTGTCTTAATGTAATTTTCAGCGTCTTTTAATACTGCAATGTTTTTATCCGCTATATTTTTTTTAAAACTGTTCTGGTTCAATAATTTAAAAATAAAAGCGGCATCATTTAAAGTTGCCTTTCTCAGCAATAACCTTTTTGTAGTCAATTTCACTATAGAGTCCTATTCCATAACCATTGCACGTAACTCTCAAGCAATATACTAAACCTAGTAGACGCTTTGAAGACTAAACAGCTTATTAGCAAATGTGACAAGAATTACTTAAAACTACAGCTTGTAATTTTTTAACCTTTTCGCAACGTTTTGTTCTTTTATTTTAATATAAATTTGATAGGATGCAGTGGCTATAAAAACAACATAACAGGTTAAGTAATGAATACTGAATCTCCTATTTGTGACTTCGGCCTTTACCAAGGTGAGAAATACACTAGATTGCCTGCGTGCTTTTTAAATTGGATGGTTGAAATTGACCATGAGAAATCTGACTTTGCAAAGCAAGAATTGCTCAGAAGAGAAACTGCTGTGATTAAAAGTTGCTCAAAAAGAAATTAGTGCCTACCTGTAGCGCTTTAGGGCATATAGTTTAAACTAAGCGCGTAATTACTTCACACGGGTTTATTATGCGCAAATTTATAGCTATCTCGGTAGCCTTGGCACTCTCAGGGTGTACTGCTTATAAAGGTCAGCAATTAAAAGCTGAATATCTCACTATCCTTCATACTAACGATAATCATGGACGCTTTTGGCAAAACGAAAAAGGCGAATATGGCATGTCAGCAAGAAAAACTCTCGTTGACCGACTTAGAAATGAAGCCGAAAAAAATGGTCATGCTGTATTATTACTCTCAGGTGGCGATATAAATACTGGTGTTCCAGAATCAGATCTGCAATATGCAGAACCAGATTTCAAAGGCATGCGTTTACTTGGCTATGACGCCATGGCAATCGGCAATCATGAATTTGATAATCCTTTACATATTCTTGATAAGCAAATTGAATGGGCTCAATTTCCTATTTTATCAGCGAATATTCTTAATAAAAGTGATGCATCTCACGCATACCAACCATATACAATTATAGAAAAAAATGGCCTGAAGATTGGTGTAATTGGGCTTACCACAGTTGATACTGTCAAGATTGCCAATCCTGAATATGTTGGTCATTTAGATTTTATCAAACCAAGTATAGCTGCAAATAAGGTGCTCAAAGATATCAATAAAAAATATAAAAATATTGATGTTACAATCGCAGTTACTCACATGGGCCATTACCACGATGCAACATATGGAATTAATGCACCTGGCGATGTCACATTAGCTAGGGAACTCCCAAAAGGCGCACTAGATATGGTCATTGGTGGCCACTCTCAAGAACCCGTATGTGTAGATGCACTTGGGAATCCGGATAAAAATTTTGCACCTGGAAAAGCTTGTAAGCCAGATTATCAAAATGGTACATGGATCATGCAAGCGCATGAATGGGGAAAGTATGTTGGTAAAGCAGAATTTAAGATTGAAGGTAAAAAAGTAGTACTTGAGAATTATCAGCTTATTCCAGTCAATTTAAAAAGCACTACTGGTGAGGTGATCGGAGATTATATTCCAGAAGACCAGCAAATGTTGGCGCTATTAAAACCATTTAAAAAGATAGGTGAAGGACAACTTGATTCGCCGATAGGTTATGCTGACGCCTATCTAGATGGTAAACGAGATACGGTAAGATTTAAACAAAGCCCACTAGCACGACTCATTATTAAAGCGCAAAAGGAATCAGTAAAAGCAGATTTTGGTCTAATCAGTGGTGGTGGTATACGTCATAGTATTGAGGCTGGCGAGATTAGTTATAAAGATGTTTTAAAAGTTCATCCATTTAAGAACAGAATAACGGCAATGAACTGGAAAGGAAAAGATCTTATTGATTATCTTGAGATCGTTACGTCTTTTCCGATTGATGCTGGTGCATATTTACAATATGAAGGTTTAAGTTTTGAACGAAAAGGTGGAAAACTGGTTAATATCAAAATTAACGGTCAAGATTTAGAACTTAACAAAACGTATAGAATGAGTATCAATAGTTATAACGCTGCAGGTGGAGATGGATATCCAGTGCTCGTTGGAAGAAAAGGATTTGTTCCCTCCGAACGAACTGATGCTGAAGTATTAAAAGCATATATTGAAAAATACTCTCCTATCAAGGTGGATGAGCTATAAGATTTAGTCTTACTTTTGTGTTCATCAAAGATGCCAGATCATATCTGGCATCTTCAACTTATTATTTACCTCTTATTTCATAATCACTTTCTGCTAAGTTTTTAAGACCATAACTATGTAACTTTGAGCGTGAGCCTTCACCATGCGCTTTAGGTGGGTAGAGTTTTGCTTTAAGGTCTGGGCTCTGTCTTAATATTTCGTCGAGTGCAGCCCTAATTTCGCTTAAAGTTTTTTCTAAACTATTAGAGAAATTTGGCCTTTTACGAACTGTATGTCCTAAAACAGATAATCTGTGAAAATACTTTTCAGCAATAGTGAGTAACTCAGTCGGTACATCTTTATTTAAGTGAAGGTTTAAATCAGGGTGAGCATAGCTAAACTCAATCATGGCTAGATAAAAGCAAAGTGGCTTATTGGCCAGTTGGCTTTGAATGTCGGTGTTACCCTCTATAAATAAAGACTTAGAATATAAATCTATCACTAACTTTGGTTTTATAGTTTCCACCGAGGCAATGCTCTTCCTCACTTTGTTTTCAATATGCTTCTTAAATACTTTACGATAGAGTAATGCATTCGCCAAGGTAAACAACAACACTATAATGTACGTGTATTTGATATGGTTTCTATCAACAATTAAAACGATGTAAATAGTTTTATAATTCGCAAATAGCTCTAAAAACATTTCTTTAGTGGGCTTAACAGTCGATATCGATTTAACTTTCACTCTTGAATCAAGCGTATCTAGTTGCTGATTTAGTTGCTTAATATAGATATCTATTTCTTGCTGGTTGCCTGCATAATTGAAAAGAGGCTCAGCTAATGGAAGGCTATTGGCGTCGAGTGAAACACGTTTAGCTACTTGTTCGCTTTGCAGTGCCACAGTCTGCACTATTTTACTCTCTTGCCCAAAATAAAATAGCAGTGTTAGGAATATGAAAACTGTAGTTGAGAAGATATGAATCGGTTTTATGATTATCATTTCTTTTCACCTATAAATTTATAAGGTGAATTCTCGCATTGCCAGAATTCTTCAAGAGACTCAAAATATGCACTGCCCACTGATTGCGCAATTTTTTTTGTGATTTTTTGAACGGCACAAGCAAGATCGGTATTGTTTTCTGTCAATTTGAGATACCAGCGGCTGCCAGTAATATTGTCACCAATGGGTGTAGTATAGTTATACGAAAACTTATCATCATCAGTCTGTTCATTCCAATAAGATGCAATTATGTCTACTTCATTATTTGAGAGTTTGTCTCTTAATGTTGTGTGAGAGCTCACATAAGTAATATCGAGGTTTTTTATATCTAAATCTAACTGCTTAAATGCTTTCTTTGGTAAAATATGGCCTGATCGGCTGGTTGGGTAATCAAGTAAACCAATGCGCTTATCTAAAAAGTATGCCTTTTCAAGTTTAGGTTTTTCTTTATTAGAAATAAAAAAAGCAGAGTAACTTGAATAACCAATAATCGGAGTATAGTTATGTGTAGCATCAGCACGAAGCGCTTGCATAATACTGTCTTTGCTCAATATTAGATCTGCAATACCTTTACCAAAAAACTCGATTTGTTCGGCTAAGCTTCCACCCCAAAAAACCTCAACATGACCAAATTGACGTTTGACGACACTGTTTTTGCAAAGTGCTGAGAGCATTTGCTCTGCAAGTTGTTTAGTAGGAACTTTAACTCTAAATACAGCGTGATTTTCACTAGATGCTGTTTGGCACTGAAACTTGTGTTTCTGTACGGGAGACAAATGAATATATGTATCAGCAATAACTAATTGTGATAATACCCAAACTAACCATGTGCTTGCGATAACAGACAGATATAAGATAGTTCTTAACGATAATTTATATTTTTTTAACAAAACAAAAAGTAAGTTTATTGATAACCTCGCCATTAGACCAAGTTTACTTACTCATTACAATAGGTAAAGTTATTTAAATTTCATAAACTATTGATTTAAATGCTTTGTTAACAAGTAATGATGAATACAATTGAGTCCTTTATTCAAACTTCAAAAACACGGACAATTGACCTTAATAATATTGCGTTCTACTCGGGCAAACCATGTTAAACTCGACGACAGTTATAAAAACATTCGCTTTATCACTGACAATGTTAACAGCAGTAAGTTCATTAAAGGCAGCTGCTTGGGGCCAGAATGGTCACAGGATCATCGGTGAAATTGCTAATTTGCATTTAACTGACACCACTAAATCCGCCCTTCAGCCAATACTGGCTGGTGATTCTCTTGCACAAATCTCAACATGGCCTGATGAAATGCGCTCTAGCCCTGAGCACTTTTGGCGAAAAGAATCTGGCAAGTGGCATTACATAAATATTAAAGATGCAAAAAAAATGCATCAATATGTGAACACTTCTATTGACTCCAGAGACAAAGTTGCACATATTTTAGACGCTATTTATTATTCTATTAATATTTTAGAGAGTAATAGCAGCGACTTAAGTTCGAAAAAATTCGCCTTAAGTTTTTTAGTGCATTTAGTGGGTGATAGCCATCAGCCTTTTCACGCAGGTCGTTCTGAAGATAGAGGCGGAAACTTAATTAAGGTGTCCTTTTTCGGAAAGGAAACAAATTTGCACAGTACATGGGATACGCACCTCATCGAAAATGAAAATTTGTCTTTCACAGAATTTGCAGATTTCATAAAAACGTCAAACAAAAAGATTATAAAGAAATACTTAAATAGCCAACCTTCTGATTGGTTGGTTGAATCAAATAGAATATCTCATCGTGTGTACGATGAAAAAGAAACAAAGCTCAGCTTCGGGTATGTTTTCAAACACATGCCAGTTGTCAAAAAGCGTTTATCACAAGGTGGTATACGTTTGGCTGGGCTTCTTAATCAAATTTTTGACAGTAACGCAAGTCCGCTAACAGAAGCGCTTATAAATAAACGTGGTTAGTGGCATGCATAAAAGTAAGTTAAATAATCTCAACACGGGAAAAAACAAAATGAAAACTCAACTACGCAAAACGGCACTATCGCTTGCAGTTATCGCTGGCATCGGTGCAAGTGGCGCTGCGTTTGCTAACGAAACCTCTTCTGCAGTAAAAGGTCAAATTGTTGGTCCTCAGGGTAACCCAGCTACTGGAACTACAGTAACTATCATGCACCTACCTTCTGGCTCAACTAAAGTGGCTACTGTAAATGATGCTGGTTATTTCTCAGCAAAGGGTTTACGTGTAGGTGGTCCTTATCAAATTATCGTTGATTCAACGACCTTTGAAGACCAGCTAATCGAAAACGTCTACCTTTCTCTAGGTTCTGATTACCCAGTAAACGTTCAGTTGAAAACTCCTTCAGATATTGAACAAATCGTTGTAACTGGTCGTCCTATCAGCCAGATGTCTGGTGGTACAGGTCCTGCTGCGACTTTCACACTTGAAAACCTTCAAGAAGCCCCTGCAATTAACCGTGACCTTCGTGATATCGTTCGTGCAGACCCACGTGTTTACGTAGATGAGAGCCGTGGTGCTATCCAATGTGGTGGTGGTAACCCTCGCTTTAACAGCCTGACACTTGACGGTGTTCGTATGAACGACAACTTCGGTCTAAGTTCAAACGGCTACCCTACTGTACGCGCACCTTTCTCTTTTGATTCAATCGACCAGGTTGCTGTTGAACTAGCACCTTTCGATGTTCAATACGGTGGTTTCACTTCTTGTAACATCAACGCGGTTACAAAATCAGGTGGTAACGACATCAGCGGTGGTATGTTTTACGACTACACAAATGACTCTATGAAGGGTGATAAAGTAGAAGGTGAAGACATTGACAATGGTGACTACTCTGAGAAGCGCTACGGCTTCCACGTAGGCATGCCTCTAATCGAAGATTCGTTATTCCTATTCACTTCTTACGAGAAGTTAGAAGGTGTTGAGCAGTTCAGTTACAGTGCTTTAAACAACACTGTAAGTCAATCTGACCTTGACCGTATTATCGCGATTACAAAAGACAAGTATAACTATGACCCAGGTACAATGGTTCCTAGTATGCCTGTTGAAGATGAAAAACTTCTCGTTAAGCTTGACTGGAACATTAACGACAGCCACCGTGCAAACGTAGTTTATAACTGGAATGATGGTTTCCGTTTATCTCAGTCTGACCAAGCAAGTGATGAGCTGCCACTAAGCAATCATTTCTATGAGCAAGGCGCAGAAATGACGTCTATCGTAGCGTCTGTATACTCAGACTGGACTGACGAGCTTTCAACTGAAGTACGCATCGGTAAAACTGATTTAGATGGTCGCCAAGCTTCACTAGATGCTGCATCTGGTTTTGGTGAATTCCAGATTACAACTGAAGACGAAGGTACAGTTTACATTGGTCCTGATGATTCACGTCAATCGAACGACCTAGACTGGGATAACTTCACGCTTAAATTAGCGGGTACTTATTACCTTGATGAGCACACCATCACTGCTGGCTACGAGTTTGAAGAATTAAATGTTTTCAACTTATTCATGCAGCATACACAAGGTGAATTCCGTTTCAGCTCTATCGAAGATTATGAGAACGGTGCTGCTTATTCTTACTACAATAACTCAGCAGGCACTAACAACCCTAACGACGTAGCTGCGTCATTCTCTTACGCGCAGCACACGTTTTACGTTCAAGACGAATACGCATTCTCTGATATCGATGCAACACTGACGTTCGGTTTGCGTTATGACCGCTACACAAGTGATGATAGTCCAACAGAAAACAAACGTTTTGAAGAACGTTACGGTTTCATGAACACGAAAAATCTTGACGGCGTTGACCTACTTCAACCGCGTGTTGGTTTCAACTGGTATGTTGACGACGCGCTAGAAGTACGTGGTGGTATTGGCCTATACTCTGGTGGTAACCCGAACGTTTGGTTATCAAACTCATACTCAAATGATGGTGTAACTCAAATCGGCGAGCGTGGTTTCATTGCTAATTTATTTGAAGAGCCTCTTACTAACTCAGATGGCGGAACTCCAGGTTACGACGTACCCCAGAAATGGTTCGACTCTATTGGTAACACAGCAATTGGTGATGGCGACGGCGCTGTAAACTCAACGGCACCTAACTTTGAAATCCCTTCAGAGTGGAAAATTGCTTTAGGTGCAACCTACACAACTGAAGACGAGTATGTATTCAGCGTAGATTACTTGTATACAGACAAGCAAAACTCAGCGCTTGTTAAAGATATTGCACTTCAAACGACTGGTGAAAGAGCTCCTGATGGTCGCCCTCTTATCGAAGCTCGAGAAGTGTCTGACAGTGGCCGTGCACGTACAGGCGATTACATGTTAACTAATGTGTCTGGTCCAGATGCTAAGTCGCACATCATCTCTGCTGCGATGAGCAAGCGTTTTGATAATGGTATTGATTTAACTTTATCTTATGCATTTACTGATTCTCAAGATGTGAACCCAATGACAAGCTCAACTGCTGGTTCAAACTACGGTAACATCGCGACATTCAACCCGACTGCACCAAGCTTATCTACTTCTGATTATGAAGTACCACATCGCTTTACTTTACAACTTGGTTATAAAGTAGAACTAATTGACGGCTTCAAGACTAAGTTCAACCTATTTGGTCAGGCAAGCAAAGGTCAGCCTTACAGCTACCTATTCTCAGGCAGTGATAGCGCGTTTGGTGATGCAAGCTGGAATTCACGCAGTGGTCGTCAGCTTATGTATGTTCCTGACATCAATGATGACAAAGTAACTTATGACATGTCAGCCGCTGAGATTGAAGACTTCCATAACTGGATTTC
>Ga0114932_10000419_pt1 | contig 50701 bp, 36 predicted proteins | sample 2SBtaG_2_FD_87286 | JGI IMG/M metagenome (GOLD analysis project Ga0114932, IMG submission 87286) | Deep subsurface microbial communities from Kolumbo volcano to uncover new lineages of life (NeLLi) - 2SBTROV12_ACTIVE470 metaG | ecosystem: Environmental > Aquatic > Marine > Volcanic ...
AGTCTCACGATTCGAGCTCGTCGTATCTGCACGATAGCCAACAGGGCAGACCTATGGCTGGCGCGCACGATCGGAGAAAGCCAATGCCGCGCTGTCGAGCCGCAAACTGTGGCCCGCGGCCGCCGCGCGAACGCTGCACGCTCCGAGCGGGCTCCACGGGTTTATCAGGTTCGAAACACTGCGAGCCGTTCATCGTCGTTTCCAGGCAGTGAATACAATTCAAACCATCGGTCTGTAGGCCGAAACCCCTACAAATCGCGCTGGATGCAGGACTGCTCTGGAGGGCGTGTTATTACAAATGTTAGGGCCTGCTGTTAGGGCCTGGGCCGAATTTGTTAGGGCCTGGCCCAAAAACCGCTTCGCCCGGCCCTGCAAACGCAAGACCGGGCGGGAGCGGGATACGAGACTTGAACTCGCGACCTTCAGCTTGGGAAGCTGACACTCTACCACTGAGTTAATCCCGCGCTGACCGCCGCAATGAGCGAATCGCGAGCGGGACTCTAGCTGGGAGTGGCCGGATGTCAACGCTGGCCGAAAGTCGCCAGGGCCTCGCTGCGAGGCGACGACATCGCCCCCCCCACTTACCTGCCTTCTCCGGCTCAGGACGCGTCCTACAGGCCCTGTTGGCCAACTGTGGGCATTTTGCCCTCTGCAAAACACCAAAAACGTCGGTTTCCGCGCGAATTCCGCCCGGCGCGCCGATCGGCGCCAGGATTGAATGGTCACCGTCAGCGGGTCATCCTGCCGGCATGCGACACGCGGAAGTTAGAGGGGCTGCGGTGCGACGACTGGTCGGGCTCGTGCTTGTCATGCAGGTCTGCGCCTGCGGGACCGACGATGCGGAATCAGCAACCGCCGACGACGCGACTGCCTTGGACGCCGGTCAGGATAGCGGACGCGAAAACCCTGCGGATGCGGCTGAACCCACGGCTGACGACGCCGCAGGTGCGGGGGACGCGGCCGGCCCCATGGATTCGTCGGGATGCGCCGCAGACGCCGTGGCCGATGACGGGGATGGGTTGGTTGCTGACGGACACACAGGTTGCGCAAAAGACACGGACTGCCCCGCGTCCAACAGCCCCTGCCTCGCTCCCGTCTGCGGCGCGGATGGGGTTTGTGTTGAACAGCCCACCGCCGGGTCCGTGTCATGCAGCGATGGCGACGTGTGCTCGGACTGCGCCTTTCCGTTCACGGGTCGCGCCTCGCAATCGCAGCGCCATACCACCAGAACGGACGCGGTGCGGTCGTCGTTATGCGGCGAGAGTCCACGACGAAGTGGGTCAACGAGGGGACACTGAGCCGCAAAAGCGGCCAAGCCGCCGAAAACCTGGGCATGGGACTGGCCAGCGGCGAGGGAGTCATCGCAGCCGGCGCCCCAAGTGCGGGCGACAAGGGCAACCACGTCGGGGCGGTGGTCGTGTTCGAGAAGAACGCCAAGGGCGCCTGGATCGAGGCTGCGACGCTGTATCCCGCGTACACCGCAAACGCCAACCCCCCCCGCAACGTTCGGCCGACAACTCGCGCTTCAGCCGGAAGAGTCCTTGGCTGCGTCCATCGCCGGTTTTGATGTCGCCCCTGTGCCGCTGCATGACAGCAGCAACTCGGTCATTTTGCGCGGCTCGGACGGCGGTAAGCCCGTCGTTCTCAAGATGCTCAAGGAGGAGTATCCGTCGCCGGAGAGGACCGCGCGGTTCCATCGCGAATTCGAACTGACCCGCGATCTCGGGCTTGCGACCGCTGTGCAGGCCAGGGCGTTGCTGACCGACCGAAATCGGCTGGTCATGGTGCTCGAAGACTTCGGCGGCACCTCGCTCGATCGGCTGCAAATCGCCGGCACACTATCGATGGGAGAGTTCCTCGACCTCGCGGTACGCCTCGCCGGGGCGCTCGCGGACATCCACGCCAAGGGCGTCGTGCACAAGGACATCAACCCCTCCAATATCGTCAGCAACCCCGACACCGGCGCCGTCAAGCTGATCGATTTCGGTATCTCCAGTCAGCTCGCTAGCGAAAACCAATCGTTGCGGACGCCAGCCAGCCTCGAAGGGACACTCGCCTACATCTCCCCCGAGCAGACCGGGCGCATGAACCGGGCGCTCGACCAACGGGCGGATCTCTATTCGTTGGGCGTCTCCCTGTACGAGCTCCTGACCGGTCGGCTTCCCTTCGATGACGACGACCCGCTCGCGCTCGTGCACGCCCATATCGCTCGCCAACCGGCCCCCGCCAGCGAGGTGCGTGACGATGTGCCCGAGGTCGTCGCTGCGATCATCGACCGGCTGCTCCAGAAAAACGCCGAAGACCGCTACCAAACAGCGCGTGGTCTCCAGATCGACCTGCAACGGTGCCTGGCGCAACACGCCGACGGTGGACCGATTCGGACGTTCGAGCTGGGCGACCACGACGCCTCCGATCGCCTGCAGCTGAGCGAGAAGCTGTACGGCCGCGAAGTGGAGATCCAAGCGCTCGTGGACGCCTTCGAGCGCGCTTCGGACGGCAACGCCGAGCTGATGATGGTCGCGGGCAGGGCGGGTATCGGAAAATCGGCGCTCGTGCGGGAGGTCTACAAGCCCTTGACGCAACGGCGCGGCTACTTCGTCGCCGGCAAGTTCGACCAGTACCAGCGCAACATCCCGTACGCGTCTCTCATCCAGTGTCTGCGCAGTCTCGTGATGCAGCTGCTGACCGAGTCGGAATCATCCCTGGCCAGGTGGCGCGAGCTTCTCGCCGACGAATTGCGGGCCAACGCGCGCGTCGTGGTCGATGTCATCCCCGAGCTCGAACTCATCGTGGGTGAAACGCTGCCCGTACCACGCCTGGACCCGACCGAAGCCCAAAACCGCTACATGCTGACCATGCGGCGCTTCATCGGCGTGTTTGGCCGCGCGGATCATCCCTGGTGATGTTCCTCGACGACCTGCAATGGGCGGATGCTCCGAGCCTGAAACTGCTCGAGTTGCTGCTTACCGAGCCCGAAAGTGAGCACCTGTTCGTCATGGGGGCCTACCGCGATGATGAAGTCGACGACGCGCACCCGCTCACCGCGATGTTGGACGGGATCGAGCGGGGCGGCGGGCGCATCGGTCGCGTGCACCTCGCGCCACTGACCGTCGACGACGTCGGGCAATTGGTGCTGGACACGTTCCGCCGCGATCGCCATGCGACGGCAGAGTTGGCGGGCCTTGTGCATGCCAAGACCGGCGGCAACCCCTTCTTCGTGCGCGAATTCGTACGCTCGCTGGCCGACGAGAAGCTGGTGCGTTTCGAGCCGGTTTCCGACGCGGTCGGCGCGGCCCGGGTCTGGCGGTGGGATCTCGCGGCGATTTCGGCGCGCGACATCACCGACAACATCGTCGAACTCATCGCGGACAAGGCCAAGCAGCTGGAGGCCGACACCCAAACGGCGCTCAAAATGGCCGCCTGCCTCGGCAATCGCTTTGAGCTGCGCATCCTCGCGATGGTGATGCAAACCTCGGCTGCGGCGACCGCGCGGGCCTTGGCCTCGGCGCTCGATGCGGGCCTGGTCCTCCCATTGAGCGAGAGCTATCGGCTCATGGACCAGGATGTGCCGGGCCTCGCCGAGTCCGTCCAAGCGCACTATCGGTTCTCGCACGACCGGGTTCAGCAGGCTGTCTATGCGCTCAACGACCCCGATGCACGCGCCGAGATGCACCATCGAATCGGCCACCTCCTCGTTGCGGACACCGCTGAAGCCGACCTCGACCGGCGCGTTTTCGACATCCTCCAACACCTCAACGCCGCGGCCGAGTTGATCAAAAGCGATGACGAGCGCGCGCAGCTGGTCGACCTCAACCTCCGCGCCTGCCGACGGGCGAAGCAAGCGGCCGCCTACGAACCATCCAACGAGTATGTCGAAGCCGGTTTGCGCCTCGCCCGGCCCGACGATTGGCAGACGCGGTACGACGTCATGTTGGCGCTGCATGCGGAGGGGGTTGAAACCGCGTACCTGGCCAATCGTCCCGACCGCATGGATGTCCTCGCCGACGCGCTGCTCGCCAACGCCAAGACGCTGCTCGACAAAGTCATCGTCTACGAGGTGCGGATCCAGGCGTTCGCGTCGCAAAACAAGCTGTGGGAATCGATTCGGACCGCGCTCGAAGGGCTCGCCTTGCTGGGTTTGAAGCTCCCCGAGAAGCCCGGCCAGCCGCGCGTTATGACCGAATTGCTGCGCACCAAGACCGCGCTGGCCCGCACCAACACCGAGGCGCTCGCAGCCCTACCCGAGCTGTCCGACCCCGTCGTCGCGGCGCAGATGCGGCTGATGTTCAAAGTGCTCGCGGCCGCCTACCTCGCCAGCCCGAACCTGCTTGCGGTCGCCGTTTTGCGCATGGTGAGCCTGTCCACGCGGTACGGAGCGTCGCCTGCTGTAGCGTTCTCCTATTCCGCCTACGGCCTGTTGATGTGTGGGGCGCTTGGGCAGATGGACCTCGGGCACCGCTTTGGCGAGCTGGCGATAACCGTCATGGAGAGACTGGGCGCAGCTACCGCCAACTCGGACTGGACGAACGTGTGGTTTGCGCACCATCACTCGATCGTATTGGGTTGCCTCTTTGGCAAGCACGAGGAGGCCCTTTCCGCCGCCGAGCGGGCCCGTGAGCACATGGACGCTTCGGTAGGGCTGCTCGAGGTCGCGCATTTCTATTTCTACGAGGCGCTGTCGTGTGTCGCCGTCGCACGAACTGGCGCGCCCAACCGCGGAGCGTTGCTGCGTCGAGCCTGGGTCAACCAGCAGCGCTTGGCCTATTGGACCCGCTACTGCCCGGAGAATTTCGAGCAACTGCGCGACCTTATCGCCGCCGAAAGGCATCGGACTGCCGGTCGTGTCGATCGCGCTCGGGCGGCATACGACGACGCGATCCAGCACGCGCAAAACAACGGGTATCCCAACATCGCCGCGCTCGGCCGGGAGCTCGCGGCTGCGTTTCACTTCGACCAGGGCGTCGAGCACCTCGGGCAGTATTACGCTCGGGAGGCGCGGCAGTCCTACGCGATGTGGGGCGCTGTTGCGAAGGCAAACCACGTCGTCGCACGGTTCCCGATGACCGCGGCGGCCTTGCCCGGGCCTCGCGGTCGGCGGCAAACCATCAGCGCCACCACGACCGATCGCACCGGCAATTCGCAGCTCGACCTGGTGTCCATCGTCCGCGCGACGCGCGTGCTCTCCGGCGAAATCGTGTTCGACGAGGTCGTGCGCAAACTCATGACGCTTGTCTTCGAGACCGCAGGCGCCGAAGAGGGCTGCCTGATTCTGCCGCGCGACGATGCGTGGTTGATCGAATCGGGCGACGCCGCCGGGCAACGGTTGGACGAAAGCGACGCCGTCCCGCGGTCAGTGGTCGCGTTCGTCACACGTACCGGCGAACCGGTGGTCATCGACGATGTGGCGACCGACCCACGTTTCGGCAACGAGCCGTGGTTCGTGCAGCGTCAGCCCAAGGCCGTCCTGTGCGTGCCGTTGCTCAACCAGGGGACCGTCACCGGCGTCTTGTACCTGCAAAACAAGCTGACCGCCGGCGCGTTCACGGCCGATCGCATCGAGGTCTTGAACATCCTGTCGGCGCAGGCCGCCGTGTCGATCGCCAACGCCCGCCTGTACGAAGAGCAGGTCGCCATGAACCGCGCAGCCTCGACCGATACAACGCCTACCGCGAGACGAAAGAGCGTCCACCGATCCGCATCGGTGTCGGCCTGAACACGGGGCGGCTGATGATGGGGACGGTCGGCGAACCCAACCGGATGGAAGGCACGGTCATCGGCGACGACGTCAACCTCGCGGCGCGCGTAGAAGGCCTCACCAAGGGGTTCAAAGTGCCCATGTTGATCTCGCAACAAGTCGTCGATCGGCTGGTCGAAACAGGCGCGTATGACCTCGCGGCGCTCGAGAAGGTCACGGTCAAGGGCAAGACGACCGAGGTGATGATCTACAGCGTCGGCGCCACAGCGCAGGATTGATGCAGTTGTGACGCGGTGACGTGGACGTTTCGCCGACGTTCGCGCTTTGTTTCGTCAACGTTTCGGAGGCGGCAGCTTGCGCACCATCTCGCCGTGCATGCGGGCTTCATCGTGCCGGCCGAGCTGGTGAAAGGCGTCGGCGGCCATGGCGTGCAAGCGGCTGTCTTTGGGGCGGTGGGGGAGCACGCGCTGGATGAGCACGCGGGCGTCGTCGAACTGCCGCTTCATCATGTGAACAACAGCGCGGTCCGTCAGCGCGTCGAGATCGCCCGGCGCGCGTTCGAGCACAGCGTCAAGAAGAGTCTCAGCTTCTTCGATGCGTTGCTGCGCGAGCAGCTGCCGCCACGCCTTCGTGAGCTTGGGAGCGGCGGCGGGATCGGCGGCGATGGCGGCTTTACCCTGCGAGACAACGTCTGCGAACTGCTGCCGCGTCCCGAGCCACAGCATGTAGTCGCCGCGCAAGGCGTGATAGCGGGGATGTTTGGCGAGCCCTTCGGTGTATGTGCGGTCCGCCTCGGCGTCTGCGGCGCCCATCCGCAAGGTGAACGCGAGATCTCGGTAGCGCGCTTGCGAATCGTCGGCTGAGACGGCCACGCGCATATGCTCGGCGGCTTTGCCAAAGTCGTGTTTGGCGCTGTTGAGTCGACCCAATTCGGCCTCGGCGTTCGGGTCCGTGAACAGGTTGATGCCACCCCGGCCCAGCGTGCGCATCGTTGTCCAGGCGGCGATCGCGGCGTCGATTTGGCGGACTCGGTCTGCCGGTACTGCGGGTCGAGCCGGGCGCATCAGCTCTTCGAATGGCGCCTGCAGCCCGGTGAATTCAGCGTCCAGACCGCGGTCGATAACGCGCATCGCGCCGGCGTGGGCGGTGATCAGCATGCTGGCGGCGGCGAACGCAACGAACGCCCATCCAGCCGTGGTCAAACGCCCGCTCGCCTTGAGGCGGGTCCGCTGCATCGAGACATTGGGCCGTTTGACCAGCCGCCGCAGCTGCAGCCCGAGCCAGGCCACACAAATCGCGATACCGCCGGCCATCAGCAGCGGGATGAAACCGTACGCCTGGACCCACGCGAGGAAGGCGAGCACCAGCAGGACGGCGACGGCGATCTCCTCGGGGAAGGTGAGGTCGTACTTGCGCTGGACGGGTTTGCCATGCGGTTTGCCAGCCGCGAACGCAGGCTTTCCAACGCCGAAATAGAGCGCGTCGTTGGGGCAGACCGACACGCAATCCAGGCACTTCATGCAGCCCGGGTCGACCACCATCCTGTGGGCGCGCACCTCGTCGTGCACACGAACGTTGGAGGTGCAGACGGCCGTGCAGTGACCGCATCCCTCGCAGGCCGACGTCACCCGGATGCGCAACGGTGACAAGCGATCGACAGCCGCAAAGAAACCGCCGTACGGGCACGCGTAGGTGCAAAACCCCTTCGCGCCGAGGAAGTAGACGGTCACGAAGCCGCAGATGAACAGAAACGGGATGGCGAGCGCGACGCCGGGAAACGTCCCCCAGAAGTCGCTGTCGACCAGGTGCAGGTGGGGTGTCCATGGCCCGGCCTCAGGGGCAAATCCCATCGGTGTCAGGAGCGGTGCGGCGACCCGCTTGACGAGCGGCCAAACGAACACATACAGGGCAAGCGCAAGCGTCCCCAGGGGCAGAAAACGGGTGCGGAACGGCTTGGGTTTGATGCCGACCTTGCCAAGCAGCCACAGGCAAAAGTCCTGCAGCATCACCACGTGACACGCCCAGCCGCAAAACCAGCGCCCGAGGATGGCCGTCGAGAAGATCGCGCTACCAAACAGCAAGAAGCCGGGGTTGATCTCGCCGGTCGCTGCCGTCTCCGCCGCTTCGGAAGGTTCCAATGGCTTGATGGTGTAGCCGTCCCACCAACCGTGCTCGAGGGACAGCCACCACACCACGACGTGCACGATCATCGCGACCTGGATGGCGATGAGGACCGCGGCGCGCTTGGGCGCGGCTTTCGATGGCCGGATCGACCCCTTGCGCTCGGGGTTCGTCGCGTCGGTGTCCGCCCGGCAGCTCGCACGCGCCGCCGCAGACACCGGTCCCGCGCGCGTTGGGAGCTTGCCCTTCTTGCGACGGCCTCGCTTTTGCTGCGCGGGGCGCTTCATCGTACCGCCACATCACCGCGGCGCGCGGTCAGCTTGTTTCGTTGCCGCCCATCCGCGTCGATCGCCGTCGGGAATCGGACAAGTGGGGTCGCCATGCCGCGACAATACACCAGCCACGATGGGAAGGCTTGATGCGCGCCGCGGGGTTTTGCACAGTCGCCGTGCCCAGTCGCAGGGGCAACCGTTGATGGCCTGATATGCGCCCGACCGCACGATCTCAATACGGTCGAGCCTCTGCCGGGCGGCGACCTCTACGTCACCGGTGTCACGGGCACAGAGAAGACGTCGATTTCGCGGCGGGGACGAACACGACATGGCGATTCCGCTCTCATTGGACGACATCCACAGCCACCTTGCGTGCGCACCACGCCTGCCCAAAGCGGGTTGGTTCACCGACGGGACGCTACAGAAGGTCCCCGAAAAGACCCTTCACCTGTACGAATTCGAGTCCTGCCCGTACTGCCGCAAGGTCCGCGAGGCGTTCTCCGAGCTCGACATCGATTACATCAGCCATCCCTGTGGCAAAGGCAGCAACAACCGCCGCGACGTCATCGAACACGGTGGCACAGCGATGTTCCCTTACCTTGTCGAACCGAATGCCGACGTGGCGATGTACGAATCCGAGGACATCATCGACTACATCCGCCAGACCTATGGCTCGGGGAGCCGCGGCGCACTTCGCAAGGCTGTTGCACCATTGAACACGTTCGCGTCCGCCGTCGCATCCGGGATTCGGCCGATCGGAGGCCGCGCGATGCCCCAACACCAGGACCGCGTCCAGCCCGAACACCCGCTTGAGCTGTGGCAGTTCGAGATGTCGCCTTATTGCCGCAAGGTCCGCGAGGCGATGGTGGCGCTCAACCTCGTCTACCGCGTGCGCAACGTGGCCAAGCGCGGTCGGCAGCGCGCGAAGCTCGTCGAGCTCGGCGGCAAGATGCAGGTGCCCTACCTCGTCGACGCAAACACAGGCACGGCGATGTACGAGTCCGATGAGATCGTCGACTACCTCCGCAACACCTACGGTTAGTCGCTGCCGCCATCGCTTCGAGGTCGGCCGCGGGACGTGGCCTTCCGATTCGACGCGCCCATGTGCGACGATGCGCGTGTTCTGAACAACCAGCTGCATCGCGCGAATCCCGGTTCGCTCGGAGGAATTGATGATGGTGTTTCGTCGCGGCCTGATGGGCGCATGTGTGATGTTCTCTGCCGTCGTCCTGGCGGCGTGCGGCACTTCTGGAACCGGCGGTGCAACCACGGGGGCGACCGGAGGCGTTGATGGCGGCACGAACGCGACGGATTCGAGCGCGACCGCCGACGCGGGTTCATCCGGGCTTTCCGACACGACGGGCACCGGGGCGGATTCGGCGTCCGCGATCGTTGACGCGACGGCGGGCGGTGACGCGACGGCTGGCGGTGACGCAAAGGGCTGCGGTTCCGCGACTGAAAAAGGCAAGTGCAAGGGCGCCGTCGTCTCGTGGTGCGAAAACGACGAGCTGCAGGTCAAGGACTGCGCCAAAGAGTTCCCCGACGGGCAAAAGGGCATCTGCATCCCGATCAGCGACGAGTGGGGTGAGGACTGCGCCGCCAAGAAGAGCGATGTGTGCCTGTTCATCAACTCAGACGACGAGTACGAGCCGAGCTTCTGCGAGGGCAAAGACGCCGGCTGTATCAGCGGTCCGAAGGGCGATACGTGCAAAGAGAACATCGGCGCCTGCAAAGAGAAGGACATCAACACATGCAAGGGCGATCTCGCGATTTGGTATTGCGAGGCCGACCAGCCTGCGGCGCTTGACTGCAAGGCGTTCGGGGCCAAGTGCAAGGCGGGCCAAGACAGCGTGCAGTGCGTCGATGTGCCCGAGGGCAAGCCGTGCGCCCCTGATTTTGACGTGGTCTGTGCCGCCGGTCTCACCTGCAAAGAGAGCGACACCGAAGACTACGGCACCTGCATCAAGAAGCCATGAGCCAACGCCGCCTGCTGATCGCGCTCGCGTTGGTCGACTTTGACCCCACCGAGGTCGCCGTGCCGTGGAAGACCGCCCGGGATGCGGGTGTCGAGGTCGTGTTCGCGACGGAAGATGGCTCGGTCGGACGCTGCGATCCGCTGGTGCTGAAGGGCCCGCTCTTCGGCCTGCTCGGCGCGACGAAGGCAAACTGTGCCCTCTATCGTGAGATGACCGAGTCCGCTGAATTCAAGCAGCCGCTGCGCTTCGACATGGTCGATATCGACACATTCGACGGCCTGCTCTTGCCGGGCGGCCACGCACAGGGGATGCGTCCCTACCTGGAGTCGTCTGCGCTGCAGCAAGTCGTTCGCGGGTTTTTCGGTCGCAAATTGGCCGTCGGCGCTATCTGTCACGGACCCATCGTCCTCGCGCGGACGGTCGACGAGTCCACCGGTCTGTCGGTCATCGCTGGACGAACGGTGACGTCGCTGACCCGCGTGCTCGAGAACATCGCGTGGCTGCTGACGTTTTGGTTTCGCGGCAACTACTACCGGACCTATCCAACCTGGGTCGAGTCCGAGCTGCGCACCGCCATTGGAAAGGACGGCGCGTATCGGCGTGGCCCGCTTTTCGCGAGCTACGGCAACCCGTGGTTCGTCCGCGACGGCAACCTGCTCACGGCGCGTTGGCCCGGTGACAGCAGCGGCTTTGCCACGCAATTGGTCGACATGCTCAACGAATCGCGACGTGGCGCGTAGGGCAGGGTGGAGGCGACTATGATTTCTGCTGAGACGCTTTATCACATCGGTTCATGGACGATCGCCGTGCTCGGAGCCGGCCATATCGGTGTCGATCTGGCCATGCGGGCGAAGGTCGGGGCCCCGGCGATCGAACAACAGATGGCCGAATTCCAGGTGCCGCTGCCGGGACCGATCCAACGGTCATTGCGCGACTTTCATATCGGCTTTTCGATGATGATGGGCGTGCTGTTGATCGCGTTTGGGACGCTCAACGGCATCCTCGTTTCGCAGGTGGGCGCAGCGGTCGCTGGCTCGGCAACGTTCGCGGGCTTCAACGCCGCCGTTTGTGCCGTGACCTTCGTCCTGGCGTACCGGTTCTTCTTCATCGTCCCGGTCGTGGCGTCGGCGGTCGCGACAGCATGCTTCGCCGGCGCGCTTCTCGTCTGAAGATGGCCTGCAACCCGCGCTTTGATGAGAAGACGGGGCCAACCCCGAACGGCGGAGCCCGGATCATCTTTCGGCCGATGACGGGCGTCTTCGTGATGCACGACGACGGGCTCGCGGCCGGCCCTGACTTCCGCCTGAGCGTGGGATTCGCGCTTTGAACCTGTTGCTGGAAGCACATCGTTGAACCGGCCGTGGTGGCGCGTGTCGGAATTCGCTAGGTTTGGGCCATGGCGTACGACGAAGGGCTGGCCCACCGTTTGCAGGGCTGTCTGGAAGGCAAGGTCGACTTCACGACCAAGAAGATGTTCGGCGGGCTCGCTTTCATGGTGAATGGCCATATGGCGGTCGGTATCGTCAAGGACGAGCTGTGCGCCCGCGTGGGCAAGGCTGGCTGGCAAGACGCGCTGAAGCTGCCCGGCACCCGCGAGATGGATTTCACCGGCCGGTCGCTCAAGACGATGGTCTACGTTGACCAAAACGAGCTGCAGTCCGACGCTGAGCTACAGGGCTGGGTCGATCGCTGCGTCGGCTTTGTGCTCAGCTTGCCGCCGAAATGAAAGGCCTTGTGTGGGCGACTCGGCCAACGGGCCGGTCGTCGTCTGCTGGGCTGTTGCAGGAGCGCCCGATGCGCAAAAACACAGACAACGCCGACAAGGCCAATCAACTGTTGCGGCACGGCCCGCGACGCTTTGCCGAACCTCTTTCCCTGGCCATTTGTCTGGCGGCGCTGCTGTACTCGACGACGGCGATCGCGGTTGTGCCGGTGACGTCGACCGTCCAGGGCGTGCTGTCATCGGGCGGTGGTGGACCTGCGGCCGACGGCAACTACGCGCTGACCTTCTCGCTCTATGAAACGCAGCTTGGTGGCAAGGCGGCGTGGCAAGAAGGGCCGATAACAGTCGCGGTCACAGGCGGCCGCTTCGTGCACGCGCTGGGCGCGGCGAAACCCCTGGATGCCAAGCTGCTCGGTGGCCTGAAGAACGCGTGGATCGGCGTGAAGATCGGCAGCGATCCGGAGCTTCCGCGGCAGCCTCTGCGTTCGGTTGTCTACGCGTTGGCGGCGAAACAAGCGGCGTCACTGTCGTGCTCTGGGTGCGTGACGGCGGCCCACCTCGCGCCCGGCGCTGTCGGCAAAGGACCGGCCAAGGACCTGCAGTGCAGCGGTTGCGTGTCGATGAGCGAGCTCAAGTTCGACGGCGACATGGATCTCGGCGGCTACGTCATCAAGGCGGGCAAAGGCGTGTTCGGCACCATCAACGCCAAGGACGTCATCGCGACCAGCTTCCTCGGCGATGGCAGCAAGCTCACGGGCATCAAGACACCGGCCGGGAGCTGCAGCAAACCGGGCCAGGTCGTCAAAGGCATCAAGGCAGACGGCTCGCTCGATTGCGTCGCGGCGATGGACCCAAGCGCCTTGCCCAAGGACGGCCTCGACGAGATCTCCAATGGCCTGCTCAGCAACCAATTCAAAGACAAGATCGCCAGCAAGAACACGCCGGTGAACATCAAGGACAACAACCCCGTCGGCACCGGCGACGAGCTGATCTTCCCGGACATCGGCATCGCGCAGAAGCTGACGGTCCACCTCGAGCTGACCAACTCGAACATCTCCAAGCTGACCGTGAAGCTCTTCGATCCCAACAACAAGGAATACCTGCTGTACGGCGGCGCCGGCACGGGCAAGAGCATCAAGACCAGCTACCCCGCGCCGACAAAGACGGTGAGCGGCGACCTGACGACGTGGGTGGGCAACAATCCCAAAGGCAAATGGCGGCTGCTGGTGACCGACAAGCTCTTCTTCAACAACGCTGTCGACGGCCAAATCAAGAGCTGGAGCGTCGAGATCCAGACCCTGTCCAACAAGAAGGTCGCGGCGACGGGCGTGTTGCGGATGCCTGGCGGCGCCGTGCTGCAGAACGCGACGACCGAGCTGAAGGTCTGCAACCCCGCCAACACCGGCTACATCTACTACAACCCCAAGTCGCGCACGCTCCAGGTGTGCAACGGCTCCAAGTTCGACATCGTCGAGACGCTACCGGGCGGTGTCGGCAGCAAGGGGGAGCCGGCGCTCAGTTGCAAGGACGTCCTCGCCAAGGACAAGGGGGCCAAAGACGGAATCTACTGGCTGGATCCGGACGGTCCGGGCGGCGCGGGCGGCAAGTACCAGGTGTGGTGTGACATGACGACAGCGGGCGGCGGCTGGGTGTTGGTGATGCAGGTGCAAGCCGGTCACACGACGACCTTTGGCTACGGCAGCAGCCACTGGACGAGCAACACCACGACGGCTTCCGTGCCGCCCCAGGCGCTCTCCAGCGTCAATGCGAAGTACGCCACCTTCAACAGCTTCAAGACCACCGACGGCCACCTCCTGCTGCGCGACAAGACGTCCAAGCACTTCACGGTGTTGGAGGTCCCGGGGATGGCGAAGCAGACGCTGCTCAACCGCTTTCAGACCCTCGGAGGCAAGGTCGCGTACACCCAGAACCAGGGCGCGACGCTCAAGCATATCGCCGGCAAGGCCTCGCCGCAGGAGCTGATGGGGTTTGGTGCGCCGACCGCGATGTGCTCGCAGAACCCGGTGAAATGGCGGTTCAACATGATGTCCAGCCACAGCGGCGTGCGCATTGGCAACGACGTAGCGACCAACAGCCAGACGACCAACAACGCGTCGAGCTGGAAGTGCTACGACAACAAGACCAACCTCAGCTACAGCGGCGTTGGCGGGACACTGGAGAGCAACCGGGCGTGGCAAGACGGCTACGGGTCCGAAGCGCTCAACCGCTGGCGCAGCAATGGCGGCCGTGGCCAGGGCTCGCACAAGGGCGTGGAGCTCTACGTCCGATAGGTCAGCGCCAGTGCATCGCGTATCGTGCATCGCGTATATTGCAGCGACGAATCACATCCCCCAAAGCGCCTCGGACGCGAGGGCAGTGCCAGGTGAACATGAACCGACGTCTTGGACTGCTCGCCCTCCTGTTACTTCCGGGCTTTGTGGCGTGCGGTGCCGTTCCGATCAAACCGATCACGTCTTTCAAACCCGAACAGCTTCCGTCGATCCGGCAGTCAGGCGGCACGGCCAGCACGTTCGACACCGGCGATGGGATCAAGTTGCGCTACGCCCGCTTCGGCGCGATGCAGATGGAGCCCGTTGGAACCGTGGTGCTGGTGACCGGCCGAACGCAGTTCATCGAGGTCTACCTGGAGACGATTCACAGCTTCCGCAAGCGCGGATTCGAGGTGTGGGCGATGGATTGGCGCGGCCAGGGGCTTTCAGGCGGCCGCCTCGCCGACCCGCACAAGGGCCACATCGACAGCTTCGATCGCTACATCGCCGACCTTCACCACTTCCGCACGCGCGTCGTGAAGCCCGTCGGCGCCCACAAGATCCTCGTCAGCCAATCGATGGGCGGCGGCATCTCGCTGCGCTACCTCGTGCAACACCACGGACAGTTCGACAAAGCCATCCTCGGCGCGCCGCTCGTGGATCTAGCGGCGCCCGGTTGGCTCGTGTCTTTCGTCGCCTGGCAAGGCGAGTCGAGCCCGCACGACTACGTTCCCGGTGAGGGCGGCGGCTACGGCCAGCACCTGCGCGATTTCCAGGGCAATCCGTACACGCTGGACAAGCGCCGCTTTCTGCGCACCCACGCCTACATCGACCGCGACAAGCGACTGGCGCTGGGCGCCCCCACCAAAGGCTGGATCCGCGCCGCCCGGGATCATTGCGACAAGCTCGGAAAACATGCCTTCGCAAGCAAACTGCGGACACCGGTGCTGATCTTCGCCGCGTCGGTCGACAAGCTCGTCGACAACGAAGCGCAAAAGAAGTTCGCAGACAGCGCAACGACAGTCCGACGCATCGTCTTGCCAGAGACGCTGCACGAGATCTGGCTCGGAAGGGACCGCGACCAGAAACGCATCTGGAGAGAGGTCGACGCCTTCCTCGGCGCCCAGATCCGACGCGGGTTGTAGCGGCGCCGTTGCCCGGGAGCACGCTTTGAGAGAAGACCGGGCTACCGACTGACGATTATTGTCTTTCTGCCGCCTGCGAAGAGCACCTGGGCCTTGTCGGCCGCGACCGATTTGACGTAACCGAGGCCGTGCTTCTTGTGTTGGATCAGCTCGCCCTCGACCGGGCGCACGAAGACGTTGTGCTTGCGCACGTCGTCTGGATCGTGGTCGGCGATCTGCTTGCGGTATTCTTTCATGTCCGCGCTGACGCGGTTGGGTTTGGTGCCGGCTGCAGACGCCGCCTTCGCTTTGGCGGCGACGGTGGGGCGGTATTTGTGGATGGCGGAACACGAGTTGCAGCGCACCTGCGCGATGGTCTCGTTCACCATCGCGGTGATCGTATGGAGCGTCTCGCGCTTACACCGGCCGCAGCGCGCGTCGATATCCTTGCCGATGGAAGGCCCGTCGCTGCGCTTCGGGCGCCGGAAGGTGTCATTCATCGTCGTGGCCTGCCTTGCCCTGGCGCCGCTTTCGTTGCGCCTGCGGGCGTTTGATGTGAACGCAATGCGACGTGAGCCCAGTGATACGGCTGCAGGCCTCAGGCGCGCATCCTACGCATAAACGCCCGGCTTCACGAATCGTGGGGTTCGTGCCGGGGAATCGGGCTCAATTGCCGTCGCCGAACGTCAGCACGACCATGCCGACGCGCTGCTCGGACTCAACCCGATCGTGAGTCTGCACGGCGTCCTCCGGGCCAAGCGCCGAGTCCACGACAGGTCGAAGCGTAGCCGGGTTTGAACAGCGAGACGTCGACGCCCACCGCTTCGACCTCGCCGGCGAACTATCCGCCAGTCACCGGCCGCCGGGGTTTGAAGATGCCCATCGCCCGGCGTCGTAGACGACGGCGCGCATCGAGAGCAGCTAGCGGTAGAAGAACTCGAAAGTGCCGCCGTCCTCGTCGTACGAAGTCCACTTTCCGCCGCTATGGGTGTCGCCGATCATCGTCTGGTAGCGCGTCGGGTAGTTGTAGTCGTGGTTGACGATGAGCAGGTGACCGCTCGGACTCGCGCAGTGGCTGTGCCACATCCAGCCCAATGCGTTGCGCCCGCACCAGCGATGCTCGCCCCAGAGATAGCGGCCATTTGAGTTGTTCAGCGATTTGCAGTTGGAGCCGGGCAGCAACTTCGTGTTCGCAACATAGGCCGTACCCACGTAGCGGTGCTTGTTGCAGGCGCTGATCGGCTGGTGCTTGAAGTGCACGAATTTGGCGTCTTGCACGTTGGTGTTCAGGGTCATCACCCAGCGGTTGCGCGTCGCTGAGCTGCTTTCGCTCGTGTGGCTCGGGTTGCCGAACGTCTTGACCATCCACTGCTTGATCTTGCCCTGCGCCGCGCGAGTGATACCGGTGTCCCAAGCAGTTTTGGTGATCTGGGTGCGCCCATTCGGATCGGAATGGCGCATGAACATGGTCCAGCCGCCGCCATCTGAGTCCATGTCGCAGAAGGTCTTCCAGGACTTGATGGGTCCAACGCCGTCCGGGTCGATCCAATACGAGCCGGATTTGGCGGCCGGATGCAGCTGCAGAATCGACTTGCAGGAACCGCCCGGGTTGGCCTGGGTGCCGACCGTCGTGATGGCGAGCGGGAAGAAGTCTTCGCCGTTGCAGATGAACAGCAGCTTGGTGCTGGGCTGGAAGTAAGTGAACGCCGCGTTCTCTTTGGTGCACTTCACCGGCGCTTTTTCGGCCAGCTTGAACTGGATCGCCCCGTACAGTCGCTCGCCGACGACCATCTTGCCGGGCGCCTGGACTTTCTTGCTCGACAGGGTCAGCACGTCGATTTGCCAGCTGTTGATCGCGCCGTCCTTCTTGTTGTCCTTGTAGTGCTGGTCGATCGCCTTGAGGACCCACTTGCCCTTCGGGTTCTTGCCGATCCAGGCGGTCAGGTCGCCGGACACAGGTTTGGTTGGCGCCGGGTACGTCGCCTTGAGCGTGCCGCCCTTGACCGTGCCGCTGCTGAACAGGGTGTGGGCTTTGCCCGCGGGATCGGTGAGCACAAGCCGGAAGTTCTTGAAGGTGCTGTTGGACACGTCGACGGTCACCGAGACGTTCTTGGCGACGCCGCGATCGGGCACGGTGATGGTGCTGGTGACGCCGGGAGGCGAGTTGTCCTGGATCGGAACCGGGGCGGCTGACTTGTCGATATCGACGAACTCGGTGCTCAGTTGGCCGTTGCTGATCTCGTCAAGCCCGTCTTTGGGGAGCGCCTTGGGATCCATTGCAGCCACGCAGTTGAGCGAGCCGTCCTTGTTGATGCCGCGCACCACGTGTCCCGCTTTCGCGCAGGAGCCGCTGATCGTCTGGATGCCTGTGAGCTTGCTGCCGTCGCCGACGAACGCGCCCGCCGCGACCTGCTTGGCGACGATTGTATCCGCGGTGATTTTGCCCGCCTTCAACGCCTTGCCCTTGAGGTCGACGTCGCCATCGAAGGCCATCTCTTTAACCGAAACGCAGCCGGTGCAGGCGAGGTCGAGCGCCTTTGTCGCCGGGCCGCCCTTGGTTGTCGCACCCGCGTACGTGAAGCCGACGTGTTTGGCGGCAACGGCGGTCGACCCGAGCTGTGCGCCCGTCACACAACCGGAGCAGGCGAGCTTCGTCGCCGACGCTGCGACCATCGCGAAAGCGACGGAATGCAGCTTCTGCCGGGGAAGCTCGGTGTCTTTGTCGATGCGAACGCCGATCCAGCCCTTGTTGAGCTTCGCCATGACGGCGCCGTCGAGCGGTTTGATGCTGCCGAGCGGGTGGTCGAACACGCCAGACTTCACGCCGACAGGAACGGGTCCTTCAGACCAGACGGCAGCCTTGTCCTTTTCGCCGGCATAGAGGCTGAACGTCATCTTGTAGACGCCATCCGCGACGGCGCCGCCGCCCCCGCGAAGGGTTCCCTGTGTCGCGATCGTAACCGGAACAGCCAGCGCGTTTTGCGCCCCCATGGCCACCGTAGCCGCGATCGCCAGCGCCGAAATCGCGCGGGCCCAATGTGTCTTGCGTGGTGTCATAACGTCCCCCTTTCCTCGGCCTACGATAGCGCTTTCTCGCCGTCGATTCGACCCGTTCACTCGCCTGTGTCCACCGGGCTCCAACCGTGCCACGTTGGCCCGAATTGCCGCAGCCGCCGATGCATGACCGACATCGCTTCGGGGTTGGCGTCCACCAGCACCGCTTGCCGTCCCGCAGTGACCGCCGCCTCTCCCGTCGTGCCGCTGCCAGCGAAGAAGTCGAGCACCCGGTCGCCGGGACTGCTGTGCACGCCGATGATTCGGTCCAGCACACCGCGGGGCTTCTGGGTTGGATAGCCCGTGCGTTCTTTGCCGTTCGTCGGGACGATCGTGTGCCACCAGACATCGGTTGGTGTCTTGCCGCGAGCGGCTTTCGCTTTGCCGACCAGGCCAGGGGCCATGTAGGGGATGCGCGGCAGCTCGTCGTAGTGGAACGTGTAGCGGTGTCGCGTGCGCGCGTACAATAAGATCGTGTCGTGTTTGGCCGGCCATTTGCGCTTGGAACGGCCGCCGAAGTCGTAGGCCCAGATGATCTCGTTGACGAAGTTGTCGCGCCCGAAGATGCCATCGAGCATCACCTTGACGTAGTGCGACTCGCGGAAGTCGAGGTGGACGAAGAGGCTGCCTGTTGGCGCAAGCAGCCGGTGAGCCTGCAATAACCGCGGCCCGATGAACGCTTCGAAGTTGGTGAACGAATCCAGGTAGCTCGCCCTTGAGAGCACCTCCGATCGATAGCGACGGCCGCCAAAGCCAGTTCTGTCGCCGTCCTCGTCGGCCACGGTCTGCAGGCGCGCATGGCTGCGTTTCTTGCCGGTGTTGAACGGCGGGTCGATGTAGATCAGGTCGAACGACGCGTCGGCGAACTCGGAGATCACGTCCAGGTTGTCGCCGAAATGAATGTCGAGCTGCGGCCTGAGCGTCATGGCGGGAGCCTCCCCCGGTTGTCCGTGCCAGCGCAAGGTTGTCGGTGAGGGCGCGAGGTTGTCGATGGGGGCGCAAGGTTGTCGATGAAGGCGCAAGGCTGCCGCGGGTGAGCGGGACGGTGCATCGGTTGAACTTGGGGGTGCCCGACGCCACAATGCCGGCGTCTCATACGTTCGGGAGTTTCGCGATGCCCAGCTTGATCGGCCGACGCCATCTGTTCCGTTTGCTCCTTCCCGTCGCGGCTGCCGTGAGCCTCGGCGCGTTGTCTGGCTGCGGCGGCCCGCAGTCCAAGATGCCCGACTTCCGAGACCAGCAAGTGCCCGTTTCAGGTCTGACCGCCGAGCAGGTTGGCGCTGCGATCGCGAACGGATGCAAGCTCCGTGGCTGGCAGATCGATGCGGCCGGACCCAACACAGTCGCCGCGCAGTACAACCATGGGCGCTTGATGGCTGCCGTGACCATTCAATGGACCGCGACGGCGTACACCATCATGTACCGGGACAGCGCCGGGATGCGCTACAACCCCCATCGCAACTCGATCCACCCGCGCTTCGTGATGTGGATGCGCAACCTGCGCCGGACGATCAACAACGAATTCCTGCGGCTCGGCGCAAGTCCGCAGCCGATTTAGCCGAGCGCTCGAGACGAGATTGGCTTCAGTCCGCGAAGATCGGCTGCACTTTCCGTCGCAGGCCCGGTTGCGTGGACTTCTCGCTGGTTGCGCCCGCTTTCTTCCGTCGCGGTCGGCGGCGGCGTTCGTCGCGCTGTGCCCTTCGTTTCTCGACGGCGACTTCCAGCGCTTTGACCCGCTCGGCATAGGCGGAGACGTGCGGGGCGAGGGCGGCGGCTTGGCGTGCATAAGCGAGCGCTTCGCGCGGTCGCCGGGCCTGTTCAGAGAGCTGGTTGAGCAACTTCGCCTGGATTTCGGCGGTTGCTTTCGCGGCCGCTTCGGGGTCGAGGCCGACGGTCTTGGCAACCGGGGTCACCGGCGCGGGTGGGGTCGCAGCGGCAATGCCGGAGTCCGCGGCGGTAGATTCAGCGTCTGCGCCGTCCGATACGGTTGATGCAGCCGTCTTCGCGACGTCATTCGGCTGGACCGGCACCGCTGCAGCTGCCTTGCGCGACCCGCCGGCCGAGATGGCGGTCGGGGTGTTCGTGTCCGGCTCGTTGGTGTTCGACTCGTTGGTGTTTTGGGATGCGCCCATAGCGAAGGCGACGACAGCCACAACGGCGACGCCAGCGCCGATCAACCAGGGTGTCATGTTGCGTTTCGGAGCGACCACACCGGTCGTCGGGGCGGCGGCGTCCAGGGTCGGATTGACCAGCTTCGCCGCTCGAGTCGGGGCGATTTCGGCCGAAGGCGGGGCCAGCTGTTCGCGTGGCAGCGGAGTCAGCGGCGCGGCGAGCGTCTCCCCAATGACGTCGTCGGTTGAGACTTCGCCGAGCACGCGATGGCGGGTGGAGCCGACCTGGATCCGATACTGGGGCGTGTCTTTCCAGCGCTCAGCGCGAACCGATCGCAGGGCTTCGCGCATCTGCATCGCGTCCTGGTAACGGTCGTCCCGATCCTTGGCGAGCACGCGCAACAGGATGTCGGCGAACTCCGTCGACACGGGGTCACCGATCGTCTTTTCGCGGGGATCGAGCGGTTCGAGATTGCAGTGGGCATACATCAACGACATCGGGTCGTCGGCGTCGAACGGCATATTCCCCGTGACGGCGACGTACAGGATGATGCCGAGCGCATACATGTCCGAACGCCCGTCGAGCTGCTTGCCCATGATCTGTTCGGGGCTCATGAAGCCGGGCGTGCCGAGCGCGTAGCCGGTTGTCGTGATGTGGTGTTGACCGGCGGTCGCGATGCCGAAGTCGAGGACCTTGCAGACCGTTGCGCCGTCGTGGCCCGTGGTCAGCATGATGTTGGCCGGCTTGATGTCGCGGTGGATCAGCCCCTGCAGGTGCGCGTACTGAAGGCCCTGGAGGACCTGGATCGCGACGTCGATCGCCCATGGCTCCGGAAAGACGTTGCGTTTGTCGATCTCGGCTTCGATCACGTCCTCGAATGTTGCGCCCGAGAGCAGCTCCATCGCGAGGAAGAGCGGACCGTCGACGGTCTGGCCGACGTCGAACACGCGGACCACGTTGGGGTGGTCGAGCCGTGCCGTCATCCGCGCTTCGAGGAAGAAGCGCTTGACGTGGGCGTCGCGCTTGGTCCCGTCGCCGCGGGCCATCATCACTTTCAAGGCGACGGGTTGGTCCGTCCCCGTGTGTCGCGCGGCGTAAACGGCGCCGAAGCCGCCTCGTCCCAGCGTGCCGGTGATCCGATAGCGGCCCGAGATCACCTCGCCGGGTTTGTAGCTGGTTGCTTCGCGCTCAAAACCGCTCTGGACGACGGTCGATGCGCCATCGTTTCCACAAAACTGCTCGGCCGTCTCCGTCCCGCAGACGGGGCAGATTCGAAGGGCGGCGGCTGGCTCGGGCTGAGGCTGTGGCTGCTGGTCGTTCATACGGCGTCGGGTCGTTCGTTCGCAAACGTACTCGGCGACTTGGCAGCGGGCAACATCGAGCGGGCGTGCGCGTGTGCGGCCGTGTTTCACCCCGCCGGAAACCAAGCCTGTCGCCGGTCACCTGCGCGTGTAGCGAATGACCGTCAGCTTGTGTTTGCCGTGTTCATCAAAACTGCCGATCTCCTCGGCGTCGAAGTTGCGGCGCAAATGCGACTTGATTCGGCTGAAGACGTACCGGTTGCTGCGGAAGCTGCTGTCGATGAGGTAGACCTTGCGCCACTCCTTGCTGTCGAGCCTCGCGGCGATGTTCGAGTCGTAGTCGCCGGGCATGAACGGACGGTCCGGAAAAGCGAACCAGAAGTCGTTCATCCCAACCACGGGCAGGCCATCGTCCGGCACCAGCTTCTGCAGCGTGGGGACGGACGCTCCCGGGACGTATTCGGGATACTTCGTGTAGCGGCCGTGCGCCTGGTAGACGAACGAGAGCAGCAAGAGCACGAACGCGGCGCGCGCGATCTTCGCCCTTCCGAACGCGTGCACCGCCATCACGGCAAACGCAGGAAACGCCAGCGCGGCATAGAACCCGTTGGGTCGCTTGTTCAAGAACGCCGAGATGACGACGCACACGACGGCGAGCATCGGAAAGGCGTTGTCGCGCCAAAGTCGCTGCTGCAGCCAGGCGAACGCCGCGAAGACGAAGATCAGCAGCTCGTACTTGGAGTGCCACTTGAAATGGCGATCGAGATACGTCCATTCCTTGCGTTTGCCGGCCGCGAAACTCGCGCTGCCCTTGAGCACGCGGACCAGCTCGCCGGACGCCAGCTCTTCCCAATGCAGCGCGGCATACCATCCCACGCCGATGCTGCAACCGAGCACGAACCAACCGACGTCCTTGGCCGTTCGTCGCTTGTCGGCCAGGTACCGCTGCGGGTGCGCGAGCGTCCACGCGAGGATGTAGAAACACGCCGTGATCGCCATCGGGTGCGTCTCGGCCCCCGCCGTCGCGAGGATGCCGGCGAGCAGGTAGCGGCCGCGGGCGAATGCGAACAAAGCGGCCCCGATCCAGGCCAGCACCATCGCTTCAGCCCTGCACAGGCAGCCCGCCTCGACGATCTTGTCGAGCATCACCATCGAGAACGCGAGGATCAGGGCGCGCTCGCGGGTCCACCTGAGCTCTCGAGCGACGCCGTACCACAGCCCAGCGGACAGCCACACAAACGCCGTGGACATGCGCAGGGCGTTGACACGTGACCAGCCAGCCACCTCCAGAAACGAGCCGTAGATGAACTGCAGCGCCTTGCCGAAGACAATCGTGTACGTGCCGTCGCGGAACACCGTGTCGGCGTCTGTTCCGTTGTTGACGAGGTTGTAGGCCCAGCTCATCACCCAGGCATCGTCCATGAAGTGGATGTAGTAGCGGCCGTGCTGCACGGCGTACCCGACGACGGTGACGACAGCGACGAGCGCGAATGGCCACAAGCGTCGCCACGCCGTCGGTTCCAAGCGCGTCTCGGTCCGGTCCGAAGCCATGGCGTCGGAGCCGCTGTTTCGTTGCTCGTCGATGGCCGGGTGCACGGCCTGTCACTACACGATGACGGCACCCAGCAAAACCCTCGCCGTCAAAGCAGCGCGGGCGGACTTCAGCAAGGGCGCGCGCGATTCTTCGCACGGATCTTTCTACACTGCCGGCCCGCGGTCGCTTGTTTGCCCGCCGCCTTTGCTTGACCATGAGCACATGCCGCTGACCACGCTCCATGAAATCACCACACGAGCGTTTGTTCTGAGCGCTGTCGCGATGATCGGTTGTGCAGCGCCGCCGCCGCAATCGGCGTTCGAAAAGGCGCTCGCTGCGAAGAAGGCCAAGCTCGCAGGCGGGCTGGCGGACGCGACGACGTCCGATGATGCTTCGGCGTCCGGTGATGTGGACGACGGCGACACACAATTCGATGTGGCCACGGCGAAAGATGCCGGCGGCAGCTGCATCGTGGGCGAACCGTGCAAGGCCGACTGCAAATCGCACGGCGGCTTCTACACAAAGGACGTCTCGCTGGGCTCCAAGTCCCTCAACGGGCCACTGGTCGCCGCTCTGCCGGGAACGAAAGACCACTTCGCCATCGCGGGTGGTCTCGCCAATCAATCCAATGGCGACGTCGGTGTCGTTCGCTACAGCGGTGGCGCGATAGCGCAATGGGGAAGGTCATTCGACGGCGCGGGCACGGCCGGTAAAGAGGACGTTGCCTTCGACGTCGTCGCGACCCAGGACGGCAAAATCATCGTCGGGGCGGTCCTCGGAGCGAGCAGCAGCGCCTTCAGCGACGGCGACATCGGCGTGGTCGTGTTCACGTCCGATGGCAACAAAGCCGGCGCCGCCGTCGTGGATTCGTGGCCCGGCAAAACCAAGCCGTCCTGGCGTCACCAACCGAGCGTCACGGCGGTCATCACCGGGCGGGCTGCAGTTGCCGTCGAGTCCAGCAACGCCGGCAAGGCCGGTTGCGCGATCGCGGGCTTCGATCTCGCCAAGATCGCGTTCGACGACCCGGTCAAGAGCGCCAAGACAACCAAAGCGACGTCGTTCACACGTCGCATCGGCGCCAACTTCAAGGGCGACGCCTATGCGGCGCAATGCCGGCCACGTTCATTGTTCGCGAGCACCGGCACCGGCGCTCCGAGGATGGCGCTGTTCGCCACGATCGAAGCTGAATTCATGCCGGTGAAGTCCGCGGGCGTCATCTTCTGGCTCGATCCGGACACCGGGTCGATCGAAAACCGCGTGGCTCTGGGCACATCGAAAGGCGAACGCGGAGTCGCTGCGTTCGCCGCGGGCAACGACATCATCGCCCTGACGACGCCCGGCGAGAACCCAACCGCAGTGATCATGCGCCGTGTTTCCGCTCACGGATCCATGCTCTGGCGCGGGCGCGTTGCCTCGCCGCTCTCGCTGCCAATCGGATCCATGGGCGTCGCTGCGGGCAACGACGTGTGGCACGTGTCGTCGCGCAACGGACAGAACCATCGCGGGCTGGACCTGTGGCTGGGCGCCGGACTTGCGGTCAAGAGCCGCTGGACTCGAGTCCCCCCGACGCCGACGTTCGACGCCGCCTGGACCGAAGGCAACGTCTTGCTGCGCACACAATCAGGCGGACAGTCGCGGTTGGTTCGCTCTGACGCGTTCGGCAACACCGATTGCCCCGGCGTGTGTCAGAAGGACGGGCAGGGCGCCTCGTGCGTTCCTGCGTGCGCCGGCAAGGCGGCCAAGGCCTGTGACGACGGCAACTCGTGCACGCTCAACGATTGCGGCGCCAAGGGTTGCACCGCCGATGGCGCAACGCTCGTGGGCAAGGCCTGCGAAAGCGCCGATGGATGCGTCTTCGAACCGACGTGCAACGGTACCGCCAATCCGGTCTGCAAGCCGGCCGCGAGCGGCAAACTGATGCGGTTCGAGACGAAACTGTCCGACAAAGTCGCGGCGCTGGGCGGCAACCACAACAGCGGACATGTTGCCGGTGTGCGCGACCAGGGCACGAACGGCATGTGGCTCGGCGGCACCTTCGATGACGGCGGCATCTCCCGTGGGCGCGTCGAGTTGGTCGATGCGGTCGGTGGCAGCAAGCCGGTGGTGGCCAGCGTTATTGGCCTGCCCAAGGACGCGACAAGTTCGGTCATGGACGTGGAGATGGCGACGGGTGGCGGGGTTGTCGTCTGCGGCGATTTCGGCACCGCGCCCGGCGGCAGCGGCGGCAAAACCAAGGGCGGTGCATTCGTCGCGCACTGGTTCAACGACAACGGAACGCCCAAGAGCCTGTGGCAGACGTCGATGGACGACGGAACGGGCGCCCCTTGGCGGTGTCGCGCGGTCGTGTCGACGTCGGCGGGTCACGTTTGGACTGCGCTGCGCGCGGACGGAGCGGGCGCTGCAACCGTTCTGCGGCGCCTGATTCCCGGCCCTGGTGGCACGGCCACATACGAATCGCCGTTGGCCCTCCCCAAGTCTGCGAAGGACTTTCTGCCACGAGACGCCGCAGCGCTGTCTCGGGGGCGCGTGGCGGTCGCCGGCTACGGCAAGTCGCCCTCGTATCCGGGCAAGCTCGCTGTGTTGTTCAAGGGCACAGCAACGGCTCCGCCCCAACAGCTGTGGTTCACCGCGGCGAATGGGCCCGCGCTCAGCGAGCATCCTATCGGTCACGCGGTAGCACCGGCCGGCAGCGGCTTTGTCGTCCTGGCCGGATTCAAGTCGCCCAAGGGCTACGCGGACATGTCGCTGGTCGTGGTCGACGCCAAACTCAAGCTCAAGTATCTGCGCCACTACCGCACGCTGGACATTCCGAGCTTCGGGCTTGCGTCGACCCAGGGACTCTCGATTCAGCCGGTCGACTTGACGCTGTCGGGACGAGGCGTGGTTGTGCTCGCCAACGCCGTCAACGCCAAGCCCGGCCAGGAGCACGACGTCTCGACCTGGATCGTACGCACCGACGCCAACCACTTCGCCGCGTTGTCCACGCGTCCCGGGCACGCCGCGATGTACAAGGGATCTTCCGGCAGGCGTTTGCTCGGTCGGGCGGTGGCGGCGCACGTCGACGGCAGTATCGGCATCGCCGTGGCTGAAGCGCCCGCCCCTGCTATCGGCACGAAGGCGCCTGGCACACCCGTTCTCCTCAAACTCGGCCCGCACGCGTCCATGCCGCCGTCATGCGCCGGCTGCAACGCCGATTGTTCGGCCACCAACACCTGCGAGAGCTACGACTGCGCACCCGCGGCGACAACAACGTGCAAGCGCCGCAAGAAGGACCAGTGCAACTTCTGAAGTGCAGCGCGGTGTCGGCGCCAACGAGCTTGAACGACGCTGCTACCAGCGCATGACGACCGTCGCGCCGCGCCTTTGCGGGATGAATGTCACGCGGTCCGAGCCGGTCAGCGCTGTCGCGATGCCCCAGCCGATAGCCACGCCGCCGACGACAGCCGTGGCGATACCGGCTGCGATGTAGTTGTTCGTGCTCGCGGCGAACGCCTCGGCGTCTTCAAACGTCATCAGGTCGTCTTGCGGCGGCGTCCCGTCGTCGAGCGGCATGTGTTTGTCGCGAATTGTCGTCCATTGCGACCAGTTGTCCCACGCGATGTAGCCACCGGCCCCGACCGCGGCCACGCCCAACGCAACCGACGCCCAGCCGGCCCAACGTGGCATCACGGCGGCGCTTTGGACGTTCGACTCCGGCACCTGACCTGGCTGCGGCTTGACCGTGACCGACGTCTCCGGCGGCTTGTGACCGAGCCTGCGTTCGCGTTCGGCCGACTCTGCGGCCTCTTTTTTTGCCTTGTCTTCCGCAGCTTTACGGCGCGCTCGCGCTTCGGTCTGCAGGCGTCTTTCGGCGGCGGCGCGCGCCTTGGATTCGGCGGCGAGACGACGCGCGAGCTCATCGGCTCGGGCGGCTTTGATCTCGGTCAGCCGCTGCAGCGCCTTCTTCGCCACGGGATGTTTGGGATCGCCGATCAGCTCAAGACAGCGACGGAATTGGGCCTCGGCTTGCTCGGTAAGCCCGTCCCGCTGTCGGGCTCGTGCCGCGCTGTACAGGTATCCCGGTTGCTCCGGATCAGCGGCAAACGCCGAGTCGTAGAGCTTGGCGGCCATCTTGAAGTCGCCCTTGTCGAGCGCGTGGTGGGCCGCAACGGACAGGATCGCGGCCTTCTCTTTTTGCGCGGCGCTGACTTTCGCATGGGCCTGCTGCGCCAACGACATCGACGCAACCACCGCGAAAACAACGGCAACCGCTCGGCACCAAGAGCGCGGTCCCGAACGCGAATTCACAGCAGCGAGCGAGGGCGACGGCGACATGCAACCAGCGTAGCATGCACGCTCCACGAAGGGAGCTTCCGGCTCCAAGCAATAGGAGTGGCTCGATGAAGCGCCCGTGGCTGGCGACGACGCAGATCGATGTCGATGTTGCTCGGCGTTTGGTGGCGACGCAGCAGCCGGCGATGCCGCTGGGCGCAGCTCGCCTATGGATTGGACATCGGCGACGAGGCGCTGGTCTCAATCGGCGCCCAAGCCATCGATTTCGCGAGGTCAGGCTGAGGCGGTCAGGGCGGCGGTGTCGGTGCGGGGCTCGAATTCCTCCCACCCAAAGTGCTCCGGATACTCGCGCCAGGGGCCTTCACAGCGCGCTTTCCACGTGCAGGTCGAGCACGTCGGGCCGCGCAGCTTGCCCTGGTCGAAGCGGTACTGTTCGTAATTCTCGATGCGCATATCGCCGTCCACAATCGCGGTGGCGGGCATGATGGCTTCGGCGCAAAACCGCTCCAATCCGCGCAGCAGGCAGTAGGGGACCGCTTCGGTCATCATCCGCATGCCGGCCTGTTCACCGATCAGCAGGGCCTTGCGCAACATCGGCATGACCGCGCTGTAGCGGGGCACGACGTGGCGGAAATGCGTCCCCGCCGAACCGACCGCGTGCACAAAGGCGAACTGGGCCTGCGGCACGCCGAGCTTGACGAAGAGTCGCGCCATGTCGGGAAGCTGACGGTAGTTCTGCTGCAGGATCACGCTGTTGAGGACGACGCGTGCGCCGCGCTTTCGGGCCTGCACGATGCCCTTCACGGTCTGCTTGAACGCCCCTTTCGCGCGCACCAGGCGATCGTGGGTCGCTGCATTTGCGCCGTGAAGGGCCGGGGCGAATTCGGTGACTCCGGCCTCGATGAGCTCGTCGACGAACGGCGCATAGCTCATGCGGCGGCCATTGGTCTGGACCTGGATGCTCCGATAGCCAAGGTCTCGCGCGTGCCGAATCATCTCGACAAGGTCTTCCCGCAGCGTCACCTCGCCGCCGGTGAAGACGACCGCGTCGCAGGACGACGCATAGGCCTGCAGTTCTGCCCTCAGCTCGTCGCCGGTCTTGTCCTCCACATGTTCGCGCTTGTCACCCTGCACGCAAAACACGCAGCGGTTGTTGCACTGGAACGTGAACTTCAGATCGAGCCGGCTCATGTTTTTCCTCTCGCCGCCGCGCAGCAATCGGGGGGGGACAGCGCCGCGTAGCTGCCAAGCTAGGAACGGCGGCGTCCATCTCATCGACGCGGTGCGCATTCCGACGTTTGAACGGGCGCCTCGACGCCATTGCACCGTTGAAAGACCGGCTCGCAGCGCCTTGCATGAAAGAGACCGCCCCCGGAGAACCGCAGTGCGCGTTGTGTTGATAAATCCGGCTTACCAGCGTCGTATCGAGGCGCTGGCTCAGACCACTGTCGCCCCGCCCATGGGGCTGATGTACCTTGCCGGCGCGCTGCAGCGAGACGGGCACAACGTCGCCATCGTGGACGCCAACGCGCACGGCTGGACGCCCGCAAACATCATCGGCGACGGCACGTGGCGCGGCGCCGACCTCATCGGCATCACAGCGACGACGCCGACGATCCACGTCGCCTACCAAATCGCGACAACGCTGCGGATCGCAGGCTACGGGGGCGTCATCGGTGTCGGTGGCCCCCATGTGACCGCGCTCCCGGAGGGCACGCTCAACGACTGCAAGGCGCTGGATTTCGGCGCGATTGGGGAGGCGGAGAGCACGCTGATCGAGGTCATGGAGGCGCTCGAAGAAGGCTCGCCTTTGACCACCATCGCCGGCCTCGTGGTGCGGACCGACGATAAGGTTGTGCAGACCGGTCCGCGGCACGCCCCCGACAATGTCGACACACTCGCGCCACCCGCGCGGCATCTCGTCGACGATGACCTCTACATCTCGCCGGACGGACGTCGATTCGCAGTGGTGGTGGCGTCCCGCGGTTGTCCCGCGCCGTGCACGTACTGCCAGGTCCCGCGGATGTTCGGGAGGATCACGCGTCGTCGCAACCCCGTCGCTATCGCTGACGAAGTGCAGCAGCTCGCCGACCAGGGCGTCACGTTTATCGATTTCATCGACGACACCTTCTCGTGGAGCCGCCGATGGGTTCTGCAGCTGTGTCACGAGTTTCGGCAGCGCAAGCTCCATGAGCGCGTCAAGTGGCTGTGCCTGACCCGCGTCGACCGCGTCTCGCCCGACCTCTTCGAAGCGATGGCCGCCGCTGGCTGTGTACGCGTTGAAATGGGCATCGAGTGCGCCAGCTCCGATGGGCTGGACGCGCTGAAAAAGGGCATCGACATCACGCACGTGACGCACGCGTTCAAGTGGGCGCGGGACGCTGGTATCGAGACGCTCGCGTTCGCGATGATCAACGTGCCCGGCGAGTCGTTGCGCGACATTCGCCGGACCGAGAGGCTGCTGAAGCGAGTCGAGCCGGACTACCTGCAGTTGACCATCTGCACGCCCTATCCCGGGACCGCGCTGTATACCCGTGCTCGTGCCGAAGGCCGCCTCCGCACGGACAGCTTCGCTGACTATCGATTCATGCGCGAGGTCGTGCTCGACAACGGTGTGCTGACGCCCAAAGAGGTCAAAAAGGCGTGGCGAGACGTTCAGCGACGCTTCTGGCTGCGGCCCAAGCGGGTCGCCCACGTTGTCAAACGCGCCGTCTCCGACGCCGGGCCGGTTGCGACGGTGCGCATGATTGGCAAGGCCGCCGAACAGCTGCTGTGACCGCTGTCCTTGTACCCGATGAGCTGGGGCCGCCGATCGCGCTGATGTTCAGCGGCGGCTTGGATTCGAGCGCCGCGGCGTTGTCGCTCGCCCCCCGTCACCGCGAGCTCCACCTGCTCACCTATGCCAACGGTTTTGGCCACTTCGGCCAGCAACGGAGTCGCAATCGTGTCGCCGCGATCCGCCAAGCCCTCGGCCAGCAGGTGGGGGAGCGCATTCACCACTCCGTGCTGTCGACGCGCGACCTGATGCAGCGCCTCGTCGTGGACACAGCCGCCCGCGATTTCGCGTCCTTCCGCAGCGGCTTCATCTGGTGCATGGGCTGCAAGCTCGCCATGCATGCCCGCAGCGCGGCGTACTGCCAGGAACACGGCATCACAACAATGGCGGACGGCAGCAACTCGGGCACAGACGAGATGGTGGAACAGTCACTCTTGTCGCTGTCGATGGTGCGAGCCTTCTACGCCGGCTTCGGCATCGATTTCATCACGCCCGTCTACGAACAAAGCCGGGATGAGAGCCGCGAAATCCTCGACCGAGCGGGCATGAAAGCGGGCATCAAGGTCCTCGACCGGCACCTCGGCGTGCAACCGACATGTGTGGCCGGCGAGCTGTACTACCTACCGTATTTGTTGTTCAACAAGCGCGTCAAACATGAGGACAAGGTGGTCGGTCGCTACATCCGCGAGAAGCTTCCCATCGCCCGCGAGTTGGTCGCCGATCTGGTACCATGACGCCATGGCAGGCAGCGCGCGATGGCTGGTTTTCGCGTTCTTTGCGGCCGCCAGTTTCGGCTGCAGCACAGGGTCAGACTCGGCGTCGGCTGATGACACCGGCAATTCGGCCGCCAATGATGCTTTTGACGGCGACGCGACCGGGAGCCAGGACGCAGGTTCCGGGGCGGCCGACACCGGCACGGATGCGACGAGCGGATCCGCCGACACGGACGTGACCGACGCTGTAGCCGTCGACGAAGACGCGTCGAACGTCGCCCCCGGCAAAATTCCCGGCGACCTGCAACGGCGAGTTCGTCCTGCCCGCCAAAGTGACCACAAATGCCAAGTCCGTCGCGCTCACGGGCGACTTCCTGGCACCCGCGTGGCCCGCGACGACCAAGGATGGGGCGCTCGACATGGCCTTGAACGCCGCAACACAGAGCTATCGTGTGTCCGTCTCCTTGCGTCACGGCCGCTTGGTTCGTTGCCGCTACCTGCTCATGGTCGCCGGTTCGAGCAAGCCGCTACAGGCAAGTCGGTGAAGTACGGTCTCGGATTTGGCATCAGCGCCCGCCGGGGACGCAAGTACGTGGGGCACGGCGGCTCGCAGCAGAAAGCGAAGACGCATCTTCGCCTCTTTGTCAAAGACCAGCTCTGCCTTGGACTGATGTGCAATTCGTCTTGGGCGAGCACGAGCAAGCTCATCGCCAACCTCGAGGACGCCTTTCGCGCGGCAATGGCCCTCGACAAATGATCGCGCAGAGCTTCTCGGACGACGGCTTCGTTGTTCTGCGGGGTGTGGTCGACGCGGACACGATCGCGGCATTACGGCAGAGCGCTTTGGCGTTTGTTGACCAGGCACGACTCGCCGGTGGGCTGTATCCGGCTGCTGGCGGCCAGGGGCCGGTCTACCAGGTTGTCGGGCCCCATCGACATGTCCCGTCGCTGTTGTCGGCCCTCTGTTCGGCGCGGATTATCGATGCTGTCACGTCGTGTTTGACGACGTACGACCCGGGTTTGCAATCGCGCTCGGACAGGATCCGGGCGCAGCTGCTCCAGGACGCGCTCGTAGTAAAACCGGCGCTTGTTGGCGGCGCCATCGGCTGGCACCAGGACCACACGTACACCGGCTACATCAAGCCTGCCCACGTCGCGTCGATCCGCATCGCGCTCGGTCGTGAAGACGCCGAACATGGCGGTCTGGAAGCGCTGCGGGGCAGTCACCGCTGGGGGATCGCGCGCTGGGACGGCTTCGGTACAACTTCGCTGCACGACGACGAACTCGAGGTCGCACGGCGCCAGCTCGGCCCCGAGACGATACAAGCTTCGCGCGCCGCCATTGACCTCGACCCCGGCGACGTGTCGATACACCACTGTTTGACGTTTCACCGAAGCGTCGCCAACCGCGCCGACGTGCCGCGCCTGACCCTGGTGGCGCACGTGCTGGACGCCGATTGTGTCGTCGACGAGAGCGCGCTCACCGCCGATCAGCTCGCCCGCTACGATCGCTTGCCCAGCGGGAACCTGCACCCGCTTTCCTTCCCCATCCTGAATCGGACGCTCCGATGACCACGACCAACGACCGGGCTCGTTTCGAGCAACTGCAGGCCCAGTTGCAGCCGCAATGGGAGGCCGTGTTCAGCGATCCCCTCGCGTCGCGGACCGTCGTCATCGCCCCCAGCCTGAGTTTCCCCGAGGAGGAGCTGCACCGCCTTGGGTGAAAACGTCAGGAGAACCACGCCGCAGGTGGCCCGGTCGAGGCGCTGCACGAGCCACACATTCTGCCCGAGCGTGTCCCGCGCCGCCTGGATCAACGCCCGTTCGCTGCGCCCGGCCCATTTCGAGTTGTGCGACAACATGCCCGAGGGTTTGACGACCGCCGCGGCGCCTTCGTCGCGCCACAGACGTCGATTTGGGTCACTTGCAGGCGCCTTTGAGGCAGGTCTTGCCGGCCCCGCACATCGCGTTGTCAGGCAGGCCTTTGTGGATGCAACCGTCGACGTTGTCGCAGAGCCCGACGGTGCACGCGCTGCCGTCGTCGCACGCTGTCGGCAGCATATTTGCGCACTTGGCGCCGTACTTGCACGACGCGTGGCCCCAGCGATCGGTGCGCATGATGAGCATGTCGGCGCCGCCCTTTTTATCGGGCTGTCCGTACACTTCGCCGGCGATGAGGAATCCGTGGTCGGGCAGCTGCACGATATCGTAGCCACGCGCGGTCGTTCCCTTGTGCTCATCGACGAATTTGCGCGTGAAGAGCCGGCTACCGTACCGATTGAGGCGCAGCAGCAAGGCGTCGCTGCCGTTGGTGCTCGATTTGCCGATCAGCGCGAACCCGCCATCGTGCAACATGGCGATCGCAAAGGCCTCCTCGGATTGCTTGTCGCACAGCTCGTGATGCCACTGTTCGGCGCCGGTTTCGTCCAGGGCGACGGCCCAAAGGCACGCATAAATGGTCGCCTTGCCCGCTATCAGCGTCCCGCCGTCGTCACGCAGCGCGATTGCGTTGGCCCGATCGCTGCCGGTCTTGCCGTAGTGTTTGTTCCACCGCGGTTTGCCCTTGTGATCCAGCGCGACCGCCCACATCCCTTTGCCGCTCGCGTACGACTCGCCGGCCGCGACATAACCCGTCTTGTCGGCGACGACATCGCGCAGGTATTCGGAGTTGCTGCCACCGCTGACCGTGCGTTCCCACAGCGGTTTTCCGTCCGGCGTGAGGGCCTGCAAACGCCCGTCGATTCCGCTTGTGTTGGTGCCCTTCGTGAATCCAGCGGCGACGATGGCGCTTTTGTGGCCTGCGGTCAGCGCGTAGACGCAGTCGCTGTTCTTGGCGTTGCCTTCGGTGACGGTCCACGTGCCCTTTGCGCCGACTTTGCCGTCCTTGTCGGCGCGGACGATGTACATGTCTCGGTAGCCCGAGTCCTTTTCGGCGATGCACCCGCCGATAACGAAGCCGCCGTCGTCCATCCCGAGCGCATCGCGGCCTTCGGTGCTGGCCCCGCCCCCGTAGCTGCGCTGCCAGATCTTGTTGCCGTACTTGTTGATACGCAGCAGCGTCATCGTGTCGGCGCCGCCGTAGATGTCGACGGTGGCGGCGATGGCAAAGCCGCCGTCTGAGGTCGGGATGATGGCCTCGGCCGTGTCCTTGTCGGCGCTGCCAAACGTCACGGTCCAAATGCCATCTTTCGCGCCGCCGCACGGCTTGATGAACGGAACGCCCGCGTCGGTTGCGCTCGCATCACCTGAGCTGACGTCAGCGGTTGTCGATGAGTCGTTCGCAGCGGCGCTGTCGGTGGACGCCGTGTCGTTTGCTCCTGCGTCCTGCTCGCTCGCGTCCGCCAGGCGGTTGGTGTCCCTGGTGCCGTCGTTGGCGTCCTCTCCCGCAAAATCCCCTTTGACCGGATCGGACGACGGACAGCCCGCAGAAAACGCGATTCCGCACAGCAACGCGACGGCAACCAGGGTCGGATATGGCGCGGTGTGGCTCACTTTGTCTTCACAGTAATCACTTATGCCCAACCTTCGTTACAACGCCTTCCGCGACGACTTGGCTTCCCTCTCGTACCTCGAAGCGCGTGCCAACTTCCATCGCGATTCTGTACGCGAGACTCAACGAAGCCGGCCCTGACTTGCCCGGCGCGATGGGCGCCTTGGTGGGTTTGAGTTCGGCCCCGCTCACGGCCGCGTTCCAGAATCGCACCATCGGCTTGTAGCCTTTGCCGATCACCTTGGCGCGGCCACCGGCGGCTGTTTTTCGATGTGCGATTGTCGCCGAGAAGTGGCTGTACGCGCGCATCGAGCCCGGCGCCGCCAACACCTGCCCGCGCTTGATTTCGCCTTTCTTCACGCCTTGGAGCAACATCCCGACATGGGTTCCGGCGAACGCGCTCTTGAGGATTCGTTTGGCCGCTTCGAGCCCGAGCACGCGAACCTTGCGAGTCTTGTCGAAGCCGACGATCTCCACGAAATCGCCCTTCGTGACCGTGCCACGCAGCACTTTGCCCGTCGCCACAACGCCGCGACCCTTGATGAAGAAGCCGGCCTCGACCACCAGCATGAACCGCGCCCTGGCCGCCTTGGCCGTCGCCTTGGTTGCCGGCGCCTCGGACAGCTCGCCGACGAGCCCCGTGACCGTCTTCTCGACCCACTTGCCAAACGCGGCGCGGTGCATCTTTTCGAGGCCAGCCGTGTCAATCGTGCGTTGCTCGTAGTCGGCGCGTTTGCGGGTGGCGGAGTACGCGAGCGCTTCAGTGCTCACCGTCACGCGCATCGTCGGTTGCAGGGCCGCGATGCGCGCTTTGAGGGCCTGGAGATCGGCGGTCGCGAGCGTCTTTCCCTTGGTCGCGAGGCGTTTGACCGTCATACCGCTGACGAGCTGCTGGACCCGATCGTCGCGCATCGAGTCGACAAATGCGTCGGCACGCTCCAGCGACATCGCGATCTTGGCGCCATCGTCGCCGGGCAGTCGCCGCCCGAATTCGCCGCGGAGTTGGCGTCGAATCGACAGCTTGAAGGGATCGATCGCGGCCCGCAACGCCCCGCCCCAGCGAGGCATCTTCGCCTTGGCGGTAGCGCTCTTTTTGCCGGTCAGGATCGCGCGCAGCTCATCGGCGCTGAAGAAGCCACTGATCGCGGCCTCGAGTCGGGCTCCGATGCGTTCGTTGACCAGCGCCTTGAGTCGTTTGTCGAGCCACCTTCGATCGGCCGGCGTGAGGTCCCCGGCCTTGAGGACGGGCGCATAAACGAGCACCAGGTACAACGCGGTCGCGTCACCCAATGACTTGAAGAACGCCGCGTCGACCACGCGCTTTTGGGTCTGGACAGCCAACCTCCGAGCGAGGATCTTCGCGCTCGCTTCATGGGCAGGGGAGGGCTTGTCCGGGGACTTCTTGGCGCCCTCCGCCTTGGCGGATTGTACCGCCGTGATCTTGGGCGCTGCGCCGGATTTCTTGCCGGCTTTGTCGGAATCCTTGCCCTTGCAGGCGATGAGCAGCACGGCCACGGCGAGCGCGTAGACGAGGCTTGAAGAGGCGCGGGTCATCGAAGCTCCGGGCGCGGGTTGCAACGTCGCCAACGATGCCCGACGGCACCGTGTTCTGTCACGAAGACGGCGGCATGGTGCATTTTCATCGCCGCCGGGAACAGCGGTTTGCTATGATCGGTTGAAGCTGTCCGCCCGGACCTGGGCGATACCCTGCACAACTGGCGAGCCGCGCAGCCCGCGCACCGCCTGGAGCCCACCATGTTCAAGCGCATTGTCGCCGCCGGCGTTATCGCCATTTTCGCGGTCGCCGCCACGCCCGCCATCGCCTGCCCCGGCGCCAAGTCGAGCCAGACAACGAAGAAAGACAAGGCACCCAAAAAGAAGACAGTCGCCAAGAAGAAAGCTCCCAAGCAGGTGTAGTCGTCACGTCGGCGTCAACCTGCTATTGGAGATTCCCGTGAAGCCAGCACGGGATGGCCATGTCGCCAAAGCTCTCGCCATTGCGTATTCGCGTCGTCGCGATGCGGCTTGCGATCGCCGTTGTCGCGGCGAGTCTCTCCGGATGTCCCAAAGACACCGACGTCGCTGAATTCGGCGGCAACGGATCGGCAGGCGATTCCGGCTCCCTCCTGGACATATCCGGCGGTGACTCCGGTGCCGTTGACGCGGCCACGACCACCGATATCGGCGCCGCCAACGACGTCAAGTCCGCCAGCGACGCGGTTGCGGCTGGCAAAGATGCCAGTGCGGCGCAGGACACGGCCTCGGCAGTGGTGGATACCGGTTCGGAAGCGGACGCGGGCTCGCCGTTCGATATCGGCCCCAAAGACGCCGGCCCCAAAGACGTGGGGGCGTCCAAGAAGTGCAAGTCCCCCACGGACTGCGACGACGGAAATCCGTGCACCGCGGACGGCTGCAACCCCGCAGCGACCGGCGCGACCAAGAAGGGCTGCATCCACGACGCGATTTCGGCGTCATGCTCCGGGTCCCCGTGCACCGTTGGCGACAAGTGCGTCGCAGGAGCGTGTGTGGCGGGGCAGGGCAAGCTCTTCGTCAAGGCCTACCCCGAGTTCGGACACGTCGACGCCATCGGTCCTGCGATTCCCGTCCAGGGCGGCGGCATCTCGACGGTCCTGTCGACATATGACAAGCAGACCGGCGCCCGGTGGGGTTGGTATCTGCGCACCGACGAGACCGGCAAGATCGTTCTCAAGTCGACGGTCCTGTCGACGGCGTGGAACGGCCTGTACGACCTGGCTCCGGTGCCGACCGGCGGGCTGCTGTTGGGCGGTTCGGCGTACACCGCCTCCGGCGCCTACAACGCGTGGCTCGTCCGCCTCGGCGCCAATGAAAAGCAGGTCTGGCAGAAGACCTACGGCGGCAAGGCTCCGGGCAGCGTCGCCGAGTCGCGGACGGACGGCAGCCACGTGTTTTTCGCCGGGCATATCCAGCAAAACGGCAACTGGAGCGGCTATATCGGCAAGGTCGAGCTCGCCACCGGCAAGGAAGTTTGGGCGAAGCCAGCGGGCGGATTGAAAGCCGATCTATTGATGTCGGTGCGGCCGTGGAACGGGGGCGCGGTCGCGGTCGGCGTGTCCGAAAACGGCACGCTTGGTGACAAAGACCTCTGGCTGCTCCGCGTGGACGGCACCGGCAAGCCGACTCAGCACCTCTACTTCGGCGGCAAGGCCCACGACGAAGGCCGACAGCTCGAGATCTACCCGGACGGGTCGGTCCTGCTGTTTGGCAATACGCAGTCGATCGGCAAAGGCGGCGTGGATATGTGGGCGATGCGCGTCAGCGCGGCAGGCAAGCTCACCTGGCAGACCACCATCGGCGGCGTCGGCAACGATTGGTTCTCGCAGGCCGTGCTCGATCAAACCGGCGCTAGCCTGTTCGGTTCCACGATGACCGGTTTGACGTCGCCGCGTCCGTGGCTCGTGCGAACGGGGCCGGGCATGGTGCCGCTCTGGAACAAGACGATCGACACCGGGGCCGAGAGCTACGGGCGCGCGCTGTTCGCCGAAACAAGCGGACGAACCACGTTGTCGATGTGGAAGGGCCAGGGCGGAACCAACACGGCGATGCTCGCCCGCGTCAACGCCTGGGGCCATTCGACCTGCAAAGCCGCCGGCAGCTGCGCCACCAAGTCCCCGAAGTCCTGTGCCGACAGCGATCCGTGCACGGTCGACAGCTGCTCGCCCAAGGGGTGCGTGCACCACAAAGCGCCCGACAATGCGTACTGTGCGATCGGCAAAGTCTGCAAAGCCGGCCAGTGTAAGCCTTTTTGATTGGGTAGGCCGTTTTGACTGGGCACACCGTTTTGACTGGGCACACCGTTTTGACTGGGCACACCGTTTTGACCGGGCACACCGTTTTGACCGGGCACACCGTTTTGATCGGTGGAACCGTGCTCAGGCGGCGGCAGGTTCGTCCGCATCGCGATGCACGGTCGCGGGCGAAAACGCAGGCAGGCATACCGCGATGTATTCGGCGCCCTCGTCGCCGGGTGTGCTGTAGCGGATCCACTCGCCGGCGTGCGCGATGATGCCCTGGCCGGCGTGGACGTCGACGTGGCCGCCGTCGTGTTCGACCCGCAAGCTCCCGCGGAGGACGACCGTGTACTCGTCGAACTCGGGGCGCTGGCCGGGCTCGACCCATCCGCCGGGCGAGCGCATGTGGGCGACGCTGAGGGCGGTGGTGCCGGTGTTGACTGCGCCGATATACTCGTCGATGAGTTTGGGCTTGTTGCCCGCGGCTTCGATGCGTGTTGGTGATGCGACCAGGGTGGGCATGACGACCTCCGTTGCCCGGACATACACGATCGCGTTGGGCGTGGCGACGCTCTTTGTGCTCGGCGCTGGCTGTAGCGACGACGGCGCGGCACCGGACGAGAAGAAGACGGTCGCCTCAAATCCAGAATGTGGGCCGCTGGGGACGCGCGAAGATGGCTCGTGCTGTCCGGCAGGGTCGGCCTATGTGCACGCCGACGACACGTGCCTCGCCGTTGGGCCGCCAACCTGCGCGACAAGCATCTTCGCATCCCCCAGCACGTGTGTTCCTTCTTGGTGCTGGGACCGACTCGATGGCGGCGACAAGCCCTGCACCACGGGCGCCGACTGCCGCGTAGTCGGTCGCGTTTGCACCGCCCAGGAGCTGTCTGCTGGCCAGGGTTGCGCGGCCGGAACCTATCCGGATGCGAAGGGGGGCTGCCACGCGGCCGGCGCCATGGTTGCCGATGCGAGTCAGCCAGCGGCGCCCAAGCCGTTCATCTTCGACCAGGTCTGCCCCGCGGGATTCGCCGTTGACCCGTCGATAACGCCTGGCGCCGGCCAGCTGCCTCGATGCGCGCCCAAGGCCGACGCGTGCGGCTCGACACCGTTTCCCAAAAAGCACAGTGGCGACGGCCAGCCGTTCACGACGACGCTCTATGTGTTGGATTCGGCCGCCACCGGCGGCGACGGCTCCAAGGACAAACCGTTCAAGACCTTGGCCGAGGCGCTGACGAACGCGTCCGGCCTGACCCTCCTGGTCGTCGGAGAGGGAATCTATACTTTCGGCGCCGAGCTCCCCGCGAACATCACCATCCAGGGCCGCTGCACCGCCAAGACGATCGTCAAGGGCGTCGCCAGCAACACAACCGTCACCGCGACCGGTGTGGGCAAACGCGCTCTGTACGACCTGACGATCACCGGCCCCAACAAGGGTCTGTATGTGCTTGGCGGCGCGACCGTCCATCTTGTGAAGGTTCGCATCAACGGCGCGAGGTCCGCGGCGCTGAAGGTGTCTGGCTTCGACTCGTCGGTCCTGGCCAGCGATCTGCTCATCGACGATACGGGCGAGCTGCTCAAGCCCAAGAACCCGTCGAATTACAAGCTGTTCGGGCGCGGAGCCGAGCTGCTCGACGGCGCCCAACTCAGCGTCGTGCGGGCTCGGATCTGCAACAGTCGCGACATCGCGGTTCACATCTCGGGCAAGGGCACGAAGATGGACGCGACCGATTTCGTCGTGGACGGGACCCGAGAGGTCGCCAAGACAGGCGCTGGAGGCATCGGCATGGCGCTCTTCGGCGGGGCCAAGGCCTCCGTTTCAGGCGGGCGCTTTCACGGAAATCGCACCATCGGCGTGCGGGCTGTCGGAATCGGCACGCTGTTCGACGCGCGCAGGACGATCATCGACCACACGCGCAAGTCCGCCATCCTCCAGGAGGGCGCGTATCACGGCCAGGGGCTCGTCCTCGTGGCGGGCGGCAAAGCCAAGCTCGACCGCGTCCGTGTCAGCCACAACCGGCGCCATTCAGTCGCGGTCGACGGTGGGGAGCTGGTCGCGACAGACCTGCAGATCAGCGACACCGCGCCCGAACCCAACGGCTACTACGGCCGCGCGCTCGTGCTCTTTAACAACAGCGTGGCTCACTTGACGCGAACCCGGGTGCTGCGCAACCGCGGCGTGGCCATCCTGTCGCGGCAGTCCTCGCTGACCGCGTTCGACATGTTGGTGGACGACACGAAGGGTTGGGTGGCGGACAACAAGGACGGCCGCGGTCTCGACATCGGCGAAGGATCCTCGCTGTACCTGACGCGGACCCGGGTCAACGCGGCCCACGACGCCGGCATCTTCGTGTCAGGCGCCGCCGCGAAGGCCGAGTTTCGGGATGTGACCGTCGAAGGAACGCGGCGCGACATCGGCGACAACGTCTACGGCGTGGGCGTGCATCTCGGTGACGGCGCCGTGCTGTCGGCGCAACGCCTGCGCCTGCACAGCAATCGGTATGGCGGCATCGTTGTGCGCAGCGGGGCGTCCGCGAAGCTGTCGGACGTGCGCATCAAGGGCAACCCACAGGACGCCACCGACCACGGCGGGGCCTTTTTGATACGGGCGAAGAGCTCAGCAGATGTGGAGCGCATGGTCATCGACGGCGCGGTCCGGCACGGCATCCTTACCGGTGCGGACACGGAGCTGACGCTGCGGGACGTGCTGATCTCGGACACGTTACCGGGTGGTGAAGGCGGCGGCTTCGGACGCGCTATCGACGCGGAGCATCGCAGCGATGTGCGCCTTTTCGGTGTGCATGTTCGGCGCGCCCACGAGTGGGGTGTGGGCGGATTCGAGCCCGACATACGCGCCGTGGGGATGGTTGTCGAAGGGACGTTGCCCGCCGCCGGAAAGGCAAACCACGGCGAAGGAATCGTCGGGTACACCGAGCTGCAGGAGGGGCCGATGCGCGGTTCGCTCACGATCTCCGCCAGTGTTGTGCGGGGCAATCACACGGCCGGAATCATCGGTTTTCGCACCAAGCTCAAGCTCGACCACGTGGTTGTGGCCAACACCCGGCCGGCATCTTTGACGCGAACCAACCGTGCGACTCGGGAACAGCTCAAACAGCTGCTCGCAGACGGGTTGCTCGTGTTCAACTCGAACGCGGTCGTCACCAGGTCGATCTTCGCCGCCAACGATCGCGCTGGAGCGGTCACATCCGGCGTCGAGGGCATGCGTCTGAGCGGCAGCTATGTCACCACAAATGCGATGGGTGTCGCTCGTATCGGGGCCGCTTCAGCCGACACCGGCGGATCCATCGTCAACGGCAACCGAATCGCCAACTTCGTCACCGGTGGCCTTGTCATCCCCGCCGTTCCCAAGCGTGTCGCGCCCGCTGGCGACTGAACCGCGCAAGCGCCACAACGCGACGCCGCACAGCCCGATGAGGGCCCATTCGCCGAACATGAGGCCGAGCCCTACCGGACCGGGGATGCCGTCGGTCGCGAGCGAAACGAAGCGTCCCGCTGTCAGGCCGACATCGAGGAGCAACGACGCCCAGAGCGCCTGGACCAGCCACGTGCTGCGGATCGCGGCGATGAAATGAAGCGCCGCGATGGCCGCGGTCAAGCCGCCATACATGGCGCGGAATTCGTTGTGCGCGGTGGTTGAGGTGAGCTCAAAGTCGGCCATGTCCGCGAGCCACCTGGCGTCGAGCAGCCCGGCAACAGCAACGGCGACCCACACGACGCCGCTGAGGACGAGCACGAGTCGGGCGAACCAGCGCGGTGGCAAAGGCGATTTCGGTTTTTTGGTCATGGGGCTGGATACGAGGGAATCGATCCCGGCGCAAGGCATGAATGCGATTGCGACTTCAGGCCCGATTGGAAGTCGGACCCCTCGCGCCCCGCGAACTCCGATCGAACCGGATTACGACTTGACCCCACGAGCCACCCTGAGTATTCCGCGCCGCGCCGGGAGGCCTGCATGATCCATCGCTCATCGAACTCGCACGTTACGCCGCTTTTTCACGCGATTGTGGTGCTGCTTGTCATGCAGCCCGCCTGCGCCAACAACGACACCGCCGCCAACAACGGCCAGCCCCTTGCCACGACGGATACGGTCGCGGACGCCGCCGATACTGAAGCCGCCGACACAGAAGCCACCGGGGACAGCGCCACGCAGGTTGACGTCGGCCCGGTCGACGCAGGGCCGCCCCCAAATCCTTGCGGCAACGGCAAGATCGATCCGGGCGAGCAGTGCGACGGCGACAAACTCGGCGGCAAGAACTGCGGTGACTTCAACTATCCGACCGGCGAGCTCGGGTGTTCCGGCAAATGCGTGTTCGACACGTCCGATTGTTCACCCGCGAAGTTCGGTCAGCGCTGCGGCGGGCCGTTTCCGGATTGCGGCGCGGGCCTGACCTGCATCCTGTTCACCGAGAAGGGCACCGACGTCGGCTATTGCACCAAGAACTGCACGGTTGACGGCCACTGCAAAGGTCCGCCAGCGGGCGCGACCTGTGCTTTCAAGGTGCAGGGCGGCAAGGCGATTTGCGGATTCATGTGTTCGCCCGCCAACCCGTCGTGCCCGGACAACCTGGTGTGCAGCAAAGCCAGCGACGGCGACTACCACTACTGCACCACCGACAAGCCCGCGGTGTGCGGCGATGGTGAGCTTGCACCGGGCGAAGAGTGCGACGGCGCCGACCTCGACAACCTCTCGTGCGCTGCGTTTGGCTATGACGGCGGAAAGCTCGCGTGCAACGACAAGTGCAAGCTCGAATACGCCAAGTGCACCGGGCCGCATCGCTGCAAGGACCTGCCGCCGCGGGATTGCACAGAGGGCAACACTGCCTGCAAGAAGCTCGAGCTCTTCACGCCCTTCAACCACAAGGACTACATCGTCACCCACGGCACGAAGCTGAGCTACTTGCGCCACGACACCACGATGCTGGTGAAATACGCCGCCGGGTCGGTCAACTGCATGATGCCGGGCCGGCCACCGCTCGGGCTCGGCGACATGAGCATGGCGGACGGCAGCACGCCCAAGACGTCAAGCGGGCAGCTGCGCCACCCCAAGTCGACGCACGACTTTGGCCGCGACATCGACATCGCCTACTACCAACTGAACACGAAGGACAACAAGCTGCGACCGGTCTGCAAGTACACCGACAACGGCAAGAACGCCTACCACTGTGTGGGAGAGCCGGTGGCTCTCGACGTGCCGCGGTCCGCATTGTTCATCGCCAAGCTCGCCGCGTCGTCGCGCACCCGGGTCATCGGAGTTGATGGCAAAATCGCCCCGCACCTCATCAAGTACCTCGACCACCTCGCGAACACGAACCTGATCCGCAAGAGCGTGGCGAAAGCGGCCAAATCGCGGCTCGCCTACGAGGTCAAAAACGGCGGCGCAGGTTGGTATTTTCACCACCATCATCACCTCCACCTGTCGACGTTTACGAAGGCGTATCCGCCGCCCCCGCCGCCCGTGGACGGGTCGGAGATGGGCGCCGCAGCAGCTGCCCGAGACAAGTCCTGGCGATGGCCGATCAAGCGCGCCACCCGTAGCAACACAATGCCTCCACGAATCCGCGCCGTTGCGGACGAATGGAAGGATCTACGGTAGCGGGTGAGACGTTGGAACGTCGCATTTTGCGATCAGCGTATCTTTCTGAAACACGCGCGCTGAAACGCGTTTGGCCGCGAGACGATTGGTCTTGTCGCGCGTGTATTAGCGCTGCAAATTCGTGCCGTTACAACTCGGTGTAGGCAGCCAATATTCGGGTTAGTACAATCGCGGCGCGCGTCTCGTGCCCGTCCCCCTACCTCTTCCGCCTCGCCTGAATCACAGGGCGGGCAATTCAACGCGCCTGCACGCGACAAGAATGCGCGTAGGAGTGTGCATGCCGGTGTTCGCAAGGACCGGCTTGAGCGAGCGACGTGGCCCCCGCCGCGCGGTGGGGATGTTTGTCCTGAGTTTGGTGGCCGTCGCGCTGCTGTCCAATTGTTCGACGCGCCCGAGCGACGCCGGCGAAGAAATCGACCCGCTCGACGACCAGGACGCTGGCGTCATCGTCGATGGGCTGGCTGAAAAAGACACGGGCAAAGACGACGCAGGCGGCGGCATCGGCCTGCCCGACATCCCAGCGGCGACGGATTCGGGTCCGGTGGACAGCGGGACGACCGCGGTCGATACGGGACAGGTTGTCGATGCCGGCGTTGACGGTGGCGTGGACGACGCAGGCGCAGTGGTGGTCGACGCCGAAGCAAGTGACGCCGCGGTGGACGATGCCGCGGACGGTGCAGACGGACCCGAGACGACGGCGACCGCCGACGGTTTTGACAACGATGCGTTCGGTACCTCGTGCCCTGGGGGCAGTGGCTGCCCATGCACCAAGCACAACGAATGCAACATCGGCCTGTGCGTGCTCAACGGCACCCAGCGGGCTTGCGCCAAGCCCTGTTTTGCCGGCGGCAAGCAGTGCGACATCACCGAGACGTGCAAAGACGTCCAGTTGACCGACGCGCTGGTCACAGTCTGCGTCGCTGCGGACCGACAGGCCTGCGATCCCTGTACGACTGATAGCCAGTGTGTCGGCGCCGGCGGGCAGGCCGCCAAGTCCAACAAGTGCGTGCTGCACGGCCTCAGCTTCGGGTCGTTCTGCGGCGTCGCGTGCGCAAAGACCACCGATTGCGCCAAGGGCTTCGTCTGCGAGTCGACAATCTCGGTCGAAGGCGGGTTCAGCAAGCAGTGTGTGCCGGCGGTCAGCGGCGGTTCATGGCCCGGCACCTGCAGCTGCACAGCCCACGGACTCGCCAACAAGCTGACAACCAACTGCACCAACAACGCCTTGGACAAAGACGGCAAGAAGATCAGCTGCACGGGCAAGCGCACCTGCCAGGTCGGCGCGATTTCGCTCTGCACCGCCCCCACGACAATCACCGACGAGGTCTGCGACGGCATCGACAACGACTGCGACGGCAACCTCGACGAGCATACCTGCAAGGACGACGACCCCTGCACGCTCGACGCTTGCGACGGCGTGAAGGGCAAGTGCGTCTTCGTCGCCGCCGGCAAGAGCTGCTGCAAAGAGGCCAAGGACTGCGACGACGGCAAGTGCGCGACCATCGACTTCTGCACAAGCGCCAACGCCTGTGAGCACAAGCCCGCGCCTGCCGAGTGCGCCAAAGCCAGCGATTGCGACGACGGTGATCCGTGCACAACCGACCTGTGCGGCGGCCCCGACGGCTGCGGTCAATGTGAGAACAAACCCGGCGCCAAGTGTTGCAAGACCGGCAAGGACTGCCCCGGCAGCGGCGTTTGCGCGGCCGCCGTTTGCGACAAGGGCAAGTGCGCCGTCCAGGTCGAAAAAGACGGCAACATCTGCGACGACGGCAACGCGTGTACCACCAAGACGACGTGCCAGAAGGGCTCCTGCGTACCGCCCGGCGGCAAAGCCCCCGTGTGCGATGACGGCAACCCGTGCACCAACGACACGTGCGACCCAACCGGTGCCCAGGGCGGCAAGGACGGCTGTCTGTACGTCAACAACACCTCGCCCTGCAGCGACGGCGACGCGTGCACCGTGGGCGACGTATGCGGCGGCGGCAAGTGCAAGCTCGGCGTCGCCAAGGTCTGCGCTGACGGCAATATCTGCACCAAGGATGCGTGCGACGCGGCGAAGGGCTGCGTTTATCCGCCGGGCGCCGCGACGACGTGCGACGACGGCAACCCCTGCACCAAGGGCGATTCATGCAAGGACGGCAAGTGCGCGGGCGGCCAGGGCGACTGCAAGTGCAAGTCGGACGCCGACTGCGCCAAGCTCGACGACAACGACAAGTGCAACGGTACGCTGACATGCGACGCCGCCGGCAAGTGCGTGATCTCGTCCGGCTCCAAGGTCGTCTGCGACAAGACAGGCTGCAACAAGTCGTCCTGCATCAAGGCGACCGGCGAGTGCGTCATCGACAACGACGTCGGGGGCAGCAAGTGCGACGACAACAACAAGTGCACGACCAAGGACGCATGCGGCCTCGACCCCGGCGGGTCCGGTAAGGGGACGTGCAAAGGCGGGCCGGCGACCAACTGCAACGACGGCAACCCGTGCACCAAGGACTCGTGCAAACCCGCCGACGGCTGCAAACACAACAACCAGCCCGGCACGGTGTGTGACGACAACGACGCCTGCTCCACCGGCACCACCTGCATCGCGGGCGTGTGCGCAGGCGGGCAGAAGAAGTCGTGCGATGACGGCAATCCGTGCACCAAGGACTCGTGCGATCTCAAGACCGCCAAGTGCATCAACGACGCGCTCGCGGTGGGCGCCACGTGCGACGACGGCGACAAGTGCACGTCCGGCGACGTGTGCAGCGGCGGCAAATGCAAACCCGCCAAGCTGATCGATTGCGACGATGGCAACGCGTGCACGATCGATTCATGCGCGGCCGCGACCGGCAAATGCGGGCACAACAACAAGAACGACGGGCTCAAGTGCGGGGTCAACGGCAAATGTGTGTCCGGCAAGTGCGTGCTCGACAAGGGCTGCAAGGGCAAACAGGACGGCGCGACCTGCGACGATGGCAACCCGTGTACGGCGAACGATTCCTGCCTCGGGGGCGGCTGCGCGGGCGGTACCAACAAAGTCTGCGACGACAGTGACCCGTGCACCAAGGACTTCTGCGACATCACCAACGGCAAGTGCGCGGCCAAGGCCGGGGCGGATTCCAAGCCCTGCGATGACGGCAACCAGTGCTCGGTCGGCGACGCCTGCAAGGGTGGCAAGTGCGCGGGCGGCGGCGCGAAGTCGTGCGACGACGCAAACGGCTGCACATCCGACGCCTGTGATCAGCTCAAGGGCTGCACGCACATCCCCGTCCAGGCGGGCAGCAAGTGCGACGACAACAACAAGTGCACGTCCAACGACTTCTGCCAAGCGGCCGCGTGCAAGCCAGGCAAGTGGATCTGCCCGGGCAACTGCGGCGACAACGTGTGCAGCCAGGGCGAAAACTGCGGCATCTGCAAGCAGGATTGCGGCGTGTGCCTCGGCGACGCAGAGGTCCATTTCTCGGTTTCGGCGACCGGCCCCGGACTGCTCGCTGGCACCTCGGTCGACCGCAACAACGGCACCTACGACCAGACCCTCGCCGCGCTCGCCAAGGAGCCGCCTGGAACCAACGGTCGCGTCACGGCGCAGTCCGGCCCGCTGTCCGCTATCGCCGACTTCCGCGCACGCAAGGAACCCATCGACTCGCTGCGCGGCATCGTCCGCACCCACGAGGTGTGGCATGACCAGCGCATCGTCCGCGCCCTGGCCCGGGTCCGCGACGCCAAGGGCCGCCCACAAGTTGCCTCGTCCTCGGTCACGCTGAGGCTGCAGAAAACGGGGCAAAAAGACGTCACGGCCAGCTGCTCCCCCAACGCCAACGGCATCTGCGACGTCGCCGCCAGCGTGCCGGCAAGCTGGTTTGTGCTCGGCAAGTCCGGCAAAGCGACCGCCTGGCTGGAAGCGCCAAACCTGCCACCCAACGGCTCCACGGTGGTCACGCTGCACGGCACACCGCTGTTCTCGGCCGCGCCCGCCAACGGCGTCGAGCTCACCATCCCACTGGGTCCGCGCTTGCCCGGAACGTCATTTGTGGTGCCTGTCTACGCGTACACGACCGGTCAGCCGCTCGAATCGTTCGATGTCGAGCTCGCCTACGACCCGAAGGTGGTGTCGATCGACGCGGTGAACACGTCGTCGCTTTACGACGCCCAGAAGAACGTCAAAAACAACCAAATCCTGCTCGTCGGCGTGCGCAAGAACGGCGTCGCCAACACGAAAGTCACCGGCAAGGTGCTGCTCGCCAACCTGACCGTCCGCATGAAGAGCGGGGCGAACCCGGGCACCAAGGGCGCGATGAGCGGCACGATCCGCGGCATGTTCAACGTGCAGAACGTGCCGCTGGTCACCAAGGGCACCGCCGCGCGTGTTCGAGGCCCCAAGGGCACCGCTGAGTCCGGGGAAGTCGTGGTCGCGGCCAACCCGATCCGCGGCGTCTACGCGTACACGACCAAAGCGGAAGCCTTCAACACGTCCATCCTCGACGGCAAAACTCTCCGCTACCCGATCATCGCCAAGCAGGCGCGCACGGTCGGGCCCGACAAGACCGTGACGGCTTCCTGCAAGTCGCCCGACGGCACGGTCGTCACCACCGATCCCAGCTGCCGCTGGGTGCTCGACGGAAACGAATCCAAGGGCGCGAAGATCTTCATCAACGTGACCGCTGGACTCGAGTCTACAAGCGTTCCCGTCACCGTTTGGCATCCGCAGTTCTTCAAGCTGACCGCGTCCGACAAGACGTTGTCACCGGTCACGGGCTGGTTCGCGGACTGCAAGACCAAGGCGCCACGGTTTCAGCGCGCCGACGTCCTCGTCGAGGCCACCTTCAAGTCCGCGGGGACGACCATCACGGCGCGGGTCGACGAATATGTCACCGTCGAGAGCGACGACACCAAGGTCGTCAATGTCGTCAACGCCCCGATCGGCAAGGGCAAACGGCTGGTTGGCCTGAAGCCGGGCACAGCCACCATCAGCGCGTCGGGCAAGCTCAAGCAGCTCGCGAAAGTCGACGTCACGGTCGACAACAATGCGGTGAAGGTAGAAGACCTTGCGGTCGTGGCTGCGACCGGCATGAAGGCGTCCGTCACCCCGATCCCAGCCACCGCGTTGGCCATCGGCAAGGCGACCAAAGCCAACGCCGCCCTCGAACAGAAGCTCTTTGCCGAGTTCGCGACCGCCGACGTGCTCGCCTGGGCGAAGCTGTCCGACAAGACGCGTATGGCGATCGATCTCGCGACGGGCGTGACCATCGACAGCCTCGACGACGCGGTGATCGAGGCGCACACCAAGAAGCTGCTCGTCACAGCGGTCGGCAGCGGCGAAGGCAAGCTGCTCCGGGCGCGCTGGAAGGTCTGCGATAAGGCGCTCGCGACGGGCCTGGCCGACATCTTCGTCAAGCTCCCGCCGCCGAAGTCAGCCGAGCTCAAGGTCCAGCAGCCGCGCATCTCGTGGCAGCCGTCCGACCAGGCCGCGACAGCCGGTGTGGCCAACGACAGCGGTTTGTCGGTCGTGCTCAAGTATGGCGACGGCAGCAGCAAGGACGTCACGCTCGATAAACGCACGCTGTACGACGACAAGACCGGCGATCCCAGCGACCTGTTCGAGGTCAAGGTCACCAAGGGCAAGGACGGCAGCCCGATCAAGGTGCGCGTCATCCCGACCGGCAAGGGAGTCGGCAAGGCGGCGCTGACGGTCGGCTTCAAGCAAGCCAAGTCCATCGTGGTCAAGGCGACCGTCAACATCGTCAAGCACGAGAAGTTCACCATCGACGCGCATCCGCTACCGACGTTCCCGGGTTCGCACAACGTCAGCAAGACGACCATCAGCCCCATCGCGAAGACCGACACGTGGCAGCGCATCCGCATGGACCTGCGAAGCGTGCTCACCGACGGGCATGTCATCGACGTCTCGACGCGCGGCCAGACGTCGTTCGCGAGCTACGAGTCGGGCACGTTCAAGCTCAACGGCAAGACGGGCACGGGCAAATCCAATAGCCAGACGCTGTCGTTTTCGGGGCGCGATGTGTCCGTCATCTCGCCCAACGACGGCAAGCAACGCAAAGTCGACGTGGTCGGCAGCTTCGACCAGGCGATGTCCGGGCCGCTGACGGTGACGGTTTCCAACAAGGCGGTGCTCGTCAAGTCGCTCAAGACGACGTTCCCGGGCACGTTCCTCGGCATCAAAACGCTGCCAGGTCAGGCAAATGGGGGCGCCGCGCAGATGAAAGTCCAAGCGACGTTCGAGGACGGCACCGTCTTCACCAACGCGCTGTCGCTGCCCAAGCTGCTCACCTTCTCGAGCAGCCACCCGAAGGTCGTGTCGATCGACGCCAAGACCGGTCTCGCCCGGCTGCACGACAACCACAACCGCCTGGTCACGCTCACGGCCACCGCAAGGCAGTCCAAGGTCAAGGGCTCGAGCAAGACCGCGCCCAACCTGTTGCCCGACGTGGGTGATGTGGACCTCGGCAACACGTCCGGCGTGGCCCATCCCGATGTCAAACCGGGGCAGAAGTTCGTGATGCCCGTGCGCGTCAACACCGGCGGCAAGCCGATCGGCGCGGTCGACACCACCATCACCTACGACAAGGACGTCATCGCGGCAGTGAGCGGCAAAACTGGCAAGCACTGGCCCGGCGGACAGTTCGAGATCACGGTCAATGACCCGCCCGGCAAGGTCCACCTCGTCGCGGCAGCCAAGGTCGGCACCAAGCGCGCCGGCAGCCAGCTCGAGATCGCGGTGCTGACGTTCACGGGCATCAAGAAGGGCAGCAAGACCGAGACGCCCATCGGCGGCTTCATCACCAAGCTGCTCGACAACAACAAGCCGCAGACGGCCATCGGGGCCGAGCTCAAGCCCGGACAGACGCGCACCATCGTCGCTGGAGCTGGCGTCAAGGACCCCGAGTGCG
>Ga0114932_10000420_pt1 | contig 50661 bp, 44 predicted proteins | sample 2SBtaG_2_FD_87286 | JGI IMG/M metagenome (GOLD analysis project Ga0114932, IMG submission 87286) | Deep subsurface microbial communities from Kolumbo volcano to uncover new lineages of life (NeLLi) - 2SBTROV12_ACTIVE470 metaG | ecosystem: Environmental > Aquatic > Marine > Volcanic ...
GCTGGTTGGCCTGGCCAAGCGGCATCAGAAGCGCTGAGCCGGGAGCGGAAGAGCGGATCGCCATTCTCGCCGCGCACATCTAGCTGAAAGACGACCAGCTGAAAACGACTGGCTTCAGTCTCTTCCCGAAAACGACATTCCCCAAAACGCCGACGGCCCGCCTCCCCGAAAGGAAGCGGGCCGTCTCGTTTGACGAACCTTTCGAGCTACTTGCTGAGCTTGAACTCGATGCGGTTGTTCTGCCTGAGCGCCTTCTTGAGCTTGCGTCGCTTCAGGCCCTCGGTCGGGACCAGCTGCTGGCTGTTGCCGCGCGCTTTGATCTTCAGGCGACTGGCCTTGACACCCTTGCTGACGAAGTGCTCATGCAGCGCTTCACAGCGGTCGACCGAAATATCCTGCGGGCTCAGCGCGGCCCTCTTCTTCTTCTTCTTGCGACGACGCTTTCGCTTGCTCTTCTTGGCCGGCTTCACGTCGGCGTGGCAGTGCATCTCGAAGTTCATCTTCGGGTGCGCGTTGAGCACCTTCAGGACGGCCTGGACAGCTTTCTTGCTCTTCTTGGCCTTGAACTCGTGCTTGCGGCCGAACACAAACCCTTCGACCGGTTTGCTGGTGAAGGCCTTGACCTCTTCGGGGAACGAGTCGGGGCAGCCGTCCTCGTCCTGGTAGCCGTTGCGTGTCTCGGGCTTGCGCGGGCACTTGTCCTGCTTGTCTTTGACGCCGTCGCGGTCGTTGTCGTACTCGGGGCAGCCGTCGGTGTCCTTGAAATGATCGAGGTCTTCGGCCTTGTTCGGGCACTTGTCCTCGGCGTCCGGAATGCCGTCCTTGTCGTTGTCGAGATCGGGGCAGCCGTCTTTGTCGTAGAAGCCGTCGCGGTCTTCTGGCTTGTTCGGGCACCGGTCTTTGGCATCGAGCACGCCGTCGTTGTCGTTGTCTGGCTCGGGGCAGCCGTCGTAGTCCTTGAAGCCGTCCTTGTCCTCGGCCTGGTTGCGGCACTTGTCCTCGGTGTCCGGCACGCCGTCGCCGTCGTTGTCGGGGTCGGGGCAACCATCGGTGTCCTTGAAGCCGTCTTTGTCTTCCGCCTGATCGGGACACTTGTCCTTGTCGTCGGCGAGGCCGTCGTTATCGCTATCCCCGGGAGGTCCGCCGAGCACCCAGATGACGCCGGCGAGGATCTCGTAGTTGTGCGTCGCAGAACCTTTCTCCTGACCGGGACGGTCGACGCCTGCTTCACCGAGGAAGTAGTTGGCGTCGATGCGGAGGCGAACCGAGTGGGTCAGCTTGATGTTGGCGCCAACACCCGCCTGCAGCGCAGTGTCCATGTCGTCGCTGTCGATGGCCTTGTACGTCTGGCCATTGGCCTCGTAACTCTTGTCGCTGCTGACCGTGTCGACGCCGCCGCCGAGGGTCAGAAACGGCACAACAGTCTCGTTTCCTTCGAAGTTGTACCGCGCCAACAGCCGCAGCCCCATCACGTTCACGTCGCCGCCGGGCTTGTAGAACGCGAAGTTGTCCTCGTTGCCCGGGTTTTCGAAGTCCTCGGACTTGCGGAAGCTTCCGGCGCTGTAGCGACCCCACAAATCGATCGCAAACTGCCGCTTGATTCGGGCCGAGGCGCGCAGGCCGAAGGCGAACGCTGGCGACGGGACGTCGTAACGGTATTGCGCGTTGCCGAGGCCGCTGTTGAGCGCGAATCCGGCGACGCCGATCTGCGGTCCAATCTCGAAGCGCATCCCGCCGTCGTCGGCGAAAGCAGGAGCGGAAAGCAGCAGGAGCGTTGCGAGGCATACTGCGCCGACAACGGTGGACCGCGCGGCGATTCGGTCCGTACGAAGAAGCTTCATGATCTTCCTTCCGGTAATTCTGGCCGCGAGGAGCTGTGGCCAGTCGGTCTGGTTTCCAGTCTGTGCTGTGTCCACTCGGGACTGTGCGCAGCGGTTTCTGGGCGAATATCGAGGCGGTTATAGACCCTCGTAAGGCTTTTGGCCAATTCGATCGCGCGCATGCGAGTCGTCTGTTTGTACCCGTATCGTCAGACGTTGACGGGCACGGCATTGGTCGGTCGCAGCCGAATCGCAACGCACGTCGCGGGGCGTTCGGCGGGGTTCGGCGGGGTTCGGCGGGGCTTTTGCTTGTGTTGTGTCGCGAGCGTGCGGTATACGCGCCGGCCCGTCGCTGTGTCTCGCGGACTGGCGGCTGCACCGAACAGCCATACGAAAGCACCAACGGAAACGAAAATGGCCAACACCAAGAACATCGAAAACCGCAACCTCCGCAAGTCGCTCAAGCGCGCTCAGCGTCGCCGCCTGAAGGCCCGGGAGACCGAGTTGACCCTGCAGCAGCGCTCCAAACTGCGCCGCGCCCGCAAGGAGAAATTTGTCGGTCTGCGCGCTTTCCTCGCCGCCGAAAAGAAGGCCGCCGAAGCCAAAGCGTAAGACCGCCCTCATCGAAGGCTTCATTCGATGGCGAGCACGCGTTCGATGGCGCACCCGATCGACTTCTATTTCGACTTCTCGTGTCCCTACGCCTACCTGGGGTCTACGCAGCTGTCCGCCATCGCCGCAGAAACGGGCGCTGAAATCCGTCTGCGACCTTTCCTCCTCGGCGGCGTCTTTTTACACCTGGGCCAGGCCCAGAACATGTCGACGACTCTCAACGCGCCGAAGAAACGTCATAATCGCAACGACTTGATCCGCTGGGCCGCGCTCTTCGACGTGCCCTTGAATAAGCCGTTCCGCCACCCCAACCGCACCGTCGAAGCGCTCCGCGTGTTCCTTGCGTCGCCCGACGACAGCAAGGCCGATGTGATGGCGGCGTTGTATCGCCTGTACTGGCAAGACAGCGCGGACATCAGCGACCCCGACCTCCTGTGCGATGCGCTGAACGGGCTTGGACTCGACGGGCCGTCAATCGTTGCCAAATCACGTACGCCAGCGATCAAGAAGGCGCTGTTCGCTTGTACAGACAACGCGATCGACGCGGGCGTTTTCGGCGCCCCAGCGTGGGTTGTCGACGGCGAGTTGTTCTGGGGTCAGGACCGCATCGAGATGGTCAAGCGCGCGACCCGCGGCTGGAAACCGACCGAGCAGCAGCGGGCCTTCGATTTCAACCAGGATGCTTGACGCCCACCCGAACGAGCCGACCACCAACGCCGCAACGAGGAACACATGAGCGATCGCACCATCGAGTATTTCTACGACTTCTCGTCACCCTACGCCTATCTCGCGCTCGAAGAGGTCCAGCGGGTTGCGGAACGAACCGGTGCCGAGGTGGTCTGGAAACCGTTTTTCCTCGGCGGGCTGTTCAACAAGCTCGGTTCCGCGCTGGTCCCGATCCAGGAAGCATCACCGGCCAAACGTGCGTGGCTGAACACGGACCTGCACCGCTGGGCTGAGGTCCGCGAGATGGCGTTCAAGTGGCCGTCACGGTTCCCGATGAACACGATCCGGGCGTTGCGAATCGTTCTGCAGCTCGACGGCGACGATCACCGAGCAGCCGCCGCGGCTATTTTCAAGGCCTACTGGGCCGATGACCTCGACATCAACGATCCATCGGTCCTCGCCGATGTGTTGGCCGCCGCCGGCCTGGATGCGCGGGCGTTGCTTGAAGGCACCAAGGACCCGGCCGTGAAAGCGCGCCTGTTCGTCAACACAGACGACTTGTTTGACCGCGGCGGATGCGGCGCGCCCGCGTTTTTCGTCGACGGCCTGCATTTCTGGGGTCAGGACCGGCTGCAGCTCGCGGAAAAAGCGCTCAACGGTTGGCGCCCGGCGGCAGGATAGCCCGGCGCTGCACCTTGGTCTGGGCAGGGCAACGTTGCGCCACCATTGGAGCACGGGCACCCCGAATCACGACCTCGCGCGACCGTGTTTTTCGCTGCAAACGAAGCCATGAAGCCGGTCGCCGTCGCTTGGCACGGACCTTGAACATCATCTCCCCGTCACGTCGCGCTCCAAGGGGCATCGCGCGCCGTGCTTCGGGAGAAGCCCATGCATCGCCGCACCATTGCGATTCCGAGTCTGCTGTCATTGCTCTTTTGGTTCTCGATCCTCGCGGGCGCTGGCTCACTTGCCGGATGCGGGGCGGCCATGGCGCCGCCAGCCACCGGTGAATTCGGGTATTCGGCGTCGAAGGCGTTCGACAAAGGGGTCGAGGTCTCCGCCAGCCGCATCAACGGCGGGGCGTGGCAGGCCACAAGCCACATCAACGTCGCAAAGGACACCGTCGCCGACGTCCACGTGCTGCTCAACGACGTGCCCGGCGACGAATACGGGTTCCTGATGGGCGGGGCGGGCCTGCGTCACCGACTTGGTCAATCTGGCGATCCGGTCCGGCTGACCCTCGGTTTTGGCGCGGCTGGAGGCGTCGGCGGTCGCTACCCCGCATGGAAAGAAGACGACAACCGCACTCCGGAGGTCTACGCCGGCTACATCGACGTGGGCGCCGTGATCGCGACCCCGTGGGACTGGCTGACCGTGTTCGTGGAAGGCCGCGCGCAGCGTGGATGGGCCCCCGGGCGCAACGCCGAGCATAAGCCACCGACAACCGATTGGATGCAAGGCGGCGGCGGCGCTCGCGTCGACTACGCTGGGTTCTTCGGCGTCATCCACGGCGGCGCGGCCAACTTCAGCAACTACCACGCGGACGATTCGATGCGGCTGGTTGGGCTGACTCTCGGCTATCGATTCGGCGCGGACGAGCCCTCCGCGAAAACGGCGGAGTAGGGAGTAGGGAACAGGGAGTAGCTGCCGCCCGTTCGCTACGGCACAAACGGGGAGGTGTCGAAACCGATGTCCTCACCGAGCACAGACGCAGCCACGATATGCGCGGTCACGGGCGCAAGCAGGATTCCATTGCGATGGTGGCCGGCCGCGAGGTGAAGGCCGGCGATCGACCCATGAGGCCCGATCATCGGGAGATCGTCGGACGATCGCGGTCGCAGTCCGCTCCAAGCGTCGACGAACGTTGCAGCTCCGAGCGCCGGAACCATGCGAATCGCTTCGGCCAGGAGCGCGGTCAGTCCACTCGCTGTGACCTTCTTGGCGAACCCGGTGTCCTCCGACGTCGCGCCGATGACGACCCGCCCATCGGCACGCGGAACGACGTAGGTGCGACCGCTGACCACGACGCGACGCAGGACCGGCGGACGTGTGTCGAGCATCGCGAGCTGGCCGTGCTGCGGCGTGATGCGAGCCCGCGTGGCGGCCAATCCGGGCACACGGGACGTCCAGGCACCGGTCGCGATGACCACTTCGTCGGCTGCCCAGGTGCGGGTCGCAGTCGTGACGGACACGGCCCGCGAATCGACATAGTTGACCGACTCCACCGCCTGGTGAGGCACAAACCGGGCACCTGCCCGAGCGGCGGCAGACGCCACGGCGCGAACCAACAACGGCGGGTCAACCTGGTGATCATCGGGCACAACGAGCCCACCGATGGCAGCTGGCCCGATCGCAGGTTCATGCGCACACAATTCGTCGCCGTCAACGAGGGAAGCGCGCAGGCCCGCGGCGGCCATCCACCTGGCACCGTCGCGCAGGTGGTCGAGCTGAGATTCGGTGAACGCGACGTCGGCGGCCCCGCACGGCAGAAAGCCAGGGTCGATACCGGAAGCCTCGCGCAATTGCGCCGCGAACGATGGCCACATCTGCCGACTGCGCAGGCACAAATCGAGCATCGGCCCGGGTCCGGAACACTCGATCTGAGCGCCGAGGATGCCGGCCGCGGCGCTTGATGCTTCGGCGCCAGGCACAGCCTTTTCGAGGACGACAACGTCGCACCCGGACCGCGCCAACAACCACGCCGACGACGATCCCATCACGCCGCCGCCAACGATGACGATTCGCTTGCTCATGGCGGCGGCTTGTAGCGGCTCCGGGCGTCATCCGGCAAGATGCTGACCATGCATAGTCCCGCTCGGCCGGCCCGATCCGCGCCGTGGATCATCGCGGTCTGCGCGACTTTGGCCGTGCTCGCATCACCCTGCCCCGCGGCCGCTGATGGCTACAACGACTGGGGCGGCGAAATCGCGGGGCCCGGTGAGTTCTACTTCGTGCCCGCGGTACTGGCCGCCGCCAAACCAGACTGGTACCTGTACTGGCAATGGCAGAACCAGATCGGGCTGACCGACAAGGTCGACCTGCTGATCACCCTCGCGACGACCCAGGAGACCGAAACCTGGACGGCGGACCTGGCCTACATCCAACCGCGATACGCGCTGTCGGAGACCCTGTGCGTTTCGGTCGGTGTCTTCGTTCCGGGCCACGTCGACGCCGATCCGATCTCGTTGATGCCCGGGATCTTCCACACGTGGTGGATCGTCAAAGACGCATGGAAGCTCAACTGGAACGTCGTGTGGAACCTCCCGCTCCGCGCCCCAGGCGATCATTCCTACTTCATCCCGCTGGTGCTCGAGAGGCCCATGTCCGAAGAGTTAGCTGTGTTCGCGGAAGTCGACGTCTGGGGCACATTCGCCGAACCGGCCGTCGACGTGTTTGTCGGGGCTCAAATCGAGCTGGGCGACATGGACTCGCTCAACCTGTCCGCCATGTTGCCCGCGTATCCCGAACTGGTTGTGGAGGGGCTTGCTGGCGGAATCTGGTGGTCACACGGTTTCGAGGTACCGATGCTCGGTCGTGCCGCCCAAGACGGGCTGGCAGGACGCGCCAAAACGAACACCGCGGCGGCCAACTCAATGACCACCGCGGCGTCGGCGTTCCGATGAAACGCGCACAAAGAGCGCGATTATTTGTCCTTTTTAGGCGCGTCTTTCTTGGGCGCGTCTTTCTTGGCGTCTTTCTTGGGCGCCTCTTTCTTCTTGCCGCCGCAACCGCCCTTGCCACCACAGCCGCCCTTGCCGCCGCAGCCGGCCTTCGCCGTCATGGTCGTCGCGTCGACGTTGACATCGGCAACCGCCGTTGCGGCACCGAGCGCGAGGCTGGCGAATGCAATGCCGAGCGATGTCGCAAGCTTCTTGGCATCCATGTGTTACTCCTTCCCAAGGTGGCCGCCGGAGGTGTTGCACCGAACGGCGTTGAAATTCAGCAGGTTAATCCCGCCGACCTGATTGTCCGGCTTGAAAAACGTGCCGGCAACAAAATAGACGTGCCCCACGGCGCGCCGTTACGCACCAACGCATGCGTCGCGATGTTATTCGCGATCAAACCAAGCCCGCGACGACTGGCGCCCGTCAAGATTGCCGTGTAACAATCCGCAAGCACGCCCGTCCGAGCCCTGTCACGCACGCTGCGCTCAAAATCTGGGTGTGGGCGCGGGTCACAACTCGAATCGATGCGACTCGGATCCGCTCCGAACGCCGATCGCTCCCTTCCCGGGGGTGTCAGCCCGACGAGCTGGCCCCAGCTGTCCCAAGAGGTAGTAATCCATGCAAACCAAGCTGCTCGCGGTTTCCGTCACCGCAATCGCCCTGCTCGCCACCGGTTGTGCAGGTGAATGGTCGTCATCCGCGTACGCCCCGGCCGACTACAAGTCGAAGTACAAGAAGATCACGGCCAAGTGCGAAAAGAGCGGCGGCCACGGCGGCAAGTACGTCATCAGCTACATCAGCCCCGAAGCCTACGACGCGTTCACCCAGGGCAAAGTGCTTCCCAAAGGCGCCGTGCTGATCAAAGAAGGCTACACCGACAGCGGTTGCAGCGAGATCGAAAAGCACTGGACCATGAAGAAGACGGCCGAGAGCGACCCGCCCGTCATCGGCAACTGGAAGTGGCAGCAGCTCGACGAATACGGCGAGATCACCGACGACGCCCCGAGCGGTTGCGCCGGATGCCACAGTGGGTACAAGCCCGATTTCGTCGGCACGCCGGCCAGCGCGGCCAAGAGCTGATCAGGCGCGCTTCACAGCGTCCCGTCATACCGAAAGTGGGAGCAGAGACTTCGATGAAGAAGAGCATCGCGCGGAGCGAGGCTGCGAGTGAAAACGGGGCGGCCGTTGTCGCCAACCCGCGCACACCAGCCGAGTCGTCAGCCGGACACGTCAGCCGACGCACGTTTCTCGAGCAGGTCGGCGTCGGCGGCTGTGCACTCGGTGCGGCGATCCTGGTCGGCTGCGAATCGGCGGAGCTGCTGACCGACCCCAACGCGGGCCTGACGAAGGACGCGCCGTTCAACCTGACGACGCATCCCGGCCTCAAGACCGTCCCCGGCGGCACGGCGACGCTCAACGCGGAAGGCCTCAAGCTCTTCTTATTGCGCAAAGACGAATTCACGGTGCTCGCCTACGAGGAGAAGTGTCCACACCAGGCGTGCCCCTTCGCCCAGCTCGGCGTGTGGGACGACAAGAAAAAGCAGCTCGTCTGCAACTGCCACGGCAGCCGCTTTGAGGTTGACGGCAGTTACGTCGACGGATCGGTCTCCGGTGACTGGGCCAACGCGACCGCTGCCAAGACCTGGAAGGTAACTTTCGACAAGGCGACCGGCGAAGGCGTCGTCAAGGCCGGATAACGACGTATGAGCTCAGTTTCTTCCTGGCTGAAGCGCGCGCCCGTCTTCGCAGTAGGACTCGCGGTCGCAGTTATGACAGCCGCGCCGCCCGCCAACGCCCTGCCCCGCATGTCGCTCGTCGCCGGCTCGCCGTGCGCAACCTGCCACGTCGCCGCCCAAGGCGGGGGCATGCGCAACTCGATCGGTTTCGGCACCAGCCAACACACGGGCGCAGTCCCGTGGTCCAAGATGGGCGTCAAGTCGTTCGACACCGGCTCACCGTCGTTCGGTGGCGACACGGTGACTGTTGGCGCCGACATCCGGTCCGTGCTAGCGCGCATGGGCCGTCCCAAGGGCGACAAGAAGGGCGACGCCGAGCTCCCCGACTTCCTCTATGTGCCGATGCAGCTGCAGCCATACGTGGGCATCAAGCCCGTCGAGTGGCTGGACATCGTGGGCAGCTACAACCTCGCGACGCTCCAACGCGCGTTCCCCGGTCAGGCGACGTGGGAGGCGTTTGCCCAGGTCCATGGCCCCGCGCACCTGCCAACTGTACGCGTCGGCATGATTCAGCCCACGTTCGGCATCCGTCACGACGATCACTCGATGCTCATCCGCGCAGACGCAACGAGCCCGCGACGCCCTGTGATTCCGCCCAACTATGCTGAGATCGGTGGTGAATTGGGCTATCAGCCGATCTCGTGGCTGCGGGTCGACGCCGGCGGCTTCATGGTCGACAACCTCAAACAAACGGCGGCGGCCGCGGTCGGGTCCAGCAAATTCGCTTATAGCGCACGCGTGATGGTGATGCCCCAGATCATCTTCGGCGGGTCGGGGGAAGGCGGTCCCACGGACGACGGCTTTGACGACGACGATGACGACGACTTCGGTGAAGATGATGACGAAGAAGAGGACGACGGCGGCTCGGCCGGCAGCATCAACACGTGGTTGGGCGGGTCGGTCTTCGGCGCAGGCGACTTCCAAATGATCAACGCCTTCCTCGGTGTCGGTGCGAGCAATCTCGGCTCGCTCATCGTCGAAGGCGCGATGATCCAAAAGGGCCCCAACTGGACCGGCGTCAACATGATGGCGATGTTGTCGGTGCGGGCCGGCTTCGAGTGGCTGTACTTCAACGTTCGCGGCGAACAAGCGACGATGACGGAAGTCAATACGTCGGGCGGGGCAGTGACAACGCAACAGTTCGTGGTCGGTTTTGAGGTCTTTCCGTTCGCCTACCTCGAGGTGCGCCCCGAGTATCGAATCCTCATCACGGATGAATACCGGATGAACCACTACACGTTGCAGTTCCATACGGCGTTCTAAGACTGCCGGCCAAAGACAACGGACAGCGATCTGTCCACCAATGCCCAGAGGGGGATTTAATGAAGAAAGTTTTCGTAAGCGCCGCGGCCCTGGTCGCCCTCGCACTCATCTCGTCGCCCGCGGTCGCCCAGCTGAAGGTGGCCAAGCGCGGTCCGCAAGCGATCACGCTCAACAAGAAGATCCGCAAGAACACGATGGAATGGCTCAGTGAAGCCCCGATGGAGAACATCAAGGGCAGCGCTCCGGGCGTCACCGGCACCTTCACGGTGGATCCCGCCGACCTGACCAAGACGACTGGCAAGATCACCGTGCCGGTCAAGGGCATGAAGACCGGCAACCCGATTCGTGACGGTCACCTCCAGGGCGCAGAGTGGCTCGACTCGAAGAAGTATCCGAACGTCACGTTCGAAATCCGCAAGGTGTCGGCCTGTCGCGTCGACGCGAAGAAGGGCAACAAGGCCAAGTGCAAGGTCGCGGGCACGTTCACCTGCCACGGTGTCGGCAAAGCGGTGACGACCGATGTCGAGATCTCGTGGAAGACCGGCAACGCGAAGACGGCGCGCAAGGCGCCCGGCGACTGGATCAAGATCAAGACCAAGTTCGTGATCGCGCTCGGCGACTACAAGGTCAAGGGCAAGTCCGGCGTGGTCGGCAACAAGGTCGGCAAGACCATCAAGATCTGGGGTTCGCTGTACGGCAACACCAAATAGGCAACGCGATTCGCCCCGCCCGGATGTAACACTCTCCGCGGCGGGGCGTCGTTGTTTTTGAACACACTATTCCATCCAGATCCTTGTAACTTTGGTCTGTTGGAGATCAACCGATGAAGAAGATCCTCGCAATTGGAGCCATCGTATTCGCCGCCGCCGTTTTCGGCTGGTGGGCCAAAGACGGCATGCGCCAGGCCAACCAATTCAAGATCGAAGTCTGCAAGGAAGTCGAAGATGATTTCGGCGAGGTCGAAAAGGAGTGCGAATGGAAGGAAGACTTCCACCTCGGGCTCATGGACGGTGCCCTGCCGGTGGGCGGCGGCGCGATCGGGTTCGCCGGCTTGATGTTCTTTCTCGATTTGCGCGAGCGAAAGAAAGCGGCGTGAAAAAATCCCCAGTTGCGAAGCGCGACTTCGTTGACGGGGTGCGGATCCGGCATAGCCTCGTTGGCAAGAGCACGACTCCCGTTCGCTGCTTGAGTAAACCAGCCGTCCCATCTCATCTCCGGAGCCTCTCGATGTCCAACTCACTGTCCCGTCGTCAATTCCTGGGTCGCACCCTCTCCATCGGCGCCGCTGGCGTAATCGTCGGCGCCGCGATCGGTTGCGGAAAGAAAGAACGTAGCGGCGGCGGCGATGACGCCGGATGTGACAGCAACATCGCCGAGGCAGACAAGGCGCTGCGCAAGAGCTCTGCGTACCTCGAAAAGACGCCCCACGCCGGGAAAACCTGCGATAACTGCATGCACTGGGTGGCGCCCGAAGGCGGCAAACCGTGCGGTGGCTGCAAAGTCGTCAAGGGCACGATCAACCCGAAAGGCTACTGCAACCTCTGGGTCAAGAAGGCCTGATTGGTTGGCCCGACTCTGCTGACATAGCCCGCAGGCCAGCGCGTTCTACTTCTTCGCGAGCGCGTCCAACGCTGTCTGCTTGAACAGGTCCATCTTTGTCTTGTTGATCCCGACAAGCCGGCGCGCGATTTTGCCGTTCACCACGACGAATGACGTCGGCATGCCGCGAACGCCAAACTTGCCCATCGATACGGCCTTGGCGTCGTAGGCGACCTTGTACGTCAGCTTCAGCCCGTCGATGAACGTGCGCATCGACTGCTCGTTCATGTCGACGCCGATCGACAAGACGTTCAGCCCCTTGGCATTGTGCTCGCCGTAGAACGTCTCGAGCTGGGGCAACTCGCGCTGGCATGGGCCGCACCATGACGCGAAGAAAGACACGATCCACACCCCCTTTTCGAGCTGCTTGTGGGTGATCTTCTTGCCGTCGCGCAGGATCGCTTCGAACTCGGGCACCGGCAGACCGACAGCGCCGTGCCGAACGTGTTCGACGATCCCCTTTTGTCCCAGCGGCGCGATGGCCTTGTCGGCGCAGCACCGAAACCCCGTCGTGTTGTTCCTGTAGCCGAGCCCGAACCGCTTTTGGCGCTTGAGGCACGTGGCCTTGGCGCCCCATCGGAAGTCCGTGCCGCTGAGCCGCCCTTCGCCCTCGACCAGGCCGGTCCACTCCGCGAGGTTGGCGCTCATATCGTAGATGCCAGACGGGGACACGCAGCGCGCCATGGACCCGGTCGCCACGGCCTGTCCCCCGCTCTTCTGGTTGTCGTTGCAGCGGCCGCCCTCGGGGAAGGGACCGTACGGGTAGAGCGTGCCCTCGACCTCGTCATCGGTGAAATCGGCGTTGGAGTTGTTGTCGATCGCGGGCGCGCCGGTGCAGGCAGAAACCCACTCCTCCTCGCTGCAGAGGCGCTTGCCGGCCTTTTCACAGGCGGACTTGGCCTCGTACCAGCTCACCTCCGCGGGACGCACGCCAGCTTGTGAACGCGCACGTCCGGCGGTGTCGATGCTGGCTTCGTACGCGTCGATCCAAACGGCGCCCTTGGCTGTCTTGACCTCGACCATTCCGTGCGCGGACTTGGCTGCCTCGGAAACGGGTTTTGGTTTGTTTTTCGCGCCTTCCAGGCCAGATTTGATGTAATACTCGAGGATTTCAGTGGCGACGACGCCAGGCACCAGGTGGCCGTTGATGTACGTGCGCGGGGTGCCGGCGATGCGAGCGAATCGGCCGGCTCGGATGTCGTCGCCGAGTTTGGGGTGTTGCTCGGTGCGGCTCATGCAGTTGTCGTATTTGGCGCCGTCGACGCCCACCTTGACGGCCCATGACCGCAAGTTGACGGCGTTGAGGCGCAGGTCCTGGGTGTAGATCTCGTCATGCATGGGCCAGAACTTGCCCTGCTCGCCCGCGCAGTTGGCGGCTTTGGCGGCGATACACGCCTGCGGATGCTGCACCCCTTTCATGACCTTGTTGCAGTTGTTGTTCATCGGCCAGTGCTTGAAGACGAAGCGCACCTTGTCGGCGTATTTCTTCTTCATCGGCGCCATATTTCGGTTCAGGGCCCGGCAGTAGCCGCACTCGAAGTCGCCGAACATGACGATGGTGACGGCCGCATCCTTTGGTCCGAGCGGGTAGTCGTTTTCGGTGACCGGGACCTCGAAGAACGCGCGTCCTTTGCGAAGGATGACGTTGCTGTAGCGGAATCCGGCGGATGGATGCGTGATGATGCCGGGGTCGTTCGATGCAGCTCCCGACACGGCGGACGGGCGCTGGATCTTGGCCGCGGGTCGCTTGATGGCTGGCTCTGGCGCGGCCTTGGAAGCGGTCGGCGTGGCGGCGGTGGGTTTGGGCGCGGTCACGGCCTGCATCTGGGCCTTCGCGAGTTCGATTCGGTCTTTCTCCATGCCGCCACGGACCGAGCCGTAAACGGGAATGGCGACGGCTGCCGCGACCAAGAGCGCGCCGGCAATGGGGGCGAGGGCTGTGGGTGCAGCCACGAAGTCTGTGGCGTCGGACAGCGGACCGCCCTTGCGAAATGCGCCGATGGCGAGCCCGGTCGCGGCGAGATTCACCGCGTACATGCTGATGCAGAAGATGCAGTAGGTGCCGATGACGAAGCTCGAGATGTACGCGAGGTAAAGGCTGTGCAAGCAAACCGCGATGCCGCCGACGACCAACGCGCCGAGAAAAAAGCGCCCGTTTTCGCGACGGGCCGCGAGCCATGTGGTCACGATTGCGGCGGCGTAGGTGATGGCCCCCCACAGCGCCAGCGGGTACCCGAAGATGCTGCTGTAGTCGGACGTCTGGACGCGGTCGCAGTTGAGCTGGGCGCCGAGGTTGCAGGAGCTTTGGTATGTCGGGTCGAATTCGAGCCGCAGCTTGATCAGGGTCAGCCAGATCGCGACGCCGATGCCGGCGAGCAAGATGGTGGTGATGGCAGCGGCGGCCGGTGTGCTCAATGCACGTCGCTCTTGGGTCATGGGTACCTTCGTTCAGCTTGCGGAGGTCGACGTCATCAGGCCGGTGACGTGCGATCGACAACCGCTCCACATGTCGCGGGCGAGCCGCAGGTAGACGGGATTGTGTGCGCCGCCTGCCCTATCCAATTCCACTTCGGCGCGGCGGATTCCCAACGTCGCGCGCTCGAGGTGTTCGGCGGCGGCGGCGAGGTGTCCGGCGTCGATGGCTTCGCGGGCGAATGCGGCGAGAATATGAGCGTTGGCGAGGGCGGCGGCGAGAGCAAGCGGCGGTTTATGGCCACCTGTCCAACCGCGGGCGTTGTCCAGCGCGCTTTCGGCCGCGGTTGGCTCGCCTCGGTCCGCGTCGGCGATCGCGATGCGGAGGTACGCCCGAGCGATCACGTCCCGTTCGCCGGATTCGAGCGCCCGTTGGAGCGATTCGCGGGCAGATTCGGCGGCCCGATCGGCGCGACCGGCGAGGAGCAACCGATCGGCTCGAAGCCCGAGTACGCGGCCCTCTCGCGCCCGATCGCCAACTCCACGGAGGGCGTCCAGCGCGAGCCTGATCTCCTGTCGTGCCACGTCGATGCGACCCGCTGCCAGGTGCAAGAGAGCGACGTGGCCACGTACAACGCCCTCGCCGCGCCGAGCTGAGATCTGGTGCATCGCGCGCAAGGCAAGGTCGAAATAGCGCTCAGAGTCGTCGATTCGATCCGCGGCCAGGCACGCTTGCCCGCAGTGATCGAGCGCCCACGCCAGCGCGCGATGATCCCCGACTTTCCGCAGCGTCGAGAGGGCGCGGTCGTGCAGATCCAGGGCGCGTTCGATGTCACCCGAAGACGCAACGAGGCGAGCAAGACGGTCCAGCGTGAGCCCTGCCCGTCTTTCGTCCGAAGAGCGCCGCTGGGCGGCCAGCGCGTGCTCACATGCGTCGACACCTTCGGCGATTCGTCCCTGGCGGTGGGCAGCGGCGGCGAGGGCGAGCAATGCGGGGCTGCGGATCGAGTCGTCCGAGAGCTTGCGGCCGCGGATCAGCGCCTGTTCGGCGTCGCGGCGTCCCTCACCGACCCGTCCCAGCGCGACCAGCGATTCGGCTCGCACGGCGTACGCTCGCGCGACCAATCGCGGCTGGACTTGTTCGTTCTCGTCGGCGGCGCGGAGCCCCCGGTCCAACAGATCCAGCAGGGCGTCCACCGGTCCGCGGGCAGCGTACACGGGCTCACAAGCCACAGCTGCGCGGAGGGCGTACTCGATAGCCGGTGCAGTCGCGGGACGGCGCTGCAAGAGACCGTCGGCGAGAGATTGGAGGTTTGCGAGCTCGGCGGCGAGCTGCAGGAACGACGAAGTACCACCATGGCGTGTTGTGGCGGCACTCAAACGCTCGCAAGCGGGCACGAGGTAGGCGGCGATCCGGTCTTCGGTCTCGCGGCGCTCTCGCGTATGGCTCTTCTCGGCGGCGTAGTCGGAGATGCTGTGCAGCAGCCCCAGGCGCATCGGCTCACCGTCCGTTCCGCCCATTTGTTCGATGAGCGAATGCGACCTGAGCGACTGCAGCAAATCCAGGGCGTCCGGCAGTCCGATCGCGGCCTCTGCGGCCTCGGGCGTGAACCCGCTGCGGAAAACCGAGAGCCGCGCCAGGGCTTCCCGCTCCCGGGCGTCGAGCGCTTCCCACGACCAATCGATCGCGCCGCGCAACGTTTCGGGACGACGGCCACGCTTGCCACGGTTTTGCAGCACGTCGAAGCGCCGCGTCAGTCTGTCCAGGAGGTCCTTGGCGTTGAGGACCGCCATCCGCGACGCGGCCAGCTCGATCGCCAGCGGCAGACCATCGAGGCGTCGCACGATTTCGGCGACGATCGGAGCGTCTTGAGGGGACAGTCGATAATCCGAACGCGCCGCACGCGCACGAGCGACAAACAGAAGTGCGGCCGGCGACGACGCCATGTCTGCCGATTCGGTCGGCACGGGCAACGGATGCACTTCGAAGGTCGCCTCTTCCGCGATGTCCAGGCGTGTGCGGCTCGTGACGACGACCTGGAGCTCGGGGGCGGCCTGCAACCACGCACCGACGACGTTGCGCGCGGCGTCGACAACGGCGTCGAAGTCGTCAAGCACCAACAGCGCCTTGCCCACGTTCTTGAGGACCCGCCCCAGCTGCACGGCCGGCGGATCGTGATCGGTCACCAGCCCGACGTTGAGCTGCCGACTCACGGCGACGAAGAAGCCGTGCAAGCTGTCGTGTCCGCCCAGCGCAGCGATCCAAGCGCCACCATCGAGATATCGATCGCGAACACGTCGAAGCAACCGCGACGCGAGCCGACTCTTGCCGACGCCAGCGGGGCCAGTGACGGTGATGAGCCGAGCCCCGCGCTCCAGCAGACCATCGAGCTCAGCAAGCTCCGCGCGACGTCCGATGAACGTGCCCTTCTCGGCGTGATCTGTGAGCAAGCGCCGCCGGATGCCAAGGCTCTCGCTGGGTTCGCCCTGCTCGGCTTCCGAGTCGTCCGAGATCGGGGGCGCCGCGTCCTCACGCACCTGCTGCCATCGCTGAGCGCGCGCTTCGGTGGGCTCCCAAATCGGGGCGGTCTGCCCGGTCATCCAGTAGCCGAGTTGGCCGCGCAGATCCCCGGCGTTTCGGGACCTCAACCATGCCGACAGCGCGTCGCTCAACTCCCCGGCGGTCTGGTACCGGTGATCCGCCTCTTTGCGCAGGGCCCGCAGCGCGATCTCGGCCAGGTTTACGTCGACATCAGGCGCGACCATGGACGGGGGCAGCGGCTCTTCAGCGATGATCCGGCGCATGACGTCGTGATCGCGGCCGCCATGGTAGAGGCGGCGTTCGGTGAGCAGCTCGTAGAGCACGACCCCGAGCGCAAAAACGTCGACGCGGCGGTCGATGGGCTTGCCAAGACACTGTTCGGGCGCCAGGTAGCCGAGCTTGCCCTTGATGACGCCGTGTTCCGTTCGCTGCTGGTGGATGGTCGCCCGCGCGATGCCGAAATCCGCCACTTTCACGTCGCCGTAGCGCGAAACGATGATGTTGTGGGGGCTCATGTCGCGGTGAACGATGCCCAGTGAACGACCGCTGAGCGGATCGACACGGCTGTGTGAGTAATGCAGCCCTTCGGCGGCCTGCGCGACGATATGCACGCGGAGCTCGATCGGGAGATGGCGGTCCGAGCGGACGCAATGGGACAGAACCCGACCCAGGTGCGGGCCGTCGATCAGCTCCATCGCGATGAAATAGACACCGTCGAACTCACCGAGGTCGAGCACTTGGACGATGTTGGGGTGGAGCAACATCGCGGCCAGGCGGGCCTCGTCGAGGAACATGCGCACGAGATCTTGGTCGTGCGAATGAACGGGTAGCAGCTTCTTGATCGCGAGCAGGCGCGAGAACCCTTCGACGCCGCGAAGTCGGGCGAAATACACCTCGGCCATGCCGCCGGTGGCAAAGCGCTCGAGGAGTTCGTATTGGCCGATCCGCTCGAGCATCCAGCGCCTCGCTACCCCAATTCGCCCCGCGACTCCGGGGCCGCGCGAAGGAACGGCCCAACCGTGCCCGAATCGCGCGTTTCTTGCACTACCGCGGATTGCACTGCCGCGTCTGGCATTGCCGCTTCTGGCATTGCCGCGTCTGGCACTGCCGCGCGCAGGTCAACGATCGACCAACTGCCTCTCGACCAGCCGCCGGTACAGCCCGTCGTGGGCCATGAGCTCGTCGTGAGGTCCGGAATCGACGATGCGTCCCTTCTCGACAACCACCACACGGTCAGCGTCTCGCACGGTGGATAGCCGGTGCGCGATCACGAGGGTGGTGCGGCCCTGCATCAGTTTGTCGAGCGCGGCGCGGACAAGGTGTTCGCTCTCGGCGTCGAGCGCGCTGGTCGCTTCGTCGAGGATCAAGATGGCGGGATCGCGCAGCACCGCCCGAGCGATCGCTACGCGCTGTTTCTGTCCGCCGGAGAGCTGAATGCCTTTCTCACCGACGTAGGTGTCATATTTATCGGGGAACTCGTCGACGAACCCATGGGCGTTGGCCGCGATCGCGGCGGTGCGAATCTCGGCGTCGTTTGCTTCGGGGCGCCCGTAGCGGATGTTCTCGGCCACGGTTGCCGAAAACAGCATCGGCTCTTGCGCCACCACACCGATGACGTGCCGTAACCAATCGGCGTCGAGGTCGCGGACGTCGACACCGTCGATGCGAATACAGCCACTTGTCGGATCGTAGAGGCGCGGCACGAGCGCGCTGATCGTGGTCTTGCCGCCGCCGCTGGGACCGACGAGGGCGACGACCTCACCGGGACTGATCACCAGGTCGAGGTCCGACAGCACTTCGACGTCGGGACGGCCCGGATAGTGAAACGACACGCCTTCAAACCGCAGCTCGCCGCGGACGTCTTCGATGACGCTGCCGCCGTGGTTGGCGATCAAAGGCTCGCGGTCCAACAGGGCGAAGACCCGCTCACCGGCGCCGGAAGCGCGCATGAAATCGCCCCAAAGACCGCCGAGTGCGCCGAGCGAAAACGCGACGGTCAACGTGTAAATGACGAAAGACGTGAGATCGCCGACGGTCATGTTGCCGTCGATCACGACGCGACCGCCGTACCAGAGCACCACCGCGACCGAGATGTAGCCGGCCATCGACGCAACGGCGATGAACATCCCGCTGAGCTGCGCGCGGATGCGGGCGATCGCAAAAGACCGCTCGATCGAAACGCCGTAGCGCTCGTCTTCGCGCGGTTCGGCGGCGAATGTGCGCACTGTACGGATGCCGGAGATGCTCTCTTCAGCGACGGTCGTGGCCTCCGCGAGCGCTTTTTGAACGTCGCGCGACAGGCGGCGAATGCGGCGACCGTACACAACCGCGGCGACGGCAACAGGCGGCACCACGAGGAACATCAACGCGCTCAGAATAGGCGACGTGTACATCAGCAAGATGCTGCCGCCGGTCGCCATGGCGATATGCCGCATCGCCATCGAGACGTTTACGCTGACGGTGTTTTGAAGTGTGGACGTATCGACGCCGAGGCGGCTGAGCAGCTCGCCGGTGCGGTTGACGTCGAAGAAGCCGACTTCCTGGTCGAGGATCCGCGCGAATAGCTGGCGGCGCAGGTCGGTGACGATGCGTTCACCGGCGACGGTAAACATGTACGAGCGCAGTCCGATGGCGATGCCCTGGACCACGAACACAACGACAAGGAGCAGCGCCGCGCGATCGATGATGGACGTGTCGCCGGACCCGAATGCGCCGTCCATCATCTGCTTGATGGCCTGGGGCCACGCCAGCCCGGCGCCGCTGCCGATGAGCAAGAACACGGTGCCCAGCGCGAGAAGACGCCATTGACCCTTGGCCAGGGTGAGCAATCGCGCGACCGGAATGTTGCGTGTTTGCTCGAGCAACTGCGCGATCGTCACCTTTCGTTTGAGCACGCGCGCGGCTTCAACTGGCTGCCCATCTTCGCCGACGGGCACATCAACAGCGCCAAGCTTGGTAGGATCGCGGTCGGGAGCGGTTGACATCAGGGCCAAAATCGAGGATTCGGGACGCGATTGTCGTCCCCACACGCTTGGAAATGCGCGTGCGCCAAAAACGGACGGCATGAGTTGCCGATCCCCGAGCCAAGGTCAAGCAGATGCGTCAGATCCGCCACAGTTCCCGTCTCTTCCTCTCCGTTTGCGCCGCACTCGTCGTGGTCGCAGGTTGCTCTGATGACGACGGGGCCGGGGAGAGCACGCCCGCCGAATACGACATCCAGTCGTTCGATACCGGGCCGGCCGACGCCAAGGCACTGCTGCCCAGCACGTTTGTCTGCAACCCCTGCAACGCATCGTCACAGTGTGGGGACGCAGGCGACAAAGACGCCAAGTGCGTGGATCTCGGCACCAAGGGCGGTTTCTGCGGCCGCGCTTGCTCCAGCGCCAGCGACTGCCCCAAGGGTGACTACGACTGCAAGGACGTGACGTCTGTCGAAGGCGACAAGGTCAAGCAGTGCGTCGCCAAGTCCGAGTGCAAGTGCAGCGAGTACGCTGCGAAGATGGGCCTCTCCACCTGGTGCACCAAGGATGGCTGCAAGGGTTCGCGCATCTGTTTCGCGTCCGGTAAAGCCCCGGTTTGTGAAGCGAAGGCCAAAGAGACAGAGAAATGCGACGCGATCGATAACGACTGCGACGGCACCAACAACGAAGACACCTGCGACGACGGAAACCTCTGCACCGACGATTCCTGCAACCCGTTCAAGGGCTGCGTGCACATCGGCAACGGCAAGTCCTGCGACGACGGCAGCAAGTGCACCAAGAACGACGCCTGCGACAGCGGCAAGTGCACCGGCGAAGCCATCAAGTGCGACGACGGCAAGGTCTGCACGACCGATTCTTGCGATAAGAAGAGCGGCTGCACCTACAAGCTCAACGAGGGCGGCGCGTGCGACGACGGGGACGCGTGCACGTCCGGCGAAAGCTGCAAGGGCGGCACGTGCAGCGGCGGCAAAGCGAAGGCCTGCGACGACGGCAACGCCTGCACCGATGACGCCTGCAAGTCACCGAAGGGCACGTGCTCAAACACCGCCAACAAGGCCGCCTGCGACGACGGCGACAAGTGCACCGGTAAGGACGCGTGCGCGGCCAAGGCGTGCAAGGCCGGCGCCAAGTCCGACTGCGACGACAAGAACGCCTGCACGACCGACAGCTGCGACGCCAAGAAGGGCTGCGTGAACATGCCCGTCGCGTCCACGCCGTGCGATGACGGCGATAGTTGCACGGCCAAGGATATGTGCGACAAGGGCACCTGCAACGGCGCCAAGAAGGACTGCGACGACAAGAACGTCTGCACCGACGACACCTGCGACAGCAAGACGAAGGCCGGATGTGTCCACAAGGTCAACGCCAAGCCGTGCGACGACGGCAACGCCTGCACCGAAAAGGACGTCTGCAAGGACAAGCAGCCGGTCGGCAAGGAATGCGTCGGCCTGCCGCTCAAGGCAACGACAACCGCCTGCCCCAAGCTGCCGTAGCGCCTTCATCTCGACGGTCAGTATTCTCGACGGGCAGTGTTCTAGACGCTCAGGGCGCCAGGATCGCCCGATCGAGGGTGACGCTGACCGGGCAGTGATCCGAGCCCATCACATCATCGTGGATCGCCGCGGCCTGCAGGAACGGCATCGCGCCGGGCGACGCGTATACGAAGTCCAGGCGCCATCCGACGTTCTTGGCGCGGATGCCAAAGCGCTGGCTCCACCACGTGTAGCGGTCCTTCGTGCGCGGCTCGAAATGCCGCCAGGTGTCGACCCAGCCCGCCGATTGCCATCGCGTCAGTTCCTTTCGCTCGCGCATCAGAAAACCGCTCGTCTTGGCGTTTTGCTTGGGCCGCGCGAGGTCGATCTGACGGTGGGCCGTGTTGAAGTCTCCAAGCACCAGGATGCGCTCTCCAGCCTGTTTCGCGGGCTCGAGCAGCTCGAATAGCTTGCGATAGAACTTCAGTTTGTAGCGCACCCGGCTGTGATCGCGATTGGGTCCGCTGCCGTTGGGGAAATACACGTTGACCACGCGGAGCGCGCCGAACCGCAGGTCTTGAACGCGACCTTCGCGGTCGAATTTCTCTTCGCCGAGCGTGGACGAAACCGCGTCCCAGCGGGCCTTCGAAAAGACCCCGACGCCGCTGTATCCGAGCTTCTCGGCGCAGACGAGATGGGTGTGCCAGCCGTCGGGATCGCGCACTTCGGCGGTGAGCTGTTCGGGCCGTGCGCGCGATTCCTGGACGCAGACGACGTCGCCCTCGCAGCCATTGAGCCATTGGAGCAACCCCTTCTTCGCGGCCGCTCGCAGGCCATTGATGTTCCACGAGTACACGCGCATCGATGCTTCGCTCATGACACTTCTCCGCGCGTGATGCCGTGGATCGGCTTGTGCGCATCCTCGCTTTCTCCGAAGCTTTCGCGCGTGTCAATCCGCAACTCCAAAGCCACCGGCAAGGCGCCTCTCTTCGGCGACCACGGGCCGGCGCAACTCGTAGCCGCTTTGGAGGCCAATGGCCTGCGACCCATGCAGGCTCGCAACGCCGTAATGGGGATGTTTCGCGGCTTCTTCATCGACGGTGAGCCCCTTGCAAAGTGCATCGGCAAGCTCGGCAAAACAGCGCGGGCCGCGACCGACCCGATCGGTTACGAGGAGTGCGCGCCGGTCGTCGCCCAATCCGCCGTCGCAAAGGACGGAACGACGCGCCTGCTGCTCCGCTACAACGACGGATCGGTCATCGAGACCGTGATCATTGTCGCCAACCACGAGGGCGCGCCCGGCAACCCGCGAACCACCGTTTGCGTATCGAGCCAGGTCGGATGCGGTCGCGGCTGTGTCTTCTGCGAAACCGCACGTCTGGGCCTTTCCCGGCAGCTGTCCGCCGCCGAAATCGTGGCGCAACTGCGAGCCGCCTGGCGTCACTGGCAATCCCGTCCCGACGTGACAAACGGCGCACTCGCCCCGATCACCAACGTCGTCTTCATGGGCATGGGCGAGCCGCTCGACAACCTTTCCGCGGTCCTCTCCGCGATCGACACGATGACGCATGACTGGGCATTCGGGCTCGCCGCGCGCCGCATCACCGTCAGCACCGTCGGTGTCGCCGCCAAGATCGCGCCTTTCCTGGACGCAACGCGGGCCAATCTTGCCCTCAGTCTCAACGCTCCAGACGACAAACGACGGGCCGCGATGATGCCCGTCGGCAAGCGCACAAGCCTCAACGACATCAAACAAGCGCTGCTGACCGCCCTGCCCCCCGGACGCGACGTCTTGTTCGAATACATCCTCTTTGGGGGCGTCAACGATGCCGACGAAGACGCGGACATGCTGTGCGAATGGCTCGACGGCCTGCCGGGTCGCGTCAACCTCATTCCGGCCAATCCGGGGCCCGATCCAGGCCTGATCCAGCCCGATGCAGCGCGGGTACTCGCGTTCCAGCGCCGGATGTTAGACGCTGGGGTGCGAACGATGGTGCGATACCCGCATGGACGGGACGTGGGCGGCGCGTGTGGTCAATTGGCCGGGCGCGCGCGTGCCAATCAAATACGCGCCAATGCATCGCACGCGAGCGCAACCGAACACGGTCGAGGAGCAACCTGATGGCGAAGATGAGCACGCGGCGAAAGTTGGCGATCGCGACCTGGAGCCGCCCAACCGAGGGCAATATCTACGGCAAGATCACGATCGACGCGACCGAAGCGCTGAACTACATCCGGCACCTGCGCAAAGAGACCGGCGTCAAGGTGACGATCACCCACCTCGTCGGCAAAGCGCTCGGACTCGCGATCCACAAAGCGCCAGGGCTCAACGGCCGCATCTTGTGGGGCGCTTTCGAGCCGTACCCAACCGTCGACATCGCCTACCTGGTGGCGCTCGAAGAGGGAGCCGATCTCGCAAAAGCGAAGATCACCGACGTGGACAAGAAGTCGGTGGTCGACATCGCCCAGGAGCTCAAGGGCCGCGCGTCCAAGCTTCATAAGAAAGAAGACAGCGACTTCGAGAAGAGCAAAGGCCTGCTGCGCGCGTTGCCGACATGGCTGCTTCGCCCGCTCCTGTTCGTGACCGGGTGGGTGGCCAGCGCTCTGGGTGCATCTGTCCCGGCGCTCGGCATCGAGGCGTTCCCATTCGGCGCATGCATCGTCACCAGCGTCGGCATGTTGGGTCTCGACGAGGGCTTCGCGCCGCCCACGCCTTTTGCGCGCACACCGCTGCTGGTTCTCGTCGGGGCCATCCGCGAAAAACCGGCGGTCGTCGACAACGAGCTGTGTATTCGGCCGCAGTTGACGATCACGGCGACCATCGACCACCGCTTCATCGATGGGTTCCAGGGCGGCATGCTCGCCAAAGAAGCGCGGCGCATTCTCGAGAACCCCTGGGTGCTCGACGAGGAGACGGCGGCGACGGGCACCGATGGCTGAACAGGCAAGGCCAAGACGCGGGCGAACCGGGCAGCGACGTTCCCCCAAGGGGCGTCGGCGGCGTCACGCTGTGCTCGACGCGGCGCTGATGATCGCGGCGGAAAACGGCCTCGAAGCGCTCACGATCGGCACGGTCGGGCGGGCTGCATCGGCACCGAAAAGCCTCGTGCTCTATCACTTCGGCAGCCGTGACAAGCTCGTTTCGTCGGCGGTCGACCACGCTGCTGCCCGGGTTCAAGCCGCAAGGCGCGACGCGATGGACAGCGCCGGATCCGACCCCCGCGAACAGCTCCGCGCGTGGGTATCCGCGGTGTTCACGAGCGTCGATGTTGTCCAGGGCTGGTGTTTCGTCACCCAGGTCACGACGCGAATGGCGCCGATCGACGGCCTCGACCGAATCTGCTCGATGGTTGCAGCGGAACGCGGCGCGCTGGCCGAGCTGCTCGAACGTGGCAACGACGACTTCTGCTGGCAGGTCCCCAACTCAGAGAGCATGGCGTCGACGCTGCTGGCCCTGATCGACGGGCTCGCGCTCGGGTTCTTGCGCACCGGCTACGATGCGGACCTGGACAAGGCCGCCGCCACTTGCCGGCGCGCCGTCTTCGATCTTCTTGTTCGCTGAGTCTAAAAGCGAGCTTGGGCGGGACGGCGGCGGGGCGTTGAGTCGGCGGCGTGGACCTTCTTGCCAGCGCGCGTCCATTCCTCGGCCAGGGCCGAAATCCACCACGGGTGCGACCGCGACCATGCGTTGCGCCAGCCGTGACCTTCGCGTTCGACGCGCATGACCTCGACCTGCAGCCCACGAAGCCTCATCGCGTGGGCGACACGTTCGGTTCCTTCGCCAAATTTCCGGCCTTCCCGCGCGCCGTAGATCATCAAGAAACGCTGCTGTGGTGAGCCGTAACCTCGCAGCACGAGGTGGCGCGGGTTGATCCGTTGCACAGAGAGCCGCGAGCGCCGTTGGCCGACGATGTTGCGGTAAAGCTTGCGCTTGGGGCTCACCTCGAGCGCGATTTCCATATCGGTCGGGCTAAGAGCGACGACGAAGCTGAACAGTTCCGGGTATTGCAGGCCCAGGGACAGCGCGCCGAAGCCCCCCATCGAGCAGCCCGCGATCGCGACGTGGTCTGCGCGTTCGGCGATCGGATAACGGCTGCGGATATCGGTCATGTAGCGGCGCACGACGAGGTCGCCGTAGGGATGGCGGCCATCGGCCCAGTTCGTCCAGTAGCCGTTGCGCCCGCTGGCCAGCAGCAAGATGGGGGCAGGCATGCGTCCGGCGGCCACGAGCCGATCGATCTCGCGATGGATGCGGCCGAGCGTGATCCAGCCGTGCGGGTACTCGCCGAGGCCGTGCAGAAGAACCAGGAGCGGGTATTTCTTGCCCGGTTTGATGCCGCCTTTCGGCAAATACACCATGTAGCGGAACGTTTTGCGCAGCTCGGGTGCTTCCAGCTTGTGATAGCGAATTCGCCGGCGCGTCGTCGCGTCGATAAACGTCGTGTACTTGCGTTTCTTCTTGGCAACCGGGGCGCGACCTGGAGCGCTCGCAGCTTCGACCGGCGACGCGGGCAACACGAACAATGCGGCTGTCAGCAAGGCGACAACGTACCCGGCGCATCGTCCGCTTGGACGCGTGTTCATTGCCGGGTTGGAGGTCAGCAGGCGCATCAAGTTCAAGTATCTCACAGTTGCAACCGATCGCGAGCATTGGTTGCCAAAAACCCGGCTCCCCCCTCGCACCAACAGCAGCGTGTGCCGAAAAATCCGCAACATGCTTCCCACCGCACAAATGCGGCGGTACATACTCGGCCCGGACCTGAGATGACCGCACTCGAAGCCGCCACCAAGATCGAACACGACGGCCGTACCTTCTGGCTTGTCGGCACCGCGCACGTCAGCGCCAAGAGCGTTGCCGATGTGCGTGAAGTTATCGCCGCGGTGGAACCGGACACGGTGTGCCTCGAGCTCTGCCCTGCTCGCTACGAGGCGCTGACCGACCCCAGCCGTTGGCGCAAGCTCGACATCTTCCAGGTGATCCGCCAGGGCAAGACCCTGTTGCTGCTGGCCAACCTTGCCATCGGTGCGTACCAGCGCCGCATCGGCAAGGAACTCGGCGTCACACCGGGCTCGGAACTCCTGGCCGGGGACGAAGCGGCCAAGGCCATCGGCGCGCGCGTCGAACTCGTCGATCGCGATATCCACACGACGCTGCGACGAACGTGGTCACGCATCCCCTTTTGGCGAAAACTCGGCGTCTTCGGCGCGATTCTCGAAAGCCTGGTGTCTCGTGAACAGATCAGCGCGGAAGATATCGAGTCGCTCAAGGACGACGGCCAACTCGGCGACATGATGTCGGAGTTTGCGCGCATCATGCCCGAGGTGACCGGCCCGCTCATCGATGAGCGCGACCAGTACATGGCTTCGGGAATCGAGGCCGTGGAGGGAGAGCGGATCGTCGCAGTCGTGGGCGCGGCGCACGTCCCCGGGATGAAGCGCTACTTCGGGCAACAGATCGATCGCAAGCCGCTCGAAGAAAAACCCGCGCCGTCGCCTGTCGTCGGGATGCTCAAGTGGATCATTCCGGCGGTCATCCTCGCGGCATTCGCCTTCGGTTGGACACAGGGCCCGACCGGCACGCTGGAGCAGATGATCTTGGCGTGGATCGTCCCCAATTCGGTGGCTGCCGGCCTCTTGACCGCCATCGCGGGTGGCAAGCCGCTTTCGGTTGTGACGTCGCTGTTCAGCTCGCCAATCTCGTCGCTCAACCCGTTATTGGGCACCGCGATGATCGTCGGCCCGGTCGAAGCCTGGCTCCGCAAACCCACGGTCGAGGACTGCGAGCGCATCAACGACGACGTGCAGAGCCTCCGCGGCATCTACCGCAACCCGTTTACGCGGGTGCTGCTGGTGGCTGTGATGGCCAACCTCGGCTCGGCCCTGGGTGCGTGGATCGGCGCGTCTTGGGTCGTCTGCCTGCTGCCGAATTAGAGCACCGAACAGCAATGCTTCTCGGTGCATGATTGTTATTTGGTTGGGGGACTATGAGCGTCCCCACGCCCCGAAAAGTGTCATTTTCGTGGCGTTCCCCATCCCTGAGCGCCGATTCCTGATCGCCGCTCTAGCCCGGCGGGGGCGCGGTCGGCTGGGCCGGCGGTGGCTCGGCTGGATTCGGCGTCGTCGGGGGCTGAGCTTCCGGCTGCGGTTGCGGAGCCGGTTGTCGTGGAGCCAGCGGAATCGTCGCCGGGGCGTCCATCGGCGGCCGACTCGATCGCATGCGTTGCCGATTGACCTGGTCGCGCCAAAACGCCGCGCACTCGTCGGTCGTGCGGAAGCCATAGGCGGCCGAAAACCCCCAGCCTGCGATCTGCAGCAGTCCCATCGTCACGTTCAGCGGCTCTCGGCCCGAAACCGAAGCCTGGCCCGTAACCGACGAGGTGTCCGGCGGATCGGTGGACATGAACGGCAGCGCCGTCGTGACCGCGGTGCCGGCTGCGAACAAAGCGTCAAAAATCGGCCACACCTTCGATCGGGTGCAGCGCGCCCAGCCGATGCGTCCCCACAAGTGACGGGGCGGGGGCGGCCGCACGAATGTCAGCGAACACCCTTGAATCGTTGTAATAACGGCCATGGCGACCGCGATCTTGATCCATCGTCGCTTCATCGACCGCTCCATCGACCGGCGTTCACCCAGTTGAGCGGGCGGGGCGCGCCTGTCGTGCCAAGCTGGCGCAGTCTAGCAAACGTTCGCGATCGGGGAGAGCCCGCCGAAGCGTCGTTCCCGCCGCGCGTAGCTGATGAGCGCGTTGTCGAGGGCGTCTTCGTCGAAATCGGGCCACATGCGCTGATCGACGTAGATCTCGCTGTAGGCGATCTGCCAGAGCAGGAAGTTGCTGATGCGAAGCTCGCCGCTGGTGCGGATGAGCAGGTCGGGATCGGGGATATCGGCCGTCCACAGGCGCTCGTGCAGCGCCGACTCGTCGATGTTCTTGGCGTCCAACCGGCCGCTCTCGACGTCGGAGACGATCCGCTTGCAGGCCTCGACGATCTCTTCCCGACCGCCGTAGGACAGCGCGATCGTCAGCTGCATGGCGTCGTTGTCGGCGGTCAGGCGCTCCAGCAGCTCGACCGCGCCCCGCGCCGCGACCGGCAGCTTGGACCGTTGGCCGATCACCGAAAAGCGAATGTTCTTGTCGAGCAGAAGCCGCCGCTCCGACTCGCAGAACCGGACAAGCAACGCCATCAACTGCGCCACTTCGCGCATCGGCCGTTGCCAGTTCTGAGCCGAAAACGCGTACAGCGTGAGGTGCCGAATGCCGATCTCGCGGGCGCGGGTGACGATCGTCCGGACAGCCCGGGCACCCGCGCGATGGCCCTCTTCGCGTGCCAGGCCTCGGCGCTGCGCCCAACGTCCGTTGCCATCCATGATGATCGCGACGTGATCGGGCACGTTGCTGGCGACGATCGGTGGGGGCTTGGCGGTCATGGGTGTGCTGGGGCGGGCGGCTTGGAGACAACTCGATGGCGCTCGTGACTGGAATCACGCCTCGACGGCGCGGACGTCCTCCTGCCGGATGCCGAGAAGGTACAACACGGCGTCCAGATTGCGTTGATTGATCGATGTGTCTGCTTGTTCTTGCACAATCCGCTTGGCGTTGAACGCGATGCCAAGCCCGGCGCGCCCCAACATCGCGAGGTCGTTGGCCCCGTCACCAACCGCGATCACCTGTTCGAGTGTGATGCGTTCGGCGAGCGCCATGCTCTCCAGCAGATCGGCTTTGCGCTGTTTGTTGACGATCGGACCGACGAGTTTGCCGGTCAGCTTGCCACCGCGAACCTCGAGCTCGTTGGCGAACGCGTAGTCGAGACCAAGCTTGTTGGCGAGGGGCTGCGCGACCTGGATGAAGCCGCCTGAAACCAGCGCGAGCCTGTAACCGAGGCGCTTGAGCACACGCACCATCCGTTCGGCGCCGGGCGTGAGCTTGATGACATTGAGGACGCGCGCAAACACGCCTTCGGGAGCGCCCTCGAGCAACGCGACACGCGCCCGCAGCGCCTCGTCGAAGTTCATCTCGCCTTGCATGGCCCGCTCGGTCGTTGCGGACACCTCGTCATAAACACCATGAATTCGAGCGATTTCGTCGATCACTTCGTGTTGGATCAGGGTGCTGTCCATGTCGAAAACGACCAACCGTTTGCTGCGACGAAGCAGGTTTTCCCGCTGCAGGGCGACGTCCACGGCGAGCTTGGCTTCAACGTCCATGAGCCGGCGCTGCAGCTTGACGGGATCGGCTTTTGCTGGGCCACTGACCAACAACTCGAGCGAGTTCAGGTCGCCTTCGGACAGGCGGCCGATCCGGTCGATATTGAACCCAGCCTGCGCGATCGCCGTCGCCGCTGCGGCCAGGACCTCAGCACCGAGAACACGCGCCACAAGAGTTACCGCCCATCGGTCGTGCACGAGGCCGGGCTGTGAGCGTTCGGACGGCACCCACTCAAAATCCAGGTCCAGCCCGAACTCCTTGGCCTTCCAGAGCAGGTCTTTGAGGATCGGCGTACCCGACATCGGATCGAGCGCCACCAGGAAATGCAGGTTGAGGTAACCCTGCACCTGCACCTGTTCGACATCGAGCAGCTCAGCCTGGGCGGTGGCGAGCATGGCGGACAGCTCCGCCGTGATTCCCGGTTGGTCGGCACCGGTGACGGTGATCAGCAATGCGTTTTTAGGCTTTTTGGCCATCGTAATCTCCAGCGCGCTCATGCACGCGGGACGCGACTTACCACTTCCGGCGGGCAATGCCCACTGCCGCGCAGTTGCCGCTTCAGGACGGACAAATCAAGCGCCAGACAAATCAGCGACGGGGCCGCACTGCGCGGCAGGCCTGTGGTCGTCAGTTCCACAACCCGATGCCGAACGCGGTATTCCGGTAATCCTTCGCGACATCGACAGCCATGGTGAGCCGCCAACGGATGATGAGCGAGATGCGCAGATCCGCCCCAAAAGTGACGTGATGACGCGCGTCGTCCGCGAATCGGCTCGGCTCGCGGTACCAACCGCCGCGCACACGCAAACGGTCCTCGTAGATCTCGCTCTCGGCCCCGAAATGACCGCTCACTACCGGTCCGGCGCCGGATTGCTGGCGGACGCCACGCAGATACGATGTGACACCGACGCCATCTTCCACCGGCCCCGTGGCCTTGATCGACGCTGTGACGAGCACATACCTGCGCTTGATCGCCTTGACGGGCACCGACCCGACCGGCAGCGGTAAATCGCCGTATGACGGCCGAATATTGTAGGTGCGCTGGCCGAACATCCACGACGCGCCCAGCTCGAAGCTCGCCCCCATCAACGCCTTGTCAGGCACGCGCAGGCCATTGAGCTTCTCGATCTTGGTCCCGCCGAAATTTTCGGCCCGTTCCTGGGTCATCTCGCGCCCGAGACGCCATGACATTCCCAGTCGATACGGCAGACCGCGCGGGCAATACAGCAAGCCGAACGCGCTCGGGTAGATGGCGCTGGCAAGGTCGACCTGTTTGCCGTTGACCTCGGTTGCCGTCGTGTTGAGCGACGAAAGCCGAGCTGTGCCGATGCCGATCAGCGTGCCCATCACCAGCTCGCCATCGCGGAAAGCCCAGGCGAGGCCGATACCTCCGTAACTCTGGGCATAGGAAAACACGCTCTGCACGCCCTCGTCGTCTTTGACCTCCATCCGGAATTGCTGCGAAAGGAAATGGGCCCCGATCCCGAACCTGCCGAACTTCAGGTTGAAACCGAGCTGTTGCGCCGTTGCGGACTGCAGCGCGCCCTTGTTCCCGCTCTGATCGTAGTCATTGTCGCCAACGACGGTGTAACCGGCTGTACCGAGATCGAAATCGAAGGAGTCATTGCCCATGAACGGCGAACGCACGGCGAATGCGGCCGGGTTGGAAAGGTGCCCCTCGACGCCATCGGAGACGCCCACGAACCCGCCACCAAGACCGATCACGCGCTCGGATGTGACCAGCGGCCCCTGGAAGAAATCGATGTTCCACGGTCGGGTGTCGTCGGCGGAAGCAAGCAGCGGCCACGAGACAGCAAGAAGCGCGATCGCAGCCGCAAAACGACGGACATGGGCCCGATCGCGCTGTTTCTCCCGACAGATCAATGCAAGACGGCGGCTCAACGCAGTCGAAGCAGCCAGGACGCGAGGGTGTCGAACTGCCGCTGGCTGCCGGCAAACATCACCGGATGCTTCTTGCCGCGGCGCCGCGACGTTTGGTGCAGCCACGCCCGCAAGGCCCGCTTCTTCTTGAATCGCCGTCCGACCGTCGAGAGATCCGGACCGCCTTTGACGACGTTCGGCGTGCTCTTGGCGATGCCTTTCTTGGCGACGGAGTGACACGCGGGACATCCAAGGGTCTTGAAAACGCGAGCGCCCGCGGCGTCGGTGAGCAGCTTGCTGCCGCGCTTGCCGGATTTACCCGCTTTGCCCGTTTTCTTTGCGCCACGGGCAACCGGCTCATGGCGTTGCGACGAATCTACATGGTTGCCGGCGCGCTGCCATTTCGCCGCCGAACTCGCGTGGGCCGACGGCGCGAAGGCGAGCGAAGCGGCGCCCAGTGCGAGGATTGTGCTGGCACCGATGATGGCTGTGGTGTTCATCTCTTCTCCCGTTGCCCGTGACGCGTCGGCGCTCCTGCTGAAGCGCTCAACAATGGTACAGTGAGCCGTCGTGACCCTCTACCGCTCTATCGCGCGCTTGCTGCGCTTTCTCCTCGGCGTGTTCTTTCGGCGGATCGTGATCGTTGGCGACGAGCAGGTCCCGGCGGAGGGCGACGGCGCGGCGATCTTTGCTGGCAATCACACCAACTCGCTCATCGACCCCGCCATCATCATCGCTTTTGCTGGCCGAATTGTTCATTTCGCGGCGCGCGACGGCCTCTTCCAAAGCCCGATTCTGCGGCCGGTACTGACCGCCCTGGGCGCCGTCCCGATCGCCCGCCGCATGGATCGCAAAGACGGCAAAGTCGACAACGCATCGGCCTTCGACAAGCTCTTCGACATCCTCGCCACCGGCCGCGCGATCGGCATCTTTCCCGAGGGCATCAGCCACGATCTCAGCCAGCTGCAACCCCTGAAAACGGGAGCTGCCCGAATCGCGTTCGGCGTGGCCCAGCGCAACCCGGATTGCCCTGTCCGCATCGTGCCAACCGGCCTCAACTATGGTCGCCCCAAGCGTTTCCGGAGCTCCGTCCTCGTGCAATTTGGCGAGCCGATTACCATCGATGCCGACTGGGTGGCCCGCTTCGAAGCCGACGAACGCGCGACCGTTCGCGAGCTGACCGACATGATCGACATGCGTCTGCGCGCGCTGACCGTCAACGCCGAAGACTGGCAGACCATCCGGGTGCTCGACGCCGTGCGCCGCATCTACCAACCGCGCGGAATCGGCCTGGAAGCCCGCGTCGAACTAAGCCGCCGCTTCAACGCCGCGTACGGAGAGCTTGCCGATCAGCCCGCAATCGCCGCGTTGTTCGAGAAGGTATCGGCCTACCAGGAGCGGCTGCACACCATCGGTTTGCGAGACAGCGACCTGCTACGCGACTTCAGTTTCTGGCAGATCCTGGCGCGCTTCTACTTCAACGTCCTGCGCATCGTCTTCTGGATGCCGCTGGCCATTCCCGGGTTCGTCCTGCACGCGCCGCTCGCGATCATCGTCGGGCTCTTCGGGGTGCGTTTGTCGCCGCGCAAAGATGTGATCGGCACCAGCAAACTCGTCGCTGGCATCGTCTTGGCGTTCGTGTCGTGGGCGCTGCTGGCGCTCGGCGTCGGCTTGGCGTTCGGACCCCTGTACGGAGCGCTGGCCGCCCTGCTCGTCCCGTTGTCCGGCTACGCGACCTTGCGGGTGCTCGAGCGCTACGTTTCCGCCCGTTCTTTGGCGATCTCGTGGCTTCGATTTGCGCGATTTCGTCAAGAAGTAGCGGATCTACGGCGCGAACGGCGCGATCTGGAACGCGTGGTGATCGAGACCGTGCAACAATTCCTGCCCGACGATATGGAGCCCCTGTTCCTCGAAGCAGGGCTGGAACGCATCGGTCGGAACACGGACTCGTCTCCCCAAGTCGCTGTCAGCTCGTAGTTCATGAAACGAAACGAAACCAACTCGAGGCCACCGGTTGTGGTCTTGCACGGACTTGGCCGCACGCAGGCGTCGATGTCCGGCATGCGTCGGTTTCTCGAGGCCCATGGCTATCCGATCTGGTCGCGCACCTATCCGTCGCGTTCAATGCCTGTCGCCGAGCTCGCCGAGATGGTGGCGGGGTGGATCACGACGGATCTCGGTCCGGACGCTCAGCCGCTCGCCGTGACGCACTCGCTCGGAGGCATCTTGGTGCGCCTGATGAGCCCCCGCATCGCGTTTTCCCGCATCGTGATGCTCGCACCGCCCAACGGTGGCAGCCTTCTCGCCAACGATTTCAGCCATATGGCGCTCTTTCGACACGTCTTCGGTCCAGCCGGAACCGACGTCGCAAGTCCGCATGACTGGCCCGTTCCGGAGTGCCCCACGGCCGTCATCGCTGGCAACCTCGCGCCGAGCATAGGCAACCCGATCAGCTGGGTATCTGCGGGAATGCGCACCTTCGGGCCCGACATCGCCAACGACGGAACGGTCGCTGTCGACGAGACACACCTGCCGAATATGGAGCGCTTCTTCGAGCTACCGGTCAGCCATACGTGGATCATGAACAACGGCGTGGCCCGCAAGGAAACCCTCGCGTTCCTGCAAGCATCTGACCAAAATAACAAAGAAAACAACGGGAAAGCGCGCAAACCCGTTGACATCACCGCCGCCCCGCCTACCCTGCCGCCCGGTCAAAAGGGACCTCATGGGTCCGCTTAGCCCGGTTCTCTCATCAGACGCGGGTTGGTCAGTCACCGCTGCCCGCGGGGAATCGCGATGCTCGAAAAGCACGAAACGACACCTGCAGCACCCGTGGTCGCCGTCGACGCGGAGCTTTCCGCCAGTCAGGCCACGATCGAAGACAGTATTAATAAGTCGTACGAGGCCGGTTTCGTCACCGATATCGACCAGGAGTCGTTGCCGCCCGGCTTAAACGAAGACGTCGTCCGCTACATCTCGGCCAAGAAGAACGAGCCCGAATGGCTGCTCGAATACCGGCTCAACGCGTACCGGCACTGGCTGCAGATGACCGAGCCGACCTGGGCGCACGTCAACTACCCGCAGATCGACTTCCAGGACATCGTCTACTACGCGGCCCCCAAGGTCCCGACGCTGAAGAACCTCGACGAACTGACGGTCGAAGAGCGCGCTGAGTACGACACCTTGATGTCGACCTACGACCGCCTCGGTGTGCCCCTGATGGAGCGCGCAAAGCTGGCCGGTGTTGCCGTGGACGCCGTTTTCGACAGCGTGTCCGTGGCGACGACGTTCAAAGACAAGCTCTCGGAAAAAGGCGTCATCTTCTGCAGCTTCTCCGAGGCCGTGGCCGAGCACCCCGAGCTCGTGCGCCAATACCTCGGCACCGTCGTTCCACACACCGACAACTACTACGCCGCGCTCAACGCCGCCGTCTTCTCCGACGGCAGCTTCTGCTACATCCCCAAGGGCGTTCGCTGCCCCATGGAGCTGTCGACGTACTTCCGCATCAACGCGGCCAAGACCGGGCAGTTCGAGCGCACCTTGCTGGTCGCCGACGAAGGGGCCTACGTCAGCTATCTCGAGGGATGCACGGCGCCCGTCCGCGACGAAAACCAGCTGCACGCCGCCGTGGTCGAGCTCGTGGCGATGAAAGACTCCGAGATCAAGTACTCGACGGTGCAGAACTGGTACCCGGGTGACAAAGACGGCAAGGGCGGCATCTACAACTTCGTCACCAAACGCGGTGCATGCCGCGGGGCTCGCAGTAAGATCAGCTGGACGCAGGTCGAAACCGGATCGGCGATCACGTGGAAATACCCAAGCTGCATCCTGCAGGGCGACGACTCGGTCGGTGAGTTCTATTCGGTCGCGCTGTCCAACAACATGCAGCAGGCCGACACCGGCACAAAGATGATCCACATGGGCCGCAACACGAGCTCGACCATCATCAGCAAGGGCATCTCGGCCGGGCGTGGCAAGCAGACCTACCGCGGCCAGGTAAAGGTCCTCAAGAGCGCGGCAGGCGCCCGAAATTACACGCAATGTGACTCCTTGCTGATGGGCGACACCTGCACCGCGGACACCGTTCCGTACATCGAAGTGCGAAACCGGACCGCGCGCGTCGAACACGAGGCGAGCACGTCCAAGGTCGACGAAGACCAGGTGTTTTACCTGATGCAGCGCGGACTATCGCAGGAAGACGCTATCCAGCTCATCGTCAACGGCTTCTGCAAAGAGGTGTTCCGGGAGCTACCGATGGAGTTCGCGGTCGAGGCGCAGAAATTGCTGGAAATCAGCCTCGAAGGCGCGGTCGGCTGAACCAATACACGACGAACACGCGCCCTGCAGGTCGCGGCCGTCGACAGGAAATACGGCATGTTGAAGATCGAGAATCTGCACGCAAGTGTGGAAGATAAGGCGATTCTCAAGGGGTTGAGTCTCGCCGTGAACGCGGGTGAAGTGCACGCGATCATGGGGCCAAATGGGTCGGGCAAGAGCACGCTCAGCTACGTCCTCGCCGGACGCGACGGCTACGAAGTCACCGACGGCTCCGCGACCTACAACGGCGCGGATTTGCTCGACATGGAGCCGGACGAACGTGCCCATGCTGGCCTCTTTCTCGGCTTCCAGTACCCGGTCGAGGTGCCTGGGGTCAGCAACAAGGTCTTCCTGCGGCAGGCTCTCAACAGCAAACGAAAGGCTCGCGGCGAGTCCGAAATGACCGCCGTCGAGTTTCTGCGCGTCTACAAAGCCGCCGTGAAGATGGTCGGCATGGACGCCAAGCTCGCCAACCGCGAGGTGAACCGAGGCTTTTCGGGCGGTGAGAAGAAGCGCAACGAGGTGCTGCAGATGGCGGTGCTTGAGCCGCAACTTTGCCTGCTCGATGAGACCGACTCGGGCCTGGACATCGACGCGCTCAAGGCGGTGGCGGACGGGGTGAATGCGCTCCGGTCTCCCGATCGCGCGATGGTTGTCATCACCCACTACCAGCGTCTGCTCGACTACATCGTGCCCGACCACGTGCACGTGCTCGTCGACGGCAAAATCGTCCGCAGCGGCGGCAAAGAGTTGGCGCTTCAGCTCGAAGAGCGCGGCTACGACTGGATTCGCGAGGAGGCGGCGTGACCGGTTGGCTTGCACTGCGGCGCGAAGCCGCACTCGGTAGTTGGCAGACGCACGGCTGGCCGTCCCAGCGCCTCGAAGCGTGGCGGCACACCAACCTGCGCACCGTTCGGTCGCTCGCTGGCGCCGCAGAGTCCACCACCAACGGTGGCACCGCATCTGAAGCGGCGCGATGGAACTTGCGCGATGCGACATCGCAAGACGGCGTCACGGTCGCGCCATTGACCCCCGCGGCCGAGGCCGATGATCCCGTCGCAAAGCAGTGGCTGGGCAATGTCGCGAACACGGACGGCGCGGCTGATGCTGTCGCGGCCCGAAACCTCGCTGGATTCGCCGGCGGTGTCCTGATCCACGCGGCCAGCGGTGTTGTGGCCAGCGACGTGATCGAGCTCGACTTCCCGGCCGACGCCACGGCATCTGAACACGTCCAGCGGGTCCTGATCGTCGCGGAGCGCAACGCGGAATTGACCGTCATCCACCGCTTCGCCGGAGATGGCCGCTACGTGCGCAATGTCGTTGCCGAAGTCGTGGTCGGAGACGGCGCCCGCGTGCGCCACGTCTGGCTGCAAAATGATGGCAAAGAGGCCTTTCACCTCGCCGAAATCGCGGTCCACCAGGGTCGCGACAGCCGCTTCGAAGGCCACGTTATCCAGGTCGGCGGCGCCCTCGGACGGGTCGGATGCACCGTGCACTTCGACCAAAAAGGCGCGTCATGCCAGCTCGACGGCTTGTACATCGGCGACGGCCGCCAGCACCTCGACAGCAACCTCGTTGTCCACCACGACCAGGGCCACACCAGCAGCGAGATGCTCTACAAGGGCGTGCTCGACGGCGGCAGCGAGGGTGTCTTTCGCGGCAATGTCCTGATCAAGGACGGCGCAAGCAAGAGCGTTTCGGAGCAGCTCAATCGCAACCTGCTGCTGTCGGACACGGCCTCGGCCAACACGAAACCGCAGCTCGAGATCGACAACGACGACGTCCGCGCAGCGCATGGATCGACCGTCGGCGAGCTCGACGATGCTGCGCTTTTCTACCTTCGATCACGCGGCATTAGTCGCGAAGATGCGCAGCAGTTGTTGACGTGGGGATTTGTCAGCGAAGTCGTGCACCGGCTGCCCACCAAGCAGCTGCGCGCCGAGGTTACCGAGCTCACGGGACTGGCGCCCGATCGGTAGTCACACGTGCACGTCGTTGACGTGCTCCGCTATTCGGACGACTCGTGACAGATTGTCATCCAAGCCCCGGTCTGCTCCAGGATACGCCCCCACCCGGGCCCCTTCGATGACCGAATCGACCTCACAGTCCGCAAGCATCGGCCGCAAGCTATTGCTCATGGCCGTGTCGCTGAGCTTTTCGCTGCTGCTCGTCGAAGGCCTGCTGCGCGTAATATGGACCAACCCCTTCGTGGCGGAGGAGTCCGAGCTGCTCGTGCCCATCGGCATGCAGCCGCCCAACACCGATCGTGCGTACCCCGGGCCGACCGGCGAAGCGATTCGCTTTCGCACAGACAGCCGCAGCTACATCCTGCCATCGCGCCGCAGCGGGTCGGTTGCGGCGACAGTCGCGTTTTTCGGCGGCTCAACGACCGAGTGTTCAGGCGTGACGGAAGAGGCCCGGTTCCCCGCATACGCCGGCAAGCTCCTCGCCGACAGAAAGCTCCCCGTCGACACGCTCAACGCCGGCCGATCCGGTAACACGATGCACGAAGCGCTCAATGTGCTGCTCAATCACAGCCTCGCCGACAAACCCGACATCGCGGTCATCATGCACGCGGCGAACGACTCCGGAATCCTCGCGTTGAACGGCGACTACAGTCACGCGATGGCGCGCCGCGACGGCCTCAAGTGGGGACTGCGTGCAATCGCGCGAAAACTCTCGGCGACGTCGAGCATCGTGGGCATGGTGCGATTCAGTCGGCTCGGAGGCGCCCGGCACGACGGCGCGTCCAACCGCGTGTACTCCGAGCAGCGCCAACAGGCCCCGGAGAGCCCCTTTCGTCAACGCCTCGTCGCGTTCGTTCGGCTGGCTCGGTCATTTGGCATCGAGCCGGTGCTGATGACCCAGGCGATGGCCTACGTCCGCGACAAGTCGACGCCAACATGGGCCGAACCCGCCAAACAGGCCGTGTTCAACGACATCATCCGCGACGTCGGCAAACGCGAGGCCGCCACTGTCATCGACCTAGACCGCCGTTTTCGCGCGATTAAAGGGTGGGACAAGGCCGATCGCTTCTTCTACGACGGCCTGCACCTCAACGATGACGGCTCACGCAAAGCCGGCGAATTCGTCGCGGATGGCTTGGCGCCCCTGATCTCCAGCCTCAAAGCGAAGTAAGGTGCGGAAAAGCCCGAAAACGCGGGGCTCTCCGGGGCAGCCACAGCTTCGGCGCTGGGTCGGTGTCCGGCGTCCGAGGCGGTGTGCGATGCTGTCACGAGCGGAGCGTATCAAGTATGTCCAGCGCACCAGGTAACGGCACCACCGCGGCGGTTCACGGGGTGGACCTGGTCTGCCCAGCCTGCCGAGGGTGGCGCGACGATGCCTGGCACCAATCCGCCTTGAGCGACCGGAGCGACGAGCTTGTCTGCCGGTCCTGCGATGCAAGTTTCGCTTCGGTCACCGTGGGCAACCATCGGATCGCCACTTTTCACACCGAGATTTCGGAATCGGCGTTCGACGAGTCGATCGCCTCGTTCGAAGCGGCGACCTGGGCCTCAAACCACTGGGGCATGTTCACGCAGCCGCCCCTCGTGGAGCCGCAGCTGGCGTGGTTGGCCGACCTGCTGGCCGGACTCGACGATTTGCCGGACGGACCGATCCTGGTCCTCGGTTCCGCGACATGCGGCGTGCTGCCGGCCTTACCGCGAGACCGGGACGTCGTCTGCATGGACGCGCATCCCGGCCACCTGGCGATGGCAGCCGAGCTCGCGAATGGACGCGCAATGTTGCCGTACGCGAAAGCACCCGAGGTGATCGCACAGCGACCTGTCGCCCTGCCCGACGACGCGCAAACCCGCCTTCAAAAGGCCGTCATGATATGCGGCGACGCGCTGAATCCGCCGTTTGGACCCGACGAATTCGCGCTGATCGTGTGCTTGAACCTGCTCGACTCGATCGCGCGGCCAACATTGCTGATGAGCCAATGCGAAGCGCTGGTGAAACCCACCGGCGCGGTCGTCTTCGCGTCACCATACAATTGGGCCGAGCACATCACGGCGCACGACGAGAGGCTCGACACGATCCTCGCTAAACGCGACGACTTCGAGCTCGCCGTCGAAAGCCTTGCCACAGGCGCAATCGATCCGGGCTTTATGGCCCAGATGCGCCTACAGTGGTGCGATCGGAAAGTTCAGTGGACGCTGCGGGCTCACGACAGAATGAAGGTGTGCTTTGCCCAGCACGCGTTCTTGCTGCGTCGCCTGGCGGCCCCGCCCAACCGCGCCGTCACGGGTGACTGACGCCTTTTTCTGATTGGTGCGGGCCGCTCTATGGCGCGCTTAGTTGCGGCGGCGACCGTATCCGGCGGGGCCATGGCCACGGACGGATTTGTCATCGAAACGCGACTTGCGCTTGTCCTGCGCCGAGTCGACGCGGATCTCACGGCCGTCAAGGCTCGCGCCGTTCATCTCATTGAGAGCGGCTTTAGCCGACGCCGGCTCACGGAATGTGATGAAGCCGAAGCCCCTCGAACGTCCCGTGTCGCGATCGCTGATAACGACCGCTTCACTGATTTCACCGTACTCTTCGAATGCCTCTTTGAGACGGGCATCGGTGGTGCTCCAACTGAGACCTCCGACAAAAAGCTTCCTCGACATTTTCACTAACCTGAATGTTGCTGGCTGATTTCTGCGAGACCGAATGAATTCGCAATAATATCAGCGGGGTGCGCTTGGGGGACGCGCAGGTGGGACCCCTCGCTAGCGCGAAGGCGGTTCGCAGGCTACTGGTCGCGCAGCCCGCCCGCAACCATGGACGCCCTCTACAGCAGTGCGAACGGCGTTTGGACCTCGAATCGGACCCAACAGGTGGGGCCGGTGTGGTAGCGTCCGCCGCCGAATACAGGGGACGCCGCATGGAAATATTTGCAAATGTGATCGAAAGGTCGCGTGGGCGCGTCGCTGCTTCGCTCGCCGTGATCGGACTCACCGCCTGCATGGGGGCCGAGCCGGAAGGACTCGCGCCCGCGTCCAGCGCCGATACGACGGTCGTGATGGACTTTTATCACCGGCCGCTGCCCAACCTGCCGCTGCCCAATGACCTCGCCACGCGCTACGACGCGACAAGCCCGACCGAGCGCCGCATCAACGCAAGCAAGATCGCACCTACGTGGTTTGAACGCCTGACCCGCGAGATGGTCGACACGCTGGACGGCTGGGGCACATTCGCGCCGATCACCGTGCCGTTTTCGGCCGAGATCGACGTCACGGGCATCGTCAAACACCACCACGGCAATCGCGACCTGGCCGACGATCTCGTTTATGTCGTCGACATTGACCGAGACAGCCCCGAGTTCGGCAAAGCGATCCGGCTCGACGTCGGCGAAGGCAACTTTCCGGTCGTGCTTGAGCGGCTCGACTCGTTTTGGGAGGCCGACCCACGCGGCAATACCAACACATTGCTGTTCGAGGAATACGACGAGGACGCCAACGGCAACGGCACCTTCGATGAGGGCGAAGACAACGACCTCGATGGTCATTTCGACAAGCCCAACTACCTGCCCGGCGTAACCAAGAAGACCAGCGAGATGAACCTGGCCGAGCGCGCCGACGCGACGATGACGTTCTACGAGCGGGAGACGAACACGCTGATCCTCCGGCCTCTGCTCGCACTGCGGGAGCGCAATCGGTACGCCGTTGTCGTGACGCGCCGGCTCAAGGACAAGGCGGGCAAACCGGTCGGATCGCCGTACCCCTTCATCAACCACATCGGCCAAAATGAGGGGCTCGCCGCCCTGCCCGACGCGCTCTCTGCCGAGGCGTCAACGTATGGAAACCTCGGGCTTGAGGACATCGCGTTCACCTGGAGCTTTACCACCGGCAGCATGAGCGCCGGGCTCGTGGCGGTGCGCGAAGGGCTGTATGGGAGCGGCGCGCAGAAACACCTCCATGACGAGTACCCGCCCGACATCGGCAGCATCGCCGTGCCGTGGACCAAGAAGCCGGGCAAACAGTGGGAGTCCAAGTACACCTTCAGCGCCGAGACCTTCATCGAGGTCAACGCGCAGCTGGGCAAATTCGGCGCCGAGCTGCTGTCGGTCAAAGGGGAGTTCGGCAAGCGCTTTTCGGACGCCGTTGGCTACGTCGATTTCCACGTCATGGGCACCTACAACAGCCCACAGCTGATGAGGCGGACGGACGCGGACGGCAACTACCTCAGCTACAACGAGATGACGTGGCCGCCGGATGTTCACCGGGTCAAGGCCGCCGCGCGCAGCGAAAAAGTGACGTTCTGGCTGACCGTTCCCCGCCGCGAAGCCATCGACGCAGCAAACGCCAAACTCGGAATCGGCAAGGGCCAGCCCGCTCCCGTTGCCATCATCGGCCACGGCTACACCTCGACGCGTTTTGAGGTGCTGACGTACCACGCGTTCTTCGCCCGCCACGGCGTCGCCTGCCTCGCGATCGACAACGTCAGCCACGGCCTGGCGATCCCGCAGGACTACAAGCCGCTCGTCCCGCCGCTGCTCAGCTCCCTCAAGGCCAAGGGGATCGGCGAGGCGATCCTCGAAAACCGCATGTGGGACCAAGACCAGGACGGCGAGGAGGACTCCGGCGCGGACTTTTGGACCGCTTACACCTTCCACACCCGCGACAATGTGCGCCAAACAGCGGTCGACTACATGCAACTGGTCCGCGTCCTGCGTGCGTTCGACGGCAAATACACCTGGCAGTTCGACGCCAATGACGACGGCAAGAGCGACGACATTGCGGGCGACTTCAACGGCGACGGCAAGGTCGACATCGGCGGGCCCAAGGCGACCATCACGATGACCGGTAGCTCGTTGGGCGGGATCATGAGCGCGGTCATGGCCGGCGTGGAACCTCAAATCGCGGCGTCGGTGCCGATCGCGGGCGGCGCGGGGCTCGGTGACGTGGGCATCCGCAGCATTCAAGGTGGCGTCAAGGAGGCCGTGCAGCTGCGCATGATGGGTCCACTTTATATCGGCTACCCGGACAAGGACGGCTCGGTGGTCGTGCGAACCGTGGTTCCCAGGCTCAACCGAACGGCGAAGATCGAAGTGGCCCGCATCCCCAAGAAGATCGTCGACAAGCTCAAGACCAACGGCGCCGTTTATGCGTTCAACCGCGACAACGGCGAATACGACTGCGCCCTGGTACGCAAGGACGGATCGTTCCGCGTCGCGCTCGCTTCAGATGCCCACGGTGACGCCGACAAGGACAAGCGACAACGACACGTCTTGAGTTTCTACGCCAAAGATGTGTTCAAGCATGGCGTCGTCGACCCAAACAAACACCGGGCGTGCGCGCGAAAGGACAACGTCACGCCCTTGCACGTCATCGACAAGTTCGCCAAGGACGTCGAGTACCACTTCCAAAGCAAGAAGACTTCGTTCAAGGCTGGCGACCCGCTCGCGCCCCTGGCCGAGGGTCTTGGACTGCACCGCGCGCGCCCGGAGATGCGACGCTTCATGGCGTTTGCGCAGATGGTGCTGGATCCGGGTGATCCGGCGACGTACGTGCGTCACGCCGTCGATGGCAAGCGCGTGTACTCAAACGGCGAAACCGTCCGCACCAATATGCTCGTTTGGCACAACGTCGGCGACATGAACGTGCCCGTGAGCACGGGAGCCAGCATCGCGCGCTGCGCGGGTCTCGTGGACATGGACAACCCGGTAAAGGCGTGGGGCAATCGCACCGTCAACCAGGCGCTGATCGACGGTCACGTGCTCGAAGCTGTCGATGTGATCCCGCGCTACAAGGCGCCCAATGGCGCGGGCGTGCTTTTCGACCCGGAGGACCTCGCGCTCGCGGCGACGCTGACAACGGGCACCGACATCTGGAATCCCGGCGGCAAGACCTTCGCCAAAGGCGCGGACGGCTATTACCTGCCCCGTCTGAGGCCGCCGCTGCACAAGCACGCGGTCAAGAAGCGCGACGGCATGGGCTACTCCGGCCTCTTCGTGCCAATGGTCAAGCCGACCGGCCAGCACGACCCCGAGCAACCCGGAAAAGAGACGGACCGGCTGCGCAAGCGGTGCATCCAGGAGCATCTCGCGGCCAAAAAGGACCCCGCGCCGTGCCAGACGCGCAAATATTTCGACCAGGGCGCGCTCGTCTACGAAATGCTCGGCTACTTCCTGGCGAGCGGTGGCAAGCGGTTCAGCCTCGACCGCTGCCAGGTCGACTGGACCTGTGGCGACCTGCCCCCAAAGCCCCCTGTTCGCAAATAAGAACGCCGGCGACGTTCATAAGTGCGCTGGCAACGACGCGCGCCCTGAACGCAGCGCAGTGGGCGACCATGATCCGCCGCAGGTGGGCCGTCGACAACGAGTGCCACAACACCTTCGACCGCATCCTGCGTGAAGACGACCGGCCATGGGTCCGCGCCCCCGAGGCGACCGGCGGTTGTGCGCATGCGGGCGAGGGCGCTACATTGCCGCGGACAAGGGCGCTGGACGCCTCGAAGGAGTGGACATGGTCGCCCGGAAGCGCTTCTTCACCAGACACCCCATCATTCTCAAGGTCCGCGTTCGGTCGCCGTCCGGCTGGATCGAGACAGTCAGCGACGATGTTTCGCGGCGCGGCTTGTTTCTGAGGACGCTCGAGCCCATCCCAGTTGGCCGGATCGCGCAGCTGGAGATCCTGCTGCCCAACGGCCACAAGCTCGAGGCGATGGGCCATGTGCGCCGGTCGGTGTCCGAAGCCAGTGAGACCGACCCGATTCCAGGCATGGGCATCGAGTTCTTCGTGATGTCGCGGGAAGCGCAAGACGCGTGGGACCGGTTCGTCATCGAGAAAAAACGCGCCGGCGCCAGTCGCCTCGAAGAGACCGACGAGATGCCGCGTGGCCATCGCGCCGTGCCGACACCGCTGCCTGGAATCACCGACCACGACGAGACGTCCGAGTCCGGTTTGCCGTCATTTCTGCGGGAGAGTGGAGAAGAACCCGCGAGCGCTGCGATTCAGGCGGCAAACGGCGCAGAGGCGTGGGATGCCCACGTCCAGGATGATGACGACGATGGCCAGTCCGAGCCGGTCGCACCCGAGGCCGTCGAACCGGCGATAACGACCCCAACGCCGGCGCCTGCCAGTCCGACTCTCATGCGTGACACGCTCGCGGACAGCCACGGCCGCAAGATCCCCGAAGAGCTCGCCCGCGTCATCGAAGCGGCGCGCGATGCGGCGGCCGAGATCGAGTCGCTCGAGCAAGAAGCGGACGGCCCCGTGGTTGCCCCCACAGCGGCGAGCGGTGGCCCCAGTGACGCGCCGACGCGTGACACCCTCATCACTGTGCAGCCGAGCACGTCGGGACGTTTGTCGCACTTCATCGACCGCAAGATGCGAGGCAGCAACGTGTTCCTGCGGACGATGGTCCAATGCGATGTGGGTCAGCGAGTGAGCCTCGCTATCGTGCACCCAGAGACCGACATCGAGCTGATGATCGACGGCCATGTCCGCAAGCTGATCAGCGGCGATGCGGTGCGCGGTGTGCTGCTTGGCTTCGAGTCGCCCAACCCCGACGAGAGAGCCCGCCTGCAACACTTCGTGGTCACGGGCCAGCCGACCGTGTCCGACAAGGCAGCGCCGAGCCTCCAACTCAAAGAACTCGAGGACGCGGCCGGGCGAAACCCGGACTCGGCCGACGCTTACCGCGATCTCGGGTTCGGACTCTTGACCATCTCCGAGCTGCCCGATCGCGCGGTCGCAGCGTTTCTCGAAGCGCTCACCCTGGACGGTACGAACCTGCAGACCCACTACGGTCTTGCCGTGGCCTATGCGCTCGCGGGCGACGGCATCAAGTCGTACGCGTTCCTGCGCTCTGCGCGTTCCATCGCCAGCGAAAGCGCCTCGTGAGTCAAGCTTTGTTCGTCGCGCCTGCCGGCCACGCTTCGGTCGTGCAGCGCGCACTGCGGCTGGCGACATTGCGGCTGGCGACATTGCGGCTGGCGACATTGCGGCTGGCGACATTGCGGCTGGCGACATTGCGGCTGGCGACATTGCTGCTGGCGACAATGCTGGTCTTCGGCTGCTCCAGCGCGCAGCAGGCGTCCGATCTCGCACCCCGATCGGACGCCGCCCTCGCCTCGACGGCCATCGCCCGTGACGCGATCCGGTGCAACGGTCGCCAGGTCTGGAACCGGAACCTGCGTGCCGACGTACGGGCTGCGGTGGCTGAAATCGTGCAGACGCTGCAGGACGAGGGTGTGGTCTTGCCCGCCGATCGCGCCAAGGCGATCCGCAAGAAGCTCCGAAAACGTGTCATGTGGCGCCAGATCCGCAACCTGCTGCTGGCCGGGCAGTACAACAACCTCGGGGTCATCGCTCTGCCCAGCGTCAAGACCGCGGACGGCCGGCCAGTGCTGCTCTTTCGGAGCGGGTTCACGCCGCAGCCCGGCGACGGGAATTCCTGTTTTGCGAGCCTGGTGCGCGCAGCCGGTGTTCGTCACGTCGCCAACCTCTACGCGGGCCCGATGCGCACATCCGACCTCGAAAAGGGCGAACAAGCCGTCGTCGCCAAGGCTGGCGGCACCTACTACCTGGCCCGCGATGCTTCCGATAAAGCGGCAGAATGGCGCGAACATCTGCGCGCGAGCGACGGCAAGGCGAACGCGCAGAAAGAGGCCATGAAGGCCGTCGCGGCGATCATCAACGACAGCCTGCTGCGACCCGGCGGCAAGGCGCCGACCGGCAACCTCCACGTGCATTGCGGCGGCGGGATGCATCGGACCGGGATGGTCGTCGGCATCATCGACCGCTGTCTCAACGGCACCGACGAAGCGAGCTGGACGGCCGACTACAAGCGCCACGTCGGATGGCGGTCTACGGCCGAACCCGGCGGTTTCGAGGACGACAACGTCGCCTTCATCCGAGCTTTCGACTGCAGCTTGCTCAAGCGGTAGCAGTCACGGTGTATGCAAAGCGCCGCAGCGCGGTCGTAATGGTGAGCAACGCCAACCCGCAAAGCGCCTGCGCAGCCCCAACCGGAAGCGCCCACAGGAAAGCAGCGACGTAGCCGGCCAACCCCGTGAATCCTCCGACAAGCGCGGCGATCCATAGACCCTGGCGAAGGTTGCGACACCAACGCAGCGACACAAGGGCGGGCAGCACGGAGAAGGAAAACGCAGGAAGCGCTCCCAGGACGCGCGTGCAGAGCGACACGACGACCGCCAGGGTCGCGAGAAGCAGGACCTCCAACAGCCGCGTCGGCATCCCGCGCACCTGAGCACCGACCGGATCGAGGCTGACGGCAGCAAAGCCGCGCCACAACATCGCGTGCAGCAGCAGGACTGTCGCGCACGTCACAGCGATGGACTGGACGTCTTCGGGCAACACGGCGACGGCGGTCCCAAAGAGCAACGTCTCGATGTCCGCCATGTCCGCGACGATCCGCGTACCGACCGCGAGCGTTCCCGCGATGCCGACCAGGTACACGATGCCCAGGGTCTCATCGTCGGTGACCGTGTGGTGCCGGCGCGGGCGGGCGAAGTGCAGAACCACAAGACCCGTGGCCAGCAGGGCCCACAGCGAAGGGGCGGCCAGCAACCCCGAAAAGCCCATGATTGCAGAGAAATAGTACGACGACGCCACACCGAGGCTGGCGGCCTGGGAGAGCGCCGCGCTCAGAAACACCAGATGTCGGGCGATGACGTAGATCCCGAGCATGCCGAGCGTCGCGCCCATCCAAACAGCCGCCCAGACCGCGTCGGCGAAGAGCGGCCAAGCGTCGATAAACGCCGCGATTGTGGGTTGCTCAATGGGCACAGCCGTCATCCGCGGGAACGCCGAAATGGATGTCGCCGTAGACGCGACGGAACGACTCCGACCAGAACACCTTGCGCAAGCCGCCGCCTATCGCGATCCCGAGATCTCGATCGACCAACAGCGCGTGATCCGCATAATCGGGCAGGAAACTCATGTGGTGGCTGGAGAGCAGCACCGCGATCTGACGCCGCCGGGCCAAGCGCTGAAGCAGGCCGAATACGGCGCGTTCATTGATCGGATCCATCGCGGACGTCGGCTCATCGAGCACGAGCAGCTCGGGGTCGGTGGCGAGCGCTCGGGCGATATGGGCGCGTTGCCGTTGCCCGTGGGACAACGTGCCCATCTGGCGGTCAGCGAGGTCGGCCAGGTCCACGTCGTTGAGGGCCTGCTGGACCGTCTCCTTCTGGCGTCGTGACAGCCATGGCCGCATGAAGCTCCAGTTCACGTCGAGGCCGCCTTCGACAAAGTCGACGACCGTGCCGGGGACACGGGCCTGGTGATCAGACCGCTGCGCCACGTACGCCACCCGCACGTTCGCGTCGAGCTGCACCCTGCCGCCAATGCGGTCTTGGAGGCGCAGGAGAGTGCGCATGAACGTCGACTTGCCCGCCCCGTTGCGCCCGACCAACGCCCAGAGCTCGCCCTCGTGTAGACACACACTGATCGGCGGCAGAATCGGCCGGCCCTGGTAGCCGACCTGCAGATCGTGAATGCCAACCACCTGCCGACCGTCATCGTCCGCGTGCAGGTGCGGTTCGGTCGGGTGGTTGTGGCGGGCGTGGTCGTGCTGGACCGGGTCGTGGGGCATCGTCACAGCTCCGAGCGGGTGATATGCAGCGACAAGCCGGTGTCCTCCGTCAGTTTCTCATGCACCGCTTCGGACACAGTTGCAATGTTCGACAGGTCCACCGCCCCGTCAGCCCGCGCAATCGCGCTCACAGCGGCCTTTGCCAGTACAACGTCGTCGAACACGGACGCTGGCAGGTCGATCACCATGTCGATGGCAGCGCCCGGGTCGTGATCCCGATCGAACCGAACCGCCGCAGGGCGCGCAAGCTTCACGGTCTTGTGGGCTGTCCAGGCCAGCTCGGGCCCAACCGGGTGATCTCCCTTTTCATCGGTTTTCTGCCGCGTGCCGCGAACCCGGGTGGCAGAGATGCGCACGTGCCAGCCGGCCAGCTTTCCGTGCGGAACGTCGCAGCTCGGCGCACAGGCCGACACGGGAATGGACACCGCTGTCGTGGCCGCCTTGATCCACTTATCTTCCGCTGCCCATGTCACCGAGTTCCCGCCCCCGGCCGCGCCCGCAAGCTCGAGCTTGATTTCGTCGTACGTCGGCAGCGTTCCGTCGTCCTTGTGGCAATGACCGTTGTGGCAAAGCGAGTACCCGGGCGGCGGGTTGGCCGGATCGAAGTCGGTGTTCGTCGCGGCGCCGACCAAAGAGGCAGACACGCTCTGCACGCGAATCGCGAACTCTTGCACCGCAATCGCCTCGTTGGTCGCGGTCTTGAGCGCGCCACCGGCGGTGAGACGATCCTTTACAGGCGCAAAGCGAGCCGACACCTTCAGCTCAAGCCGACCCCACGGCACACCGGGATCGAGCGCGCAGCCCTGCCCCGCCATCACGACGGCAACAAGCAGCAGAAGGGCCCGAATCGGCCGGGAAATCGAGGCTGGAGCGATCACTTGCCGGCCTTGTGGGTCTTGGCGATGGCCGCGTACAGCGCGTCTGACGTCCTCTTGATCCGCTGCAGGTATGTCTCGCCCTTCCCGAGGCGCGTGCCGCCGGGGATCTTCACCAGTGTTCCTTTGGCTAGCCGAGCCAGCGTCTTGCTGACCGTTTGCGGGTAGTACGGCTCGGTGACGATGGTGCGTGCACCGGTCGCGCGCATTTTGCTCAGGACGTTGGCGGTGTGACCGGGGTTCGGCGGGATGCCGGGGCGCGGCTCGATCGTCGCGATTTCTTTGAGTTTCAACCAATCAAACAGGTACGCGAGGCTCTGGTGGTAGCTCACCACGACGCGCTTGGCGGCCGGCAGCTTGGCGAACCGCTGGGCCTGAGTGTTCACCAGCTTCGTGGCACGTTTGGCCCAGGCGGATTGCCGGGCGGCGTAGTCCTTGGCGTGCGCGGGATCCAGCGCAGAAAGACGCCGCGCGATCGCCTTGCTGATAGCGATGCCCGCCCGCGGGTCGTGGGTGAAGTGGGGATTGCCACCGGGGTGAACATCGCCCATGACGCGCGACACCTTCTGTGTCGGCACCTGCAACCGCCGCACGAAGAACGACGCCGCCAGGTATCCGGGCGTGCCAGCCTGGATCTTGCCGTTGCGGCTGTTGCGAATCAGCGGCGGAAGCCAGCCAACCTCGAGCTGCAGACCGTTGACGATGACAAGGTCGGCGCGCGACAGCGGCAGCATCAGGTTCGGGCGGGCGTCGATGTAGTGGGCGTCGGCGTCGTGCGGCACCAGCGTCGTCACGTGAATGTGGGGTCCGCCGATCTCCCTGGCAAGCGCGCCAAGGTCACTGAGGGTCGCGACAACCTTCAGCTTCGCGGCTGCGTCAGACGGGTACCCCACCACCACAAGCGAGATCACCAGCGCCAGCGGCAAGGCCAGTGTCAGGGCGGTTCTCCGGGACTTCTTGACGTACATATGACCTCCGATCTGGCTAGAACTTATGCGCCCCGTGCGCGCCGATCAGCACCTCGCCGGCGACGAACACCGCGATCACGGGATCCTCGCGCCACGACGGGGTGTCGACGCTTGCCTGCAGCCGAATTCGCGAAAAGTGCGACGGGTAAAACGTCCACTGCCCCGTGTAGCGAGCGCGGTCACCGGTCCATTGGGGATCGAGAGGATCGTTGGCAACGCCGGTCACGCGCTCGGCTCGCGCCCCGACTTCCCACCGCAGCGCATACTGCCATACCAGGGACGTCATCCATCCCTGGTCCTGGAGCGAATCGCCCGGTGTCTGCCGGGCACGAAACAGCCACTCGGTATGCCAGCTGAGCGACCTGCGTTGGGGGTCGGCGACGGGTCGAAAGCGCACGAACAGATCGCTTCCGTAGATGTCGGTGCGGTTGCCGACGCCGCTGGAGTTGGGGCCGAGCGCGGCGGACAGCCCCCACATGACCGACCAGTCATTGTCGATCGGGAAGAACTGGGCAAGTCGCGCGATGGCTACCAGGTCGAGCGGCGATTTCACCGGCAGCGCGTCACCGCCCCAAAAACTCCGGGCGCAGCACGCATCCCTACCCATCTGCACAGCGCTTGTGAGCTCGGCGTACCACGGCGTCGGAAGCAACCAAGACGCTTCGATGCCCAACCCACGCAGCCCCTCGGAACCGAGGAATTTGCCATTGACCAACGGCTGGTCAGCGAACTTCCACGAGTGCGGGTGGGTCGGATTCAGCCTTCCAAGCGGTGCGAGGAACTGACCCGCCCGGATCTGCATGCGACCTGGCAGCGAGAGGGACCGCGCGTACGCTTCCTCGACCTCGACGCCGAACTGCGCGAAGACGATGTTGGTCTGCATCTCGAAATACGGATCCACCGCACTCTCGATATGCAGCTCGAGCTGCTGCAGGTTGAAGCCGGTCGAGTTGGGGTCGTGCGCGCCTGTCTGCATCGGCTTGTCGGACGAAAACCACGCCGCGGCGGTGTCGAGAATCAGCGAGATGTTGGGGTTCATCGCGCCGATCAACGGCTGGGCCGAGAAGCCTGAAAAACCCGCGCTCCCCGGTTGTCC
>Ga0114932_10000421_pt1 | contig 50626 bp, 35 predicted proteins | sample 2SBtaG_2_FD_87286 | JGI IMG/M metagenome (GOLD analysis project Ga0114932, IMG submission 87286) | Deep subsurface microbial communities from Kolumbo volcano to uncover new lineages of life (NeLLi) - 2SBTROV12_ACTIVE470 metaG | ecosystem: Environmental > Aquatic > Marine > Volcanic ...
GGCCAGGAGGTCTGCGACGCGTCCGACACCGACGAGGACTGCGACGGCACCGCCGACAACGACGACGCGAGCGCGCTGACGAGCAGCAAGACCACCTTCTACCCGGACGCCGACAGCGACACCTTCGGCGACGAGGCCGACGCGGGCAGCGCCTTCTGCGACGCCACCTCGGCCTACCCGGTCACCGACAGCACCGACTGCGACGACAGCCGCGACGACGTCAACCCGGACGCCGACGAGGTGTGCGACGCCTCGAACACCGACGAAGACTGCGACGGGGTCGCCGACGACGACGACAGCTCCACCCAGAACAGCGGCAAGAGCCGCTGGTACCCGGACGACGACAGCGATGGCTTCGGCGACGACGCGGACTCGGGCTCGCTGCAGTGCGACGCCGACGCCACGTACACCACCACCGACAACACCGACTGCGACGACGGGTCGAGCGCGATCAACACCGACGCCGACGAGGTCTGCGACGGGTCGGACACGGACGAGGACTGCGACGGCCTGAGCGACGACGACGACCCGGGGGTGCTGTCGACCGGCTTCACGACCTACTACGAGGACGCCGACAGCGACAGCTTCGGCGACGACAGCAGCGCCGGCTCGGCCCAGTGCGACGCCGACGCCACCTACGAGCTGACCGACAACAGCGACTGCGACGACGCCGACTCGGCGATCCACCCCGCCGCCGAGGAGATCTGCGACGGGTCCGACACCGACGAGGACTGCGACGGACTGAGCGACGACGACGACCCCGGCGTGCTCTCGTCGGGCTTCTCGACCTTCTACCCCGACAGCGACGACGACGGCTTCGGCAACAGCAGCAGCACCGGCTCGGCCCAGTGCGATGCCGACGCCACCTACGAGGTGCTCGACGCCACGGACTGCGACGACCTCGACAGCGCCATCAACACCGACGCCGACGAGGTGTGCGACGCCTCGGACACCGACGAGGACTGCGATGGTCTGGCCGACGACGCGGACGCCAGCGCCCTCGCGGCCGGCAAGACCACCTGGTACACCGACGGTGACAGCGATGCCTACGGTGACGACGCCGACGCCGGCACGGCGTACTGCGACGACCCGGGCGGCTCGGCCACGGTGCAGGGCGACTGCGACGACGGCGACGCGGCGGTGAACCCCGACGCCGACGAGGTGTGCGATGCCTCGGACACCGACGAGGACTGCGACGGCCTGGCCGACGACGCCGATCCGGGCGTGCTGGCCTCGGGCAAGACCAGCTACTACCCGGACGTCGACCTGGACGGCTACGGCGACGACACCGACGCGGGCACCGGCTACTGCGACGACCCGGGCGGCGCGACCACGACCGACAACACGGACTGCGACGACGGCGACTCCGGCGCCAACCCCGGCGAGACCGAGGTGTGCGACGCGCTGGACGTCGACGAGGACTGCGACGGCCTGGCCGACGACAGCGACCTCCAGGGCGCCAGCGGTCAGGTCACGGTCTATGCCGACAGCGACGGTGACGGCTACGGGGACGACACCGATCCGGGCTCCGCCACCTGCGACCAGGGCACGGCGTCCCTGAGTGCCGACGACTGCGACGACAGCGACCCGCTGGTGAACCCCGCGGCGGCCGACAACACCATCGACGGGGCGGATCAGGACTGCGACGGCGCGGATGGCTGGACGATCGCAGCGCTGAGCGCGGGCGACCTGGTCATCACGGAGATCGCCAAGAACCCGGTGGGGTCCGACAGCAGCCGTGAGTGGTGGGAGATCTACAACGCGTCTGGTGCCGACGTCGATCTCGACGGCCTCGAGGTCGTGGACGACGACGGCGACAGCATGACCGTGAGCGGCTCCACACCGCTCTACGACGACACCTACTTCGTGTTCGGCGTCAACGACGACACCGCCACCAACGGCGGCGTGACCGTGGACTACGAGTACCTGGTGGGCGACCTGGCCCTGGCCAACGGGCCCGACGAGCTGATCCTGCTCTCCGGCGCCCTCGAGATCGACCGGGTCGAGTACACCGAGGGTGAGTTCCCGAACGTGGACGGGGTCGGCTGGAACCTCGACCCGAGCACCCTCGATGCGACCAGCAACGACACGTCCACCAACTGGTGCTCGCCCTACACGATCTACAACGCCTCGGGCGTCGACTACGGCACCCCCGGCTCCGACAACGACAACTGCTACACCCACGACGTCGACCTGCAGCCCGTCTGGGACACCTACTGCTCCGGTTGCCACACCGGCGGGGGGACCAGCGGCAACCTCGATCTCGACGACGCCTACAGCAACATCGTGCTCGTCGGGAGCGACGACTTCCCGAGCATCGATCTGGTCTCCCCCGGCGATCCGGCCAACAGCTACCTGTGGCAGAAGGTGCAGGGGACCGCGGCCACCGGGCTGCAGATGCCGCGCGGCGGGCCGTACCTCTCGTCGGTCGACCCCGATGCCGAGCAGATGATCTACGACTGGATCCTGCAGGGCGCGGAGCAGTAGATGATCGCCCTCGTCCTCGCCACGGCGCTCGCTGACGACTGCGCCGAGCGCCTGTCCGCCGACGACTACCGCGAGCGCGTGCAGGCGTTGACGCGGGCCCTCGGCGGCGCCGACGACCTGACCACGGAGGTCGAGGCGGTCGCGTCCGCCGTGGACTGCGTGGACGGAGCCATCGGCATCTCGGATGCTGCGGCGTTCCTGGCGCTACGAGGCGCGTGGACGGCGATGAGCGAGGCCCCCGACGAGGCCAGCGTGCAGCGGGACCTCGTCAGCGCCTGGCGCATCGGCGGCGGCGCGGTGTGGGACCCGGCGGCCTTCGCCCACGCAGAGGAACGCTGGACCGCGGCCACCGACGCTCCGGACCAGTTCGCGGAGCTCGACCTCGACTTCGTGCACCCGCCCGACTTCCTGATCCTCGATGGCGGGATCGAGTACGACCTCGGCCCCCGCGACGTGCTGTCGGGCTGGCACCTGTTGCAGTGGCAGACGGCGGTGGGCTGGTCCGGCAGGTGGTTGTTGCTCGAAGACGGCGGCAGCCTGGCCTTTCCGGGGGAGGACCAGCCGCAACTGCCCACGGTGAGCTTCGGAGACGGCGAAGCGGGCAGCGAGCCGGCGGCCGTGATCGAGTCCACGCAGAAGGCCCCCCGCGAGCGCACGGAGCGCGACCCGCCGAAGCCGTGGGCCGAGGTCGCGGCCGGCGCGCTTCGCTACAACGCCGACACCTCGGATGGCTTCACCGTCTGGCAAGGGAGCGCTCTGGCGCCCACGGCGCGTGCGGCTGGCCGCTTCCCGATCTGGGGGCCCCTGATGGTCGGCGCCCAGGCGCGGGTGGGCCCTGGATCCTCGGGCGCCAGGCCTGGTTTCGCCAGCGGTGCGGCAGCCCTCGCCGGTGCCGGGATCGATGTCGGAGTGGTGCTCGAGGCCGACGTCGGGGTGGGCGTGGGCAGCTTGCCGGCGGCGGTCGCGGTCGACGAGCAGGCCGCTGCGCCGGGCTTCGAGGGCAGCCTCGCGTTGATGCCCCTGGGCCGGTTGGGCGTGACCTACCGTGCAGCGCTGACGCTCACCGGTGAGGTGCAGGCCTCGATGAAGGGCGACGGCACGGAGCTCGAAGGTGCGCTCGGTGCTGCGTGGGACCAGGGCGCCATCGCCCCGGGAGCCTGGCTCCGCGGCGGCACGCTCACTCGGCCAGGGGTGCTCCCGGACCATCCCGAGCGCTACGCGTGGCTCGGCCTCGAGGTGGGGGGACGGTGGGCCCTCTGACCCTGGTGCTGGCGCTCGCGTGCGACCCCGTGTGGGTGGCGGGCCTCGACGAGGACGGCGACGGCTGGGGGCGGCACGAGGGGGACTGCGCCGACCTCGACGCGAGCGTGTACCCCGGCGCCGAAGAGACCTGGTACGACGGCGTGGACCAGGACTGTGACGGCAACGACGACGACGCGGACGGCGACGGTCATCCGGTCGACCAGGACTGCGACGATCACGACCCGGAGGTCTTCCCGGGCGCCGATGAGCTTCCCTACGACGGGGTGGACCAGGACTGCGACGGCGAAGACCTGGTCGACGTCGACGGCGACGGCTTCGACCTCGACTCGGACTGCGACGACGACGACCCCGCGGTGAACCCCGACGCGAGCGATGCCTGCTACGACGGGGTGGACTCCGACTGCGATGGCTGGAGCGACCAGGACTGCGACCGGGACGGTGTGGATCTCGCGGAGGACTGCGACGACGGGGACCCCGCCGTGCTGCCCGGCGCCGACGACGTGCTCTACGACTGCGTCGACGCCGACTGCGACGGCAACGACGGCGACGGCGACGGCGACGGCTACGTCTCCGACGGCTACGCGTTGGACTGCGCAGGCTGGGCCGAGCTCGCGGGCCACGAAGGGGCGGGCGACTGCGACGATGGTGATGCCACGGTGCACCCCGCGGCCACGGAGGTCTGGTACGACAACGTCGACCAGGACTGCGCGGGGGACGACGACTTCGACGCCGACGCCGACGGCTACGACACGGTGTCCGACTGCGACGACTCCGATCCCGGCATCTCGCCCGGCGCCTACGAAGCGTGCGACGCCGACGACGTGGACGAGGACTGCGACGGCGACACCAACGACGCCAGCGCCTTGGGCTGCACGCTCTTCTACGTCGACGGCGACGGCGACAGCTACGGCGGCGCCAGCTCCGCCTGCTACTGCGACGCCACGGACATCTACCAGGTGGCCGTGAGCGGGGACTGCGACGACGCGTCGGCGTCGGTGAACCCCTCCGCCTCGGAGCTCTGGTACGACGGCATCGACCAGGACTGCGATGGCGGCAGCGACTACGACGCCGACGGCGATGGCTTCGACAGCGACCTCTTCGGGGGGGACGACTGCGACGACACGGACACCAGCTACGCGCCCGGCGCCGACGAGTACTGCGAGGGCACCGACGAAGACTGCGACGGTGCGGTGGACGAAGCCGGGGTGGTCGACGGCATCCCGTTCTACGTGGACTTCGACGTCGACGGCTACGGCGACAGCTCGACCGCTCGGACCACCTACTGCGAGGACCCGGGCGCCGGCTGGTCCACCAACGCGCTCGACTGCGACGACCTCGACGCGAGCGTGCACCCGAACCAGGCGGAGCGGTGCGACACGGGCGGCGTGGACGAGGACTGCGATGGCTGGGTCGACGACGACGACACGGGGCTGGACACCGCCACGGCCGCGCTCTGGTGGGCGGACGCCGATGGCGATGGGTACGGCACCGACACGGGCGACCACTGGTGCACGGCACCCTCCGGCTGGGCGGCGCTCGCCGGCGACTGCAACGACCTGCGCGCAGACGTGAGCCCGGAGGGCACCGAGGCGTGCGACTCCGGGATCAGCGACGAGGACTGCGACGGGCTGTTCGACGGCGACGATCCGGATCTGGCGGACACCACCTGGCACCCCGACGCGGACTTCGACGGCTACGGCGACGCGAGCGACACCGGCGTGGTCGGCTGCTCCCCCGGGCCGCTCTGGGTGGCCGACGCCACCGACTGCGACGACGCGGACGGCGCCATCCACCCGGGTGCCACGGAGGTGTGCGGCGGTGTCGACGAGGACTGCGACGGCCTGATCGACGACGACGACACGGGCGTGGACCTCTCGACCGTGCTCGACTGGTTCCTCGACGGCGACGGCGACGGCTACGGCGAGGAGCCCGAGACCGGCTGGGTCGACGCCGACGACACCGGCGACACCGGCGCGTACGGCGTGGTGAACGCGGTCGTGGCGTGCTCGTCGCCGGGCAGCGGGTACGTGACCGACAGCACCGACTGCGACGACGAGGACGCGGCCGTGAACCCCGCCGCCACCGAGGTGTGCGACGCGAGCGACGTGGACGAAGACTGCGACGGCCTGGCCGACGACGCGGACCCGGACGTGGACACGGGCACCTTCTCGACGACCTGGGTGGACGGCGACGGCGACGGCTTCGGCGACGCTAGCACCTCGCTCGCCGCCTGCGACCCCGCGAGCGGCTACGCGAGCATGGCGGGGGACTGCGACGACGGGGCCGCCGACGTGAACCCGGACGCCGACGAGGTCTGCGACACCGGCGACGTGGACGAGGACTGCGACGGCCTGAGCGACGACGACGACGACTCGGTCCTCCAGACCTCGTACCTGGCCTGGTACCTGGACGACGACGGCGACGGGTACGGCACCAGCACCGCCACGGCCACCTGCGACGCGACCGGTTCCTACTCGGCCAGCGAGGCCGGCGACTGCGACGACGCGGACGCGACGGTGAGCCCAGGGGCGGCCGAGGTCTGCCTCGACGGCATCGACAACGACTGCGACGGCACCTCGAACGCGTGCGCGGCGCTGGGGTCGGTGGACCTCTCGGGCGCCGACGCGCGCCGCACCGGCGGCGCGAACCTCGACTCGGCCGGCAACGCCGTGGCGGGGGTGGGTGACGTCGACGGCGACGGCTTCGACGACGTGCTGATCGGTGCCTACCTGGACGACGTGGCGGTGTCCAACGGGGGGGCGGCCTACCTCCATGCCGGCCCGCTCTCGGGCGATGCTGCGCTGTCCACGGGCTTCGCCACGCTCACCGGCGTGGACGGCGGGGACTCGGCTGGGTGGGCCCTGGCTGGCGCGGGTGATGTCGACGATGATGGTCTCGACGATCTGCTCGTGGCCGCCTACACGTCCGACCATTCAGCCACCGATGGCGGTGCGGTCTACCTGCTCACCGGCATCACCAGCGGCACACTCGGGCTGGACGAGGCGGTCGGGTTGCTGGCTGGCGCCGAGAGCTCGGTGCGGCTCGGCTCCGCCGTGGTGGCGCTCTCCGACACCAGCGGCGACGGCGTGACCGACTTTGCTGCTGGCGCGTACTACGAGTCGACCGCAGGATCGCGGGCCGGAGCCGTCTTCGTGACCTACGGGCCCCTCGACGCGGAGCGGAGCTCGGCGGACGCCGACGCGTTCCTCAAGGGCGAGGCCGCTGGCGACTACGCGGGCCTGGCCCTCGCGGGCGGCGACGCCAACGGCGACGGCACCTCCGACCTGCTGATCGGCGCCTACCTCAACGACGAGAACGGCGTCGAAGCGGGCCGCGCGTACCTGATGCTCGGACCGCTGTCGGGCGAGGTGTCCCTGGGCACCTCCGACGCCACCGTGGAGGGCACGGGCGCTGGCGACCACGTGGGCGTGGCGCTCGCCCTGGCCGACGTCGACGGCGATGGCCAGGACGATCTCGTGACGGGCGCGAGCGGCACCGACACCACCGACAGCGACGCGGGCACGGTCTACGTGTTCCTGAGCTCGACCTCGGGGGACTACGACGCGGCCGAGGCCGACGCGATGCTCGAGGGCAGCGCCGCAGACGACGCGGCGGGTAGCGCGGTCGCGAACGCCGGCGACGTGGACGGTGACGGCCGCGACGACCTCCTGATCGGCGCGCCCGGCGAGGACAGCACCGACACCGACGCGGGCGCGGCCTACCTCGTGTTGGGCCCGGTGTCGGGGACCTCGCTGTTGTCGGATGCCGCCGCCGTGTTGCTGGGCGAAGCGGCCGGCGACGAAGCGGGAAGCGCCGTGGCCGGCGCCGGGGATGTGGATGGCGACGGCGCCGGCGACCTGCTGGTCGGGGCGCCGCTCGCAGACGATGCCTTCACCAACGCCGGCGCGGCCTACGTCGTGTTCGGCGGAGCGCTGTGACCGGAGCTCTGGCGGCGGCTCCTGCGCAGGGTCAGAGGCCGAGCAGCTCCTTCACCTCGTCGCGCTTCGCGAGCTTCGGATCCTTCGCCACCACGGCGCGCGCTTCGCTCTCCCGCCCGGCCTCGACCAGCGCTCGCACGTAGCGAACGCCGGTGCCCGTGCGCGGTCCGGGCACCCGGTAGGCCCCGCCCCAGGCCTCTGCGGCGCAGTCGAGCTTGCCGGCCTCGGCGCAGGCCGACGCCATGGCCTTCAGGGTCGGGTAGCTGTCGGGAAAGGTCGACAACAGCTGCGCGAGCTTCTCGATCCCGGCGTCGGTCTTGCCCTGACGGAGCAGGGACTCCCCCCACCAGTTGAGCGCGGAGAGGTCGCCCGGGTCTTCGCTGACGGCGTAGGCGTAGAGGACCTCGGCGCGCTCCCAGTCCTGGTCGGCGTAGGCGAAGTTCGCCTCGACGTGGGCGCACCACCCGGGGTTGAAGGCGGTGACCCGGTCCACGGGCAGCCACGGCAGGGCGGCCAGACCCGCGAAGAGCACGGCGCTGCGCGGCCGGATGCCGCTGCGCAGTGCACGGCCTGCCGCGAGCACCCCCCGAGCGCCTAACAGCGCCACCACCGGCCAGGTGGCCACCCGGTAGCGGTCGGCGACCAAGTACAGGATCATCGGCAGGTGCAGCGCCCCCCAGGAGAGCACCAGCAGGCGCCCGCGCGCGGTTCCCAGGAGCTGGAGCGCGCCCAGCACGGCGAAGGGGAAGACCCATCCGTAGCGCACGGGCAGCCGACCCAGGAACGCCAGCTCCGGCTCTGCGGTGCGGCAGCGGTAGTCCTCGTTGCGCGGGATCTCGCGGTCGTTCACCGACCAGAGGGTCTTGGTGGCCAGGGCGGTGAGCCACGCGCCGGGCGCCTCGCCGATCTCGGCCCAGGCCCGTTGCGACCAGTAGTCGTTGCGCTCGAAGCTGTCGCGGCGGTGGGGTTCGGCCTCCAGGGCGAGCTGCCGGAAGGGCAGGCCGGCCTTCAGGAACGCCGTGTGCTTCCAGTCCGGGTTGTTGCCCAAGTAGAAGTTGATGCCCGAGTTGTGGGAGACCAGCGCCACCTGGTCGAAGCGCACGGCGTTGGACACCGTGGTGGGCGCGAGGCCCAGTCCGACCCCGACGAGGGCGAAGAGCGCGGCCTTCCGGGTGTGGGTCCAGGCCGCCCAGCCGACCAGCACCCCACAGGCCAGGAGGTAGGTCGGGTGCACGCTCGCGGCCACCCCGAGCAGCAGGCCGGCCGGCACCAGCTTCTGGCGGTCGGCCAACAGCAGGGCGCCTGCGAGGCACGCGCAGGTCACGGCGGGCGTGAGCAGGTCGAGCTCGAAGAGCACCGGCGTGGCGTAGAGCGCGTAGAGCGCGCCGGCGAGCGGTCCGAGCCAACCCCCGTCGTGGAAGCGATCGCCGAGCCGGATGATCAGGCCCGTGGTGAGCAGTCCGAGCCCGACCTGGGCGATCCGCACCACCTGCATGCTGGCGTCGCCGCCAGTGGCGCCGAAGAGCCAGGAGAGCAGGTAGGGGTAGGCGGGCGGCTGGTAGTAGCCCGACGCGAAGGGGTCCTTGTCGGCGAGCAGCTGCCGAGCCTGGTCCCAGTAGGTGTACGCGTCCACCAGCGGGCTGTCGGCGTAGCCGGTGTGGCCGATGCCGAGGAGCCCTGCGACCCGGACGGCCGCGGCCACTCCGAGCACTGCCCAGCCGAGGCGACTCACCGACGGATCGGGCTCTTCCGGTTGCGCTTGGCGTCCTCGGTCTCGACCCAGGACACGCTGTCGACACCGGAGGCGTTGACCTTCCAGCCCGACAGCACCCCGGCGGTCTTGAGCAGGTCGTCGTCGGTGATCGCGCCGCCGGCGGTGGACTCGGTGGCTTCCATGGCGCGGTCGAGCAGGTCCTGCAGCCGCCGGTTGCCGGCGGTCAGCTGGCCGGTGAGGCTGGAGATCAGCAGCCGCCGGAGGGCGGTGCCGCGGGTGGTCGGCTCGCGCAGGATGCGCTTGTAGCCGGCGTGGTCGAGCACCGAGAGCGTGCTCGCCTGGGCCGCCTGGCAGGTGGCCGACCGGGACGAGCCGTCGATCAGGCCCATGTGCCCGATGAGCGCCGGCGCCTGGATGACGGCCAGCTCCTTCTCCGTCCCACGAGGACCGCGCTTCAGCACCCGCACCGAGCCCGTGAGCAGGAACCACATCTCGCTGGACGGGTCGCCTTCCCGGCAGAGCTCCTCGCCGCCCTCGAGGGCGCGCTCGCTGCACGCCTCGAGCACCTTCACCATGGGCTTCACGTTGCGGCCCACGAAGGGATGAGCCAGCAGGATCTTCTTGGCCTGCGCGGTCAGGTCGCTCATCGGCCACCTCCGAAGATCGACATGAAGCGGTCGCGGAGGTTGCCCTTGGGCGCGGCCGGAGCAGCACCCGTTGCGACGCCAGGGTCCTCTTCCTTCCAGACCTTCTGCACGGTGAGGTTGGTGGAGCGGATGCGCCGGGCGAGGGTGCCGAGCAGGTGCTCCTCGATGGCCACGAGCGCCGGGTTGAGCGCGGCCGCCGCCAGGAGCTGCCGCGAGACCGAGAGGCAGGTGGTGGTCTCCATCGCCTTCACGGTGGCGCTGCGTGTGCGACCGGAGGCGAAGAGCGCGGTCTCTCCGACGATCTCGCCCCCGCGGATCTCGCCCACGGTGCGGTCGCCCACGATGGCGGCCAGGCGGCCGTTCACCACGAGCATGGCCGTGGCGGCCGCGTCCCCCTGCTGGAAGATGAGCTCGCCGAGCCCGAAGTGCACGGGAGGCGCGAGCTGCACGAGCTCGGCCAGCGAAGCGCGCGGCACGCCGCGGAAGAGGGGAAGCCGCTCGAGGGCGTCGACGGTGGACATGAGAGGGCCTAGCCGATGGGGCGGTCTGCGGCCACAGCCCTCAGAACGCCATGCCCAACCGCACGCCCAGCGTGTTGACCTTCCCGGCGTAGGTGCCGTTGGTGCTGGTCTTGTACGGCAGCTCGGCGCTGAAGCGCGCGTTGCCGTCGCGCAGGTCCCAGGCGGAGTCGGTGATCTCCCGCGTGAACAGGAAGTACTTGGTGTAGCCGAGCCCGAGGGTGACCTTGCCCATCGTGTAGCGGCTGGCCAGCATGAAGCCCGCGTTCTGGAAGTCCAGGTTGGACGGGCTCACCGCGTAGTCGGGCACCGCGTTCTGGTTGTACATCAGCCGGGTGCCGAACCAGAGATCCTCGTTGAGCTGGTAGCCGCCCATCGCCAGGAAGTTGCCGGAGTTGTAGAGCCGACGGGGGCTGTACTGCTCGGTGGCGATCGAGATGGTGACGTTGTCCGGGGGGCCGATCGCGTCGCCGTCTTCGCTGGTGAGCGTGATGGCGATGTCGCCGTCTTCCCCGCCGCAGCAGAGGTTCCAGAGCTGCCAGTCCATGCCGGCGCCCACGGTGAGCTTGTCGTTGACCTGGCTGTTCAGGTACAGCCGGGCCACGGCGGGCAGCTCGAGCTCCACGCCGACCTTCGCGCCGACCGCGCCCCCGCCCACGGTGCTGAGGGTCTCGTTGACGTACACGAAGCCTTCGCCCTCGGCGCTGAAGGTGCCGGCCGAGGTGTACGACGCGCCCACCTGGGCCTTCTCGTACTTGTCGAAGAACACGCCGGCGTTCCAGCCCCAGTGGGAGCCGCTGGCCGAGCCCGAGAGGTAGGTGTCGAGGGCGTAGGGGGTGCTGGGCGTGTCGAGCCCCAGCTCTTCGGGCAGCACGCCCTCGGTGCCCAGGGGATCGGAGGCCTGGAAGACCTGGATGATGTCCTTGATGTAGGACACGCCGCCGCCCACGTGCAGCCCGTCCATCACCGTGACCGCCACGGCCGGCGTGATGGCCGCCGTGATGATCTTGGTCGAGATGATGTGGTAGCGCTGGTGGCTGGTGTACGGCGGGGCGTCGCCCTCTTCCGAGGAGGTGTAGTCGCCGCCGCCCACAAAGGGATCGTAGGCTGCGACGGCCACCGTGAGGCGGTCGGGGATGGCCTGCCAGCTGGCGCCCACGATGCCGTTGGGCACCGTGGCGGCGGCGGTGGCGACCTCCCACGGCTGCCCGGTGTTCGGATCGATGCCGTCGTTCCGCGTGGTGGTGACCTCGAGGTTGATGAAGCTCGCCTGCACGTCGGCCAGCACGTTGACGCCCGCGAGCGGCGCCAGGGCGGCCGGGTTGTACGCCACGGCGGCCACGTTCGACGTGGCGGCGCCTGAGTCAGGACCGCCGGTCACACCCGCGGTGGTGATCGATCCGGCGAGGGCCGCGGTGGAGAAGGCGGTCGACAGCAGCATGGGTGCTCCAGGGTGCTCCCTGCTAACGCATGCGTGGTTTTTTGGGCTATATGGGCGGCCTTACGGAGTTCCCCCATGCGACAGCTCACCCTCGCCACCGGCCTCGTGCTGCTCACCGCCTGCCCGGGTCGGGAAGGCGTGTACGAAGGCGGGCCTGGGGCGGACGGGCAGGACACCGCACCCATCGAGGTCGTGGACTGCAACGCCGATCTGGACATGTCGGCCGGCATCAACATCGAGGGCACCGCGATCGACGTCGGCACGGGCGCGTTGCTCACCTCCGGCGACACCGCCACCGCGCCCCTGTGTGTGTCGGCGATCGACCCCACCCCCGCGGTCACCGGCGGGGAGCCCACGATCCTGGTCGCGAGCACGATGTGTGAGGACGGGAGCTTCACGCTCGCCGGCATCGAGGAGATCCCGGCCATCGGCATCATGGTGCAGCTCGAGGACTGCAACGGCGAAGGCACCGTGATGCGCTCGGTCACGGGCGTCTCGGCCGATCTCTTCGAGGGCTACGGACCGGGCGACACGCTCTCGGGGGTGGAGGCCCGTTCGTTGTCGACCGACACGCGCGACGCCTGGCACGCCGAGCTCGAGGGCAACGGCTACGGCTTCGACCTCGGCGTCGACGGCTTCCTCGCCGGGTACGCGCTCGACAGCGCGGAGGCCCCGGTGGGTGGCGCCACGGTGACCTGCGGCTCCTGTTCGGACCGCCCCACCTGGTACGCCGACGGCGACGACGCCGATGGCAGCTTCTCCAGCGGCGGCACCGCCCACACCACGAGCCAGGTCGACGGCGGGGGCTTCTTCATCGTGCCCGCAGCGCGCATCACGACCTACACCTGTTCCGACGACAGCCATGACTGGGAGGGCACCCTGCTGGGGAGCCTCGAGGGCTATGGCGTCTTCATCCGCTTCATCGCGAACTGACTTCCAAACCAATGGACGGGGCCGCTGGCCCCAGAGAGGAGATTCACATGACCCGCACCACGCTCCTGAGCCTGTCGCTCGTCGCCTTCGCCTTCGGGTGCAAGGGCGACACCGATGACACCGGTGACACCGCACCCGAGGCCGACACGGACACGGACACGGACACCGACACGGACACGGACACCGACACGGACACCGACACGGACACCGACACGGACACGGACACGGACACGGACACCGATGCCGACCTGGCCTTCACCCTGTCGGGCACCGCGCTCGATGTGCAGACCAGCACCCCGGCGGCCGAGGGCCTCTGCATCGCCGCCCTGAACCCGGATGGCGCCGTGGTCGGTGGCAAGACCGTCACCATGGCTTCCAGCTCGGTCGGCGCCTCGGGCGCGTTCAGCATCGAGGGCGTGAACGACACCCCGGCCTTCGGCATCCTCGTGTCGGTCTTCGACTGCGACGACAAGACCGAGGACCTCGTCTTCACCACGGCCACCCCGGTCCTGCCCGACGTCTACGCCGGCGTGGCGACGGGCGACGAGATCGGCGGCCAGTACGCGTTCTCGATCGGCAACGAGCTGCGCGAGGGCATGGAGCAGAGCCTGGCGGCCATCGGTGGCCCCGGCGACCTGCTCAAGACCGGCGCGCTCGCCGGCGTGATCCTCGACGCTGCGGGCACCCCGCTCGACGGCGGCACGGTCACCGGCTCCAGCAAGACCGTGTACTACGCCGACAGCGACGCCACGGACGGTGGGCTCTTCGCCAGCACCACCACCGGCGTGAACACCTCCACCGAAGCGGCGGCCGGCGGGCTCTGGATCATCCCCAGTGCCCCCACCTCGGAGTACGGTGCCGAGGCCAAGGGCTACACCTTCGGCAGCGCGCTCGGCGGCTCGAACCCCGGCTCGGCCGTGTTCGCTCCGTTCGTCGCGGAGTAGACGGCTACTTCTTCCAGCCGATCAGGCGGCCGGAGGGCTCGGTGTAGCTCTCCGGCACGTCCGGCACGCCATCGCCGTCGTCGTCGCCGAAGGTGTCGGCGTAGTCGGCGAGGGCCTGCCACAGCTTGAGGGGCTGAGCACCCTCGGTCTTCGCGTCGGTGTCGAAGACCATCGAGGTGACGCCTTCGCTCGTGTCGATGGCGTTGCCCGCGGCGTCCTTGGGCGTGACCTCCAGAAGCCCGCTGGTCAGGTCCTCGAGGATCACGATCAGGCTGGCGATGTAGCTGTCGACCGCCACGTGGAAGAGCTCGTCGGAGCTGGTGTCGAGCTCGACCCACTGCTTGCCGTCGTAGAGCTGCACGCTCTGCGCGCGGAAGAAGGGCACCTGGTTGGTGTCCACCGTGCAGCGCATCGTCGAGCTCCACTCGATGAAGTAGCTGCAGCCGTAGAAGGGCGAGACCGACGCGGTGACCTCGCAGACGTCCTTGATCTCGGCTGCGGTGGCGTAGAAGTGGGTGAGGTCGTAGCCCGGCGCGGTCAGGGAGCCGCCCAGGGGCAGCACCCGGAAGAGGTCGGAGAAGCCCTGCACGCCGCCGTTGCCGTGCTCGAGCGGGTCGCGGATCAAGCCCTGGTTCTCGAACGCGATGTCGATCGGGTCGTCCGCCGTGCGGTTCATGGCCCAGAGGTAGGCGTCGGTCACCAGGTTGGCGATGGGCGCCTCGGTGCACTCCGGCAGGGTGATGTCGTCGGGGATGGAGAAGACGGGTGCGTGGAAGCTCGTGCCGAGATCCGCGAGCGGACCGGCGTCGAGATCCGCCACGAAGCCGTCGACCATCTCGGTGATGGCGCTGTCGCCGAGGACGCTGTCGTCGATCGGGTGGAGGGTGTAGTCCTCGAGCTCCCAGCTGCTCCCGTCCCAGGCCAGGTCGACCTGGCCCAGCCACATGGTGTGGTAGCCGGCCTGCACGATCCAGGTGTCCCCGGCGGTCGCGACCGCCTCCATCGGGGTGTGGCTGTGGCCTCCGACGATCAGGTCGATGCCCGGCACCTCGGAGGCCAGCAGGTGGTCGGCCGACAGGGTCTCGTCGTCGTCGACGCCTGCATGGGTCAGGGCGATCGTGAGGTCCACCCCTTCGAGCTCCGCGAGGGCCGAGGCGGCCGCGTCCGCAGCCACGGTGAAGGTGGTGGGCACCGCCGCCGGGCTGATGCTCGCGGCTTCGTCGCCCAGCAGGCCGAACAGCCCGAGGGTGAGGCCGTTGTCGAGCTCGAGGGTCATCGAGCTCTGGATGCGGCCGCTGTCGAAGAGCATCTCGAGCGCGTCGTCGTCGATGTCGTTGTCGTCGGGAACAGTGTTCGAGGCGACGATGGGCACGGTCACGCCGAGCTCGTCGCCCTTGGCGATCATGTCGCCCAGCACACCCGGTCCCCAGTCGAACTCGTGGTTGCCCAGGGTGATGGCGTCGTAGCCGATGGCCTGCATGACCTGGAGCTCGGCCGCGTGGCTGGTGGCCAGCATCTGGAAGAGGTCGCCCGCCATCCAGTCACCGGCATCGAAGAGCACCACGGGGTGGCTGGTGGCGCCACGGATCTCGTTGACGAGGGCGGCCACGCGCGCCAGCCCGCCGCGGGTGCCGTCGCCGGTGCCGCTGGGGTCGTACTCCGCGTTTGGCCCCAGGCCGAGCATGTGGCTCTGCCAGTCGTTCGTGTGGAGGATCGTCACGCGCAGCTTGCCGTCGTCCACCACCTCGCCGGTGTCTTCCGTGTCGGTCGCGACCGGATCGGTGTCGACCGGCTCGGGCTGTGTGTCGACGGAGGTGTCCGGGACGTCGTTCTTGCACGACGCGAGCAGGAGGAAGATCAGCATGGAACGAGGCTACCGTGACTCTGCGTCGGGTTGATTGGAGGTTCGCCGAGTCATTGTGGTTCCCAGTGGCCACGCGTCCGACGAAGGCGTGCCAGGGGCACGTCGAGGAGGCGCGGGGTCGCTGGGGGCCCGAAGGGCCGGCGAGACCCGATCAACTCGGCGTAGAGGCACGATAACCGCGGCGGGGTCGCCTCGTCTCAGTCCTCGTAGACCGAGCAGTAGTCCGGAAAGACCGAGGGCAGGCCCGCCTCGTAGGGCGAGGTGACCTCGGTCCCCTCTGGATGGTCCTCCAGGAAGCGCAGCACCCACGGCCAGAACTCGGCCTCGACCGTGTGCCCCATCCCGTGGTTGCACGTGACCAGGAAGTGATCGCGCGCGGAGAGCGCCTCGATCATCTCGCCGGCGAGCTTGTGGAAGTCGGTGTCCACCGCCTCGTCGGTCTTGCCGCCCCAGGTGACCAGCACGGGGATGGCCTCGTGGTCCTTCGCGAAGTCCAGGCTGATGCCGCCGGACAGCGGCGCCGCGGACGCGAGCTTCGCGGAACGGGCAGCGATCACCGCGCCGGTCATCAGCCCGCCGTTCGACATGCCGGTGACGTGGATGCGGTCGGGGTCCACGGGGTACTGGTCGCTCACGCAGGTGAGCAGGTCGTCGAAGAGCGTGATGTCCACGTTGTTGTCGGCGGGGCTCACCACGTCGTAGGCCACGCTCCCACCGAGCTCGCTGGCCTGGGTGGCGACCGTGATGTAGCCCGCGGCCGGGGCCTGGTTGCCGATGTCGGTGTCGGTCAGGAAGTCCTGGGCGGTGCCCGAGAAGCCGTGGAAGACGAAGAGCAGGGGCCAGGTCTGCTTCGGGTCGTAGGCGTCCGGCAGGAGCACCTCGAAGGAGCGCTCGATGGCGCCGGACACGAAGGCGCTGTTCGTGCCGACCGCCACGGTGGGGCAGTCCTCGGCGCTGAGACGCTCCAGAGCGTTGTCGTCGCCCTCGCCCGGGCAGGCCACGTCGTAGCCCTTCGCCCGTGCATCCCACGCGGTGCTGCCGAAGGTGCTGCCGGCGAGGTCGATCTCGAAGGTCACGACCGAGCCCGACAGGTCACCACAGAAGCCGTCGTCGCCGACCGTGCCGCTGAGGACGGCCGCGATCTCCACCTCGCTGGAGGTGGGCGAGTAGTCCGCCGGCAGGGGAAAGGTCCCGAAGTCCATGCTGAAGGTGTCGTCGTCGGCCAGGGGCACGTCGCTCACCGTGGAGAGCACGTCGCTCACCGCGTCGACGCCGTCGGTGGCGCGCATCACGATGCTCGACCACCCCCGTTGCCCCTCGACCTCGCCGGCGGTCAGCTCGAGCTGGAAGGGCACCTCCAGCCCGCCAACCGACGCGACCGAGAAGGTCACCAGCCAGAGGCCCTCGGGCACGCCGCTCAGGTCCACGGGCTCGGCGGTCTCGCCGGTGGCCGTGTCGCTGCCTGCCGGCACCTCGGTGTCGTCGCCCGCCACCGCGGGGGCCGTGTCGGCCGGGTCGCCGCTGCAGGCGAGGAGAAGGGTGAGCATGGGGCCTCCGGGAGGAGGTCTATCCGGTCGCTGTGCGCCGCCTCGCGGAAGGTCGGATCCCGCTGGCAGCGGCCCGTCCGGGGCCGCCAGTGGGGCCTGACAAGCCCCGCGCCATCGCGAGTCGCTCCTCGGTAGACCGTGAGCCAGACCGTCCTGCCGACAGCCCCCGTGGTCGTGTCGACAGCGTAGGAGCCGTAGCTGGCCGTCGTCGCATGGCTGCGATCGACACGTCTCTTGCCGGCGGTCGACTTCGAGGTCCCAGAGCTCGTGCCGCCGTCAGGTCAGACCAGGGACAGCGTCGCCGAGCCGAGCTGCTCGACCCCGGAAGGCACCGCATCCCACGCCAGGTCGCTGGGAGAGCTGGGGATGCCACGTTCGGTGCTCCGCCGGACGCCGGAGCGACGGAATTCCATGCACTTGCGAGATCGGCGCAGCCCGCGGGCCCCACACGGGCGCACGAAGCGTGGTTTCCCGACCTCTCCCAGCGCCCGAGCGTGGCTTCAGGGCCTCTCCGACGAGGCCGGTGCGAGGGCGCGGGGCAGCGCGTCCCGGTCCGGATCCCTGGCGGCGACGTTGCGCCGGTCCGGTCGCGACGCCGCGCGCGCCCGCCTCGGTTCCGCGAGCGTCTCTGCCGTCCCGCGCCGCCGTCCCGCGAGGGCCAGCGCCGCGAGCCACAGCAGGCCGTCGCGTCCGCCTCGACAGCCACACCCGTCCGAGGCGCCGCCCGAGTCGATCTGGATGCCGCCGCTGGCCGGGTCGGAGTCGGTGTCCACGGGGTCGGCGTCGAAGCTGTCGAGCGCAGCACGGAGCTGGTCGTAGAGGGGCTCGCAGATCCGGGCGTGGTCCGAACCGTCCGGACAGGCCAGCGGCCCTGCCACGCCCTCCGGCTCGAGCGTGGTGCGGAAGCTCTCTCCGGCGAAGAGCAGGCTCCCCGTGGTCTCCGCGTAGCTGGCGAGCAGCAGCTCGTCGCCCCACGCGACGCCGATCGACTCGGGGGCCCCGACCACCACCTCCAGCGGCCCGAGCGCGTGACCCGTCCAGAGCGCGACCTGCGCCTCCACCACCCAGAGCGTGTCGCCGTCGAGCGCCACGTCGGCGAGGCCTCCCTCGACGGCCAGCACCGCCGTGGCCGCAGCACCGGGCTCCGCGACGTGGAGCAGCGTGTCGCCGTCGAGCGCGTCGAGCACGAGCCAGGCCTCGTCTCCACGGGCGGCCGCCAGGCGCAGGACCGGCGAGGAGCTCTCCGTCCACGTCGCCACGTCGAGCGTGTCCACCCGCCAGGTCGCGCCGCCGTCGTCGGACGACAGCACGCTCTGTTCGCCCGAGCTGTTCTGCCCGGTCGCCCAGGTGAGCTCGCCTGCGACGACCACGCTCGAGAGCTCCAGGTCCTCGTGCACCGAGGCCATCGACCAGGTCGCGCCGTCGTCGGTCGAGCGCCAGATCTCGTTCTCCGAGGGGTAGCCAGGGTGGCTGGACACCGCCACGACCACGCCGTCGTCGCCCACCGACAGATCGGCGACCTCCCGTCCGTCCAGGTCCGCCGGGACGGCCCAGCTGCACCCGCCATCGACCGAGCGGTAGACCGAGGCCTGGTCGTCGCGCGCCTGGTCGAGGTCGACCACGGCCAGCAGATCGCTCCCGCTCCGGTGGTACGCGGGCACCGCCACGGCGTCTTCGGTGGTCACCGCCTCGTGGCAGGTCCACGCCCAGCCCTCGTCCTCCACGAGGAGGCCGAAGCTCGTCTCCAGGAGCGCTGGTGGTCGGGGGTCGATGTCGATGCCGGCGAGCAGGGCCCCCACGTGGGCCTGCGCGACCGCGAGTGCGAACAGCAAGCGCTACTCGGCCGCCTGGAGGCGGTAGACCTGGTTGCCTTCGGCGTGGCTGACCCAGAGGTCGTCCGCGGAGACCACCTCGATCCCGGTGAGGCCGGGGCTGCCCAGGTCGAGGTAGTCGACCTCGCCGCCGTCGAGGTCGAAGGCCCAGAGGCGGCCGGTCGCGAAGTCGCCGACGTAGATCAGGTCGTCGTGCATCGCCAGCCCGCTGGGCTGCTCCATGCCGAAGTCCTCGCCGTCGATCATCAGGTACATCGTGGCCCCGTCCACCTCGTAGTGCTCGGTGCCGGGCTCCTGCGCGCGGCGGTCGTCGCCCCGCTCGCCGGTGGCGGTGTCGAGCGCGACGATCCGGTTCTTCCCGGGGTCAGCGACCCACAGGAGCCCGGTCGCGCTGTCGAGCGCCATGTGGCTCGGGATGCCCTCGACGTAGCCCATCTCGCCGCTCACGTAGCTGGCGGTGATGCCGTCGCTGTGGTCGTCGAAGCCCAGCCCGTGGTCCTGGCCGAAGTCCACCCGGTCGATCTCGCCGTTCTTGCCGTCGACCACCCAGTACACGTTCTCGCTCTCCCAGGCGATGCCGGCGCAGCGGGGAGACTCGTGCTGCATGTCGATGTGGCTGCCCAGGTCCACGTTGAAGCCGTAGAGCTCGGTCAGGTAAGCGACCGCGTCGGGGTTCGAGGTGCCGAAGAGGTCGAGGGCGCTCGGCCACAGGGTGGGGCCCATGAAGTTGTTGGGGTCGCCGTTGCCGTTGTAGGTGTTCTGGCTGTCCTGGCAGGTGCCGAAGGTTCCGGGCGCGCCGAAGTCGATGCTGGAGACCTGATCCATGAAGTGCAGCGCGTAGGGGTCGACGATGTGTTGGGAGCTCGGGCTGCCCATCGCGTCGGACACCACCGTCACGCTGTCGTCGGAGCGGTTCACGATCCAGAGCTCGCCGTCGATCTCGGGGTTGAACGCGAGGTCGGTCGGGTAGTCCAGGCCGTCGGCTTCGTCGGCCATCTCGGTCGCCACCACGAGCGAGCCGTCGTGGGTGCCGGCGCCCAGCGCGGGCACGCCGGTGACCTCTTCTTCGACGGAACAGGCGGTCAGCAGCAGGGCGACGAGCATCAGGACTCCGGGGAGCGTCGGTAGATCAGGAGGAAGGGGAGGGCCAGCCACCAGGCCCCAGCGGGGGCGCCGGTAGCACATCCGGCCTTGTCGAGCACCTGCACGTCGACCTGGTCGCTGCCGCGCCGGCCGTCGGAAGCTTCGACGTCGAGTTGGAAGGTGTAGGTGCCGCCCTCTTCGGCGACGAACGAGCTGGTGCGGCTGCGATCGCCGTCCAGGGCGACGGAGGGCCCGGCCACCTGGGACCAGCTCCAGTGTTCGCCTTCCTCGGCGTCGCCCACCAGGAGCACCTCCTGCTCGACGTACGCCAGCACGCTCTCGCCGGCCGACACCGCCAGGGCCGAGGAGCCGTCGTTCTCCGGGTACTCCTCTTCGTCGCCACCGTCGCCGCCGTCGCCGCCGTCGTCGCCTCCGTCGCCGCCGTCGCCGCCGCTGAGGTCCACCGTCAGGTCGAGCACCTCGTCCCAGAGCTCGTCGTAGTCGCCTTCGTAGTGCAAGGCCCACACGCCGGTGCCGAGCAGGCCGGCGTCGTTGACCGCGTAGTCGACCTTCGCCGCGATGCTCCCGACGTCGTCGTACCAGAGCTGCTCGGTGCTCGAGGGGAAGCAGTACGGGGTCTCGGTCTGCTCGTCGTAGTAGCGACCGGCCGCCTCGCACTCGGGGATGGCCGAGGACATCACGACCGCGCTGGAGTCGGCGGTCGCGTCGCCAGGCACGTCGTTGTTCGTGGTGGGCCAGTTCCGCCCGTACAGCGGCAGGCCCAGGATGATCTTGTCGCGCGGGGCCCCGTAGTAGACGTAGTCCTCGACGGTCCAGTCCAGGCTGTAGTCGCTCCAGATGCCGCCGCCGTAGAGCGGGGCCACGGGCCCCGGGTCACCGCCCGACCAGTGGTAGCCGTAGCCCATGATGAAGAGGCCGTCGGACGCGTTGGCCAGGGCGTCGTAGTCGTAGGCACCGGACCAGTCCACGGCCGGGGTGGCCAGGGTGACCTCGTCCACGACCTGCTTGAGCTCCTCGATGAAGTCGACCAAGTCCTGCTTGTTGTCGGAGCTCATGCCCTCGAAGTCGACATTCACGCCGTTGGCGCCGTGGTCGTTCACCAGGTCGCCCAGCTCGGAGACCGCCGAGGCCCGCTTCGAGGGGCTCGACAGGAAGCTGTCGATGGAGCTGGAGCTGAAGTTGGTCACACAGAGATCGATCTTCACGTCGTGGAGCTCGGCGTAGCTCATCGCCTCGTCGACTCGGCTGGTCCAGTTCGACGTGCTCGAGAGGCTGCCGTCGCTCTCGATCCCTACGTTGAAGATCGCCACATGGGTCAGTGCATCCCAGCGAAGGCTCTCGAGATCGTCCGCCCAGTAGGCCAGGTAGCCGTACACCACGGCGTCGGGCTGAGCGTTCGCGAGCGCGAGCATGAGGGCCAGCATGAGGAGCTCCGGGTGCCGAGCGCGTTGTAGCGCCGGATCTGCGGGATCCGAAGCGGAACATGCCCGTGCATCGGGGGTTTTGACAGGCGCTCGACGGGAGTCGACCCGCTGCCTCCGCAATAGGGTCGAGGAGCTTCCGTAGATCCGCCAGCTCTGCCTCGTCGGGTAGAGTCGACCCCAAGACCTTCCCGAACGCACTCGCCTGGAGTACAGGACCATGGGCTTCTTCGACCGCCTCGCCAACGTCTGGAAGGGCTTCCTGTCCCTCTGGGTGTCCGACATCGAGAACCGCAACCCCGAGGCGGTGTACGAGTCGGCGATCGACGAACGCATCAAGAAGCACCGCGAGCTCAAGAAGGCGGTCAGCGGCATCGTCTACCTGCGCAACAAGCTCTCCGACGAGCTGGAGCAGAAGGAGAAGGAGCTCAACGAGATCCAGGCCCAGATCCCGATCGCGGTGGAAGAGGGCGAGGACGACGTGGCCCTCGTGCTGATCCAGAAGAAGGACGAGCTGACGGTGGCGATCGCCGGGCTGAAGGTGGAGGTCGAGAAGGTCGCCCAGCAGGCGGAAGAGGCCAAGCAGGGCCTGCTCGCGTTCCAGGCCGAGATCGAGAAGCTCAAGGGCGAGAAGGACGAGATGCTGGCCAAGAAGGCCACCGCCGAGGCGCGCATCCAGATCCAGGAGACCCTCGACGGCCTCTCGATGGACGCCGACATCAAGGCCCTCGACAACGTCCGCGAGAGCATCCACAAGATGCAGGCCGAGGCCGACGTCGGCACCGAGCTGGGCGAGGAGAGCCTCGACGACAAGCTCTCCAAGATCAAGGCGAAGGCGGCCAACGTGCAGGCCAAGCAGCAGCTCGACGAGCTGAAGAAGCAGATGGCGGCACGGAAGCAGGCCCAGGCCCAGGCGGCCGGCGGCGGCGGCGGTCCCAAGAAGACGATGTAGGGGGTGCTCCCGGAGCGATCCCACGAGGCCGAGGAGGCCTTCGTCCTCAGCCTGCAGGGCGCCGACGCCCCCGATCTTCGCGAAGCCGCGATGGCGGCCATCGACGCGGGCCGCATCCAGCTGGCCGCACGACTGGTCGGCCTGATCGAGGACGACGGCGATCCCGACCTGGAGCGCGCGCGACGTGCCGCCCGCTTCCTGCTCACCCAGCGCGATCCGGCGATGGAAGACGAGCTGGTCTTGTTGATGTCCCGGCTGCACAAGCGGCGCCGTCAGCGCTTCCGCAGGCGCCACATGCAGAAGACCCCGGGGGCGCCGAAGCCGACAAAGTGGAAAGGCCGGTAGGCGGGGGCCTGGCGACCCGATCGGCTAACTACAGAGCGTGGCTGGCCTGCTGTTGCTCGAGCGCGTGGTGTCCTGGGTGCCCTTGCGCCTGCTCGCGCTGTGGACCTGGTCGCTCTCGTGGGTCTGGTGGTGGGTGATCCCGATCCGACGGCGGCTGGCCGTCGAGAACTTCCGCCGGGTCTTTCCCGAGCTCCCGCCCGGGCCGGCGCTGCGGCGGATGATGGACAACGTCCTCCTCGGCTACCTCGAGCTGGCCCACGGCCTGCACCGCCCGGAAGCCATCGTCTTCGAGCCTGTCGGGTTCGAGCCGGTCTTCGCGCACGTGGCCGCAGGCGAGGGCGTCATCCTGGTCGCGGGCCACTCCGGCAGCTGGGATCTGAGCACCTGTGCGTTGGCCAGGGCCGGTCACTTCCCGATCACGGCGCTGGTGAAGGCCCCGTCCAGCGCGTCCGCCGCCTCCTGGATCCTGCGCACACGGGCGGGCTGGGGGCTGGGCACGGTGGTGGTCGACAAGGGTGCCTTCAAGCAGACCGTGGAGCTCCTGGAGCGGGGGGAGGTCGTGATCTTCCACGAGGACCAGCGCTACAACCAGGGCCTCCCCGTGCCGTTTCTGGGGCGCGACGCCTACAGCGTGCACACCGCCGCGGTGGCCGCGAAGGTGAGCGGCGCGCCGGTGTACGGGGTCGAGCACGTGCGGCTCGGAACCGGGCGGCACCAGATGGTGGTTCGGGAGAAGCTCGAGCTCACCCACGACACCGAGACGGACGTGGCGCTCTGCCAGGCCTTCCTGGGGCGCTTGGTGCGTGCGTCGCCGCACAACTGGTTGTGGCTGCACGACCGGTGGAAGAAGCCATAGCGGCAGAGACCGCCGGTGATATGCACGCGCGGTGACCCGCGTCGTCGACTGGTTCAGTGGCCTCACCTGCAGGGAGCGCATCCACGTCTACGCCCTCGGCGTGATGATGGTGGGCTCCGTGGCCCACGGCCTGTTGTTCTCGACCTACTACATCGAGGACGCGGGCATCACCTTTGCGTACTCGCGCAACCTCATCGAGGGCGAGGGGCTGGCGCCGTGGGCGGGGAGCGAACGGGTCGAGGGCTACTCCAACCCGCTGTGGACCTTCCTGATCGCCGCCTGGTACGCCATCGGCGTGCCCGTGTGGACCTCGTCGAAGCTGATGGGGGCCACCTTCGGGGCCGCCTGCCTGCCCATCGTGTACCTGGTCACCCGGCGTTGCTGGCCCGAGCGGCAGGACCACGTGCCCCTGCTGCCGCCGCTCTTCCTCGCGGCGTCCACCCAGTGGACCATCTGGAACGTGAGCGGGCTCGAGAACGGGCTCTTCAACCTGCTGCTCGCGTTGGGCATCTGGCGCACGCTCGAGGAGGTCGAGGAACCCGGCGGCACGCCGTGGTCGGCGCTGGCGTACTTCGGCCTGGCCATCACCCGGCCCGAGGGCATCCTCTACGCCGCCATCGGCGGCTTCTTCCGCCTGGCCGGGGCGCTGATCGACCGCCGCGGCTACCTCGACGTGGCGAAGTGGCTGGCGCTGTTCTGGGGCCCCTTCGCGCTCTACCACGCCTGGCGCTACAGCTACTTCGCGTGGGAGTGGCCCAACACCTACTACGCCAAGCTGGATGGCGAGAACCGCTTCAAGCCGCTCAACTGGAACGGCGGAGGTTGGCGCTACATCCGCCGCTACGGGGCGGCCACCTTCCTGGGCGCGGCCCTGCCCCTGTATGGAGCGGGCCTCGTCACGCTGCGCGACAAGCGCAAGTGGCTGCTGGTCGGCCTGACCGCCGTGGTGGCCACGCTCCTGTTGTGGGACGGCAAGGCGGGCTTCGATCGCGACATGCGCCCCGAGTTCTGGTCCGACCTGTTGCGCGACTGGAACGAGTACCGGGTGTGGGCCTTGGTGGCAGCCACGGCCGCGCTCGGCGTGGCCACCACCTTCCACAAGGGCGCGCTGGCTCGGTTGCTGGTGCTGTGCAGCGGCGCGGCCACGATGTTCTTCATCGTGTACTCCGGCGGCGACTGGATGAAGCAGTGGCGCTGGTTCAACATGGTCGCCATGCCCGCCTTCATCCTGCTCGGGCTGGGCCTCGGGGCGCTCACGGAAGCGCTGCCCTTCGGCGAGCGGCGCGTCCGCGGTCGCCGGCTGGGCGGGCTCTACGTGGGCGGCATCGCCGTCGCCATCCTGGTGCCCAACATCTGGCAGAGCCTCCACGCCGCGCCGGAACCCGAGACCACCGTTCGCGACATCCGTCGTCGGGTCACCTACATGACCTGGGTCAAGAACCGGCTGCACCTGGACTTCGTGCGCCTGCTCGACGTCGACATGGGCGCGCACATGTGGTTCACCGACTGGGCCATCGCCGACATCGCGGGCCTGATCGACGTGAAGATGAGCCGGCACCTCTACCAGAAGAAGTTCATCAAGCAGTACATCTTCCAGGAGTTCGTGCCGACCTTCGCGCACGTCCACGCCGGCTGGGCGTCGAAGTCGAAGATCAACACCCACGTGGAGTGGAAGCAGAACTACATCGAGGTGCCCGGCTACCCCAACGGCGGCCGCTCGCTGCACGTCGGCAACCACATCCGCAAGGACATCTTCGTCGAGAAGCGCTACGCCGGTCCCCCGGGCCGCGACGTCGACTACGACGATGGGTGGTTCCTCGAGGGCTGGGACGCTCCCGCGCCCATCGTGCCCGTGGCGGGCAAGGCCTACCTGGAGTTCTGGACCCGCACCGCGTTCAAGCGGCGCGACGTGCGCGCCCTCGTCGTGCTCGACGACGGCCAGGGCCACCGCCAGGTGACCTCGCTGCCGCCTGGCTACAACTGGTACGAGGTCGAGGACTGGAAGTCGCACGAGCACGTGCGCAACCGCTACGACTTCGAGCTGGACGCGGACCTGCCCGAGGGCACCTACGACCTGGGCTTCGTCTTCCTGCACGGCAAGACCGGTGAGGTCATCCTGCCCGAGGACCACGACCCGGAAGCAACGGTGCGCTACATGGAGGGCGAGGTCTGGTTCGACGATGCCTACCAGATCACCACCCGCACGCGGGCCACGAAGGAAGCGCAGGCCGACCACGACCGCGCGCTCGAGCTCGCCACCACCGACGACTGCGAGGAGGCGTGGGCGGCCTGGCGGCAAGCGCGCTGGCACGTGTACCGCAACCTGAAGTGGCACGAGGACCGCATCGACGGGGTACGGAACGCCGTGGCCGGGTGCTACGCGGATCGGGCGGCAGGATCTCCGGACGACCTCGACGCGCAGGTCGAAGCCTTGAAGCAGGGCCGGATCTACGACCACCACAACGATCGCGTGGAGGAGCTGGGGGCGGACCTTGCTGTCACCCTGGAAGCCCTGGGCGACGAGCACGCCGCCGAAGAGGCTTGGGAGGCGGCCTACGGTGCCTACCGCGACGCCATGATCGTCGATCCCAGCGCCTCGTTCGTCCGCCGGAAGGCGGAGGAGGCCCGCGACAAGAGCCTGGAGATCGAGGGCAAGGTCAAGGACAAGTCGGGCGGCAAGCCGCGCGGGAAGCCGGCCAAGACCCGCGACGACAAGAAGGACGACGACGACGCGCCCTCGGGCAAGGACGAGTCCTCCGAGGAGGACGAGGCTTCGGAGAACGGCGAGATGTCCGAGCAGGACGACCAGCCCGCCGACAAGGGCGAGGCGCCCCAGCAAGAACCAGCGGAAGCCGGCCCACCGGCCGGCAAGGAGCAGCGATGAACCTCTCGGGCAACACCATCCTCATCACCGGCGGCAGCGCCGGGATCGGCCTGGCCTTCGCGAAGGAGTTCGTGGCCGGCGGCAACACGGTCATCGTCACCGGCCGTCGCCAGGAGAAGCTGGACGAAGCCAAGGAGGCGGTGCCCGAGCTGCACACCCTCCAGTCCGACGTGGCGGACACCGCACAGATCAAGGCCCTGGCCGAGCGCATCCGGGCCGACTTCCCGGCGCTCAACGTGCTGATGAACAATGCCGGGATCTTCCTGTACAAGAACCTCGCCGGGAAGATCGACGATCTCGACGGTCTCACCCGTGAGCTCGACATCAACGTGGCGGGCACCCTGCGCACCACCTCGGCCCTGATGGACGTGCTCGTGAAGAACCAGGGCACGATCATCAACGTCTCGAGCGGGCTCGCGTTCGTGCCGCTCACCTGCGCACCGATCTACTGCGCCACCAAGGCCGCTCTGCACAGCTACAGCACCTCGCTGCGCTTCCAGCTCGCGCCGGCGGGCGTCGAGGTCATCGAGCTGATGCCGCCGGCGGTGAAGACCGACCTGACCGCCGACCTCCCCGAGGACGGCGCCTTCAAGCTGATGACCACCGAGCAGCTCGTGAAGGCGACCTGGAAGGGCTTCCGCTCGGGTGCCACCGAGATCCGCCCGGGGCAGGCCAACCAGCTGCACTGGATGTCTCGCATCGCGCCCGGCTTCATCAACGGCGAGCTCTACAAGGGCAGCAAGGCGCTCATCCCACCCCTGGACTGACCGTGTTCGCGTTCGTCCTCGCCTGCAAGACCCCCGCTGCCGACACCGGCACGGCGACCGGCCACGAGCCGGCCACCTACCCCCTGGTCGAGGGCCTCTACACCACGCTCCAGGCCACCTGGAAGGCGCTGGACCCTCCAGACGCCACCAAGGAAGCCATCGCCGCCGACACGCTGCTGGTCGGTGAGATCGATCGCTACGCCGAGCATGGGCTCGGGGTCGAGCTGGGCCCGGGCACGAGCTGGACGGTGCTGGACGATCTCGCTCCGGGCTACGAGCCCGACGACGACCGGGCCAGCGTGGCCTACGTCTGGCAGGCGGCCGACCCGCAGATCATCGACGAGGAGTCGCCGATCCGCTTCGAGGCCTTCGAGCAGCTCTTCCGGCCGCAGGGCCACCTGATGGCGCACACCTTCGAGGCGAGCGTGCGCACGGCGCAGGCCTTGAGCGACGCGAGCGGGCGCCCCTTCGACTTCGCGCTGATCGCCGGCGACATGACCGACGGCAGCCAGCAGAACGAGCTGGAGTGGTTCCTCTCGGCGCTCAACGGTGGGGTCATCGACCCCGACAGCGGCGACGACGACGACCCCATCGAGGGCCCGGGCAACGACTACAACGATCCCTTCCTGTCCGACGGGCTCGCCACGCCCTGGTACGCGGTGCTCGGCAACCACGACGGCCTCTACAACGGCGGCTTCGGCGTGATCGACGAGGACCTGCGGGAAGGCGCGGTGGCGGGTGAGGTCTACGAGTCCGACATCTTCGTGAACGGCTTCCGCGACGGCTCGGACCCCACGGCCTCGGTCGTCACCGAGGGGAGCACGCCGGCCGACGACGCGCGGCTGCCGCTCACCGTGGCGGAGCTGCTCCAGGCGATCCATGACGCCGACGGCGAGCCCGCAGGGCACGGCCTCGACCCGGACCGCATCGCGGCCGACGAGGGCTGGTTCAGCGCGCACCCCATCGAGGGCGCGCCGGTCCGGCTCGTGTCCCTGCAGACGGTGGACGGCACGAAGGGGCCCGCGGAGGGTTCCGAGGGCTGGATCGACGCCCGGCAGGGCGCGTGGCTGGAGGCGGAGCTGGAGGCGGCCGACGCGGCCTCCGAGCTCGTCATCGTGATGAGCCACCACCGGGCGAAGGACCTGTCCGGCGACTCCGAGGTGGACGAGGCAGCGCTCTCGGCGCTCTTGGCGGGCAGCGACAACGTGGTGCTGCACGTCACCGGCCACGGGCATGCCAACACGCGCTCGCTCTACGAGGACGCGTCGGCCGAGCACGGCTACTGGCAGCTGATGTGCGCCTCCACGATGGACTTTCCGATGCAGACCCGCATCCTCGAGCTGGTGGACGAGCGGGACGGGCACCTGTCGATCTACGTGACCAACGTGGGCCACAACAGCCCCGAGGGCAGCCTGGCGCACGAGGGGCGCTCGCTCGCGGGCGGGGCCCTGCTCTTCCCCAACTTCTACTACCAGGACGACCTGCAGGGGATGCTCGACAGCCAGGCGGAGCAGCAGAACCTGCTCTTGCGCGTGCCGATCCCCGACGACGTGGTGGCGGAGCTCGGGCGGCACACGTGGTCGGAGCGGGTGGAGAGCGTGCAGACGCTCGACGCGCTGTAGAGCGGCTAGGGTCGAGGGCCGCTCTTGATCACCGAGACAGGACTCGATGGCCCTTTGCAGCCCGTTCGAGCAGATCGCTGGAGGCGCCGCGACGCGGGCACCAGACTGTCAGGTCGAACCGCTTCCACACCTCGGAAGGCATGCACTGCCCCCTTGCTACACTCCCGTGGGGAGCTCCCATGCCCATGTCTCGGATCGTCGCCCCCGCGGCCACGCATGACGACCTGCGCGAGTTTGCGGCCCGCGGCAAGGCCCCGGCCAAGCGGCTGAAGCGTGCCCTCGAGGCGCTGGAGCGCGGCGAAAGCCTGCGTTTCACGTCGTTCCGCTTCAAGGGCCTGCGTCGCCGGCTTCACATCGTGCCCCTCGACAACTCTGCCGACCTATTGGTGCGGTTCGGCACCGGCCCGCGAAGCACCAACGAAGTCCAGGTCCTGGCGCTGGTTCCGCGCAAGCAGACCGACCACCGACAGCTCGCGCGGCTTGCTCGAGCCGCGCTGCAACAGGAACCGGGAGACCTGCTCGAGCACCTGGAACTGGAGGGCCTCCCGGCACACCCCGGGCTCCAGCTCAGGCGGGGCGACTCGCTCCGGCAGCTCGAAGCCCACGCCAGCGACTACAGGAAACGGGCAGCGCTACAGCGCGAACATGCACGCTACGACAAGCTCCCCGCGGGCTGGCAAGTGGTGCCCAGCTCGGTGCGTAGGGGGGCCTCGGAGTGGCGGGAAGTTGATGAGCAGGATCGGCTGATGCACGCCCCACGCCCGCTGCTGGTCCAGGGCATCGCGGGCAGCGGGAAGACCACCCTCCTCGCCAAACTCGCCCACCGCCGCACAGTCGAGCAGCCGGAACACGCAACGCCCACCGGTCAGAACCGCGTGCTGGTCGTGGCTTATACCGCCGAGCTCCGCGACTACATCGCGGGCCAGCTCCTGGTGATGTTCAGGGCCGATCGGCTCCCGGCACAACTGGAGGTCGTGGCGTGGCGCGAGCTCTGTGAACGCCTGCTCGAACCGCTGGACGAGCCACCCTTTGAATGGGCCCAGGCTGGGCTGCGGCAAAGCCTACGACAGTACCGGAGGGAACAAGGGCTCTCCACCGCGTTCGATCTCGACGAACTCGTCGAGGAGATCCGCGCCGTGCTCAAGGGCAGCCCTCAGGCGAATCCGCGGTCGCCCATGCTGCGCCTCCGCGACTACGAAGCACTCGAGGCCGGCGCCGACCGAAACGCCACACCCGCTCTTCGCAAGCAGTTCCATACGGTCGCCCGCGCGTACCAGGCAGCGCTCGGCAAGCACGTTGACGACATGGACGCCGCACGCATCCTCTTCCACCAACGACAGAAGCTGGAGCGCTGGGACCACGTGCTGGTCGACGAGGCGCAGGACTACACCCACATCCAGCTCGCGTTGTTGTCGGCCATTGCCGAGCGGCCAGAAGGGCTCACCTTCGTCGGCGACGTCCACCAGGTCGTGTACCCCAGCGGCTTCGACTGGAAGCGGATTGGCAACGCGCTCCACAGCGCCTTCGGCAAGGGGATCTCTGCGCCCGTCCGGTGTCTGGAGGACTGTCACCGAAACCCGCGCGGCGTCTACCGACTCGGCCAGGCGGTGCTGGAACTTCGAGCGGTGGACCTTGGCATCCAGGTGCCCAAATGGGGCCGCCAGCCCCGCGTGCTGGGCGGACGGCCCATCCGCCTGAGGCTACCGCCGGCGGAGGTGGAGCCCCTCCTAGCATCGATGGCCAATGCCATCGGGTCCCTTGGCGTCGTCCATCCACCGAGCTCGGCGGCGCCGACCAGCATTCCCTCGAGCCTCACCGGACGCATCCGCTTTCGTCGAGCGTACGTGCCGGGCACCGTGAAGGGCCTCGAGTTCGACATCGTGGTGCTCGTCGGCTTCGAAGGCCACTACGGGCGCCGGCTGCTGCGAGACCAGACGGGCACCCCCGCCACGCGCGGCGGCCAGTACAGCGAGATCTTCACGTCGGTCATGCGCACGCGTGTGCAGCTGATCTTGATCGACGTCGACACGGCCCACACGGGCTTGTGGGACCAGCCCCTCCTCACGCGTCGCATCGACCGAGTCCCGCGCGAGCGGCTCGACGAAGTCATCCAGGAACAGACGGTCAGCGGCCCCACTGGGTGGCGCCGCGCGGCAAGAAAGGCCGAGGACCAGAAGGACTGGGAGGCGGCCGCCGAGTGCTGGGAGCGTGGCGAACGACTCGCGGACGCAGGGAAGGCCCTGCGACGCGCAGCGACAAAGGCTGGGGACGACGAGCCCCGCCAGTTGGAGCTGCTTCGCGACGCGGCTGCCTTGTACCAGCGCGCTGGTGACCCGGGCGGCGCCGCAAAGACGTGGAGGTTGGCTGGCAGGCTTCGCGAAGCGGCGCGCGCCTGGGAGGAGGCCGAACGCTACGAGGATGCGGCCGACGTCTACGCCGACATTCCGAGGTGGGCCGATGCGGGCAGAGCCTACGCCCTGGCCGGCATGCCGGAGCATGCTGGCGATGCCTTCCGTCGTGCCCGAATGCCTGTCGAGGCGGCCCAGTCGTTCGCCACAGCAGGGCTCCATTCGGAAGCAGCGGAGATGTGTGAGCAGGCCGCTGAGCGAAGCCATCGAGCCGAGCGCGCAGGCCCGGGCTCGAGGCCACCCCACGAACCGACCACATCCGCCGCAACTTGGTTTCGAAGCGCAAGAGATGCGTGGGTGGCGGCCGGCCTCTGGCCAAGCCCTGCCGTCGAGCTGGATGGCGACGGTGGGGAACCGGTCCGCGGCCGGTACTACACCCGCCTCGGCCAACTCTACGCCGCCAACAGGAGGCCCGAAGATGCCGTCCGGTGCTGGGCGTTGGCAGCCCAACACCACCTCATTGCCGAGGTCCTGGAATCCCAGGCAAAGTGGCAGGAAGCCGCCGAGGCCTGGATCAACCACGGCGACCACGCACGCGCGGCAGAGGCCTTCGACCAGGCGGGTGCCACCGTGGAAGCGGAGCGAGCGTGGAATCGTGCCGGCGAGCAGGCGCTCGACGCGGGCGACGTGTCTGAGGCCATGCGTTGTTTCGCAAGTGCGCGCAACGTCCCGGGTCAGATCCGAACCCTGGAGGCCTCGGGCCGTTGGGACATGGCCGAACAACAGTGGACAGCGTTTGGTGCGACGCTCCGAGCCGAAGCGGCGAAGGCACGCGGCCTGGCCGCGGAAGCCACCAACCAGAAGGTCCGACGTCGGCACCTAGGTGCGGCCGCCACGGCCCTTCAGAAAGGAAAGCAGCACCGGGAAGCAGCGCGCATCTGGCGCCAACTCGGCCGGTACCGCGACCAGGCGGACTGCCTCGAGCGTGCCGATGCATGGCCCGAAGCGGCGGAGGCGTGGGAGATCGCTGCCAACGTCACGAAACCAGCACAACGGGCCAAGCGTCTGGAGCGGGCAGCAAAGGCATTCCAGCGGGCGGGGGCCGACGACCGCGCCGCAACGCATTTCGAGGCGATCGGTGACTGGTCGGCCGCTGCGAAGTGCCACAAGTCCATGGGGGACCTGAGGCGAGCCGGCGAAGCCTACCTGCGCGCAGGGGATCACCAGAACCTCTTCGACGTGGTCGTCCATCTGACGAAGCAGGCCGAACCATGGGAGATTCCCGAGCCAACCGTGCATCTGGTCGCTGCCTGGCTATCGAAAGCCACGGGCACATCCATCGAGGACCTGTACTGGAACGTGGTCTGGTGCGAACCCGAGCCTGAGGTCGTCGATCTCCTTGGTCGTGTCGACGATCAGGAAGCGTTGGAGGTCACCGAAACCGATCTCGACGATACCGAGGTCGACGAGGAAGACGTCCTAGACTCAGAGTGCGACGACGATTCAGAAATCGACTTCGAGGAGGACCACGTCGGATTTCATCCGGACGACGTTGCAGAATTCGAGGAGATGTTGCGGCAGCCTTCGTCAGGTGGCTCTCGTCGGCACCTTGTTCGACGCACTCGGAGCTTGTTGGCTCAGCCACCCGAGCCCCCCCTCATCGAGGTCATTCGAGCGGTACCGGACGACGATTGGGAGAGCTTTCCCGAGTCGTACCTACAGCTCGGCCAGCTCGCCGAGGCGGCGGGTGCCTTCCGAAGGGCTGGCCACTGGTTGCTCGAAGCGGACGAACCCGAAGCGGCGCTGCATGCGTACTTGTCGGCCGGCTTCCACAGCGTGGCCGCCGTGATCGCACAGCATCATCTGACAGGTGTGCAACAGCAGGCCCTCCTCCAGTCGCTGGACAGCATGCCGGACGCTGGCGCACGAGGACACCTGCTCATTGGCCTGGAAGAGTACCCCTTGGCCGCACCCCTGCTCGAAGAGGCAGGGGAGTGGCTCGTGGCGGGTCGTGCGTGGGCTCTCGCCGGATTCGAGACCCACAACAGGGCCTACTTCCAGGCCGCTGCGCGCGCCTTCACGCAGGCGGCCCAAGAGCCCACAAGGCGCTACGGTGGAAGGTACGACATGTACATCTGGGCAGGTGTTTGCGCCCATCGTGCCAGAGACGTCGCGCTAGCGAATGCCAGCTACGCAGCGGCAGGCGTGAGCCCGCCAGACGATTGGAACGACAACACCGACGACCGCCGATTCAAGGCGGCCTGCTACGAAGATGACCTGTGACGGTCTCGGACGCGCTCGAATCTGGAAACTCCGTCCTGGTGATGGGTCCCCGCCTCCATGGCAAGTCCCACCTGCTCGCCCGCGTGGCCGACGAACGAGGCGCCGAGGGCTGCGTGCACTCACGACCAGCCGACTGGTTGGAGGATGGGGCGGCCGATCCTGCGGGCCTGCACCTCGCGTCCGACGACATCACACACCGCCGCGTCGCCGAACAGGTTCAACTCGCCCTGAACGACGCCGCGGAGTCCGGCCTCTGGCTGGTCGACGACACCGACCTCTTGCTGCCGATGCTTGGTGCAACCGAGCTCCAGGCGCTCGTCGATGCGGTCCAGGCGGGACTGCGGGTTGTCTTCGCACGCAACCCGTTGGTGGTGCCTACAGGCCGGCTGGCCGCCCTCGAGCGAGCGCTGCTGGGCAACCCGACGGTGGTTCAGCTGCTCCCGATGCCTTCCGACGAGGCCCGAGCACTCGCCTTGACTGTGTACTGCGCGGACCTGCAGAGCGAGAGCGCGATGGCCAGCAAGTCCGACTGGCTGACCGCGTGGTCCGGCGGCATTCCCGGGCTGCTGAGGCGTCTTTCGGGGGTCGCACCTCTCCACGCGCCGCAGGACCATTGCCCCCCCGTCGTGAGCGCCCTGATCGATGACGACGCTGGGAGTTGGGGGCTGGAGACCCCGGTGCGAAGGCAGGTGGTCGCGGCCGCATGCGCCAACAGCTTGCCTCCCGACCGCTGCCTGGCGCCGCCGGAAGCGGCCGCGCTGGGCTACCTGCGCGCCCTCGGCGCAATCTCGACCTCAGGCAGCAAACCGAGTGCCATCCAAGGCTTGTACTGGGCCCAGGTCCTGGAGCGGCATGCGGGACCCTATCCGGGCCGCAACGCGCACCTCGAGGATCTGGCGCTCGGACTGGCTGATCTGTTCGTGCGAACGGGCATGCATCGGCTTGCGGCCGCCGCGCTCGGAACCGCGGCAGAGGTTGTCGACATCGCGGACGCCCTGGAACGAGCAGCCCGCTGGTCCATGCACACCGTTGGTGACTCCTACGTTGATGGCCTTGGCCGCAGCGTCGCCTCGGCCCTGGGAGCCGGCCCCCTCTCCGAGGTAGCCCACCGAGCGCTGGAACCGGTGACCGTGGGCACTCCGCTGGAGCAGGCCCTCGAACTCATCCGAATCGGGCAGGCGCCATGAGCATCACGGCACTGGTCGAGGACATCGAGGACGCGGCCCCGTGGGTGGGGCGGTGGCTCGACCCCGAGCGAATCGGGGTAGCGAACCAGATCCGAAGCCGGCGCAACCGGACCGAGCGGCTGGAGTGGCTCACCTCCAAGCTGGGAGCCGGGGTGTTCGACATCGCTGAACACCTTGGACTGGCCTTCGATCCAAGCGAGGGGACCGCGTCGGTCATCGAACGTTGGCTCGAGCTGCGACTTGGACCGCCACCTCGTCCCCAGGCCAGGCCGGCCGCCCTGGCGCGCGCCATCCTTCAAGACGCTCTCCAAGCGGAGGTCAAGGCCTATGAGCCCGCGAAACAGGTGTTGCCCGAGGTTGAGCGGCTCGTGCGCTGGACAGTGTTCTACCTGCTCCAAGGCATGCCCACCGATCACTTGCCTGGCCTCTTCAGGCTCGCTGCAGAGCGTCAGGGCGACGGCACCAAGTGGCCCAAGCCCGAGAGGGATCGGGACAGGGTCTTGGAGCGCCTCACCTTGAGCCAGCTGGGCTGTGTGTTGGAAGCGCTCGAGCACTGGGACCGGCGCCCGTTCAGCTCGGAACGCCTACCGAGCGACGAACCCACGCAGATTGAGCGAATCCTCCCACCGCTGCAGCGTGAACAGTATCGGCGCAAGAGAGAAGCTCGAAACTCGACCACCCATGGCGGCGGCAACGAAGAGCTCGCGCGGATCTACCTGCGTGAGCTCCGCACCCTCCTGGAGGCCTGGACCGAAAGTGGCCTCATCGCTCGCGGCGTACTCGTCAAGGGTCCGCACGCCGACGGAGGAGAGGTTCGGGCGAGCGGGGTCGACGGAAACGGAGACGAGGTGACGCTGCTGATTGCGTCGGGAGCGCTGAGAGACGGAGACACGGTCTTCCTCAGCCCGAACCCCTGCACCCCGAACGGCTACCTCGCCGACCAGGCGCGACCTCTGCCTGGGGGCCGTTTCTGGGTCGACCCGCCGAGCACGGCGCCCGCCTGACTGTCAGGCGCGCTCCAACAGCTCCAACCCCCGGTCCCGCTGCCCGGCGAAGGCCTGCACCACGTGATCGACGAACAGGCGCACCCTGGGCGCGAGCAGGCGCCGCTCCGCGTACACCACGTAGAGCCCGATGGTGCGCCCGATGATCCGGGGCAGCACCGGGACCAGCGCCCCCGCGAGCAGCTCCCGCTCCACGGTGAGCGTGCTCATCAGCGCGATGCCCTGGCCCTCTCGCGCCGACGCGCCCAACAGCGCCCGGTCGTTGGTCACCAGGCTGCCGCGCACGCGCACCGTGTCGCCGTTCAAGAGCGGCCAGCTCCCCACCCCGTGCTCGTCCGCCTGCCCGAGCAGGCAGGGGTAGTCGGCGAGCGCGTCCAGCGACCTCGGTCCGGGGTCGAGCAGGGAGGGTGCGGCCACCGCCACCGCGCGCGACCGCACGAGCAGGCGCGCGACCAGGTCGGGGTCCCGCAGCACGCCGCCGCGCAGCGCCACGTCGACCTGCTCCGCACGGAGGTCCACGGTGCGGTTGGTGGACTGCACCTCGAGCACCACCTCCGGACAGGCGGCACGGTACGCCAGCAGCACCGGCCGGAGGTAGCGCGTGACGAGGGGGGACATGCTCACGCGGAGCAGCCCTCGCGGACGGTCGTCGGTGCGCTGGACGGCGGCCTCGAGCGCTTGGATCTCGTGCAGGATGGGGCGCATCCGTTCCGCGAGAGCGCGGCCCTCTCGTGTGGGGGTCAGCCCCTTGGCACTCCGGTGGAGCAGTCGAACCCCCAGCCCGTTCTCGAGCTGCGCCAGCCGACGGGTGACGGTCGGGCGAGGACACGACAGGGCGCGGCTCGCTGCGGCCACGCTGCCGGTGTCGAACACGGCCAACAAGGCCTCGTAGCTGCGGAAGTGCTGCATCGTTTTCGGTCGTTCTCTGGCGTGAATGCGGACATTGTAGCCAGAAACGATGCATGGCATAGGAGGGGCTCAAGGAGCCTTCATGGTCTTCGCCTTGCTCGCCTGCGCCGGGTCACCCGGTCTGTCCGACACCGCCGGCGCGGCGGCCGACACCGCCGACGCGGTCAACCCCTACGGCGAGGCCGAGTCCCTCGGCTGCCCGGCCTTCGAGGAGGGCAAGAACACCCTCGCGGTCGGCGATCTCGAGCGCACCGTGCACCTGCGTCTGCCGGCCGAGCCGGAGGGCGCCCCGGTGGTGTTCGCTTGGCACTGGCTCAACGGCACCCCGAGCCAGACCCTGAGCTGGATGGGCCTGGAGGATATGACCGACGATGGTGCCATCGTCGTCGCGCCCACCTCCACCGGCATTCCGAGCGTCGAGTGGGACGTGGTGACCACCCCGGAGAAGAGCATCGACATCGCGCTCTTCGACACCCTGTTGAGCTGCCTCTGGGAGCAGTACGCGGTCGACACCGAGCGGGTGCACGCCACGGGCATGAGCGCGGGGGGCCTCTTCACCTCGTTCCTGTCGATGCACCGCGCCGACGTGCTCGCCAGCACGGTGCCGTTCTCGGGTGGTGTGAGCGGTGCGTACTACTCCGCGCCGTCCTGGGCGATGCCCATGATGCTGGTGTGGGGTGGCCCGACCGACACCTACGGGGGCTACGACTTCCACGAGGCCACGCTCGCCATGAGCCAGTCCTTGCGCGACGACGGTCACTTCGTCGTCGAGTGCATGCACACCGACGGCCACAACCCGCCGGACGAGGCGAAGGACATGGCCTGGGCCTTCTTCGACGCACACCCGGCGTCGGCAGATGCGCCGTGGGCGTCGGGCCTGCCGGACAGCCTCCCGGCGTGGTGTGAGGTGCCCTGAGGCGTGCCCGCGGGCGCATGCGGTGTAATGAGCCGCTCCTCGCTCCCTTGAACGGCTCCGATGCTCACGCTCCTCGGCTGCACCATCGTCTTGACCGACGTCCCTTGCGACACGGGGCAGGACTCTGCCGTGTCCACCGAGACCGCCAGCCCGGTCGAGACCGGCGACAGCGCATCGGACTCCGCTGCGGAGACCGGGTCCGACACCAGCGGCGACAGCGGGCAGGATTCCGGCCGCGACACCGGCCCTGTCGACGCCGACGACGACGGCTTCCCGGCCGATGCCGACTGCGATGACGACGACCCAGGGGTGAACCCCGACGCGACCGAGATCTGCGACGACGGGGTGGACAACGACTGCGACGGCACCTCGAACGACTGCGGTCCCAGCGGCGACGTGGCGCTGTCGACGGCCGTGCTGCAGCTCACGGGCAACCAGCCGAGCGCCGGCGCGGGCATCCAGGTGGCCTCGGCGGGCGACCAGGGGGGCGACGGCCTGCCGGATCTGGTGGTGGCCGAGGTCGGCGCGGGGAGTGCCTACGAAGGCGCGTTGTTCGTGGTCGGTGGGAGCGCGTCGGGCGCGCGCGTGCTGTCTCGGGAGGTCGGCTCGCGCATCGAACACGCGGACGCCTACGCCAACCTCGGCGCGTCCATCGCGCTCCTGGGCGACCACGACGGCGACGGGTGGGACGACCTGCTCGTGGGCGCACCCGGCGACCACTACGTGCAGTCGCCGGTGGGTGGTCCGAACGAAGACGCTGGCGAGGCTTTCCTGTTGCTCGGACCGCTCTCCACCTCCGGCACCGTCGGCGTGCAGGAGCTTGCCGCGGCCCGGATCCAGGGCGCGAACACCGGCAGCTACTACGGCCTGGGCACGGCCGGTGGACGCTACGCAGACGGCAGCGGTCGGCTGGTCGTGAGCGGCCCAGGGGCCAGCAGCGACCTCGGCGACGTGGTGGTGATCACGGGCACCGGCGAGCTCTCGACCGCCGACGCGGAGCTGTCCGTCAAGGCGAGCACGACCAACGGGTCCTTCGGCGGGCAGGTCGCGCTGGGCGACCTCGATGGCGATGGCCTCACCGATCTGATCGCGAGCGCACCGGGCTGGCGCAACCCTCTGGGCGGCACGTCGAAGTCGGTGGCTGGCGAGGTGTTCGCGGTGCTCGGCGAGCAGGTGGGCGCGCTCACCACCGCAGACGCCGACTGGCGGGTGGAGGGGGCCGCGACCGAGGACGGGCTCGGCTCGGCGCTCAGCCTCGGCGACCACGACGCCGACGGCTACGTCGACGTGCTGGTCGGCGCCTTCGGCGTGGGGGGCGACTCGGCGGTCGGTGTCGAGCCTCGCGGCGCCGCCTACCTGTTCGCGGGTCCGGTCACGGCCGCCACGACTCCTGGCAGCGCCGCGGCCAGCTGGGAGGGCGAGGCTGCGTGGGCCCTCGGGCTCTCCGCCGACCTCGCCGGCGACGTCGACGGCGATGGTCGCGCCGACGTGCTGCTGGGCGTGTGGAACGACGACGACGGTGCCGGGCAGACCTTCCTGGACCTGGGTCCGCTCTCGGGCACCGGGAGCGTCACCCGCGCGCGGGCCGCCTACACGGGCAGCAGCGCCGAGGCGTCGGGCTTCTCGGTGGCCCACGTGCCCGACGTCGACGGCGATGGACACGGCGAGGTGTTCATCGGCGCACCGGGCCACTCCGGCTCGCTCGCGGGCAACGGCGCGGCCTACCTCCTGTCCGGCACGGGCCTGTGATGCCCCTCGCGGAAGCCGACGTGGCGCCGGGCATCGGCGAGGTCGTGGAGCGCTGGCGCGTGGAGACGCTCCTGGGTGAAGGCGGCACGGCACGGGTCTGGCGGGTGCGGCACGTGGACCTGGGCACCGTGGCGGCTCTGAAGGTGCTCGCGGTGGATCACCCGACCCTCCGGGACCGGCTGGCCCGGGAGGGCCGCCTGCAGGCGAGCTTGAAGCACCCCGCGGTGGTCGCGGTGCGCGACGTGCTCGAGGTCGACGGGCGCCCGGCGCTGTTGATGGACTTCGTCGCGGGGCGTTCCCTGGAAGCGCTGTGGTCGCACGACCTCGACCCCCAGCGGGCCCTCGCGCTGCTCCGCCAGGTGGCGGAAGGGCTGGCCCACGCTCACGAGCGCGGGGTGGTGCACCGGGACCTGACGCCGGCCAACGTGCTGGTCGAGGGGGAGCAGGCGCGGGTGCTGGACTTCGGCATCGCCCGCTGCCTGGACGACGGCGACGCGCGGGTCACCCGGGCGGGGCTCGCGCTCGGCACGCCTCGGTGGATGGCCCCGGAGCAGCTGCGCTCGGCGCGCGACGTCGACGCGCGTGCCGACGTGTTCGCGCTCGGCCTGCTCATGTACCGGGCGCTCGCCGGGCGGCCCGCGCTGCCCGCCGAAGACCCGTTCGCGACCCTGGCCGCGGGGCTCGAGCCTCCACCGGGACCGCCCGAGCTCGTGACGCTGGTGCAGGCCTGCCTCGCCCTGGACCGCGTCGACCGCCCGGCCGATGCGGGTGAGGTCCTCGCGCGCTGGCCAGGGTCACCAGGTGCCGCCACCCCCGCTGGACGCGACTCGGCCACGGGTCCGGCGCTGCGCGTCGAGGCGTCGCACGCCGCGCGGACCAAGGCCCTGGTGGTGGACCAGGCTGGCGCCGGCCACGTGGTCGACCTGGTGGTGGAGCTGCGCGCTGGATCCGGGCAGATCGAAGCGGTGGGCGACGTGGCTCGAGACGCCCAGGTGGCGGCTCAGCTGGCCATCGCGGCGGCCCTCGGGCCGGCGGCCGCCGCGTGGGATGCGCGCTGGTCGGTGGGCGCGGGCCCTCGGCTGCACGGCACCTCGTTGGGCCTGGCGGTCGCGGTGGCCGCGGTCGCAGCGTCCCGTCGCCGGCAGGTGCCCGAGCAGGTGGCGTTCACCGGCGGTGTCGAGCTCGACGGGCGGATCACGTCGGTGGCGGGCCTGCCCGCGAAGCGCCGGGCGGCCGGCGAGCTGGACGTCTGGGACCCCGAGCGGTCGCCGCAGCTCGCCGAGGTGTTGTCCGCGTTGGACCTGGCACCGCCGCGTCGCCGCCTGCGGTGGGCGGCACTGGCCGTTCCCGTGCTCGTTGCGGGCCTCGGCGTGTTGGCATCGCTGGATCTGCCGCTCCAGCATCGGTTGCTGGCGGCCACCGCGGGCACCCTCACCCCCGACAGCACCGCGGTGTTGGGGATCGGGCCCGACGTGGAGCGGCGGTCCCTCCGCGCCGTGCACGCCGAACGCATCGATGCCCTCGTGCACGCTGGCGCCACCGCCATCGTGCTGGACCTGGCGCTCACCGCGGAGACGGAGCACGATCACGGGATCGCGGAGGCCATGACGCGGGCGGCCCTCGCGGGCGTGCCCGTGATGGTGCCGGTGCGCATGGCCGAGGGCGTACCGATCGAGCCCGGCAGCCCAGCCGTGCGACAGGCGGCCTCCCTCGCGGTGGTGGGCTTCCGTCGCGAGGCGTGGTTCGGCTCGGTGGTGGCGGCGCCGGTGCTGCGTCGGGACGCGGCCGGCCAGCGGTGGTGGCACGCGGCGCCCCTCGCCGCAGCCGCTCACCTCCACGCCGAACCCCGCCTCGATGGCGACGAGCTGATCACCGGAGGTGCGCGCAATGCGGTCGCTGGCGAGCAGGTCCGGTTGGCGCCGGTGGAGGCGCCGGTCGTGCAGGACTACGACGCGCCCGAGAGCTGGGACGTAGCGGGCCGCGTGGTGGTCGTGGGCGTGGTCGGCGGCACCGACGACCTGCACAGCACGCCGGCCGGCGCTCGGTACGGCGCGGAGCTCCAGGCCGCCCTCGTGGAGACCCTGCTGCACGAAGCCGCCCCGCGTCCGGTCGGGGCTGGGTGGGATGCCCTGGCGGCCGGTCTCGTGGCCCTCGGCACGACGCTCCTCCGTCCCTCCAGGACCGCACTGCTGGTGCCCGCCGGTGCCCTCGCGGTGGTCGCGGCGCTGGCGTCGGGCGGCTGGGTGGCGGGCTTGGGTTCCTTGGTGGTGGCCGGCGTCGTCGGCTGGTGGGTGGGTCGATGATCGCCCTGGTCTGGCAGCTGGCCCTCGCGGCGCCCACCGTGACCGCCATCGAGGTGCTCGACGCCCGGGGGCGCTGGGCCGAGGTCGCGGCGTCCGGCGAAGCCGTGGTGCTCCGGGAGGGCGCCGAGGTTTCGCTGACCCAGGGCCTCGAGCTGGCCGACGGCGAGGAGGTGCGCACGGCGATGGCGCGTGTGCTCATCGCCCTGGACGATGGCGAGCACCTGCACGTGGCCGAGGGGAGCCGGATCGAGCTCGGCGAGCGCTCGGCCCTGCAGTCGCTCGGCGAGCTCTACCTGCAGCTCCGCGGTCCGTTCCAGGTGCGCTACCTGGACGTCGAGGCCACCGTCGAGGGCACCCGCTTCTGGGTGGGCGGCACGCCCGACGCGGTGCGCGTGGGCGTGGAAGAAGGCGCGGTATGGGTGCGCTCGGCGGGCGAGGTGGTCCACGTGGAGGGCGGCGAGGTGGCCACGGGCTACGCCGACGCGCCACCGACCGAGCCCGAGCGCTGGGAGTCCAAGCGCGCGGATCTCGGCGACCTCTGGCGCTTGGGCCGACCCAGGGTGGAGCTGGTCGCGCTGGCGGGCCTGGGCGCGATGGACGGAACCGCGGGCCTCGGCCGCCTGCAGGCGCGGGTACCGGTGACCGCTGCGAGCACCCTGGTGGTCGGCGGTGGGTTCGCGCGCAGCGTCGGCACGATGCAGGTGCCCTTCGACGTGATGATGGAGCTCGGCTTGCCCAGCGCCTCCTTCGGGTGGGGCCTCGCCGGTGGCTACGAAGAAGCTCGCCTGGACTGCCCCGGCGCGTACCGTGCGGTGCACCTCGGGGGTGCCGCGCAGGTCCGCGTGCGGCACGAGGTGGCGGGCTCGTGGGCGGTCCATGGGCTGGGTCGGGCAGCGCTGGTGGGCGCCCCCATCGTGTCGGTGGAAGCGGGGATCGGCTACAGCCTGTAGGCTGGCTGCGTGGACGCGTGGCCCCAACTGGTAGCGGACTTCGAGGCGCGAACGTCCACGGGCGCGTCGCTCCTGGAGGTGTTCACGCAACACGTGGGCCACATGGCGCGCTCGTACCCGGATGCGTACTTCGTGCTCGGTCGGAAGGACGACGACTCGGTGGCGGATCTGAGTCACCGCGCCTTCACGGTGTGCGCGAAGGTCGAGAAGGGCCGCTTCCCGTTCTCCGGGCGGCGCCCCTTCGCGGCCTACGTTGCCGAGGCCTTCGAGGGCCGCGCCATCCGGTACCACAGCTTCTACGCGAAGCTGTCCATCGCGCGGGAGATCCTGCGCGACGACTACGCGAAGAACCTGGTGCGCGACCCGGTGCTCCGGGCCCGTGCGGAGCTATACAAGGCCATCGGTGACGTGTTGAAGGAGGTGGCCACCGCGTCGCCCGGCGGCCGCGGCTCGCCACCTCGCTGGAGGGTGGGTGGACCCGCGCTCGTTCGACCGCCGGAGGTGGTGGAGGCCGAGCTGCGTCGAAGGGGTCTGGCCACGCTCGCAGACCAGGTGCCCTTCGCCCTGCGGCACGGTGGTCCGGCGAGCCAGGCGCAGCTCGCCCGGCTCCTGGGGCCGCTCCATCGGGTGGCCGAGCCCGACGAGCTCGGGCCCACGGCGCACGATCCGGGGGACGTGGCGCTGACGCTCAGCCTTCGAGAGGCGGTGCTGGACGGTTGGGCGGCGCTGGGCGAGGAGGACCGCGGGTTGCTGGCCGCCCTCGCGCGGGGGGCCAGCTACGACGAGCTGATCGCCACGGACCCGCGCTTCGCCCACCGGGTGGCGGTCACCCGCGCCGTCAAGCGCATCACGAACGACTTCGTGGCGCGCGTGGAGGCGGTCACCGGCGGTAACAGCTCGACCGGGAGCCCCTTGATGGTGTTGGAGAGCATCCTGGGCGTCTTGTCCGAGGTGGCCGACCTGGAGACCGCATGAGCCGCGAGCTGTACGAGGGCCTCGAGGCCGAAGGTGGCCTGCTGGGCGAGCTGGTCCGTCTCGGCCGGGTGCGGCGAGCTGCTCGGGAGCTGGCCTCCGACGAGTACGAGGAGGGGTGGTACGTCGACGAGACCGAGCCGCTGGCCGAGGCGGAGCGCCTGGCCGCGGACGACGGGGAGGGTCTGGTGGCCGCGACGTACGCCGAGGGACCCTGGCGGTTGTTGGTGACACCGAGCCCGGCCGGGCTGTTGGTCTTGCAGCAGGAGGGCCCCGCGGGCGGCACGGTCGAGGCCGAGGGCGCTTGGGCGGCGCTCGCACCTGGAGAGGGGGCCCTGCTCGCTGGGATCGACCGTCTGCCACCCGCGCTGGTGGTCATCGACCTCGACGGGCGGCGCTGGCGGCTGGCGCGGGGCCCGAGCTGAACCTGCTCAGAACGGATGCCCCACGAAGGCGTACAGGCCGAGGTGCGGCTCGGGACCGGCCGTGGTCTCCTCCACGGCCACCGCCGCGTCGAAGCGCACGATGAAGGCGTCGTTGTAGACGAGCCGTTGGCCCAGGCCTGCGGACGGGTGCAGGCCGAGGCGTGCGTCGACCTCGTCCCAGGTCCAGACGCGCACCACGTCGGCGAAAGGGACCACCATCCACTCGAAGTCCGCCGCTCCCAGCGTGAAGGTGGCGGTGGAGCGTCGGGCCTCGAAGGTGCCGTAGTAGGACACGTTCCCCCGGTAGCGTCCGACGAACTGGCCGCGGAGCTGCTGGGCGCCGCCGAGCTCGAGCACCTGGGTCCCGCCCATCACGTGTTGGTGGAAGAAGGGCGTCTCGCCACCCTGCACGTCGAGCCCGTTTCGAGCGGCCAGGACCCAGCGCCCGCGCTCGATCCACCGGCGGTCGGTCAGGTTCGCCCCCCAGGTCGCGTAGTCGGAGCCCAGAGCCGGGTGCGCCCCTCGCACCGAGGCCTCGGAGAAGTGCCCGGTCCGGGTGTTGGGCTCGGTGTCCCGGGTGTCGTGCAGCACGCCCAGCTGGAGCTGCGACAGGCGCCCGCCGGCCACGCCCAGAGGGCGCTGCGACGCGAGCAGCGTGCCGTCGTACACCGTGATGTCCGCCGCACGGAGCAGGTAGCGAGCGAAGAGCTCGACGGGTCCGACCGGCGCACGCAGGCCGAGGGTCGCCCACAGGCTGTCCTGTCCGACCGTGTAGTAGCCGTCGGGGGTGTCGGCCTCGGGCAGGCGCGGGGTGTTGTTGCCCAGCCCGAAGTAGAAGGCGTCGTCCCAGTCCTCGTAGCCGAGCATGCCGTCGACGCGGAAGCGGCTGCCCGCCACCCCCGGGAGGTCGAAGAGGACCTTGTGGTACGCGTAGCCCGCCGTGGTGGCGTAGTACTGCACGGCGAGCTGGGCTCGGAAGGGCAGCTCGCCGGCGCCGTCCGGGCCGTAGCAGGTGCCCGCGACGTACGCGCCGTAGCCCACACCCTTGTCGCTGGTGAAGTTGACGAGCGGGAGGCCGGCCGGGTCGCAGCCCGTGCGGACGGTGTCGGCCGCGAGGGCGGCCTGCAGCAGGAGGGACAGCATCGACCGTCAGGAGCCGAAGCTCAGCCCGCTCTCGATCAACACGAGGTAGAAGCCCATCTTGGGCGCGCGGAGCAGAGTGGCGAGGAGCACGCCTCGGGTGCGCACCCCCAGGGCTCCGGCGCTCCAGGTGCCGAGGGCGAAGGGCAGCGGCAGCAAGGCGATGGCGGCCACCCCCCACACGCCGTGTTCGCGCAGCAGGTCGAGCTTGCCCGGGAAGCGCTGGTCCATGAGCACCTGCAGGGTGCGGGGCATACCGATGAGGCGGCCGAGGCCGAAGCCCACCCAGCCGGCCAGGATGCTGGCGGCGATCGTGGCGGCGGCCACCTGGAGCATGGGGATGCCGCCCTTCACCGCCAGGAGCATCAGCGGGACGGCGGAGAGCGGCGTGGGCACGGAGTCGATGACCAGGGTGGCCGCCCCGAGCCCCAACACACCGAAGCTCGCGACGAGCTCTTGCGACAACGAGGTGAGCGGCTCGTTGAGGAAGTAGGCGAGCGCGGCGGCCGTGCCGAAGGCCGTGACCCCGCCCGCGGCCAGCTTCAGCGCCAGTCCTCGAACGTCGATGTGGGTGGCGGCGAGGGGCTTCATGGCGAGCGCGTCCAGGATCAGACGGCCAGCGGGCCGTGCTCGAGACGCGGCAGCACGTAACGGCCGACCAGCTCGCAGGCGTCGGCGTGGGGGTACCCCGAGAGGATGAAGGCATCGATGCCGAGGTCCATGTAGGCCCGCAGCTTGGCCACGACCTGGTCGGGGTCGCCGACGATGGCCGCCCCGCACCCCGACCGCGCACGGCCGATGCCGGTCCAGAGGTTGTCCTCCACGTAGCCGTCGTTGTCCGATGCGTGGCGGAGCTCGGCCTGGGCCAGGACCCCAGCGCTCTTCGCGTCGAGGGACTTGTTGCGGATGGCCGTGCCCGTCGTGGCGTCGAGCTTGGACATCAGGTCCCGGGCGGCGTCGCGAGCGGCGCCCTCGGTCTCCCGCACGATGACGTGCACGCGGTAGCCGAAGCGCAGGGTGCGCTGGTAGCCGGCCGCGCGTTGGCGCATGTCGTCGAGGATGGCCTGCACCTTGGGCAGGGTGTCGGGCCACATCAGGAAGACGTCGGCCTCGGCGGCGGAGCAGTCCCGCGCCGCCGGCGAGAACCCGCCGATGTAGAAGGGCGGGCAGCGACCGGAGACCGTGCGAGCGTTGGGGGCGGCGAGTTCGAGCTGGTACGCCTCACCCTGGTGGTCCAGGTCCTGCCCGTCGAGCAGGGTGCGGAGGATCTGCATCACCTCGCGGCATCGCTGCCAGCGGAAGGCCCCGTCGACCGGTGAGCCCGCGAGGTCGGATCCGATGATGTTGATCGTCAGGCGGCCGCCGAGCATCTGGTCGAGGGTCGCGAGCTGACGCGCGAGCTGGGGCGGGTGCATCTCGCCGCAGCGCACGGCGACCAGCAAGCGCATGCGCTCGGTGGCGGCGGCCACCCCGCCGGCGAAGGTGAAGCTGTCGATCCCGAGCTGGAAGCCGCTCGGCAGCAGGATGTTGTCGAAGCCTGCGCGCTCGGCGCGGAGCAGGATGTCGCGGCAGTGGGCGAAGGACGAGCGCAGCGCGGGCTCCGGCACGCCCAGGTAGCGGTAGTCGTCGTCGCAGAGCGGGCAGAACCAGCTGATCTCGGGGCGCGTCATGGGAGCGGCTCCCCCTGGGCAGCGATGAGGATCGCGTTCCACTGGGTGCGGCTCAGGCGGACGTCGAGCGCAGCCACGCCCTCCCGGATGCGCTCGATCCGCTGGGTGCCCAGGATCGGGATGACGCCGCTCGGGTGGAGCATGGTCCAGGCGATCGCCACGCTGCCGCGGGTGGCGCCCTGTTCGGACGCGATCCGGTCGAGCAGGCCGAGCAGCTCGCGCAGGCGGGGATCCTCGGCGGCGTCCGGCGCCAGGCCCAGGCGGCCGCCGGCCATCGGGCTCCACGCCAGCGGCGTGATGCGCAGCTCGAGGCACTGGTCGAGGGTGCCGTCCCGCAGGGGCTCGTGGCGCCAACAGCTGAGCTCGGGCTGCTGGGTGGCGAGTGGGAAGGGCAACCAGGCCTGCAGCGCGCGGACCTGGCTCGGTGTGTGGTTGGACACGCCGACCTCACGGATCTTGCCGGCCTCGCGGAGCTTGCCGAGGGTCTCGGCGATCCGCTCCGGATGACCGAGGAAGTCCGGCCGGTGGATCTGGTAGAGGTCGATGGTGTCGATCTGCAGGCGGCGGAGGCTGGCCTCGCAGGTGGTGCGCAGGTGTTCGGGGCTCGAGTCGTACGGCACGCCGGGCACGATCCCGCCCTTGGTCGCGATCGTCATCCGGTCGCGCAGGTGGGGAGCCTCCGCGAGCATGCGTCCGAACAGGGCCTCCGCCTGGCCGTCGCCGTAGATGTCGGCGTGGTCGAAGAGATCGATGCCCAGCTCCATCGCAGCGTCCACCTTGGCGCGGGCCGTGGCGACGTCGGTGCCGGCGAAGCGCCAGCAGCCGTAGGCGATGGGAAAGACCTCGAGGGCGCTCTGGCCGAGGCGCCGCGCGCTCCGTTCAGGTGCGAGCATGGGGGAGCTCCTTGGTGCGCGGCGGTCTTAGCCCGTGTCCGGTGGGGCTGGCCTCTTTTTTCGAACAAGTGTTATCAGAACGCAATGAGCCACCCCTGGACGATCGTCGAGGCCTCCTGGACGCGCAGGCGCGCGGAGGTGTCGGAGTCCCGTGGCTTCTTCCGCGTGTCGGAGAGCGAGGAGCCCTGGGTGCGGGGAGCGGAGGTGGCCTGGCACGGCGCGGACTTCACCGTGTCCGGGGCGGGCAACCGGCTGCGCCTGCGCTTCGAGGCCGCGCCCGGTGAGCGCTTCTTCGGGCTCGGGGAGCAGTTCACGCACCTGGACGTGACCGGGCATCGGGTGCCGATCCTGTCGCAGGAGCCGGGGATCGGGCGGGGGGTCCAGCCGTTGACCTGGGTGATGGACAAGGTCGCGGGGGCCGGGGGCACCGCGTACACCTCCAACGCGCCGATGGCGGTGCTCCTCTCGTCGAAGGGGCGCGGGCTCGTGTTGGAGGGATGGGGCTACTGCGTGTTCGACCTGCGGGACGGTCTGGTGGTCGAGGTGTGGTCGGGCTCCGTCTCCGGGCGGGTGGTCTCCGGCGAGCCCTTGGAGCTCATCACCGGGCTGTCGGAGGTCACGGGCCGCATGCGGCCGCTGCCGTCGTGGGTCGGTGATGGCGCCATCATCGGGATGCAGGGCGGGACGGCCGCGGTGCGCTCGATGTGGGAGCGGCTGAAGGCGGCGAACGCGCCGGTGTCGGCGTTCTGGCTGCAGGACTGGGTGGGCAAGCGCAAGACCTCCATCGGCTCCCAGCTCTGGTGGAACTGGCAGCTGGATCGGTCGCACTACCCCGACTGGGAGGCGCTCGTCGCGGAGCTGCGCGAAGCGGGCGTCCGGGTGTTGACCTACGTGAACCCCATGCTGGTCGACGCGGACCGGGGAGGGCGGAACCTCTACCGGGAGGCCCGCGAGGCGGGTCACCTCGTGCGGGACGAGCACGGGCAGGTGCTCGAGGTGATGAACACCTCGTTCGCGGCCGCCACCCTGGACGTGTCGTCCCCGGAGGCGGTCGCGTGGTTCCAGGACGTCTTGCGCACCGAGGTCCTCGGGGTCGGCGCGAGCGGCTGGATGGCGGACTTCGGGGAGTCCCTGCCCTTCGACGCGGTGCTGGCTGGAGGCGACGGCGAGGCCTGGCACAACCGCTTCCCGGAGGCGTGGGCGAAGCTGAACCGCGAGGTGGTGGACGAGCAGGGCGACGAGCTGCTCTTCTTCGTGCGGGGCGGCTTCACCGGCAGTCCGCGCTGGGCCACGCTCTTCTGGGCAGGCGATCAGCTGACCTCCTGGCGCCGCGAGGATGGGCTGCACTCCCTGTTGATCGGCTTGTTGAGCAGCGGCGTGTCGGGCATGGCGCTCAACCACGGGGACGTCGGTGGCTACACGGTGACCGAGCTTCCATGGTGGCCCTGGCACGTGCCGGGCATTGGCTTCTCGCGGGGCAAGGAGCTCTTGATGCGCTGGGCGGAGCTCTGCGCGTTCACCGCCGTGCTGCGCACCCACGAGGGCAACCAGCCCGGGCGGAACCACCAGGTCGACGGCGACGAGCAGACGCTCGCGCACTTTGCCCGGTGTTGTCGCTGGTACGCGGCGCTGGCGCCGTACCGCGCGGAGCTGGTGGCGGAGGCGGCGTCGAAGGGCTGGCCGGTGGTGCGCGCGATGTGGCTGCACTGGGGGCACGAAGAGGTGGCCTGGGAGCTCGACCGACAGTTCGCGCTGGGCAGGGACGTCGTGGTCTGTCCGGTGCTGGATCCAGGCGTGAGCACCGTGCGGGGGTGGGTGCCGCCCGGAGCCTGGGCTCTGGCGTGGAGCGGCGAGGTGGTCGAGGGCGGCTGGCAGGTGCTGCCAGCCCCGCTCGGTCGACCGGCCGTGCTGGCGCGCGTGGGGAGCAGGCCCGCGGAGAGCCTGGGTGCGCAGGCGCCGTAGCGCCTGCGCCTCACCCTGGGTCAGCTCTCCTCCTCCTCGTCGTCACCCCCGTCCTCGTCCGGGGTGCCGTCGCAGTCGACGTCGGAGGTGCCTTCGCCGCAGGGCTCGCCTTCGTCGGTTTCTTCGCAGTCCGTGCCCGTGCAGTCGGGCTCCCCGACCGTCACGGACTCCTCCGTCTCGTCATCGCAGTTGGGGTCGTCGTCGTCGCACGCGAGCTCCTCGAACGCGTCCGTGGTGTCGTCGATGGTCTGGCCGTCGTCCAGGAGCTCTTCGGTGCAGGGGTTGAAGGGCGTGTCGCCGCAGAGCTCTTCGCCGATGAGCACGTCCTCGCACTCGTCGGGCGGGTCGGCCGACTCGCACGGGTCGTCGTCGCCGCCGAGGGTGGTCAGGCGGATGAAGGTGATCTCCTTGCCGAGGTTCTTGTACTCGCAGAATCCGGGCTGGACGGTGACCCCGCCAGGTCCGATGGACGTCACGTTGCCGCCCCCGGGACATTCGCATTGCATACGAACGTCCACCTCGAGCTCATGGGGATCCATGTCCTGGTCGTGCCCAGCGAGCTCGGCGAGCTCGTCCCGGAGCTCTTGAAAGCGGCGAGACATCCAGCCGTTCCACTCGGTGCCGACGGTTCCCCAGAAGTCGTCTGCGTAGACCCAATCACACGGTGCCGCACACGGGCGTTCCAGGCACATGTAGCCATAGGTTTCGTTGCCCTAGCCCGCATCCATCATGGCTCCCCAAGTCTGGGTAGATCAACGTCGCTGTGGGTGCCCAAGACGGCCCGCTCAACGGTCCGCGACAAGCCTGGCCGGTCGTTGCAGCCGCACGTCGCGTGA